>Ga0134125_10000048_pt1 | contig 179177 bp, 158 predicted proteins | sample KB31751_FD_96464 | JGI IMG/M metagenome (GOLD analysis project Ga0134125, IMG submission 96464) | Terrestrial soil microbial communities with excess Nitrogen fertilizer from Kellogg Biological Station, Michigan, USA - KB3-175-1 | ecosystem: Environmental > Terrestrial > Soil > Unclassified ...
GACCACAAATAAGTATATGGAGATGTCCCGCCTGTTACAGAGGCCGAAGCATATCCATTATGGCTATTGCAACCCGTATTGCTATGGTATATAACATCTGTAAGCCCCTTCGAATGGATAGTTACGCTGCTTGAAGCGGAACAGCCATTATGATCAGTGATGGTTATAGTATACGTTCCTGCACTGAGACCGGTTGCTCTATAGCTGGTGCCACCTGATGGTGACCACGAATAGGTATAGGGACTTGTCCCGCCCTGGATTTTTGATACCACAGCACTGCCATTATTACTATTACAAGTAGCAGATGTAACTTGCACAGAATCTATTCTTATCGGGGTAGGCTGGGTAATGGTTATGGAATCTTTCCCGGTGCAGCCACCGCTGTCTGTAACCGTAACGGTATATGTTCCGGCAGATAATCCGGTAGCCGTTTGATTGGTTCCTCCCGAAGGTTTCCAGTTATAAGTATATGGAGAAACTCCTCCCGATGCACTTGCTGTTGCTTTACCATCATTTTTTCCATAACAACTGACACCCGTTGGCGTAATGCTTACATTCAAGGCACGGAGTACATTAATGCTGTCTTTCACGCTGCATCCGTTGGCATCGGTAATAGTTACAACATATTTCCCTGCTGACAACCCGGTTATAGCAACATTAGTTGCTCCATTAGACCATAAGTAAGTATAGGGCGATGTTCCTCCTGTTGCATGTGCGGAAGCATATCCGTTATTGCTGTTGCATCCTGCATTTGCGCAGTATAGGGCAGGTGTAATTTTAGCTCCTCCAATGGTAAAGTGTTCTATGGAGCTATCTCCTTTGGCATCATTTACTTTTAAATAATACGTACCGGGACACAGATTCGAATCTATTTTTAAAGTAGTTTTTCCATTGCTCCAATGATAGGTATAAGGCGAGGTTCCTCCGGACACCAGGGAATAAGCCAACCCGTTACATACCTTGCAATTAGTAGAATTTCTAAGATAAAGAGAATCTATTTTCAGGTGTTGTGCTTCGGTTTTGATAGAGCCCATCAACACCACAAACAGTAAAAAGACAATTTTTGTTTTCATGATATATAAAATTTAGAAAGTGTACATTTTTTATGAATTATTATAACAGATATGATTAAATATATAAATACGATTAATTTTGCATTACCACAAATTTTTTTGTTTCTATTACATTGCCGGAATGAAATTGCATGTAATAAATACCTGCTCGTAAACCGGTGGCATAAAATATTTCCGAATGGCTTCCTTCGGGTTCGCTTAGTTGTTTTTCAGAAACTATTCTTCCCAGCATATCATATACTGTAAAGGTTGCTGAGCCACCTTGCGGAAGGGTAAAGCCAACTGTATATGATTGTTGTACGATAGTAGGATAGAGGGTAACCAGCGAAGCCGAATGCAATATATTTTGTATACCTAAGGTGCTGCCCACATTGTTAAACTCTGCAGCGACATGACCCGAAGTGCCCCACGCTGCTACGCGGAAAAGTTTAACATCGGTAACGCCCGGGGCCATATCCAAAGGTGGGTTGGTACGCACTGCGCGCAGTTGCGAAAGCTCTTCCAATATGGAAGTAGAATCGGGCAATACATTATGCACTTTGCTGGTTACCACATCCAGCGGCAAACTATTGATGCCTGTGTTCCCAATAAAATCGGTATTTGCGGCGGGCGATGTTAAATCTTGCCAGGTAGAATCGGTAGTGGAACCTTTTTTATTGTTCGTGCCCCAATCGTTATATCCACTGAACACATTGCAGTTGGTGCCATTGCCAAGCAAAGGTGTAAAGGTTTGAGGAATCAGATTAAAATGATTCAGTAGCATGGTGAGCGTGCCATTAAAATTATCGGTATTCACCATCGGAATGGTAGAATTAAGGGTCCACGACATGCAGGCAATAGATATTTTTCCGGAAGTATTGGTAAGGTTTACCAATCCGCTTGTGCGAGCCCAGTCTCCTTCGTTCCACATACCTTCGGCATCTATTCTGCCACCATTAGTAACGCCGAATATATTTTGGCAATCTCCTGTAGCACCTGCCAATAGCGATATCTGCCCGTTTGTATTTCCTCCCGAAGATAATACAGGGCCCCCGGTAGCTTGAACCATGGCTGTATTTCCGTAACCCGGGTAATAGCACATCATGGTTACATCGCTATTTTCAACTTGGTTTATCCATAGCCCTATGCTGCAAGGCTGAGTCCATTGAGGACCTCCGGCATTAAACTGGTCTCCGAAAATTCGTCCGCCGGGTTCGTCGGCATTTTCAATCACCAATGCTTCAGGACCGACAAAATTGTATGGAACATTCAATAATAAGTCTTTAATGGTAATGCGGCTGGGGCCTTTACATAGCATCAAAGGACCTGCTGTTTTACCCGACCATGCTATGCTGGTAGTGGCATTGGTTCCGGTTCCCAAACCGTCTCCTATAATTTGCATATCGCTATTGGCAGGGACTATGAGTGTAGTATCTGCTTTAAAAAATCCAAATGGTACGTGAACAACAGGTTTGCTTCCCAATGGCATCATGGCTGCAGAATCTATCTTCGATTGAATTTCTTTGGCATCGTTGCCTGTATTTTTAGCCACATCAAATATTTTCCGGTTCAGGTTTTTCGGAGTGCCCGGCAGGCTAACCGTATCGGGTACAGGAATCGCAGTAGTATCAACTACCAAATTATCAAGCGGGTAAAATTGCCCCCATACTTCATCAGCGCCCGAAACAAAACCCGCAGGGTTTTTTGTCAAATCAGTATTGGAACCATCGAGCAGGGTAAATTCACTTACCTGGAACCATTGTTGATAGGTATTAACACCTCCATTCTCAAAGCCCGGATTAAGAACCAGGTTGGCGCTTGATAATTTTTCGACGAAGGAAAGATTATCGTACCAAACAATGCCTGAACTTGTGGGCACATAGTCATCTTCCAGGAAAACTTGTGCGCTCAATGCATTAGAAGGAGCTGTAATAGTTTTTGAATAGTATGTCCAGCCATGAGTTCCGGTTATTACGCCTATGGTGTCGGAACGAATATATCCTGTCGGAATAGCGCCGGGGCCAATAGCATTAGGTGTGGCATACCATAAAACCAATATATAAGCATGGGTCGTAATAACCTGGCTTTTCATCCAGCCCGAAACAGCATACGAGCTATCTGCATGTACATGCAAATCCTGGTAAACATACCGGGGGAACATAGCCAATACCATTTGTTGGCAATATTTTCCGCTTTGAGGATTCGTATCAGCTATTGAGCGGCCACCAAAATGAATGCTGCAATACCAGGGCCATTCGTCCGACAAAGCTTGTAATTGATATAAACTGTATGCACCGGGTTTTTTAATAGGATACGATATCGGGTTACCGCCCCCGGTAAAATTTTGTCCTGTTTCAATATCGAGGGTATCCCATTTATAGCCCCAATTATTGGAGCCAAGTAATTGAAAATTGAGCGGGGAAGAGCCCCCGCTGCTTACAGGCGCCGAAACAGTATACTTAACGGCTGTTCCGGTGGTTCCATGAGGGCAATTCCAGCTAATTCCAAAAGGCATTATCTGGGTGGCAAAACTGGTAGCAGGGTTTCCATCAATGGCTTTTTCAACTTGTTTGCCGATGTTAAAATTGCTGCCAAAACCATGGTCCCAGGTATTATACTGCGGCTGAACAGGCCAATCCGCCCATTTGGAATTAATTTTCGATTCCGTATTCCCAATAAACATATTACAGGTATTGGTTCTCACAGGCGCTAACGAATCATGGGTAGCACGGATAATATTGTCGAGCATAACGGTGCTGCTTCCGGCATTGGTGTAAAATGAATCTACATTGGTGTAAATCCTATTTCCTCTTTGGTAGTTTTCATACCCGTTGTAAAAGCACTTTGAATTGATGGATACGTTGTTTACCACAGCATTTTTATAGGGAGAAGAATTGATGTCGCATATGGTAGAGCGGACAAAAACATTATCATAAATCTGGAAATAACCTATGCATTGCTGAATGGCAAATCCGCAATCCTGGAAATAACACCACCATACCCATTGGTCGAGGCTGTTCCAGTTGCAACTCGCTATACCGCTTTCGCAACCAATAAATTTACACCGGATGATGGCATTCTCGGCTTGTCCTTGATTGGGTGAGCTAAAATCGAGCCCTACGGCATTTTTAAAATCTTTAAATACCAGATCGCTGAATTCACAATGAGTAGAAAAGCTGCCACATTTGAATAGTCCCCTGTAAGCATTATTGTTCCCTTCAAAAGTTAAGCGGCTAACACGCAGATACCAACCTTGCAAATTGAACATAGCGCAACCCGAACTACCGGCGGACTTGAGCGAAGGCCCCTTCCAGGAAATAATAGTGGTAGCAGGGTCTTCTCCAATAATGGCCATATCGGCATAATCGCCGCCAGGATTATATAACGAATCGGCAATTACATACGTCCCTGCCGGAAAATAAAGCACATTAAAACTATCTTTTGATGAATTGCGAACAGCCTGCAAGGCTGCATTAATAGCAGGAGCATCATTTGTAACGCCGTCTCCTTTTGCTCCGAAATCGGTTTTTACGTTCTTCCAGCTTTTAAAGGGCCCTGAAAATTCTTCACCGGTTTGATAGTAAGATATAACCTGAGTAAATCCTTTGTGAGGAATAAGAGTCAGGATAATGAATACTAATAGTAAAGTAATTTTTTTCATGAGTGGTTGAGCTTGGTATGTAACTATGCAAGAAAGTAAATTATAAGTCGGATGTAATAAGAAATGAACGTAAATTGGTCTTGTACTTACTTAGAACGAACCTAATATATGCGATGTTGGGTAACCACCAAAGCATTGGCCAGTACTAAGCTGATAACCATTCACATAGTTTTATTATAAGTGACGTTATATGGAGATAATGTACAAATGTTATTTTTGACCCCCTCAAACTCCCGCGGAACCCTGTGAAAATAGAACGACATTCAGTAATAAGGGCCTTCCCGGTTATAGAAGCAGGTATTCATACCTTGTATAAAGGCATACTATTTTCAGCATTCTTTCTATTGCTTGCTTTTTCAGGTAATGCTCAACAAGCACAAAACACGGCAACCTGTAAAATCACCGGAAGGATAGTAGATTCTGCCACAGGTCAGCCTGTTCAGTTTGCATCTATCAGTTTGGCTTTGCAAACAGATGATAAGGAGATTAATGGCATGATGACCGATGATAAAGGTGCCTTCACATTGACTAATGTTGCAGAAGGAACGTACAAGTTGCGTATTTTTTCCATAGGATATAAATCGGGTGTCAAAAACAACATTGTAATAAGTAAAGCAAATCCAAACCTTACAATTGGCGATGTAAAACTGGTTAATACAACCAGCAAATTATCAGAGGTTACGGTAGCTGCCGATAAAAATGTTATCGAAAACCATGTAGATAAAATGGTGTATAATGTAGATAAGGACATGACCTCGCAAACAGGAGTGGCGGCTGACGTGCTAAAAAAAATACCCCAGGTAGATGTAGATGTGAATGGAAATGTTGAACTACAAGGCAACGCCGATATACGGTTTCTAATAGATGGAAAACCATCTACGGTTTTTGGCAATAACCTGGCTGATGTGTTGCAGTCTATTCCGGCCAGCCAGATACAAAGTATAGAAGTCATTACCAGCCCCGGAGCTAAGTATGAGGCCGAAGGAACAGCAGGCATAATAAATATTATTCTTAAAAAGAGTAAGGTGCAGGGGATAAATGGTAATGTGTCGCTTTCGGGTGGTACACGGCTCGAAAATGGTTCATTTAATTTAAATGCCCGCAAAGGAAATTTTGGCGCTCATGCCTATGTTTCGGGGAATGCGCAACTTACATCAACCACATTAAACAATATAACCAATACAGCGAAGGATACAGGCTTTACCACTTCGCAATTGATGCAGAACGGGCCGAGCGACTTCCGTCGCAGCGGCTACCAGTCAGGTGCCGGGATCGATTGGGACATTACCCCGAAAAATAATATAACTGTTAGCGTAGGTTATAGTTATTATGGCAACAACAATGCCGGAACCATGAATAGCGAAACGGTGATTCGGGATGCATCAGAGGATGTTCTTTCCGACATGAGTGATATGCTGGCTACATCCAATCATTTTAACCAGCATACGTTGGATGCGAATGTAAATTATAAACACACCTTTACTAAAAAAGATGAAGAGTTAGATATGTGGGTTGGCAATTCTTCCAACACCAGCGATTTGTATTACATGCAGACAGCACAATACCCTTCGAATAGTTATATATACAGTGGTTCGTACGGAGAAAACCCGGGGACATCGCAGGAAACGCATTTCTCCATGGATTATACCGACCCCATAGGAAAGGGTGTTACCATTGCAACAGGAGGTATGGCTGTGGTAGACAATATAACGAGCACATCGAATGTATACCTGCTCGATCCTACTGATGGGGATTATAATTACAGCACCACACAATCCTCTTCGTTAAATTATAAAAGCCATATATACGACGGATATGTTTCAGGCAGCGGCCAGCTTTTCAAATGGCTCGATGCCCAGGCAGGTGCCCGCTATGAATATACAGAGGTAAATGCGTCTTATTCTAACTCGGGAAATGTAGGCATACAACCGTACGGCACTTTTATCCCTTCTGTTTTGTTTTCACATACGTTTGCTAAAAACCAAACCCTCAAGATAAGTTATAGCAGGAGGATACAACGCCCTAACTATGGCAATTTGAATCCTTTTGTAAATGCCAGCAATCCACAAAATATTACAACCGGAAATCCGGGGCTGCAACCTGAAATTGGCGATAAGCTTGAACTGGGCTATAACAAATCGCTCGGGAAAGGGAAAGATATTTACCTCACTCTTTTTTACCGTGATAATACACACGATATACAACCCTACACAACATATTACTCCATGTACCGGGTTGGCGATTCAACCTACGATAATACATATGTTACGGTGCCCTCCAACATTGGGCATGAAACCAATATCGGAGCCAATATTTTTGCCTCCATACCCATTGAGAAGAAATTTACCTTTCGTTCGAACATTTCACTTTATCAACGATACATTAATACCGGGCTCAGCACAGGAGGAAATATAAGCGGTTTTAATTATCGCCTGAATTTAAACACCACTTATAAATTCAGTAAAACATTAACGGCAGAGGCCTTTATTAATTATAATTCTTCGAGGATTAATGCCCAGGGTACATACCCGGCATTTTTAACTTACAATTTCGCTATCCGTCAAGATTTGTTCAAAGGGCAAGGTAGCATTGCTATTACGGCCACTAATCCGTTTAATTACTATATCAATCAAACAACCAACCTCACGGGCGATAACTTCACACTCGTAAATACACGTGAATTGCCTTACCAGTCATTTGGAATCAACTTTACCTATAAGTTCGGTAAATTGGAGTTTAAGAAGGAGAAAGAAACAGAAGATCCTAACTTAAATCCTCCTCAGGAGAATTAAGCGTCATTTTATTCTTATCTGTCTCGTGTTTAGCCTCATCAGAGCCACCCGCATGTAGTGATTCGTTAGCCTGTTGTAACTTTTTAAAATAGCGCTCCGTCTCATGCAAAAAGAAAACCGTCAGTAAGCACACACAACATTGCATGAGGATAATTACAAATAAGTACGCTATAGTGCTTTTATTATGGGCTTTACTCATTGCCATATCAGGTAATGCTCAAAAAGCTTCTACAAATGGAAAAGGTAGTATTAGCGGCAGGATAACAGATTCTGCTACCGGGCAACCTGTTGAGTTCGCATCTATCAGTTTGGCTTTGCAAACAAACGATCAGGAAATAAATGGTATGATGACCGATGATAAAGGCTCTTTTGTATTAATTAATGTTGCTGAAGGAGCTTATAAACTGAGCGTTTTTTCCATAGGATATAAGTCGGGTGTTAAAAATAACATTGTGGTAAGTAAGACAAATCCGAACGTTACTATTGGCAATATAAAATTGGTTAATGCTTCCAGCAAATTAAAAGAAGTAGTAGTAGCTGCAGATAAGAACACAGTTGAATATAAGGTTGATAAGACAATATATAATGTAGATAAGGACGTGACTTCGCAAACGGGGGTTGCCACCGACGTATTGAAAAAAATACCCGAAGTGCAAGTAGATGTAAATGGTAATGTAGAACTACAGGGGAATGCTGACATACGGTTTTTGATCAATGGAAAACCTTCTACTATTTTTGGAAATAACCTGGCCGATGTATTGCAGTCTATTCCGGCCAGCCAGATACAAAGCATTGAAGTTATTACCAGTCCCGGAGCAAAATATAATGCTGAAGGAACTGCCGGAATCATCAACATTATACTTAAGAAGAGTGAGGCAGAGGGCATCAATGGAAACCTTTCTTTATCGGGCGGCACCCGGCTCGAGAATGGGTCCTTTAACTTCAGCGCCCGCAAGGGTCATGTTGGCGCTCATGCCTTTTTAAGCGGAAATGGTCAATTGACATCTGCTACACTCAATTCTATAAACCGTTTCGGGCATGATACGGGTTCTACTTATTCCCACTTGCTGCAAAATGGTCCAAGCAATTATAATAGGGTTGGTTATCAATCGGGCATAGGATTAGATTGGGATATTACCCCGAAGGATATTGTTAGTGGAGATTTAGGATACGACTATTTTTCAAATAATAATAGTGGAACCTTTACCAGTGAAAATACCATAACAGGTAAATCGGGGAACGTGCTTTCCGATGTTACCGATGCTATAAACCTGACTCAAAATGGTCACGAGGCAGAAGTCAGTTGGGACATCTCATACAAACATACCTTCAATAAGAAGGATCACGAATTGGATATCCAGGTTAGTTCTCCATCATGGAATAACTATGTACATTATGTTCATACCGAACAGAATTTGTTAAATGATTCTACATACAGTGGGTCGTATGGAGACAACCCCGGAAGCTTTAAAGAAAAAAACATATCAGTGAATTATACGCAACCTGTAACAGAAAATATTTCATTGGAAGCTGGAGCTAAGGCGGTGCTGGAGGATATAACCAGTACATCCGACGTGTATTTACTCGACCCGGCGACAGATAATTACAATTACAGCATTACACAATCCTCCTTATTAAATTATAAAAGCGATGTATATGCAGGATACCTTTCGGTGGGTCTAAAATTGTTTAAATGGTTAGATTTAAAAACAGGTATCCGGTATGAATATACGCAGCTAAGCGCATCCTACTCACCATCCGGAAATGTGGATATACAACCATACGGCATGTTTGTTCCTTCAGCTGCCTTTTCACATACGTTTAAGAATGAACAAACGCTTAAACTCACATATAGCCGCAGGATTCACCGACCTGATTATTTTGATTTGAGTCCATTTGTCAATGCGGGCGATCCGCAGTATGTTTTTACGGGGAACCCTGCTTTACAACCTGAAATAAGTAACAAGATTGAGTTGGGATATAATAAAGCCATTAAAAAAGGCGGGAATCTTTATCTCACCCTTTTTTACCGGCTAAATACACACGATGTGCAGCCCTATTCAACGTATTACCCCACTTACAAAATAGGCGATTCAACATACAATAATGTGTCTGTTACAATACCTGAAAATATTGGCAGGGAAACCAATATTGGAACTAATATTTTTGCTTCTATACCGGTAAAGAAGCAAATTACCCTCCGTTCAAACATTTCTCTTTTCTATCGCGATATTAATACCGGGCTTAGTACCGGAGGCAATATAAGCGGATTCAATTATAGTCTTAACTTGAACGGTACGTATAATTTTAGTAAAACAGTAACGGCTGAATTTTTTGCTAATTACAACTCTACCCGGATAAATGCTCAGGGTACATACCCGGCTTTTTTCAGCTATACTTTTGCAATCCGCAAAGAACTATTTGGTGGGAAAGGTAGTATTGCCATTACGGCTACAAATCCTTTTAACTATTACGTTAATCAAACAACAAATCTTACAGGCAATAATTTTACGGTAATAACTATAAATGAATTTCCCTATCAGTCGTTTGGCTTTAACTTTACATATAAGTTTGGAAAATTAGAATTTAATAATGAAGAAAGTAATTCTAATCCGAATGATTCTGAGGATAATTAAGCTTTAATGACTTGCCGGTTTTTTAACCGGTACATTTGCCTGCTTTTTTTGTAGTCCTTTTTGCAACGAGGCCAACATAGCGTGCGCAATAACAGTGAAGTATTTTTCACCAATAACGTTGGGGTCGTTTTCGGTATATGGGAAATAAGTAGTTAATATGCCTTTTGCCAGATAATGTTTCTGCATATCCACAATGGAATATTGCACAGTAACTTGTCTGCGGTAATTACTTTGGGTAAGATCTTCCGTTGTGGTGTTAGAAACATTTTTAATATCTACCTCGTTGACAAAAACTACTATATCGCTTCCATATTCTTTATTCAAATAAGGCAGTAGTTGCGAATTACCAATATGCACATTCATAAAGCGTTTACTGTAATCCATGGGTACCTGCAGTTGTCCATTATTTACAAAATGCTTCTTCTGTAATTTAGGATCAAACTCTGCGTGGTTTTCGTCAGCCAAAGAATCATTTGGAAGCAAATCATAATTATACCCGATGGAGCCATAAATATAATGGAGGGTAGTATCTTTAGGTGATGGTTTTTGTATGAGCGATGCGGTTGAATAGGCCTGTTTAAATGTGTTATAAAGGGCAAGGTCCATTTGGTAACGGAATGCTTCCGTTATTTGCTCGTAGCCAAGATGCGTTTTGCTATTAACGGCTTTTCCTATAGCATTCATAAACATAGTAGGTTTAAAGGGAACCAATACTATTTTATGCTTTACCGGTGCAGCTTTTGCCGTATCCGCATGTTGTTGAGAAATTATAGGGGTATAAGAAAGCAATAGCCCCACATAAACCATACGTCGGGAATAGGAGAGGAATGATTTAAGATGTTTGCGCATCGTATTTCTTAAATCGCGGAGAATGTTTTTTATTTATGGAAAAGCCTGCCAATGTCCAATCCGTTGGCATATACGATGACGGAAAGAAGCAATATCATTCCGGCCCATTGGGCATATTCCATTACTTTTTCATTGGGTTTGCGGCCTGTAATCATTTCGTAGAGCAGGAACATTACATGGCCTCCATCAAGTGCAGGAATAGGCAGGATATTGAAAAAGGCAAGCATAATGGAAATAAAAGCTGTAAGCAGCCAGAAATGGCCCCAATCCCAAACGGTTCCATAAGCCTTGGCAAAAGATATAAAACTACCCATTTGTTTATGTGCATCTTTCACGGTAACCATCAATCTCAGTTGCTTGGCTATGCTTTTTACTTTCACTACAGCCATATTAAACCCGGCCGGAATGCTTTGAAAGAATGTATAGGATTTTCTTACCAATTTAAAAGTATCCGCATTTGCAAAAAAGCCAACCGTTCCCTGGTCACTTATATGCACTACCGGGTAGCTTATATGTCCGTTCGATTTTACGGTAAGGAAGGTATAATTGCCCGGATATTTTTGAATGGCAGCAGCAAAATTTTGGTAGTAAGGGGTTTTAATGGTATCAACCCCGAGAATAGAATCTCCTTTTTTCAGCCCTGCATAATACGCTCCTGTATTAGGTGCAACCGAATCAACACAAAAGCGTTGCAAGGGCACCAGGAACCCTTTCATATCATTTAAAATGGCTGAAGCGCTATCCTTCGGTATGTTTATGTCAACCACTTTTCCGCTTCTTTCTACTTGTATAGATTTCGGGCTATCTAAAAGAATATCCATCGAAACAGAATCCATGCTTAGGACTGTTTTATGGTTTATCCCTATAATAACATCAGTTGGTTTAAACCCTAATGAAGTGGCTAGTTTGTCGCAATAAATTCCATTTGTGGCGCTTTTCACAGGCATATAAGCAGACCCGTAGGCATTCAGAAAGAAACAATAAATAAGAACACCCAGTATCAGATTCACCGTTATACCGGATACCATTACTATTAATCGTTGCCAGGTAGGCTTGGCACGAAATTCCCAGGGTTCTGCAGGTTTTTTCATCTGCTCCTTATCCATAGACTCGTCAATCATGCCCGAGATCTTTACATATCCGCCCAATGGAAGCCAGCCTATACCATATTCAGTATCACCTCTTTTATATTTAAAAAGCGAAAACCAGGGATCGAAAAAGAGATAGAATTTTTCTACCCGTATTTTAAAAATGCGCGCAGCTGTGTAGTGTCCTGCTTCGTGCAGAAGAATCAATATAGAAAGACCAAGAAGAAACTGTGAAATTTCAACAATTACACCCATATAGCTTACAATGTGGACAAAGCTAATTTATTTTTCATTCTTCAGGAATATTTATTTTATGCCTCTTTCCTTCATGAAGGGTTACTACCCACATACCTGTAGAAAAGCCAATAGCTGCTCCCATAAATTCATCCGATGCCCAATGAGTGTTCTTATAAACACCTGAAAATAAATTAAATGCGGCGGGTACGTATGCCAGGATTTTGACTAAAGTAGATTTTGCATGTCGAAAGGTTATAGTAGAAATCGCAAAGGCGAGAGCTGCACTACCATTGGGCATAGACCCAAAATCTTTTTGGAATTTAAATGGGCGAAAACTGAATGCTCCATTATTTTCTACAGGGTCGGCCCTTCCAATACCAACTTTTAGTAATTGGGTGATTAGTTCGGAATAGGCTCCTGCTTGGAATAATTCTATATCAATTTTTTCAGCTTCAGTATTATGCTTTAACACTCCATAACCTACAAAAACAGTGGCGACTGATGCAGTAAAATACCATTCGCCATAAATTCTTCCTGCTTCAACCGGAAGGTCATAATAAGTGTGTTGATTATTTTGGGTGACATTGGCTATTTTTACGTCAAAAGGCATTATGGCGACTGTTGTAGCCGCAATTAGGCCAAGCCTGAGCCAATCAGCCTTGTGCCACCTTGCAGGTTCTTTTACAAAGAGAAATGATTCATGTTCAAATTGTGGGAGGCTGTATACTTTTCCTTCTAATTTCTTTTCAAATAACGTATCCTTTTTTGCTTCTTTTTTGGGTATAGTATCCTTGATAACCAGTTGAACTATTTTTCCCAATTTTAGGCCGGCAGCGGTATCATTTTTGGCAGTATCTTTTATTATTTTCTGGGCTGAGATAGGAGATATAATAGCAAATAGAAGAAAAGACCCAAAAAAGCATTTCATTAAACTCAAATTTGCAAAACCTTATTCTCTTCTTTAATCCGTACCGATAACATACACAGATTCAGAACGGTAAAAATAACAGCTGTGTAATACAAATGGAAGGTGAGCGGAATAATGGCAATTTCTCCAATTACAATCACATAATTAGGATGTTTTATGTACTTATAGGGGCCTTTCTTTATTAATGAAAAAGAATGCGCACGGTAAATTTTTGTATTCCAGAATTTTCCCAGTGAGGAAATAACCCAAATCTTAAGCAGGATAAGCGCAAAATAAGTAATAAGGAAAAATAAGCTGTACGAGGCCGGGCGCATTATACCATATTCGGTAATCAGCGATATGATAAACAGTACATGCAGAATTACAATAAACGGATAGTGTGCTTTACCATATTCAATGGCACCATTTTTCAACAACCATTTTTCATTTCTGCGCGAAAGAAGCAATTCTCCAATACGCAAAAGCACAACGAAGCAAATGAACAAAATAAATGCCATGTTAGTTTTTATTCATTCTGATGAGGGCCATTTCGCTGGAGAACCCCGGTCCCATTGCCAGCATTAATCCGTAGCCGTTTTCAAACCCTTCGGAAATAAATTTTTCCAGCACGTACAAAACCGTTGGGCTCGACATATTGCCGTTTTTGGCCATTATTTCACGTGTATTTTTCAAGAAATCTCCTTTTACTGGCAAGGCTTCTGCATAAGCCGATAGTACCTTTTTTCCTCCCGGGTGAAAAATAAAGTTGCTAATATCAGAAAGTTGCAATCCATGCTTTTCCAAAAAAGAAGAAACATCGTTGTATATATTTTTTGTAATGAGGGTAGGAATATCCTGGGAGAATAAAACTTTGAAGCCCTCATTCATAAATTCCCAGCCCATAACATCGAGGCTATCATAATACAACTTGCTTTGGGAGGTAAGGAATGTGATATTATTTTTTGTTCTATTTTTATGGTTATCACCTGTAACGATACAGGCCGCAACCCCATCGGAAAAAAGACTTGAGCCAATAAAATTGCTTTTACTGTAGTCGTTTCGCAAAAAAGTAAGCGAACACAGTTCCAGCGCTACATGCAATACCACTGCATCGGGATTAGCTATGGCAATCATATGGGCTTTTGAAAAGCCGGAAACCCCTCCTGCGCAGCCGAGTCCGAAAATAGGTATGCGGTTAACGTGTTGATTCAGTCGCATTTCATTAATAATGAGTGCATCTAAACTAGGCGTGGCTAACCCGGTGGTAGAAACAAAAATAATATCGGTTATATCTTCCTTTTTTAATTGAGTCAACGCAATGCACGCTTCAACAGCCTTTATGGAATACTCCACCGAAAGACGGATATATTCTTTATTCTGCTCTTGGAAGGTGTGAGAGCTTTTGTAATAATCGAGGGGTTTGCAGAAATTGCGGCTTTCTATTTCTGTGTTTTTAAAAGCGCCCAACATTCTTTCAATGTCGGGGAAAGAAGGCATAAATACTTCCTTGGCACATTGCTGTGCTTCTTCCTGGCTTATTTTGTAAGGGAAATCAATAGTTGATACGGCGGCTAAAGAAGGCATAGGCTTTAATTAATAAGATGAATTTGCAATAAAAAAGTTGGCTGTAAAATTACAACCCAATCCTTCAGGATAGCCTTTCGGCCTATTTCAAACAGCACTTCCTTTCTTGCCGCTCGCAAGTATTACGATTCCGCCAAGTAATAAAACTCCTCCTACAATAGGTGACCATTGTACGGGGTGATTTTCTTTTTTATCAATCTGAACAGGACCTATATCTGCCACTTTCTTAGTGGTTACGTAATTGAATCCTGTATAAATCATCATCAGTATTCCTGCTGCGACCAATATTATTCCAATTCTTTTCATCTGAAAGTATTTAAAAAATTAAGGAACAAAACCTCTAAACAGGCTTGCCGCCCCGTATTAATCTTAACAGAATTGCTACAATGGCAAGTACAAGCAATATATGTATCAGGTATCCTGCACTGTATGCAAAAAATCCGATCGCCCAACATATTACCAATATAACGGCTATGATATACAATAATGATCCCATAATAGTTTTTATTTAAAGGTTATTTTTCTTTTTATCCAATTAACACACATTCATTTAAGTCTTATATGATTCGTAGGAGCCATAGAACTAATAATATGATTGCTATTATCAGTAACAGGTTAATAAGTCCGCCTAATCCCCAGCCTCCTGCAATAATGCCAATTAACCACAAAATCAATATCACTATAATAACTATCCACAATAAGCTAAGTGCTGCCCTTTCACCCCCGTCATACCCTGCGCTGCCTTCGTAAGCGAAAACCGGAGTATTTTGTATCGCCGGGGTTGCGTTTTTGGCAACAGCAAAAGGTTGGGTAAGTAGTTGCTTTGCATTTGCCACAGAATGCTTCGATTTAAAAGGCACTTTTTTATTTGCCGGAACATCAATCAATGTAGAATTTATTTGATTGTTCGTAGCAACATATTGTTCCGGTATACCGGGTAATTCTGGAGACAAAAGTGAAGTAACTACAGGTTTTCTTTCCGGTTTAGCAGTTACATAATTAACCGAAGGGGCTTTTTTAGAATAATCTACATAATACCCACCGCGGTAATGTCTTTTAACGATAGATACATTGGAACTGCAGGAAGAAAGCAGCAGGCCCGCAAGAATGCAAAGCGTACTGAAGGTAAGTAGTTTTTTCATGGTTTTTGTTTATTAGGCGTCAATAATTCAGTAGAACGCGAATTCAAAAGTAGTTCGCCTTAAAAAAGAATATGAGTATATTCGATAAACTAGTGAAAAGCCGGGGCTAAGCCGTTTATTCGCAGGTCGAAGATTTCCCGAAGTAGATTATTTTTGACATAGAGCTGTTGCTATTGCCCTCGTTTCCATATCGCTTTCCATATAATCAGAGATAGTAGGCTTTGCGATAAATTGACCTTTTCCCATGCACTTTTCTACAATAGAAGGAATTTCAGTGAACCCAATTTCATCTTTCAAAAAGGCATTTACAGCAATTTCATTGGCTGCGTTTAAAATGCAGGGCATATTGCCACCTTTTTCCATAGCTTGATAAGCCAATTGTATAGATGGAAAAGCTTGCATATCGGGGTTTTCAAATGTAAGAGAAGGGTATGATGTAAAATCAAACCGTTTGAAAGAAGATGCAATGCGTTGCGGATAGAATAAGGCATATTGAATGGGCAACTTCATATCGGGCAGGCCCATTTGCGCTTTGATGGAGCCATCTTCAAACTGCACTAATGAGTGGATAATAGACTGCGGATGAATAACCACCTCAATCTGCTTAGGTGTAAGGGCAAAGAGCCAGGCAGCTTCAATAATTTCAAGCCCCTTATTCATCATAGTTGCGGAGTCAATAGTAATTTTAGCTCCCATGTTCCAGTTGGGGTGCTTCAAGGCATCTTCCTTGCGAACATGTTCCAAATATTTTTTGTCTTTTCCCCTAAATGGTCCGCCTGATGCAGTAAGAATAATTTTTTCAATCTTATTATGAAACTCTCCGGCTAAGCATTGAAATATAGCTGAATGCTCCGAATCGACCGGGTAAATGTTTACACCTTTTGTTTTGGCTGCTTCGGTGACCAATGCCCCTGCCACAACCAACGTCTCTTTATTGGCAAGCGCAATATGTTTACCTGCTTCAATGGCTGCCATTGTGGAGCGCAGTCCTGCAAAACCCACTATAGCCGCCAACACTATATGTATGCTTTCCATTTGCACTACCTGGCAAAGGGCATCGGCTCCGGCATATACTTTTATATCATGCTTTTGCAGGGCATCTTTCACATAACCGTATTTCGATTCTTCTCCCACTACCACTGCATTAGGCGAAAACTCAATGGCCTGTTGAATAAGAAGATCAGCATTATTTTGTGCCGTAAGGACCTCTACTTGCAGCTTATCCGTATTGGCACGCACAATGTCCAGCGCCTGCTTGCCAATGGACCCGGTGGAACCAAGAATGGCGATATTTTTTTTAGCGGGTTGTGTCATAATTATGGGCGATAAAGCTACGCAATTAATTTGCAGGAAAAAGTATAAGTAAGAGTGTGTTTGGGTTGCCAGGTATGACGAAATACCTGATTGAATTAAATATTTTTATATCTTTGGTTATAAAATCAAAACCAAATACCTATGAAAAACATTATTTCAGCAATTGCCATTGCTGCAGCCTTTTCTGCCTGCATGGCTCCTGCCAACAAAAACATGGCAGATGACAGAGTCTCGAAAAATGAGGCCATGATGAGTAAATTTTACGATGAAGTAATCAATAAGCACAATACAGGAATGATTGATTCTCTCGTCTCTTCTGACTACGTGGAACATTGCGTCACTCCGGGATATACCGCTGACCGCAGCGGGCTAAAGAAAGGATGGGAAGATTTCACTAAGGCATACCCGGATATGAACTGCAAAATACACTTTATGGTAGCCGATTCAGATTGCGTAACTACACAATATACCTTTACAGGAACCAATACGGGTTCTATGATGGGTATGCCTGCTACGGGCAAAAAGGTAAATGTTGACGGTGTGGATATTGTACGTTACAAAAATGGCAAGGCAACGGAACACTGGGGCTATATGGAAGAAATGAAAATGATGATGCAATTGGGAATGATGCCAGGTATGGGAGGAAGCGACAGCACCAAAGCTGATAACAGCAAAAAAATGTAAATAAAAACCCCCTGTTTATTGAAATAAAAAGCCCCGTAATGGGGCTTTTCTTTTTTATAACTGAATCACTATATATTAAATACTCTCGATATAGAGAACCCAAATTTGAAGCCGCCTTTTAGCCAGTTGCTTTGTGTATAAGGAATAATGTTGTTCTCGTTAAGATAAGAAGCGTTGGTGAAGTTTATTTCAAATACGTGCCCGCCCGTTTCAACTTCATATCCTATGGAAATAGGATTATGATAAGGGTTTGCTGTGTTGTTCATTCTGTATGGAGAAATGATGTAGTAGTAATCAAAAACCAGACTGGAGTGTTTATTGAACATAAACCGGGCGCCGGTTGCTACAAATGGAATATTATTTTCATCTGTGGCACCATTGCTCGGATTATTGGCAACCAACAGATAATTGCGGTGCTGGAATCCACCTAACAGTTCCCAGGAGATATGGTCGTTAAAACGGCGGTCTAAAATAAACTCGCTGAAATAAGATAATTTGTCGCTGATAGAGCGCGGAGTGGTGGCATCGGCCCCGGTATAAAAGGTAGAATTAAGTTCGGGGGTTATGCCTACATCTTCATATAATGCCAGTGATACGGGAGTAGTAGATGTTTGAGTGATGAGTTTATATTTTACATCCAGGTCTATCAATTCCTGTTGTTTGCTGCGCGAAATGCCAATCATCAGGTTTTTAACTATTCCAAACTGAAAGGCAAAATCAATATCAGAAGCCAGGTCGAATCCATAAAAAGTATGGAATCCTCCATTACCTTGTCCGCCCACATTGCCGAACCTGTGGAGTATAAAAAACTCCATTACGCCAGGATCAACAATTTTAGTGGTTTGCACATTGATGAGTTTGGTGTCTTTCCACGTTGGGGACATTTTTTGCACCTCTTTATGAGTGCTGTCAACAAGTTTTAATAAGTCTTGCTGCGACGTTGCAGCCAAAGGAATAAAAAATAAACCCAGGATAAAGAATAATGAAGAAAATGGTGTTTTCATATCGAGAGGGTATTACTTAACGTTATATGGCTTCATGGCGGCAGTAAGGCTAACGGCAATCTTTTCCCCTATGTTGCTTCCAATCACGCTCGGCACTTTAATATTATAATCAGATGGCTTAATATCAAATTTTGCAGCCAGAAAGATAATGCCATTTTTAATAGTGATGGTTCCGGGAATGGTAATATTTTTCTTCACCCCATGCATATCCATCTCACCCGTTACGGTAACATTATTTGCCCCGTCTTTTTTGTAGTCGACTTTTTCATTCACCTTACCTTTGAACACGGCATGTGGATACTTATCGCTTTCCATATAATCCTCGTTAAAGTGCTCTTGCATCAGTTTTTTCGGGAAAATAAACTGGCTAACAGTGATGCTGATTTGTATATCGCCTGTAGAAGTGCTCATCACCGGCTTCGAACTGCTGTTTACAGCAGTAATATCTTCGATGGTTGCCGCAGAAAAGAAACTTACCCGGCAGGAATCGGCTATATAAACTTGTGCCTTGCTTTTTGCAACGAACAAAAGGGATGCTATTAAAAATATCGTTAGTTTTTTCATATTTTTTTGATTTATCAATTAGGACAACCCTGGTCCATCCAAGCTTTAAATTTCAATAACATACAGGAACCTGAATCGCTCCATCCCGATTGGGGTACTAGTGGCATATGGGGTAAGTTACCGAATAAGCCTCCGGCAAGCAATCCGTTTTGGTAGTTTGCATAAATACCACCATAAGTACTGTAATCGTATCCGCTTGCGCCACCCGGCGAATGACAGGAGGCGTTATTTACTCCACACTGGGTATTAATAATGGCAACCATGGTATTTGAACCTGAATTGTAGGTAATAATAAGGGTATCTGCCCTACATGCCGGAGCAACCGGGGTAACTTTTTTGTCTTCGCAGGAATAAATAAGTATGATAGCCAATAATACAATAGCGCTTACAATAAATCGAATTTTCATAGATGGTATATAATTTGCAAATATAGCACTCGACAGTATCTGAGAATGCTCCCTAAGCAAATAGATGAGTTTTTAGCTAAAAGGTTGGATAGCGGGCAGTATATTTTTTAGTTAAAGAAGTCGGCACCCGAATAGTACTCAATAAAGAAGGCATACGTAAAATACATATGCCTTTCGTTTTTTGTGTGAACGGGTATGGAATTATTGTCCTATAATGTCTGGAGCAAGAGAAGCCGCAGCCGTCATCAGCCCGGTTGAATCTGCCTTCGACCATTTGCATTGGTGAATGGCAGTAGCCAAGTCTCCTGCCAGCGAAGTGAATTGGGGAGTGGTAATATGCATTCCGTGATGAACTTGCATCATAGAAACTGCTAAGCCTTGGCTGGCGCCGGGTCCATCATATATATTTGGTCCGCCGGTTGCAGTAACCAAAAAGTTATACAAGCTCGAAACGAAATTGTATTCGTTATTGGTACTTCCATTGAATGAAGCAACAAAAATACTGTTGATGTTGTTATCGGCAACCACATTTGCCACAAAGTGGGTATTGAGCGAATCTATACCTGCATACATGCCTTCATTGCTAAATATGCTGCCTGCGTAAGGATTAGCAGTAACAGTGGTGGTGGTACCAGGTTCGGTAATTGTATTCGTTTTGGTACAGCTTGCCAGGAAAAAGGAAGCCATAATCATGGAACTTCCCAATAGCATAAATTTTGTTTTTCTCATAGGTTTTGGTTTTTATTTGTTAGTAATTAATTGCGGATACATAAAAATCTTTTCAAGGTCGAAATACCACCCATCATGCCGGCTACAGGGCATGTAGGTCCGGTAGCAACAATAGCTTTTTGTATAATGTCGGTATTGCTCCATGTGCTTAGTTTTTGTTGAATGTCGGCTCTTGTTATTACATCAGGATAAAAAACCACACTCACTATTTTGTCGGCCGGCTTTAAGCAAGTAGCCAGTACACCACGTGTTTTTTGTAGTTGCATGTTAAGAGTAGCAAAGGTGTTATTGTCTTTTATATTGCTCAAATCAAAAAGGGCAAAGTTTTTTGGTTTTAGCTTCTCTGCCGGGGTAGGTCCGGTCCAATTAGCCCAGGTAAACAGCCCGAAGAATAAAGCCACCAATACTATGCTGCTGATTTTAAAGATTCGTTTTAATCTATTCTTTTTCATTTTATATGATTTAAACAGGTTATGTAAATGGCATATACGCAATAAACCCCATTCATGGATTTGCAAACATGAAAATAGTTAGGCACAAGCTATTTTTTGAAAAATAAAAAAGGCCTGTGCCTTTATACACAAGCCTTTCTGGTTTTATTAAGGGGGGCTTTTATTTTTCTATCACCATTCTTTCAATGGTAGATTTGTTGTTAGCTGTGAGTTCTACCAGATAAATTCCGGGTGTGATTCCGGAAGGAAGTAGTAGAGCTTGCGTATGTTGGCCTCCGCTTATAGTATTATTTAGCAGGGTAGCTATTTTACGGCCATCCAACTCATATATATTTATGTCTACATTAGTTGAATACGGCAAGGTGTAGGTAATATTAATTTGGGTTCCTGTGGCAGGATTTGGAAATAATGAAAAAGAGGTTTTTGCGTTTTCCAACGCACTTATACCTGCATCAATATTTTCCGGAATTATAAGTGTTGATGGATAAACATAGGTACCTGTGGCTACAGAATTTCCATTACCGCAATTAAAAGCGCCGTAAAATGTTACAGAACCGTTGCCTGCTGCCGGAGCTTTCCAATTGAATGTCCAAACCACTGAATCAGTCCCTTGATAACCATATTGGGTTTGTTCCATATATTGAAGAGACCCCACTGATAAAAGTTGAGTAGTAGAATTTGTAACAATCATTTTACCTAAAGGATAACCGCCTGTTGTTTGAGGTGATATTTCAAACCCAAAAGAATGAGCTCCTGTTTTAATAGCTTTGGCAGTTATGGTGTACACAGTATCGGGCGAATAACCGGCAGCAGGTATATTGGATGAAATCCAGGCTTGCGGACTTTGTAAAGAATGTGAATTATGGCAATTTGAATAATCGCATGTTTTTCCATCATGGGGCGAGCCGGTGTATCCGGCAAGAGGCCCATAATAATAAGCCTTACTGTTATTGATACCGGTAAAATAGAGGAGTCCTCCTACTATAAGAGTCATTGAAATAGTAACGATTTTCTTTTTCATGTACTATGGTGTGGTATGTTTGGGCACAAAACTATAAGAATAATTCAGGAAAAAAGGTGATATAGATAAGGTCTCTAATCTTTCAGATGAATTTAGCCTAAAAAGGTTGTGTATAATGAAAGGTTTAGAAAATCTTTTCTGTTAAAAGATAGGTAATAACTGAAACAGAGCCGGTTAATACCATTCCCCAAATAATATCAATAATCACAATTTCGATGGGCCACTTGGCAATGGTTGCCATATTAGTAAGGTCGTAAGTAGCGTAGCACAAAGCGCCTAATAGTGCGCCATTTAATATAGCTGTTTGCCATCGTGCTTCCTTTAATGATGGATTAACTGCAAAAAAGAGGATGCCTCCTATATAGACTAAATAAAAAACAATGGCGGCAGCCCAATTAGGATTGTCCGACAGAATAAAGCCCAGTTTTTGCTTGTAATAGTTTTTAGAAATAAGACCCAGCCAAACCATATCCAACGCGAAGAAGGAGAGGAGGGCAATGAAATAGGAGGTAATGAGTTTGACCATAGGGGAGATTTATTGAAAAGTAAAAATAAAGATTTTACAATATCCCCAAACAAACTTCCTTATCCTTATCTAATTGGGCTTTTAGTTCTGCGAGGCTATTGAATTTTTCTTCGTTGCGTATTTTTTTATGAAATCCTACGCGTATGGTTTTACCATAAATATTTTCATTAAAGTCGAAGATGTTTACCTCAATGCTTCTGCCTTTATTTTCTATAGTGGGGTTCATCCCCACGCTTAGCATTCCTTTATATTGCGTATCATTACAATGAACATAAACTGCATATATTCCATCAGCCGGGATGAGCTTTTCCGAATCATTAATCTCTAAGTTGGCTGTTGGATAGCCCAATTCTTTGCTGCCAATCTTCATTCCGTCTACTACCGTGGCGGTTATAAAATAAGTATATCCCAGGTAGTTATTAGCCAATGCCATGTCGCCTTCTATTACTGCATTTCTGATTTTGGTAGAGCTTATAGCCACATCGTCTGCCTTTAACGGGGCAATTTCTTCCACATTAAAACCATAAATGGGTCCCCATTCTTCCAATTCTTTAATAGAGCCTTTGCGACCATGCCCGAAACGGTGGTCATAACCAATAACTAAGGTTTCTGTTTTTAGCTGTCCCAATAAAATATCGCGTATATAGTTTTCGGCAGATACCTGTGATAGTTGTTTTGTGAACGGATGTATGATAAGATTTTGAATGCCTGCTTTTTCCAACAATTCTTTACGTTCTTCTAATGAGCTGAGAAAAAGCATCTTGGTGGTATCGGGGAAAAGCACTTGCCGGGGATGCGGATAAAAAGTAAGTAGCACACTTTCAGCGTTTTTCGCTTTTGCAATGGTGCAAACCTTGTCTAGTATGGTGCGATGCCCCCGGTGAACGCCATCGAATGTACCCGTAGTAACTACATTACCGGTTTTACCTGAGGCAGAAAATTCATCAATAGATTGGAAAATATTCATGGGTCAAAATTACATAATTCATAACTTATATTTGTAATTCAAAAAAGTCTTACCTTCGCAGCACTTTTTAAAAAAATATTCATGTCAACAGCCGGAAATAAGGGTAAAATCGTACAGATTATTGGCCCCGTAATAGACGTTAGATTTGAAGGCACGGGCCTTCCAAATATTCTTGATGCTCTGGAAGTTACTCGTCCCGACGGGCAAAAGGTAATTCTCGAATGCGAACAACATACTGGGCAAGATACGGTACGTACTATAGCTATGGACTCCACTGATGGATTAAGGAGGGGAGTTGAGGTAATAGCGTTGGGTGGTCCTATAAGAATGCCTGTAGGTGAAAAAATTAAAGGCCGACTTTTTAACGTGGTTGGCGAAGCTATCGATGGTATCGGAAGCGTAAGCAACGAGGGCGGTTATTCTATTCACAGAGAACCGCCTAAGTTCAAGGACTTATCTACCTCTACCGAAGTGTTATTTACCGGTATTAAAGTTATCGACCTTTTGGAACCTTATGCAAAAGGTGGTAAAATTGGTCTGTTTGGCGGTGCAGGTGTAGGCAAAACAGTTCTTATCATGGAGCTGATTAATAATATTGCTAAGAGCTATGCCGGTCTTTCTGTATTTGCCGGTGTAGGAGAAAGAACGCGTGAAGGAAATGACCTTCTCCGTGAAATGATTGAATCAGGTGTTATCCGCTATGGAGAAGAATTCAGACACTCCATGGAAAAAGGCGGATGGGACCTATCTAAAGTAGATTTGAAAGAAGTAGAAAAATCACAAGCTACCCTGGTATTCGGACAAATGAATGAGCCTCCCGGAGCACGTGCCCGTGTTGCACTTTCTGGTCTTTCTGTTGCAGAATATTTCCGCGATGGAGATGACAAGGGTGGAAAGGATATCCTCTTCTTTATTGATAATATTTTCCGTTTCACACAAGCAGGCTCTGAAGTATCAGCGCTGTTGGGCCGTATGCCTTCTGCCGTAGGATACCAACCTACCCTTGCTACTGAAATGGGATTGATGCAGGAACGTATTACCTCTACCAAAAGAGGTTCAATCACATCCGTACAAGCCGTATATGTGCCTGCGGATGACTTGACCGACCCAGCGCCTGCGACCACATTTGCCCACTTGGATGCTACGACCGTATTGAACCGTAAGATTGCCGAGTTAGGTATTTATCCTGCGGTTGATCCGCTCGATTCTACTTCGCGTATTCTTTCGGCTGCTATTCTTGGTGATTCTCATTACAATACTGCTCAACGCGTAAAATCCATATTACAACGTTATAAAGAATTGCAAGATATCATTGCCATTTTGGGTATGGATGAGCTTTCGGAAGAAGATAAACTGATTGTGTCGCGCGCTCGTCGTGTACAACGTTTCTTATCTCAACCTTTCCATGTGGCTGAACAATTTACCGGCTTAAAAGGTGCTTTCGTAAGCATTGAAGATACCATTAAAGGATTCAATATGATTATGGACGGAGCTGTGGATGAATATCCTGAAGCAGCATTCAACTTGGTAGGTAACATAGAAGAAGCTATTGAAAAAGGTAAGAAACTGTTAGCAGAGGCTAAATAACGATGAACGATAAACTATGAATGATAACTGGTTGTTCTTCATTCATAGTTCATAGCTCATAATTCATAGTTAAGAAAATGAACGTAGAAATTCTGACACCTGACAAGAAATTATACAGCGGCGATGCTGAATATATCGACGTACCCGGAAAAGCTGGAAGGACAGGTATCTTAAGAAACCACGCTCCACTGATTGCTGCGTTGAAAGCCGGACAGGTAAAGGTGCGCGATATGGAAAAGAAAGAACATTTCTTTGACATAAAAGGCGGCATTGTAGAAGTGCGCAACGATAAAGTGATTTTGTTAGCTGAATAATAATTTTTTGATGGTTGAAATACGAGGGAGGCTTTGGCCTCCTTTTTTGTTTCTATCTTTTTATATGTATATTTACTTTTAAAATAAGGATATGAAAACAATAAAACTACTTTTCTGCATTACTTTTCTTTTTTTTCAGGGCTCATATGTATGCGGGCAAAATTGGCTTTGGGGTGCAGCCAGTCATGGCGGTATAAAATTAAATGACTATGCTTCCCCGGTGGCAACCGATAAAGACGGCGATGCCTATATTACAGGACAATATATATCTGCCGTTATTTTTGGTAATGATACATTAACCAATACTATTTATAATGCATATTTAACAAAATATAATTCAGCAGGAACTGTTATTTGGGCAAAGCAGGTAATTGATACTTCAGGTAGTTTTGGAATTTCTGTCGCAACAGATAAACCGGGAAATGTTTATATAACCGGATTATTTTCCGGGAATGCTCAAGTAGGAAAGTTTTCATTGACAGATAGCAGTACTAATATATATTCCTCAGATGTGTTTTTGGCAAAATATAATGCAAATGGAACTGTGCTTTGGGCAAAACAAGCTAATATTCCTTTCGATTCAGGGTATTCTTCCGGAGCAGGATATTCAGTAGCTATTGATATATATGGTAATGAATATATTACCGGAATTTTTACGGATACTATTTCTTTTGGAGGTTTCACTTTGAATACGAAATACTTTCAGGGCGAAGATGCGTTTTTGGTGAAATATGATTCAAATGGCAATGTGTTGTGGGCAAAACAATCTGAAATTCCTTCAGCAGCAAGCGGTGGCACAGGTACTTCCGTTGCGACTGATAACTCCGGGAATGCATACATTACAGGCTATTTTTTTGATACCCTTTCCTTTGGGCTAAAGACATTAATTAGTCCTTATGTACAATCTTCCTACTTGGTAAAGTATTCTCCTGCGGGCAATGTATTATGGGCAAAACAAAGTACACCTAATTCTTTTTTTAGTACTTGTTCTTCCAATTGTATAACAACAGACGGAAAAGGCAACCCCTACATTACTGGAAATTTTATGGACACCGTACAATTTGGGTTACATAGCTTATATTCAAATTTAAAGGGCAGTGTATTCTTAACAAAGTACGATGCAAGCGGAAACGTTATTTGGGCAAAACAATCATCGCCTGCCTGGGCAGGCACAGGGTTAGCTTCCGATGGATTTAAGCACATTTATATGGCAGGAAAATATCAATATCCGTATCTTGATACATTAAAATTTGCAAACTATACCCTAACTCCTGACACTACTGCAGTTTCCGCTTCCTTTTTAATTGAATTTGACACTGCAGGAACCCCCCTTTGTGGTTCTATCATTAACAATATAGGAAACGGCCAAAGCTATAATGGCGTAACATCTTATTTGGCAGGTACTTATGTGTATACGGCAAGTATGCAACTTGCGGACACTGTATTTTGTGGACCTGATACATTATTACCTCATGGCTACATCAATACTTTTGTTGCAAGATGGCTGCCTTGCGATAATGAAGGAGAAGGCATCTCCAAAATAATAGCACAAAACGGCAATGTTATTTTATATCCAAACCCAAGCAATGGTGTGTTCACACTCCAAGCTAGTAGCGCAGAACTAATAGCGCAGAATAACATTGAAGTTTACAATATGCTTGGCGAAAGGGTATATGCAAAGACCCTTCACTCTGTTCAGGGTGACAATACAGTTAATATTTCCTCTCAACCCAACGGGATTTACCTATATAGAGTGGTAAATGAAAATGGAGAATTAATAGGAGAAGGCAAATTGATAATAGCGCGTTAAGCGTTTACCAATTCTTCTTTCTTAGCTTCTACGGCTTTAATAAGCGAGTTTAAAATATAAAGCCCATCGGTATTACCAAGGTGTTCATCCGAAGCTCTTTCCGGGTGTGGCATCATGCCAAATACATTACGGGTTTCGTTGCATATACCGGCAATGTTTTCCAGTGACCCATTGGGGTTTGAATCGGCTGTTATTTCGCCTTCTTCGTTGCAATACTTAAAAATAACCTGTCCGTTTTTATTTAGCTTTTCCAATGTTTCTGAATCGGCATAATATCTGCCTTCGCCATGTGCAATAGGTATGGTGAGCACTTTTCCTTGTGGTATTCCGCTGGTTAATGCAGAATCATAATTCTGACTGATAAGCTGTATATTCTTGCAAGAATAGTGCCTCCCGGAATGGGGCTGAGTGTTCAACAATAAAGTACCGGGCAATAAGCCTGCTTCGCATAGTATTTGGAATCCGTTGCAAATGCCTAACACATAGCCTCCATCGTTACTAAAAGCTGCTACTTCCTTCATAATAGGTGCATATTTAGCCAAGGCTCCTGCACGCAGGTAGTCGCCGTATGAGAATCCACCGGGAACAATAATGGCATCGCATCCTTGCAGGTCGGTGGTTTTATGCCAGAGCGGAACCGCATCTTGTTTCAGGATGTTTTTCAGAACATAAATAGCATCATGGTCGCAATTAGAACCGGGCACCACAATAACACCAAACTTTACCATTTTACAAGCATTTTTAGAATGCAAAGATAGGCTAAAAAAACATGCTGATTATTACAGCGCCTATCAACGAAAGGAATAATAATTCCGGAACCAGTTTTGCCTTGGTTTTCAAAAAATAAGCCGACAGTACAAAAGAACCCGGTATAGCGAATATGGCAAAAGCCCTCGAATCTTTTATCGGGCATATAAGCACAGATATGGATGCTATAAGCATAAACCACATGAGCAGGTTCCAGAATTTTTGGGCTTTGAGTACATTATCGCTTGCTTTATTAACAAAAAACCAGAGGCTTATAGCGGCAGTTATAAATACGCCAATTATGATGATCCATTGTTGCCACGAAAATGCCAGGTGAATAACATGGTATACAAACTTGCCCGCTATTTTATTATACCAGGGATAAGCAGGATAAAATACAAGGTTATAGGTGAATGTAAAGACAAAAGGAAGCAGAAACCCAATAATGGAACATAACAATTCCCGGCCACTGATAGCCCGGATGGTAAACAAGCCTACCCAAAGTACCATAAGAAACAGTATGGAAGGAATATAAAAAAGCGTAGCAATGCCGATAAATAATCCGGCATCAAAAATATTCGACAGCGCGCGTTCTTTTTTATATGATGAAATCAGTCTGTCTAAAAAAAGCACCAGGAAAAGAGAAGCGATAAGTGCCGGGTAAAAGCCTATCAAAGGAGTCCGGCAACTCAATAATAGTACCATGAAGAAAAATGGGAAGTAGGTAGACTGTTTAAGCAGGGAATGTTTATTGACCAGGCGATTCCATAAACCTGCTATCAATAATAATAGCGCAATACCCAAAATGCCTTTAACAATGGGGAACCCATGCATCCAATCGAAAAAGGGAGCCAGCAGGGTAATATCTGTATAAGAACGTGTTATTTCACCCGGGTGTAAAATGGCTGTGCTCCATAACACCAGGCAAAAAAGTATGCCGGACACCAGCAAAAACATGGGGTTATTTTTGAATATTCTTAACAACATCGGGGTAAAATTCGCAAATAAAATTCAGGTATATAATTTAATTATTACATTTGTCCCAAAATAAGAAGTATGTTACTTAATTGGTATAGTTTTTCAATTACTTGGTTTTGGGACGGTTTAGGTAAATTATGTATGAAGTCTTTCCACCTCCTTCAAAAGTTGGATATGCTTCCCAATGTGTTTTATATTCTTTTGCTTACCGTTTTGTTTTTTGGCTGGATGGTTGTTATGCGCAACTATTATAAAGGCCATAGAGACAAAGGAATTATTCAATAAAGAAGTCCTCTCATTTTTTCTTATTCGGCGCTCAACGGAAATCGTTGTATAAATTCCCCAGCGACGTGCGCACAGTTATAGTGATGTAGGGGTTGCTATAATAGCTTCCATTTACATCTTGAAAATTCTCGTATAAAGCTATTTCGGCTTTCAGACTCATTTTAGGTGCAATAATAAAATCAGCTTTCAGGCAGGCAGTTGTTAAATAAGTAGGTATTCCCTGTCCCAGGGAATTACCATAATTTTTCGGGTGTTCGTTGTAATTGATGGATATGTTTTGCCCATAATCAGTGTGGGCGGAATCAGCGCCATAATAATAGGACACAACGCTGGCTTGTATTAAAAAGTTTTTGTGGTAATAAGTTAAAAACGATGCCGATTCAATAAAATTGGCTCCTTCAGGGTCGGCTAAGGGTTGGTTGAAGTTAGAATAATTCTGCAAGGGGTCGCGAGCAGTGTATGTGTATGGGCGTACATAATCTATTTCGGTTTGGAAAGATAGATTTTTAACCCTAAACAAATCGAACGCCTTAAACCCGATTTGCACACCTTGCTTGTTTCCCCACCATTCGGTATGATGAATAACTTCATTTAGTTTAAATTCATCAATTAGTAATTGCCCGTAAAATTGTTCCTTGCGTGCTACTTTTAACTTGAACGCAGCACCCAGGTTTGATTTGTCAGGGTCGCCTATGTTATAATTATAGGCTTGGTAAAACAAAATTGGGTTCAGATAACCCGGATCAGGTCCCCGCACATATTTTCCGCTATCGCCATCGTAAGTTACAGCTTCAAAAAGAGAAAGATTAAGCCGGCGTGAAACATTCCAGCTCAAATATTGAAAGGAGCTGTATTTGGTATAAAAATTATCAGTCAGCCCGGTAGGTGTTTCCGCGTCCTGCATCATAGTGAGCATACTTACAAATTGGATTCTCCAAACATTGGCTGTAATTTTAAAAAACGGATAACCGGTAGAAACATCAGACAGGAAAAGTGAACGATATCCGTCGCCCCAAAACTGTTTGCCTTTGCCAAGTTGAAAATTGAAAATGTCATTAGGAGAATAGGATAGGTATGCATCCCAGTATTGGTATGAATAGCCCGTTTGCGGAGAACCATAGGCATAACCTAAGCCCGGAACCACCTTATAGCGTTTTATAATGCTGTCCATAAAAGCAGGCCCATATATATCACCACCTATATAGCTGCCTGAAAAAGAAAACTTACTTCCCCATTTTCCATCAATGTGTAATCCTCCTAAATAATCATATGTTGCATTTTTTCCATATACATCATATCCTCCGCTTCCGCCCGCCAGCGGGAAAATATTACCTGTAAAACGCCCCAAGTCAAGCATTGGGCCATTGTTTTTAAATATCAAATCGCGATATCCTGCTATGGTATCGTGGCTGAGAGCCTTGGCAGCTTTTTCAGCATCGTAAGGCATTACGCTGGTGAAAACATTGCAATTAACATTATTAAAGGCAGATTGATAGGGCAATAAAAAATCTCTGTCGAGAGGCATATTACTCTGGCTCTTTGCCATAAAGCCCACCAGGGTAAATAAAAAAGAGAGTAGTATTCTTTTATACATTAATTAAACAGAGAATGTAAATTTAAAAACAGGTCGAAATAGTGAGACTTGATAGTCTGCTGCAAAAATAGAAAAATACAGGAATCTGGCAATTTATTAGTAAATTTGGATGGAAAAAGGTAACCATGCTAAAGCAGATTTTGTTAATAGTACCGCTCTTGTTTATAAAGTTTGGATGCCTTAAGGCACAGGCACAGGTTAGCGCTGCATTAGTTTCTGCACCATCCGTTATTTGTGAAAAAACTCCGGCTACGGTGATAGATGGCGATACCGTTGCCATGCTTAATTTGCGACCTGTACTTGTTCTTGCGCAACGTACCTTTAAAACTACCGAGGAAGCTATACGGTATTATAAACTTTGCCGCGATGTTAAAACAGCCTATCCTTATGCCATCATGGCAGAAGCTACCTTCCGCCAATGCGAGCAAACCATGCAAACTATGACTTCGGAATCGGACAAAAAAGAATATTTAAAGCAGATGGAAAGCCAGATGATGGCCCAATATAAAGAGGACCTGAAAAGCCTGACTATAAACCAGGGCCGGATACTCATCAAACTTATCAATCGCGAAACTGGCACTACATCGTATGAAATGGTGAAAGAATTAAAAGGCTCGCTATCGGCTTTTATGTGGCAAACAGTTGCGCGCCTTTTTGGCAATAGCCTGAAAGATACCTACGACCCGGAAACCGAAGACAGGGAAATAGAAAACATTATTCAGATGATTGAAATGGGAACAATATGAACCCATTTTGAATTAGAGGAATACATTTTGTGAATTTATGCGTATACCTTATAGCACAGCCTCAATTATATTTTTCTTATTTTAGCTCCGAAAATCAAAAACCAAAAATCTTTTACTATGAGAACAATCAAAATTTCGTTAGCCGCCATAATGTTAAGTATTTTAACCTATTCTTGCGCAAAAGACGGTGCTACCGGTCCACAAGGGCCTCCGGGACCTTCAGGAGCAGCCAATATATACATGGCTGATTATGTTATTAACCCTGTAAACTGGACTGGTAGCGGTAATTCATGGTATTACGTTACGGGGGTTGAAATACCTACAACAGATGTTGTAAACGTGTATGTTTCACTTGATGGAAATGGGTATACTCCACTTTCAACGTCTTCATTTTTTTATTCGGGAGATGTATTGACGTATGTATACGGAAATGGTGCAAACCTTACCATATGGGAATACTTCTCTTCTCAACTTCCAAATGCTACCCTTTTTGTTAAAGTAGCGGACATTCCGCCGGCTATCTATGTAAAACATCCGGGTACAAACTGGAGTAATTACAACGAAGTTGCAGCCCTGCCCGAAGTTAAACTGGCCAACAGTAATAAACAATAAAACGGAAGTTTTTATAAAGAAAGGGCTTTGCTTTCAAGCAGGCCCTTCTCTTTTTTATAATAAGCATTTATAACTCGCAATTCTTGCCTATCTTTGAAACATTGAGATAAGAAAACCCATGTCAGATTTTGTAGTATCGGCCCGGAAATATCGCCCATCTACCTTTAAAGATGTAGTAGGGCAGAGCGCTATTGTAAACACGCTTAAAAATGCCATTGCCAATAACCACCTGGCGCAATCATTTTTATTTTGCGGACAAAGAGGGGTGGGTAAAACTACCTGTGCCCGCATTTTGGCTAAAACCATTAATTGCCAAAACCTTACTGCCGATATAGAGGCATGCAACGAATGCGATTCGTGCAAGAGTTTTAATGACGGACGTTCTTTCAATATCCACGAGCTGGATGCAGCATCCAGCAACTCGGTGGATGATATACGGGTACTCATTGAGCAGGTACGCTTTGCTCCACAGGCCGGAAAATATAAAGTGTATATCATCGACGAGGTGCACATGCTTTCAACAAGCGCTTTCAATGCGTTTCTTAAAACCTTGGAAGAACCTCCACCCCATGCCATTTTCATATTGGCCACTACTGAAAAGCATAAAATAATTCCAACTATACTTTCCCGTTGTCAGATTTTTGATTTTAAAAGAATACAGATCAAGGATATTGCCGGACACCTGGCTTATATATCCAGGCAGGAAGGCATAACAGCCGAGCCCGAAGCTTTGCACATACTGGCCGAAAAATCGGATGGTGCCATGCGCGATGCCCTCTCTATGTTCGACCGCATGGTAAGCTTTGCCGGGAAAGAACTCACCTATAAAAAGGTTATTGAAAACCTGAACATACTCGATTACGAGTATTACTTTAAAGTTACCCAGGCCATATTAAATACTGATATTTATTCTGCACTTTTAATCTTCGATCAAATTTTGGCTAATGGTTTTGACGGGCACTTATTTATCAACGGTCTTGGCGAGCATTTAAGGAATTTGCTGGTAGCGAAAAATCCTGCAACCGCAGGCCTGTTGGAGAAAGGAGGAGCTTTAAATGAAAAATACATTGAACAGGCATCTGCTTATACCGAGGCTCTTTTGTTCAAAGCGCTTGCTATCATCAGCCGTTGCGACATAAGTTATAAAATGGCAGTCAACCAACGCTTGCTGGTAGAAATAACCCTGGTTAAACTAACCAACTTGTTAACGGCTCCCGAAAGTCAGGCAGCACCACCGGTAAAGAAGGTGGAAACACCCATTGTAGAAAAAGCGCCTGCAACAACGCCGCCTCCAGCATATAAACCTCCGCCTGCTGCTGTGCCTAAAGTGGCTGAACCCAAACAGGAAAATCCACCTAAACAGGCACCCAAGCCCAATTTTACTTCATTCACGAAGATAATTAACGAAAACCCTGCGGCCAACCAACCTTCCGAAAAGCAGGAACCGGGCGAACCCGAGAAATCGGAGCCTCTGCCTGAGAACTTATTGGCAGAAGCCTGGGGCAATTATGCCCAAGCTATAAAAGAAAAGAAAATAAGCATTTACACTATTCTGATTAATGCTGTTCCCAAAGTGTTGGCAGATAAACCCTATATGTTCGAAGTGGTTGTGGAAAGCAACTATCATCAGCAGGCTATTGAGACAGAGAAAGCTACCATTCTTGATTTTCTGAAAGAAAAACTTGACTTGAAAAAACTGAATATGGTAATAAGTGTTTCGAAAACAGAAACGCAAAAAAAGCCTTACACGTCCCAGGAAAAATATGCCCACATGAAGAGTAAAAACCCTGATGTTGAGAAGTTAGTAGACCAATTGGGCTTAGGGTTAGATATGTAATTGCAATCGCTTATCTTTGCAACCGCAATTGAAATTTCTACACTCGTAATTAATAATTAAATAGAACCTATAATATTATAAATCAAAAAAATGAATCCAGAAAAAATCAGCATTGAAAACGGAAAATTAAATGTCCCCAATAATCCTATTATTCCATTTATTGAAGGCGACGGAACAGGCCGCGATATCTGGAAGGCATCTGTTCGTGTAATAGATGCAGCGGTAAAAAACGCATATAACGGTAAACGCCAAATAACCTGGAAAGAAGTATTGGCAGGGCAAAAAGCCTTTGACCAAACCGGCAACTGGTTGCCTGATGAAACCCTTGCTGCATTTAAAGAATATTTAGTGGGCATTAAAGGCCCGCTTACTACCCCCGTAGGTGGTGGGATCCGTTCATTGAACGTTGCATTGCGTCAAATATTAGACTTATATGTATGCCTCCGCCCTGTACGTTGGTTTGAAGGAGTACCTTCACCTGTGAAGAATCCTGCTGCAGTGGATATGGTTATTTTCCGCGAAAACACAGAAGATATTTATGCCGGTATTGAATATGTAGCCGGAAGCCCTGAAGCACAAAAGTTGCTTGATTTTATTGAAAAAGAATTTCCAAAAGATTTTGCAAAGATCCGGTTTGGAACCCAGGAAAAAGCAGCCGAATTTTATAAAGCAGTAGGTATAGACAGGCCTACCGAGGTGATGGTTGGATTGGGTATTAAACCCGTGAGCCGCACAGGCAGCAGCAGGTTGGTACATGCTGCAATAGATTATGCTATCAAGCACAATCGTAAATCAGTTACCCTAGTACACAAAGGCAACATTATGAAATATACCGAAGGCGCTTTCCGCGACTGGGGCTATGCACTGGCTGAAGGCGGCATGTTTGCCGATAAGGTGTATACCTGGATGCAATGGGAAAAAACCAAAAAAGAAAAAGGTGAAGAAGTCGCTAATGCTGAACAAAAAGCAGCTTTAGCATCTGGTAAAATATTGATTAAGGATGCCATTGCTGATATTACGCTTCAACAAGTACTTACCCGTCCGGAAGATTTTGATGTAATTGCAACCCTCAACCTGAATGGTGATTACCTGTCAGATGCCTTGGCTGCACAAGTGGGTGGTATAGGTATTGCCCCAGGCGCTAACATCAATTACATTACCGGCCACGCTATATTTGAAGCTACTCATGGAACTGCTCCTAAATATGCTGATTTGGATAAAGTAAATCCGGGTTCTGTAATTCTTTCAGGCGCTATGATGCTCGAGCATTTGGGCTGGCTGGAAGCTGCTGAATTAATTTATAGCGGCATGGAAGCATCTATCGCTAACAAGCGTGTTACCTACGACTTTGAACGTCAAATGCAAGGTGCAACCCTGCTGAAATGTTCTGAATTCGGTACTGAAATAATCAACAATATGTCTGTGAAGGTATAAATCATGGTAACAAACGGGCAATTCAAACTGGAAGAACAGATACGCGAGCTTGTTAGTAAAGATAACAAGAGCGATGTACGGTTTGTTTATAACCACGATAACGACAAATGGTGGGTGAGCGTGTATACAGTAAACCCTTCAAATGGAGAAACCTTCCTGATGAAATCGGAACCAAGTACGGGCCCTGATTTTGAATTGGCTCTGGAACGGGTGTTAGATTATGTTATAAGACATAAACAAGAATCCAGTTCCTATACTGTTGAATGGACCAAGAAAGGTGAAAATGGATACAATAAATCCTACTTTTACTGTACCAGCATGTATGATGTATTGCATAAATTTTACGAAGGGAAAACCAATCCTGATAAGTACATCATTTTCAGTATTAAGCTGAATTCAGCCGAATAATTTTCCAGTAGAAGTAAATTACGATAACCCTGCCAGAAATGGCGGGGTTATTTGTTTATAGTGAAGTCATTATTTAGCTAACATTCTTATTTGAATTTTATTGATAGAAGCTTCCCATCTTTAAAATCATAAATATGCATTATAGCATCTACACAGGATGATATAGTTACAACTTTATACTTGTCCTGCAGTTCTTTTGGAAATGAAACAAAGAACATTTTATAAAAATCATCAATATTCATGCCTATTTTAATCTCATTATCAAAAGTGACTCTGTTGTCAAGTATTTTTCCCTTCACAATATATGATCCCCTTGAGGCATACCTATCAGTATCAAAAAAGAGAGTTAAGTTATTAGAGTCAAGTTTCAGTATTTGAACTTCGCATACATTACCACCTAAAGAATCAGTTCTATCTGTGACCTTAAAATTCTTGATAAGGCTTGTTTTTAACTCCAATTTACTTTTTATAACTCCGAAAGGAGAGAATATGTATTCTTCACAACTGACTAATTGTAATGTGTCACCTGAAACTTTCTCATCATAATTTCCAAATGAATCTTTGGGTGTTACCCAAAATGTTTCAATCTTAAAAGATTTGGCAGTATCTATTCGGGCAGTTTCTTTCAGTCCTTGTTTCATATTCTCATTGCAACTTACAAGGATGAAAGCATAAGCTACACTTAATATAACTATTAATCGTTTTCCAACCATTTATTAAAATACGTTATAACCCTATCAAATATAGTTGCTTTTGGCTTTAATCGCCCCTTTTCCCCGAAAATTGCTATATTCGCGGCCTAAAGAGGCCATTCCCATGAAAAGTATATTCAACGAAGCTGATAAAAATGAGATTCTCCAACGAATTGAAAAGCTCACTCCTGATAGCAAAGCTTTATGGGGAAAAATGAATGTTTCCCAAATGCTGGCACATGCAACCCTGGCGGCTAAGTTCCCTACCGGCGAAGTAAAGTCTAAAAATAGCCCAGTTCAATTTATCGGACAGTTTTTCAAAAAACAATTTTTAGGAGAAAAGAACATGCCATTCCGCCGTAACTCCCCGACCACCCCTGAAATTAAAGTTGCCGATCTGAGAGATTTTCAACAGGAAAAAGTAAACTTTATCAAGGCAGTTAATCATCTTTTTACGATTGGAGAAAAAGGTTCCATAGCCCCAAAACATGCTTTTTTTGGCAAAATGACTCCTGCTGAATGGTGTATTATCAATTACAAACACGCTGACCACCATCTTGGTCAATTTGGAGTTTAAACGCACCTATTATTTTATGTATAGAATCAAATCCGGTATCTTTATTTTCCTCTGTTTTGTTGGTATTTCAGGTTATAGCCAAACACAATATTATGTTTCAACGCTGGCCGGAGATACCACACACTTATCTCTGGGCACCGATTCGAATGCCGGATACCGCAATGGTGCATCGGCACAAGCATTGTTTAATAGCCCCACCGGCGTGGCAATCGATACTGCAGGGCAGTATATATATGTAGCAGATACACGCAATAACATCATTCGTAAGGTGCAAATACCGACGGGATATGTAACTACCATTGCCGGAGATACAATTGATTTAAAGAAGGGGCTCGATTCTAACATAGGTTACCAGGATGCCGTAAATCCTTTTGCGGCTAAATTCAGTAATCCATGGGGTATTTGTGTTGATGATACGGGCAATGTATATATAGCTGATACATATAACAATGTCATCCGAAAAATTTCTGTATCAGGTAAGGTTACAACTTATGCGGGCAAGCATAATACTGGTATACCGGTTGCAGGATTTGTAAATGGCCCAAAAGATTCTGCAGAATTTTATTTGCCCGTTTCACTAGCCATCGATAAATCAGGGAACATTTATGTAGCCGATAATGGCAATAATGCCATACGCGAAATCTCTGTATTGGGTGTGGTTACTACCATAGCAGGGGCCGGACCGATCGACTCTGCCGGATCTTATATTAACGGGCCTGTTGACAGCGCAGCATTTTCTGACATCTATGGAATAGCGCTCGGAAAAGCCGGAGATATTTATGTGAGCCAGTTTGGCAGTAATGTAAATGCTATAAGAAGAATATACAATGGAAGAGTAACTACTTATGCAGGTTTTGATACAGCGGGTATGGATACCGATGTATTATCAGTTTCGCCTGTTCCTGTCGGTTACCGGAATGGGAAAAACGGTACCGTTAGGGGCGATAGCCTTATTACAGGTGTTTTATTTAATGGCCCCACAGGGTTGGCTTTTGATACATCAGGAAATTTGCTCATAGCAGATGAGTTTAATAATGCTATACGGAAGTTTAACGCGGCCGACTCCGTAGTATTAACCTTTTCAGGTAAAGATACCGTGAGCACATTTGGGTTTTTAAATGGTCCTGATTCGGTGGCACAGTTTTTTAATCCGGTAGGATTGGTAGCCGATAAGAAAGGCAATTTCTTTGTTGCCGATTTAGGGAACAATGTTATTCGTGCTATTTCAACAAAACCTAATTTTACAGGAATTTCATCCATAACAAGACCGGAGTATAAACTAAATGTTTATCCTAATCCTTGTACAGATCGTTTGAATATTGTTTCGTCCTTCAATGGTAATGCCATGCTATTAGACATTACTGGAAGGGTAGTATGGACGAGCGCTAATTTTGTTTCGCCTTATACACTTTCTACTTCAGGAATTTCCCCGGGTATTTATTTCCTGCGGATTACTTCTCAATCTGCTACAGAAATTAGTAAGGTAGAAGTTCTCAGATAGATAAAGCGTGGCAACTAATGCGCTTCTAACCAATTTTTCCCTACGCCCATATTTACTTCAACGGGCACATTCAGAGCAAGAGCGTTTTTCATCTTATCCGAAACCAGTAGTTTAAGGCTATCCAATTCTTCAGGATACACATCAAACACCAATTCATCGTGCACCTGCAAAATCATTTTAGAGCGTAATTTCTGATGTTTCATTTCATTGTGGATATGAATCATAGCTACCTTAATCATATCGGCAGCCGAACCTTGTATGGGCGCATTAATGGCATTGCGTTCGGCAAAACCCCTCACCGCATAATTGCGCGAATTAATATCGGGTAAATAACGCCTGCGGCCAAGCATGGTTTCTACATAACCATTTTTGCGGGCTTTTTCAATGCTGTTATCCATATATTGCTTAATGCCTTGGTATTGCGCAAAATATTGGCTGATAATCTCTGCCGCCTCTTTCCTTGCAATTCCAAGCCGTTGTGAAAGCCCAAATCCTGAAATACCATAAATGATCCCGAAGTTTACCGTTTTCGCATTCCGGCGCATCTCGGCAGTAACAGCCTCAATGGGTACATTATAAATCCTCGACGCTGTAGCGGCATGTACATCGTAATTATGATTAAATGCCTCAATCATTGCCGTATCTTCGCTCAGCGAGGCAATAATGCGGAGCTCTATTTGCGAATAATCGGCAGAAAGCAATACCATCGAATCGTTGGCAGGTACAAAAGCTTTGCGTATTTCACGGCCTCTTTCTGTTCGAATGGGTATGTTCTGCAAGTTGGGATTATCCGAGCTCAACCGGCCTGTTACAGCTACCACCATATTAAAGGTAGTATGTATTCTTCCTGTTTTCGGGTCAACCATCAGCGGAAGAGCATCTACATAAGTATTTTTTAGCTTTTGCAGTTCGCGATAATCGAGAATTTTATCTACAACCGGATGTGCTCCGGACAATTCAGTCAATACTTCTTCACCTGTAGAATATTGGCCCGTTTTGGTCTTCTTCACCTTGTCCGATATTTTTAATTTGTCGAATAATATTTCACCCACTTGTCTGGGCGAATCAATATTAAATTCCTGTTCTGCCAGTTTCCAGATATCTGTTTTTAATTCTTCAATATCATTGGTCAGTTCGTTCGATATTTCTTTCAATGCGCTTTTGTCTACTTTAATTCCTTCCACTTCCATTTCGCTCAACACCTTTTCCAATGGTATTTCCACTTCTTCAAACAATTTCCTTACCGAAATTTCATCCAATTTAGGCGACAGCGCTTCATATAACCGGAATATCATATCGGCACGTTCACAGCAAATCTGCATGGTTTGTTCCTGCGAAACCATTTCCATGCTCAACTGTTCCTTAAGTGTTTTGCGGCTCTCTGAGCCGTATTCTCCTATATGAATGCCAAGCGTATTTTGCGCAATATCGGGCAGGTAGTGGGGCGATTCAGGACGAATAAGAAACTGCGCAATCATTACATCGAATAATTCTCCTTCGATGGTGATAGCATAGGGAGATAAAAAATTCAAATTTTGCTTAATATCGTATCCTGTTTTTCGGATACTATTCTTTTCCAATACTTTTTTCAGCAGTTCCCATTTTTTTTCATGGTCCTCGCTAAGTGATATGTAGTAAGCTTCTCCGGCTTTTGTGCTAATCCCTATGCCGTGGCAGGCTGTTCCTTGCGTGGCCATAAAGTAGCCTATTCTTTCAGCATCGAGCAATTGGGTAATTAGCGAATCAATATCAGTAACTTCTGTGTAGTGCGTATCTATTTTAGGTGATGTAATTTCAGGTGTTGAAAAAAGGTCTTTATCAGAATTGTCAACCGACTGTGGAGAATCATCAGTTGGTACAGCACTTTCTCCCGGGAAAAAATCTTTCATCACCCGTACGGCGATGGTTTTAAATTCCAGTTCGTTCAATACTTCCAGCAAAGCTTGTTTATTCGGCAGTTTGCGTTCCATTTCATCAAGACTGAATGGTAAATCAACATCACAAATAATAGTAGCCAACTGCTTCGATTGAACTGCCATGTGTCCGTTCAGCTCCACTTTTTCTTTTAGTTTTCCTTTTAGCTTATCGGTGTTCTGCAGCAAATTTTCAATGCTTCCAAAATCTTTTATAAGTTGAATAGCCGTTTTTTCGCCTACACCCGGAATGCCGGGAATATTATCAACAGCATCGCCCATCAGCCCGAGAATATCAATTACTTGTTTGGTGTTTTCGATACTGAATTTATTGCATACTTCTTTTATGCCCAATATCTCCGGCGGGTTGCCTTTGTTAGAAGGTTTATAAATGAAAACATGGTCGGTCACCAGTTGACCATAATCTTTGTCTGATGTCATCATATAAACCTTGTATCCGTCTTTCTCCGCATGTTTTGCAAGAGTTCCAATAATATCATCGGCTTCGTATCCGTCCTTTAAAAGCACAGGAATCCCGAATGCTTCGGCAATTCGGATGATATAGGGGACCGCTTTAATGATATCTTCGGGTGTATCAGGACGTTGAGCCTTATAGTTAGCATCTATCTCATGGCGAACCGTAGGAGCATGGGTATCAAAAACAATAGCTATGTGTGTAGGTTTTTCCTTTTGAAATAACTCGAGCAATGTATTCGTAAATCCAAACATGGCATTGGTATTCATGCCCTTTGATGTTACCCTGGGGTTACTGCTGAAGGCAAAGTAAGCCCTGTATATTAATGCCATGGCATCTAACAGGAAAAGCTTGCGTGAATGGTCAGGTGTCATAGACGTATGTGATTGTATATGCAAAAGAAAGAAAAATAATTGGTTAGTGTATGAAGAGTATCTTAAATGTCAATAATTGGTTAATAATTGGTTTTAAGGAGTGAACGGAATCAAGGAGTTAGTGTGTAGTTTTGTAAAAAATATATTGCTATGGGAAAAATTGAAATGCGCCGCGTGAATGGTGATTTTGGATTTGAAGCCAAAGATATGCATGGGCATACTGTACGAATGGATACCAGCGATGAAACAGGTGGCGATAATTTTGGGATTCGACCCATGCAAATGTTACTGATGGGGCTTGGCGGATGTAGCGCTATTGATATTGTTACCATTTTAAAAAAGCAACGCCAGCAAGTAGATGATTTTAAAATAGAAATAGAAGGAGAGCGGGAACAGGGTAAAGAGCCTTCGCTTTGGCAGAATATACGTGTAGTGTATTTTCTGGAAGGAAAGATAGAACCTGAAAAAGCCAAACGTGCCTGTGAATTATCGATGGGAAAATACTGTTCTGTAGCAGCAACATTATTGAAGGCAGGTACAAAAATTACCTGGAGCGTTAAGGTGAACGGGAAATAAATGCGCTGCACTTTGTTTTGCAGAACCTGTTGAATATATCCCTTATATTTGTGTATTACGCATAATACCATCGAATGGGTTTTAAAAATATTTCGTGGAATACACTGGATGATAGCAGGTATGCTAATATTCTTTTTATAATAAGTTTTCTACTCGCGCTCACCTTACGCAGTGCTTTTGAAATCAGTTACCCCCAGATAAGTTGTGACTATGCGCATTTGGCATTAAAAGCCAAAAACTTTATTGAAGGACATGGCTTTACATATGGCAGAGTAAGCCTGCAAAATATCAGCGACGTAAAATATGAAACATGGAATTTATGGCCCAATGGTTTTTCTATGTTGATAGTTCTTTTTTATTACTTCACCGGGAGCCTTATTAATGCTATGGTTTTGTCGCAAGTTGTAGGCGTTATTCTGTTAATTTTTGGCCTGCTCAGGGTATGTAAAGCCCTTAAATTAAATAAATTCACACAGTCTTTTTTTTTATTGTTTACAGCATTTACGGTCACGCCGTATACCTATTTGCAAACAACCGACTTGTTAACGGCCGCACTTTTCTTGTGGACTATTGCACTAACCATAGAACTCTGCACGAATGAAAAAAGAAACTTGTGGAAGGAAATAGTTATTGGCCTTTTATTATTTCTCTCGGCAACACTACGCTACGCCTGCATCTCCAATATTATTATTATTCCCTGTTTTTTTATTTTTTTCAGTTGGATAAAAAAAAACAGTAAAGCATTTTTTTCAGGAACAGCTATCCTGGTATGCGCAGCAATTCCCACTTTTATTTTTTATAAGGTTTATACAATACTTCCGAGCAGGTCCAATATTGCCAATGATTTGATCCACTTGCGTTTTTCCGGACTCATTCACTCTACAATCTACTGGAGTTCGCTAAAATGGTTTGATGCCTTCCCGCTGAAAGCATTTTTTTGCACGCTGCCGCTGGAATTCCGGCTTCCGCATAATTCGTTTATTACAAAAGCAGTGCGCCTGTCAGAAAATGTGATATCCTTATCAATTTTAAGTTATTTAGGGTGGTATTTTTTCAGGAAGCGGAATTGGATAAAGAGCCTGAAAGAAAATAACCCTGTCGAGATTTTTACCGCTTTAAGCATCTTTTTCTTTATAGTGATTATTGCAACTATTTCACTGCAATCGTTAACCATGCCGCTGGAACAATATCGTATCCCCTGGATGCCTGCCGGAATGACGGCTGTTTTTATTACACGATATTTTGTAATGCCGGTATTAATTATTCAGATACTTTTCTTTTTGTTGTTGCAGAATACTCTTAAAAAGGCGACTGCGATAAAATATATGTCTGGAATTGTTTGTGCCTGGTTTATTTTATGTATGTTGTTTAATATAGTCCATTGGGCCTATGGTATATATCAATACAAGGCAGATGAAAAAAATAATTATTCCTATTGGAATAAAGGGAGATATATGATAGATATACATGAGATGTTAAATCAAGATGCAAAAAAGAATCAGGGTGTGAATATTGTTTTTATTACATCAACGGAAGCAAGAAATGCGTGTGATCCCAGTATCTATTCATGGTCTACTAATATGGTATTCCAATATGATTCTGTGATACAGGGGAAATTTCAACATACTAAACCTGTAATTCTATATGCCTTAATGCAATGGAATAGTTTAACAAGCGATGAGAAAAAATTTATTTCAAATTTTAATGCTCAGGAAGTTTTTGAATACAGTGATAAAGTATTATATAGAGCCTACCTGGAATAGATATCTGTAATTTATAAAACCAAGCAGAATCCGGTAAAAAGGGAGAATGATACAGTTAGATGACAAACAATAATGGTAATGTGAAGGCTAGTGCGACTGACAGTTTAAAACGCTACTTTACCCAACTGGATGGGTTGAGATGTATGGCAATAATTTCGGTTCTTCTTTCTCACTGGGTTCGTTGTGCTGTAATAGATGCGATCCCATTTGGTGAAATGGGTGTCAATCTTTTTTTTGTTTTAAGCGGATTTTTAATTACAAGAATATTATTCATAGAGAAAGATAAAAATGGGGGGTTTGGAAAGTATGCGAAAAAATTCTATTTCCGCCGTACATTAAGAATTTTTCCTATTTACTATATTTTAATGATTGCACTATATGTAATAAAATTCCCCTTAATAAGAGAGAATATAGCGTATTTGCTTACCTATACATTTAATTCAAAATGCCTGGCATCTCCCATGGGATATATAGCTTACTTATGGAGCCTGAGTGTTGAAGAGCAATTTTATATTGTTTTTCCATTCATAATATTTTTTACTAAAAGGACAAAAATATTTATATGGGGATTGATACTATTTGGTGTAGGTTTCAGATTGGTTTTATTTATTTTTTCGCCCGGATATTCTTTGTATTTTTTATCTCCTTCGTGTGTCGACGCTTTTGGTATAGGGGCTTTATTAGCATATTATTTTCTCTACGAAGAGGATAAGTTAAAAGCAATTCTGAATATGAAATACCTATTTCTTATTGTTTTAATTGCCTTTGTGTCTAATTTTATATATCTCGATATTCATAAATACAGGTTTGGCACGTCGGTGCCTGAAAGGTTTCTATTCTCCCTATGTTGTTTCTGGTTTATAGGTAAGGCAATATATGGATATGGAGGAGTGGTGAAAAAAATACTTGAGAATAAGATAATAGTATTTCTTGGTAAGATAAGCTATGGTCTCTATTTATATCATGGGCATGTCTTTCAACTGCTAACCTTGTATATCGATCCATATATAATTACACATTTTCATGCAAATCCTAAATATTTCCCGAATGCGGCATATATGGAAAACAATGTATTTTTAATTTCACTTGAGTTATTTGCCGGAACCCTCATAATTTCTGTTATTTCATGGTATTTAATTGAAACCCCAATTGTTAATTTGAAGAAGAGATTTTTCCTAGCATAGTATGAATAGTAGAGTAGATCAGATGAAATCATATTCGCATAAGAAATGGATACTAATTATATTGCCGCTTATATACCTGGTTCTTTCTGCAATATTTATTAAAGGCCTGAAACAATTTTATATCAGTAACCTTGATCCTACTTATGAATATCTGATGAATGCAGTAAGCATTGCCAGTGGCCATTTTAGAATAGGCATTGATGAACATCCTGGGATTCCAACTAAGATATTTGCCAGTATAATTATCTGGATACAACACTTTTTCACAGGCAAGGATTTGCTATATAAAGATGTATTAACGCACCCCGAGCAATATTTATTTACGTGCAGCATAACATTGTCGATACTGCTTTCTCTTGTGGTATATTACAGCGGGGTTTATGTTTACAATAGCTCAAAAGACCTATTCACAGCTATTTTATTTCAATCTTCTTTTTTGATTTATGAAGATACTTTGAAGCATACAATTTTATTAAGTGCAGAATCGTTTATTACTATTATTTCCATTTTTTTCATGGCGTATTTATATGTAAATACAATTGAAAGTAAAAAGGGAGATAAACATACTTCCACTAAGAATATTTTATTTTTAGGCTTATTAACTGCTGTTCTTATTACAACGAAAATCTATTGTTTCCCTATTGCTTTAATGGTAGTATGTTTTTTGAAAGGGTTAAAGAATATGCTTCTCTATTTGGTCAGCACATTTATATGTTCCTCCTTACTGCTTTTCCCCTTGTATAGTCAACTACGATATTGGCTCGGGTCAATAAAAAATATAATACTGCACAGTGGCCCATACGGCCAGGGAGAGGGGAGATTTTTGGACGCGAGTCAATATGTAAATAATATTGTAGATATATTTTGCGCAAATTACATATTCACTGCAGTTTTTATTATCGTTTTATTTGTAATAATAATTTTATTATACAGGTATAAGGAAGATAAGCATATGGATAGAGATTTCTTTCCTATAGCGGGTATTCTGGTTTTTATGACAGTGTTTGTATTGTTAATTGCCAAACAATATAAGGTCAATTGTCTAAATCCATTAACAAATAGAGTGTATGTTATTACAAAACACTATTATTTTATAATTCTTTTTAGCTCATTTCCTGTTGCCATGACTTTAGCAGGCCGTGTAATTCTAGATATTGTATACGTAAGGCCTTTAAACACCTATATAAAAGCTTTCATGTATTCAGGCTTAAGTGTTCTGATTCTTTTGGGGATAAAGCGAACATATAATAGTTGCTCCCAAAGTGAAAGTGTTACATTAGCTAAAACAACGGCTTTTATCAATCAATGGCAGGCAACACCTCTTGTTATTGTGTCTGATGGTGGCGAGCATGTTCGGAATGAGCCTGCATTATTTTTTGGCAGTTATTTTTCAGATAAACAAGATATGTATATTTATTTGGAATACTTAAAAAAACTATACCCGGATACATACATATATTCCATTGGGTGGGAAGATACTTTAACTTTTTGGAATCAAGAGGTAACTATTTCAGATATTTTAAATAAGTACGGTAAAGCTATAGTGTATGTGAGCGGAGCTGATAGCTTGGAGGAACAGGCCACGCTGAAAAGAATTTGTGATGCTAGTAAAGAAAATAATTCTGTTACCTATAAAAAAATATACACCAGCGATAATAAGTATGAGGATATTTATCTTATACAATATGATAAAACGTGCCATTACATAAGGCCTTGAAAAATAACCTTTACATGAAATCTATGCGGGACATGAAACCATTGTTATTATTTATTCTTCCCCTTTTTTATTTATTAACGGCTTGTCTTTTTATTTATTCCATAAAGTACTTTTATATCGGAAATTTTGATTCGGCTTATGTTTACCTGATGAACGGAACCAATATTGCAAGCGGCTATCTGGTGGTAGGTAATAATGAGCATCCGGGTACGCCTGTCGAAATCTTTACAGCTGTAATTATCTTCATTAAGCATTGCCTTATAGGCAATGGTACCATTTTATACCAGGATGTATTACTTCACCCTGAAAGCTATTTGTTGGCCTGCAGTGCGGTTTTAATTATACTATTTACGGTTGCATGCTATTTTGCAGGAGCTTATGTGTTCCGTCATTCAGGGAATATATTGCTCGCACTTTTATTCCAGTTGGCACCATTGCTTTACAGGGAAATGGTACAGAGGACAGTTTTGTTGAGCGCCGAATCAATGATGGTTATTGTTAATATGTGGTTTATCCCGTATATATATATTAAAGCAGTTTACCAAAGGCAGCCGGGTATGGGATCTGCCAATAAAAGCATTATCCTCTTTGGGCTCTATACTGCGTTATTGTTTACCATTAAAGTATATTGCGCCTTGTTTTGCTTGCCCATATTATTTTTGCTGAACAGCAAGAGACAAAGGATAATGTACTTGTTTTATTGCGGCTTCTTTTCATTGCTGTTGTTATTTCCACTATATAGCCGTTTCAGGAATTGGATAGGCACCGTAAAATCTATGATACTTCACCAAGGCGCTTATGGGCAAGGTGGTTCAGGGTTTATTAATACAGTTCTTTACAGGAATAACCTCGTTAATATTTTTACAACCCATTACATATTCTGTTTGGTTTACCTTTTTGTAGCAGTTGCATTTGTTATGAGTATTCGAAAGGTTTTACAGGAAAAGAAAGGTATATCCGGATTTGTTTCACCGGTTACAGGCATCTTCATTTTCTTTACACTATTTGTTGCAGTAATAGCCAAACAATATACTGTGGTTTACCCCGAACCGGTAACCCGGGAAGTAGTTACCATTAGTAAATACTATTATTTTATTCCTCTTATTGGTTGGTTCCCTTTGTTCATTTGTGTGGCATATCCATACCTGAGTTTTGATTTTTTGAGTTCCTACAGACAAAAATTGAGATACTTTCTGCTTTGCTGCTTTGTAGCTTTTGGAGGTGCCCGGGCATATGGTTCCTGCTATATGGCGCGCAATCAAAATGTCACGCCCCAGTCAACCTCTGCGTTTCTTGAAAAATGGAAGAGCACCCCATTAATCATAGTATCGGATGGAAATAAATCTTGTGCTCAGCCAGCATTATTCCTTGGTATTTCATACTCCGGTTCCTGGGGTGGTAAAGAATACATGGATTTTATAAAAAAAGTATACCCTGATACTTATTTATATACTACTTATAATAATGAGTTGCTTTATTGGGGTGAAAATAGTGACATCAGCTCCATTTTAAAAAAAGATAAACAGGCATTGGTTTATATATCGGGGAAAGACTCAGTCGTAAAATCCATTATTCTTTCTGCGATTTGCAATGGAAAGATTCCGAAAAATAACTATTCAAAAATTTATGGCAATGCAAATAACTATGAAAATATCTATTTGCTGAAAGCAGATACTATGCGTTAAATTTAAGATTTAACAGGGAAGAATTTGGAATAAACCGTTAAAATAAAATATGCTGAACAGGCAATTAAAAAGGGCCATGCAGGCAGCAAATAGCGGTTATCTGCCGACCTGAGAAATGGATGAATAAGAATGGTGTAAGCAGGAATAATGCAAAGCAATAAAAGCAGCAAATTGTAGCGGAGCCCCTTCCAGGTAAGCGTTACAATGCCTGCTATTCCCAGAAATAGGATGAAATAATAATATGCATGAAAGAATAAGCTTAATAATTTTTTCATGCCCGGAATTTGCCCGCGCGTCAAAAAGGCTTCATTATTTTCAAACAAAAATTTTCGCAGGAGCGTAATCCTCGAACGCACATAATATAAAAACGGATGCTCTTTTTTTATGGAATTAGTATACCTGTCGAATGTATTATCAATCTCATTTTGCAATGCCGCCGCTTGTGGCGATACCGGTTTCAAAGGCTGATATAAAATACTGAATGCTGTGTTCCAGTCACTATCCTTGCTTACATAAAAACTGTCGACGGCAGGTTTTTGCATAGCTATAAATATTTTCACTTCCTTTCGAAGTTTATATAAGCTGTCTTTATTAAATGCAGAAGTATATACGTAACCGGGTATAGAATCATGTTTGTAAGTACTGGCATCAGGTTCGCCGGGGAATAGAATACCGCCAAACCAACTAAATGCAGAATGCGGGTCGGGCAGATCAATAGCGCCTCCCCAGGTTTGCACAAAACTTTGCATGTGCCCCATGTAAGAACCTTCTACATACGGATAATAGAAATTATTGGATAAAGGTATAAACTTGTTATGCACTTTATAATTTCGAATAATCCATGCCCCATCTATAACTATAAATGCAAGTGCATAAATAAACATAGGCCGTATGAAACGTACCTTGTTTTTAAAAGAATAAAGCAGGAGTATTATTCCATAAATGGGTAAGACAAGGACGAAAACAGGACGTAAGAAAAATGTCCAGGTAAGAAAGATACCTGAAAACAAAAGATATTTTAATTTGCTTTTCCCTGCCTGAAAATAAAGGGCAAAATACCATGTACCGAAAATTAAAAAGGAAGAAGACAGGGATTCCGTCATCAGACAGATATCGTAATAGTTCGAATAATTACTTGTAAGAAACATATAAAAAGTGAGGTAAAATGGCCTATCTGATTTTAAAACAAGACGGGCTAAAAGCGCAAGACAATAAACACTTACGGAGCTTACTACTAACTGAATAATTACAATAGTGTCGTAGGTAGTAGTATAAGAAAATAATAGCCTAAAAATAAGATAGATTATACCAAAGCCGGGCAAGCGCCGGTCGGGTGAATAATGACCGGTGGTAAGAAAGTTTTCAACTGGGTCGGTATATGATGGGCTGTCACCTACAAAGCCCAATGAAAGCAAATCTGAATTGGACCTGTGAGCGAGAAATAATTGCATAAGAGGAATAACTCCTTTGAAAAGAAAAGCCAGTAAAATCCAAAAAAGATAACGGGTGGGACTTTTAAAAATAAGTTGCTTTAAATTATTTTTCAATGGAGAGGGGATAGGTATTTTATACAAAAATAGAAAAATCCGGCTATTGTGCATGTGTGCCAACAGGTAAGTGCCATGCATTTGTATTAGTGAATCTGAAACTCTTAATTATTCTATATATTTGTCTGATTGTGTTGCAGTATTGGCCATAGTGGCACACGCTGTAATACAATTTTTGAGGCATGAAAAAACTTTCTTTATTCACTATTTTTATAATTGTATTGGGATGCGGGTACTTTATGAAAACCTATACATGGAAGCCCGATAGATGGAGGGAAACATTGAATGTATATGATCCCCAGGGATATTATTCTTATCTGCCCGCCATCCTTATAAAGCATGATTTTACTATTACTGATTCTTCGCTCCACTTTGTTAATAGAGTCAATAACCGATGGGTCGATAAGCATTTTATTGGGGCCGCAGTGCTTTGGTCTCCCTTTTTCCTGGTAGCGTTAGAATACTCCAGGTTATTTAAAAGCCATACAGATGTTTATTCGCCTTTATTTATAAAGGCCATCGGCATAGCTGCACTTTTCTGGCTGTTTGTAGGGTTATTCTGTTTGCGAAAAATATTGAAATCTTTCAATATTTCCGAACCCGTTATTTCGCTTACACTTTTCCTGATATTTTTTGGCACCAATCTTTTTTATTATGCATCTGAGCAATATATGATGGTGCATTTGTACTCCTTCACCATGCTTTGTGTGTTTATATATGCCGGGATGAAATATTCGGGCAGCGGAAAAATTGGTTACCTTATTCTTACCAGTGCAGCTTTTGCGCTTGCTGTTCTTGTTCGCCCCACATCTATATGTATGTTGCCATTCTTGCTTCCGTTAATGTGCGGAAGCATGGAAAAAACGTTCAAGGTGTTTTTTAACCTTAAATCTTTCATTGTCGCCATTTCCGTTATTGTTCCTCTCTTTTTTTTGCAGTGCGTGGCCTGGCATATGGAGTCGGGACTGTGGTTTGTAAGAGCATATTCGGGAGAAGGATTCTATTTCCTTCATCCTAAAATATTCACGGTCTTGTTTTCATTTCATAGCGGCCTGTTTATATATACTCCTTTGGCGCTGATTTCGCTGTTCGGGTTCATAAATGTTTACCGGGTAAATAAAGTGGCGTTCTATAGCTGCTTACTGGCTATTATAGTATGGACTTACCTGATTGGAAGCTGGTGGTGCTGGTCATACCAGGATGGGTTTGAACACCGTGCCTTCATTGATATATATCCCCTAATAGCTATTGGAATGGCCCATCTATTTCCTTCGGCGCAAACCAGGATATATGTTTCCATTTCTCCTTTCACAAAGAAAATAATAACAAGCAGTTTGCTTATCATATCAGGCTTGTTTGTATCGTTGAATATATTGCAAACCTATCAGTACTACAATAGTATCCTTTTGCCTTGGATGAATTGGGAAAGCTATAAATATATTTTTCTTAAAACCTCTGATAAATACATTAATTGCCTTGGAGGATGCAGAGACATTCCGCCGTATAGTCGGAAGCCTCCGCAACTGGTATATTCTTCTACACTTGATTTTATGCATCCCACTCCCGGGTGGAAATTGGTAACTCCGGAAATGTTAAATAAAAAGCCTGTCATTCATCTCAATGGCGAAGAGTTTGGTATATACCTTCAAATACCCACCGACAGCCTCTATAATAAAGGAGAAGTATATTATTCTAAAGTTACATTAACCCGTTTTGAACCACGGGACAGCGGTTCATCCGGAGTATTGTTTGTGAATGATGTATCTACTGCAAACAATGGTCACGAGTATTACAGAAGCCTTCCAATTAATGATTGCCCGTCGGGAAAAGACAGTAATACGCGAACATATCATTACGTAATGGCCACTCCCAATATAGTACATAAAGATTCCAAGATGTCTTTTTATATATGGAATCAAAAACGTCAGAACTTTTATCTAACAGGGTTATCGATAGAAATATATCGGTGTTTTCCATAATTTGAAGATAAAATAGGCTAATGAGTACTTCAAATTAAAAAGATATACTTTTGGAATTTGTAAAGAACCGATGCCACTAACATTTTCGCACCCTGCTATTATTCTGCCCGCAAAATATTTACCTGAAAAGTGGGTATCTATGACTGCATTAATAGTGGGTTCCGTTACCCCGGATTTTGAATATTTTATCCGTCTGAGAGAAGAGAGTTTTTACACGCATACTTTGGCCGGAATATTTTGCCTTGATTTACCTGCAGCGCTATTGCTCACCTTTATATATCATTACCTGGTGCGCGATTTATTTATTTCTAACATCCCCGGTTTTTTCAGAAAAAGATTTTCACCGTATATGCATTTTAAGTGGTGGCAATATTTCAAACAACATTTTTTGGTAGTAATCATCTGTTTATTGGTTGGTATAGCTTCCCATCTTTTTTGGGATAGTTTTACACATCTCGATGGGTATTTTGTAAGAATAATACCTGTGTTAAAACAAAGTACACATATATTTGGAAGTCGTATTCAGTATGCCCGGTTATTGCAAACCATTAGTACAATTGTTGGAGCTGCGGTCATTTTATTTGCCATTATGCGTATGCCTGCAGCCGATAAGTATGCTACTCCAAATATGCCAGTTGATTATTGGCTTATCATTGTTGGGGTAGGTATAACAGTAATTTGTATAAGAATCATATCGAATTTATATGATTTTGGAATAGAAGGAATAGCAATCTCTTTTTTATCAGGAATTATTGCCGGGTCAATTATTGCTCCTTTGTTTATACCCAAAAATACAACTTGACTAGGTAAAATAAGTTTATTTCGGAAGAAATAATATCTTTGGAACATATTTGTTTGTTTTATGAAATATTGGCTTGCAAAATCAGAACCCTCTGCATATTCCTGGGAACAACTGCTAAAAGATAAAAGCACCGCTTGGACGGGCGTGAGAAATTACGCCGCACGTATTAACCTTAATACGATGAAAAAAGGCGATCATGTGTTTTTTTACCATAGTAATGAAGGCCTGTGTATTGTAGGTATTGCAAAAGTTGTAAAAGAAGCCTATCCTGACCCAACCGACAAAACCAAAACCTGGGTAGCTGTAGATATTGCCCCTGTAGAAACCTTGAAAAAGCCCGTTACGTTGGCCCAAATAAAGACAGAAAAAAAATTGGCCGATATGGCTTTAGTCCGTATAGGTAGACTTTCAGTGAGCCCTGTAACTAAGCAAGAGTATGATGTTATTAACACAATGTCCCGCTAAAGTTTGGATTTGATGGCCTAATTACTACCTTTGCCAACCTTTTATTTAATTTGGGACTCTTACACTTATGAAGGTAAATAAAAAAACGTTTTTAGCTTTTTCCCTGTTTTTAATTTTCGCGGCTTTAGGATCTGCTCAAAATGCCACAGTGCGCGGATTTGTTTATATAGATAAAACCGGAGAGTCGGCTCTTTATTCCACTGTTTATTTAGAAGGAACTACTTATGGGCAAAATGCCGATGTGAATGGATACTTTTCTATTAGCCAGGTGCCACCGGGAAAATATTTATTAGTAGTGGCTTACCTGGGATATGATACGTTAAAGGAATCCATAACACTTGCAAAAAATCAGATATTTACGCAGAAGCTCTATATCAAACAATCGTCACAGGCATTAAGCCAGGTAGAAGTTTCGGCCGCAGAGAAGTCGCATGAAACAGAAACCCAGGTTTCAACATATCAAATTTCACAGGCCGATTTAAAATCTATTCCAACTATTGGCGGGCAAGCCGATGTTGCCCAATATTTACAGGTACTTCCGGGCGTAGTAAGCACCGGCGACCAGGGCGGACAATTATATATTGAAGGCGGACAACCTATACAAAACCTTGTATTGCTCGACGGCATGACTATTTTTAACCCATTCCACTCCATTGGACTTTTTTCAGTATTCGATGCCGACATAATAAGCGATGCAACAGTATATGCAGGAGGGTTTAATGCAGAATACGGCGACAGAATTTCGGCCGTAATGGACATTAAAACACGGGATGGCAACAAGAAAAGAGTTTCTGGCAAAGTTGATCTAAGCCCATTCGGCGCACATGCATTAGTAGAGGGTCCTTTATTAAAGAATTTGAACGATGACCCAACTAAACCAAGCGCTTCATTTATTTTATCTTTCAAAAATTCCTATTTAAGTCAAACTTCAAAAACATTTTACCCTTACATTGATTCAGGTACGGGAATACCTTTTAATTTTTCTGATTTCTATGGAAAAGTATCCTTCAACACGGCTAATGGCAGTAAGCTAAACCTGTTCGGGTTTGATTTTACCGATAACGTTAATTATCCGAATATTGCAACACTTAACTGGCATGAGGCGGGTGCAGGCCTTAACTTTATTCTTGTTCCTAATAACAACAATAGTTTAATGGAATGCAATATTGATTATTCTGATTATGCCATTGGACTGGTTCAGTCAGGGCTTCCTACCGATTCAAGTACTATTTATACCTTCCGCGCCCAGTTAAAATGGACCCAGTTTTTAGGAAACTCCACCCTTTATTATGGTTTCGATATGTCGGGTACCGGTACCAATTTAGATTTAACAAATGCCATTGGTGTACCTGTGCGTGAAACACAAACATCCGACGAATTGAACGGATTTATAAAATGGAAATTTTTATCGCATGATAAAAAGTTTATAGTTGAACCGGGATTCCGGCTGCAGTATTATTCCTCGGCTGCGTTTAGCGAAGCCTCGCCCGAACCCCGTATTGATGCAAAATATAATGTTACCAAAAAGTTCCGCCTGAAAATAGCTGCGGGGCTTTACTCCCAAACTTTGGTCAGCACCATCGACGAAACCCAGGTGGTTGACCTTTTTTACGGAATTATTACAAGTCCTCCTACCTCTGACATACCTTCTAATTTCACCCAACAAAATGGTAATGTAGGGCAAGTGACAGATCCTTTGCAAAGAGCTTATCATATAACGGGAGGATTTGAATGGGATCCGATAAAAAAGATGCATATAAATGTAGAAGCCTACGAAAAGAATTTTTTGCAAACTACTACACTTAACTACGATCAAATTTATCAGAACACTGCCGAATTCGCGGGTATAAAACCAGATACTTTGACCAAACCTTTTTTAGTTCAATCAGGGAAGGCTTATGGAGCAGATATAAGTATTAAATACGACATTAAGCACCTGTCATTATATGGCGTATATTCTTTAGGTTATGTGAAATATTGGGATGGTAATTACACATTTCCCCCTCCCTTTGATAGAAGAAGCACCATTAATATTGTAATCTCTTACATCTTCGGGAAGGATTTAAGCTGGCAGGCAAATATGCGCTGGAATTACGGGTCGGGGTTCCCTTTTACTCCAACACAGGGATTTTACCCTATGACCCCGCTTAATAACATAAGCAGCAGTGTAGCCTTAACTAATCCAAGCCTGGGTGTTTTATATGCACAATTTGACAGCCAACGTTTGCCCGATTATGCAAGAATGGATGTTAGCCTTTCAAAAAGTGTTCAGTTTTCACAATCCATGGCGCTTCACTTAAATGCGAGCGTGATTAACTTGTTTGACAGATCCAATATATTTTATTTCAACCGTATTACCAATCAACGTGTAAATCAATTCCCGATATTGCCAACGCTCAGCGTAGGACTTGATTTTTAGAAATAAGATAGGTTTCTTTAGAAAGAAAAATGGTACAGCGCCTATAAGTGCTCCAGTAGTTTATTTCGTAAAACAAACAATACCAGCCCTGTTTTTGATTTTATGCCAAACTTATCAAAGATAGATTCCCGGTATCCGTCTACAGTTCTGTGCTGAACATGCATAATGTCTGCTATCTGTTCGTATTTATATTCATTCTCATGGCAGACCAGTTTTAAAAATTCTTTTTCCCTGTCGGTAAGCTGTTCCAGTATTTGTTCTTGTCCTGTTTTTTTGTTAGCATCAGCAACTGTTCGTAACGAGTAGGTAAGAAACTCATTATGATAATAACCGCTATTAAGAATTTCGTTCAGTGCATTTTGTAATTCAGAAGATTCGCAATTCTTTTTTAAATATCCTCTTACCCCAAGTCTAAATAAACGTACTACCATTGCCTCATCATCATTTACTGTTAGAATAAGAACAGGTATATGTACTCCTTTCTGGTTCAATCTTTCCATTACCATGTCGCCATTCATACCAGGCATATTTAAATCGAGGATGATTAGGTCGGCATCCGTTTTTTCAGATGTATTAGCTACAAGTTCGGCACCATTGTCGTACTGGCTGGAGATTTTGAAAGATCCCAGTTTTTCTATCAGCACTTTCAATCCATTGCGGATAATAACATGATCATCTACCAGGATGATATTTTTTTTAGTCTCCATAATAACAAATATAGCTATCCCTTTTTTACGGTCGGTAATTTTTTCAGGCTAATTACACAGCCTTTGTCCGGAGCTGAATATATATTGCATTGCATACCAGCCCATTCAGAGCGTTTAATAATGTTTCGTAAACCCGATGCTTTATCTGAGTGAAGTGTGCTTTCCATATCAAAGCCCTTTCCATCATCTTCCATTGTTATTTCGAAGCCCTCGTTTGCATTATTAACCGAAACATACATATTTTTAGATTGGGAATGACGGAGGCAGTTTTGAATAATTTCCTGAAATACCCGGAATATCATCAATTCCTGTTCTTTATTCAAATTAGAACTACCAGATACGGGCTTCCAATGCACTTCCATTCTGCGAAGTGATTGTATTCTCTTTAATTCAACTCCCAAAGCTCGCAACAATCCTATATGGCCAATGTAGTCGTTATTGAGGGTGCGGCTAAGCATTCGTAGTTGCTGAGTGGCTTCTGAGAGATATTCCTGCATGGGTTTAAAGCCTTCTTTCAATCCGGGATGGTCGATTTTAAGATTCTCGAGTTGTATGTGTACGGCAGTTAACAACTGCCCGATATTATCGTGTAGTTCCTGGCCAAATTGCTGCATCATTTCTTCACTTACTTCAGTCTCCACTTTTCTTAGTTCTTTTTCATAGTTTAATTTGCTTTCTGCCATTTCCATTTGCTGTTTTAAGCGTTGCCTGCCTGCCTGGAAAAAGACAATTATAATACCTGCAATCAGCAATAGAACCAATAAGGTTATGCTAATGATGGGTAATGCTATGTCGGTACTATTCATTGATACCGGAAGATTGAGCATTATGGCGGATAAACCAAAAACCTATTGCCAGCATAATGTAACGAAGGTTAGATAAACCAACAGTAATTACATTATACAAGTAATAGCTCAGTATTCTGTAATGCAAATTGAGAAAATGCATAAGGCTTAAATAGGGTACTGTTCCTACAAAATAAATTAATATGCCTACCGATACCCATATTAGGGGTGCACTTTTCCAAGGGTTGTTTTCCCACCTGAATTGAGAATAGGCTACTATTAAGTAAAGTATCAATAATAATATACTTTCTGCAACAGCTCCGTAATTAGCAAATACGCGTAAGCCTTCTACTATAATTTCGGACAACAGTATACCGAGAAAGATAAGGTATCCTAATAAGATTAAAAGCCGCTCCCGGCTTGATTTATAATACAGATATACCGGCCACACCAGTAACCCTGTTTCTATGGGCATATCTAAATTGAATAACCACTGGTTGCTGCCGGGATAAAGGTTTATAGAAGGAAATGCCAAAACGACATAAGACAGCATATAGGTTAATATATATGCAATCAGCTGGTAGAAAAAAAACTTGTAGAGTGATGTTAAGTAGCGAAATGCATACAATCCCATCAACAGAGCTACGAGTATGCCAGATATTTCATACGTAAGCCGGATCATAACAAATAGGTTGCACTATTATGGATAGTATTTTTGCTATAATAACAGAGTCTATATATCCTACTAATATGATTTGTTTGGATAGCATTGTCTCCTTAATGAGTTATTGGATATATTAATGCTCCATAATCAGGTGGAACCATGTGGGCCAGATCTTCTTCCATAGGATTGGTTGTCCCGGGACCGCATGGCCCTAGTATCAGATCGTGCTTGGTATAATAATCCTGGCCAGGCACCCTAACTGGCACGCCTGCATTATATACCTTCACGCTATCCATGTTATTACATGCTAATACATGAAATATTTCCTGGAATGGGAAAATGACATATTTAGTATCTGCTTGTACATTGGAAGATGTGGGAATCGTTTGAAAAAAGGTAGCTGATGCGCCGTAGTAATGTACTATTTTTATTTGTCCGGCATAGCTGGCAGTATCAGACTGAAATTGCGCAACCGAGGCAGTGCTTAACGAACCTGTAGAAGCATTGTAAAGATAAAAATTAGTGAGCCCTGTAGAGTTTGGTGTAAGTGCGTAAGTATACATTCCGGGGGGGCTTATACTTGGAGTTTGAAGGCAAACAGGTAAAAAATAGAATACCAAAGAATTGCTATTAACACCATAAAAAATTTCCACAGCTGTAATAAAATTACTGCCCGAGCTGGCTTGAAGAAGTGCATGTGCCTGGGTATATAAATTTTCCATATCACTTTTTTTAAGTGTAGGTATGGCTACCTGTGAAACTGCTGTACTTCCAATCATAATATCTTCCTGTGCAGTATTCTGATAAGAAGATGCTGTGGTGGTCAATATATAATCATAGGCTAAATTGATGGTGTTTTCATTTGGCAAGGGAAATGAATCTTTTACTAATAATTTAGGGTTTATTAATAAACTGCGTGTTTTTTCGGAGGAAGATGAAGTGCTACTGTTTCCGCAACCCAAGATAGTTGTATAAACTATGCTCAGCATAAGTAAAGTGCTTAGTAAAAATGTTTTTTTCATACGAATTTGTTTTTATAATTGGGGCAAAAGTATATAAGAATTTCGGAACAAGCTACATTTCCTACTGTGAAAACCCCCGTTTTTAAATACGGGAGAAACCCCCTCCCAAGTTCTCATAAACACCCCTTGCAGTAAAGAGCCTGTAGCAGCAATTTTGTATCGTCATATTTAACAATAAATATATGGATAAAAGCATAACCGGGGTTAACAGGTAAATAATACTGCCTGAATACGGTTGTTGAATAGGATGTTTTAGCCAGGTCACTAAAACAAATCAGGGAGTTTCAATCCCCCGGGTGTTTCTTCCTGTAGGTGTGATAATACGTTGGGGGTTGTATTACTAGTGGTTAGTCAACGTTAACGCCTATTGACCGGGCAGAACAAAGTTTCTGTCCGGTCTTTTTAACCCATAAATAATAATGCCTAAAGGGGTAGGCAAGAAAAAAATGTAAAGAAAAAAAACTATGGTTAACATCTCATATCACGGAACGAGTTTGGTATTGTTAGACGCACTATTCAGAACAAACCTATTGCTCGAAGAAGATTTCTTCTACCAGGCAATCAGCGAACACGGAAATTTCGATATGGCCAATATCGATGCTTCTACCATTGCAAAACTGCTGAAGAAGTCAACCTTGCGGATGACGGTTGACACCTATTTACGCCCATGGAGCAAAGCCGATACGATTGATGATCTGGACGAGCCTACTATGATATATCTTAACCAGTGGCGCCTTAACCGCAGCATACCTAATTTTTGCAATATTTTTATCCATCAGGTAATACATGCTGTTAATGCTGAAAACCCGCAATATGAATTCGGGCATGGCGACAATTCTTCTATAGGTAAAGAAAACACAGCTCCCTACTGGATAGGAAGCCTGGCAGAACGTACTATCATAGGCGCTAAGAAGTTAGCTGTTTCCGGGTACGCTATAGGGTAGTAATACATTCAACATAACTGACAAACCGAAAACTGGAAGAAAAAATAAGTAGGTGACTTTTCGTGAGTTTTGATTATCAGTTCGTAACAATATTTAACTCCAAAAACATATGGTGCAAAAACTACTCACCATTTTTTTATTTTTTCTGGCAATTTCTTCAAATGCCCAAAATTCCTATAGTTTTTATGGGGATACTAAAGAAATAGACTCTTGTACTTCTTTTATTCCCAAAAATGGAAAAGTTCCTACAAATATTGATAGTGTCACCTGCGCTGAAAAGTATTTTCAACGATATGCAGCTTATTATGGGCAGCCAGTAGATATTATCATGTTAAAAAGAGAACTTTCGAGTAATCCGTTTATTGATAGCAATAGTCTGATGGCGATGTTGAGTATAGAATGTGATAGGATACTTCAGGCAGCGCATAAAGACAACAGTTCATCGCCACATTTTAATGACATATTAACAGAATTAAACAATACTGTTTCAAATGAGTTAAAAAAACAATACGACTCTCTTAAAGTATTTTATGAAACAATAATGTATTTTTTGTCGCCGAGAAATGATCAAAATTTTAATGATTCAGCACTAGCCAGCATAATCAACGGATACGATAGTATCCTAACTACCATCCCCCAAAGAATGGATACTTTAGATTTGAGTATGAATGGAAGTAAACCGTTCAGGGATAACATTTATATTCTGCCGAAAATACCTAAAATGAATTCCCATAAACTGAATGATACCCTAAGTCAAACAAAAGACATATTAAAAGATACTACTACATTAAATGCAACCCGAAAATGTACTATATTCTATAAAAATAGCGATCGGACTATTTTGGAAGTAGATAACACTGATTCAATAGCTATTTCTAACTGGACGCTAGCAAAATCCGATACTGTAAAAATGATTTTTGAAAATGACTCGATTAAGATTTTTAATAATATGTTGAAATCAACATGCTTATATGCTTTAAAAATTGAAGAAAAGATACCTCAAGTGGTAGATATACAATAATTATGGGAAAAAGGAGGATTGGTTTGTCATTAATCAAAAAGCCGACAATTATAGAGAGAAAAGATACATTAAAGATATCTAACATTTATTTGGTAATTAATGCAATAGATGCCATGCATAAGACACTTACTATTGCAAAATTTACTAGAACAAAAGATAGTAATGTAATAGTCAAACTTAATTCTGCCATATCAGTACTATTAAATAATATCACTAAGGATATTAATGATTGCAATGCAATTCTCAACTACATAGAGGTATATAAAAGTGTTGGTATTTGTCCTACTTTATTTGCACTTATTTATAAGCATGCCGAAAATAAAATAGATAATCATACAGCATACAATAATAAAAGGCTGGTAGTAAATACAGATAAAATACAGGTAAATAAAAATAGTTCTACAGGACTAAGCGGAGGGTCATTAGAGTCTGCCATAATTAATGAAGCAGCAGATATTGTTGGGAAACGTGTTGTGGGAGAGCTGACGATGACATTTCTTGAAACGCTTAGGTCAGTCATTGATTCTAACAGGATGATTAAATCGCTCTTTCCTCAAACAGCTCAATTATTTAGTATACAAGACCCTTATGCCTTTACAAATAAAATCAATTTAGTTCAAAATGCATTCCAGAATGATTTGAGCAATATACTTACCAATATTAATTCATGGGAGCAAAGGGAGTTAAGCGGAGTATTAAATAAAAAGTTGCTTCCTGACGAAAGAAGCAGGAAAATTATATATGATAGTCTTTTGCAATTAGATAAATCTATTGATAAAAGATTAGATTTATTGGATACACAAATTTCTAATTCGAACGGCAAGGACCAAGCAAATATTGATAATAAAAGTGATACGATAGTACTTGCTATAACTCAGTTTTTAAAACGACTTCCTGCATGCTCAGATATCGAAGCGATTAACCGAAGCATTCAAAAATTCAGAAAGAAAATGACGGATATTGACAAATCTTTGACAAATGCAGTATCTTCAAAAAAATTGGAGTCGCATTGGAGAAAGATACTTCCATATCATGTAAAATTAGTAAGAACCAGTTTTGACGGTACTGTTAAAACATTAGATTTTTGGAATAAAATTTCAAGTAATTCAACATTACAACATCTTTATTTCTTATTATCAGTATACAACGAACTTCGGAGTAATAGAGATCCTGCAGAAGCAATTTCCCTGATAATGGATAGCGACTTTATAGCTACATTTAGCGATAATAAAAGCTTGTTTAGTTCGTGCGAATTGATAAAGATAATGTCTGACGGATTTCGTACCACCAAAATCGGTGGGTGGGTCAGTATTGACACTATAACTTCTTTACCGGACAGGGAGAAGCTAATATTGTTATCTCTAATTTATGAAAAGGTAAGAAGTCTTTCGCTTCCCAGTAAGGACGAAAAAACAGTAGGGCAAATGTTAGCTAAATATGATAATAATACTTTATATCAATATCTAACAAGGTTTATAAATATATCAAGAAACATTCAAGATAATATCAATAGTTTTAAGGAAAAGGCAGGAAAAAAGCAGGATAGTTTAAATTTTAAGAATTTTCTCAGCTTATATAACGGAGCATCTAATTTGATTGATCTTGTATATAGCCCTCCTTTTTTGCCTGATGATTCTGCTATTATTCCTGATATTGAGAAATTGGACAGTATCAATAATTCGGCTATACAACTGTATTCTGATATAAGCCATAAGTATTGGCAAAATATTATTGGTGATGCTATTACTCTTTTTCAGCAAATAGAAGGCAGGAACTTTCCAGGCAGTGAAAATATAGTAAAATATGGTACATTTTTTGCAGATGTTGCAGAAGCAAAAAATTCAGATGATATAAAACAGGCAGTTGAGAACATTGTTCTGCCACCGGGAAGTTATTCTCTGAAAAGAGAAAGCAGGTTTAGTGTACAAATTAATGCTTATGGAGGACTTGATTATAATTATAATCTATTTGCCGCCCAGGGAACAGCTCCCTTTCATAATATGAATATTGGATTTACAGTTCCAATCGGTATAAGTTTTAGTTGGGGACATAGGGATTTATTTGGCTATATACAGCAAAGTAAAGTGTGGAAAGAAAAAAGAAAGGGGGGATCAAGTTCAATCTTTGTTTCGCTTGTTGACCTCGGTGCTCTTGTTCAGTTCAGACTAGAAGAGGACAGTACAGCGGCTGTTCCTCAAAAGGTTACATTTAATCAGGTTTTCTCACCCGGAATTTTTTACATATATGGATTTAGAAAATGTCCTATAGCACTTGAATTAGGTGCTAATATCAGGCCGCAATTGGCCCAGTCATTTGAAACATCCAGGAATGTTACTGCCTCTCAGATAAGGTTTACAGCCGGAATAGTGGTTGATGTACCTATGTTTAATATTCATTCGGAGGCTTCTGATAATACGAAAAATTAATATTTTTTCTAAGGCGCATCTTTGGTAGTATAGATAAATAAACAGTTACAACTTCTGTCCCATACCAGCTAGTTGGCATCCCCCCTTCACCCCATCTTCATGTAAAATCTCTTATTTAATCGCATATTTGTTGAGATGCGGTTATGGCAGAAGAGGTAAATGATAGTGATTTGTTAGAGATGTTTCGTGTGGAAACCACACGCAATCACGCTTTTCACATGCTGGTAACCAAATATCAAAAGCGGGTTTATTGGCAGGTACGTCGCATTATTATCGACCACGAAGATGCTAATGATGTAGTACAGAATGTATTTTTGAAGGTGTGGAAAAACCTGGAAAGCTTTAAAGAAGCTTCCAGCCTCTATACATGGCTCTACCGCATAGCCACTAACGAGTCGCTCACCTTTTTGAAACAAAAAAGGGCTAATATGTATGTTCCTTTCGATAGTGTATCACGTTCCTTATCACGCAAATTGGAGGACGATTCTTACTTCAGTGGTGATGCTATACAGAAAAAACTGCAGAAGGCTATACTTACTTTGCCCGAAAAACAACGGATAGTTTTTAATATGAAGTATTTCGAGAATATTAAATACGAGCAAATGTCTGAAATACTGGATACATCGGTAGGTGCGCTGAAAGCATCGTATCACCATGCAGTAAAGAAAATAGAAGCATTTTTGAAAAACAATTAAACTTCCCTACCTTAGAGACGTCAAATAGGGCATAATGAAGAAAAAACCAGACATATTATCGGACAATGAGGTATTTGAAAAAGATGCCCCTTTGCTTCATTCTATTTCGAAAGAAAACCCATTCACCGTACCCGAAAATTATTTCGACATACTCCCTTCTCAAATTGTGGAAAGATGTAGGACTGAAAATAAGGAACGTAAAACTTCGGTAATAGGTGAAAATCTGAGGCTTTTTGTATTGGGTTTCAAATGGAGGGTATTGACCATTACCGGATGCGTGGCTTTTATCTGCTTTTTTGCCATTCGTATGAGTAACAGGCCCCAATCATACCAGGCAATGGCTCAAAACATACCCGACAGCCTCATTGTTGCGCATCTTGATAAAAATGTAACGGATATTAGCATATCGGCATTGGAGGATATATCAGCAGAAACACAGGAAAACAATACCCGGGCATCTGCTAAAACTGCTTCTGACTCCACAGGCACCGACCAGGATATTATAGCCTATTTAATGAATAACAACGTAACTGTTTCTGATATAGAAAACGAACCCTAATTTCTCATGAAAACAAATCGCATCATACGCCTTTCCCTGTCAATATTAATGCTTTTGCCTGTTGCTCTGTTGGCGCAGGACAGGAAGGACAAGGTTGAAACTATGCATATTGCCTATTTATCGCAACGCCTTAATTTAACAACGGCTGAAGCCGAGAAATTTTGGCCTATTTATAACGAATTTCGTACAGAACAGGATAAGTTGCGAAAAGAACGTATGGACAACATGCAACATATAAGAAGAGCCGGCGGTATTGATAGCCTGAGCGATGGAGAAGTGCAAAAACTTATTGGCTCCGAAACCGATATTGAAACAAAACAACTGGAATTGCGCAAAGAGTATGTAGTGAAGTTCCAGCAAGCTATTCCCCTTCGTAAAGTAGCTAAGTTTTTTATTGCTGAAGAGGAGTTTAAACGCTATCTGCTCAATGAACTCAAGCGCAGAGACCATGAGGGCAGAGGCCGGGGTGATGATGACGGACCACCGCCACCGCCTCCGGGCATGAACTAACCCATTGTGCCTAAAAGAAATTATATTTGCAGGGAATAATTCCTCTGCATGAAGTCCGGACTTTTTAAAGTAAATATCGGCATAGCTCTTTCTTCCATTGCCGGGCAGTTATTGCGTACCATTCTCACCATTATAATAATTGCCATAGGAATAACGGCATTGGTAGGTATCCTGACGTCTATCACGGCGATGAAGGAAGCCATCAATAGTAACTTTACCAATATGGGAGCCAATACGTTTGCCATAGCCAATCGCGAAGCCACTATACGGATAGGCCATAATGGAAAACGCCCGAAAGAATACAGAAATGTATCGTATGATGAGGCTCTTGCCTTTTCGCAGCAATATTCTTTTCCGGCTATAGTCTCCATTACCAATGTAGCATCGGGTATTGCTACCCTGAAATATGCAGATGAAAAGACTGACCCTAATACACAGGTAGATGGCACGAATGAAAATTTTATATTCACTTCGGGATATAAGCTGAGTGCAGGCCGTAACTTTTCTCAGCAGGAAATTAAGGATGGAAGACGGGTTATTATCATCGGTAGCGATGTAGCACAAAGACTCTTTAAAAAGCACGAAAACCCGATAGATAAAACCATTGCTATTGGCGATGGGGGAGATTTTAAAGTGATAGGTGTATTGGAAACAAAAGGCAACAGCTTTGGTTTTGGAGGCGACCGCATTGCACTAATGCCTATAACGGTAGTAAGAACCTATACCAATATGTTAAGCCCCGATTGGACCTATACCATAAGCGTATTGATACACGATCCTAACCTTATGGATGAAGCCATAAGCGAGGCACGAGGGTTGTTTCGTATTATCCGTAAAGACAGGATTGGTGCCGATGAAGATTTTGGCATTACCAAAAGCGACGACCTTTCCAATGTATTGATAAGCCAGATTTCAAAACTAACCATTGGCGCAACCGTAATTGGGATAATAACTCTGCTGGGCGCTGCCATAGGACTGATGAACATAATGCTTGTATCAGTTACCGAACGAACTATGGAAATTGGTATCCGCAAATCAATGGGGGCTACTAAAAAAATTATACGCAATCAATTCCTGATAGAAGCTATTCTTATCTCCCAAATGGGTGGAATATGCGGTATTTTATTCGGATTGGTAATAGGCAATTTAATTGCCATCTCTTTCGGAATTGGCTTCATTGTACCTTGGATGTGGATATTTGTAGCGGTTATTATTTGCCTCGTTGTTGGTGTAATATCGGGTTTATATCCTGCCTTAAAAGCCTCCAGGCTCGACCCTATAGATGCCGTGCGCTACGAATAATTAAAATAAAGAGGTTATAAGATTTAGCTTGTTTAAAATATTTCCGCCTTCATATCTTTTTACCATTGATTCCCGTATACTTTTGTACGAACGTTCGCTACCCCATCTATGCAAAAACACATTCTTTTAATTAGTTTTTTTCTAATTTCCATTTCCTCGTTTTCTCAACCGGTAATAGAGTATTGGGATAGCCTTGCCGGTATTAAGAAGAGTTCAGTAAACTATGTAAATGGAATGCAGGACGGGCCATTCAAGTTATGGTATAAAAATGGGAAACCCGACGAATCGGGCTTTTTTAAAAAGGGGCAACAGGATAGTGTCTGGAAAAATTATTATGCAAATGGGAAACAGAAAGCAATCCGTTATTACGACCACGGGAAAGCCAATGGAGTATCCATCTTTTTTTATTCCACCGGCGATACAGCCATGATCAATTCATACAACGAAGATATAAAAGATGGTCTTTGGAAATCGTGGGACAGCGCAGGCAAATTATTGAGCATACGGCATTACCAAAAGAATAAGAAGGAAGGTTTGTGGACATATTACTATGATAACGGAAAACTAAAAAATCAGGGAACATTTGATAACGATAAAAAAGAAGGACACTATACCTCTTGGTTTCAAAATGGAAATAAAGAGAGCGAAGGCGATTTCCATAGCGATGTGGAAACAGGCAAATGGCAGGAATGGTACGAAAATGGTCAGTTGAAAGATATTGTTACCCATTCCGACAGTTTGCTTTATATGGAAGAGTTTTACACACCTGCAGGCGAAAAAACCGTTTTAGATGGTAATGGCAGAGCCACCCTCTATTATCCGGGTGGAGTGGCGCAGGCAACAGGCAGCTATTCGCATGGATTGAAGGAAGGGGTGTGGAAATACAATTTTTCCGATGGAAGCAAGGACAATGAAGCCGCTTATTCCAATGGAAAACTAAATGGACCCTATATATCCTGGTACCGGGGAGGTAAAATAAAATCAGCCGGGAATTATACAAATGGCGAAAAGGAGGGTCACTGGATTTGGTATTATGAAAATGGAAAGCCGCAAACTTCGGGCGACATGCATAATAAAAAGAGGGAAGGCTTTTGGATTTATTTTGAAACCACCGGCGACACTACTGTAAAAGGCTATTTTAAAAATGATGAGCAAGATAGTACTTGGACATATTACTACGACAGCAGCAGCGTAAGGCTGCGGGAAGCCCATTACAAAAACAACCTGCGTAATGGCCTTTGTACGATATGGTACAAGAGCGGGCAGATGAATGAACAAGGTAATTACCTGGATGATAAAGAAGAAGGTATATGGAAATCGTGGTATGAAAATGGAAAGGAAGAAGATGAAGGTGGTTATATAGCCGGCAGCATGGAAGGTGAATGGAAAGGCTGGTATGAAAATGGCGCCATGAAATACGATGGCAATAAAAAAGGTAATTTAAAAGAAGGCCATTGGAAATATTATTATGAAAAGGGAGCCCTACAACGCGAAGGCGATTTTCACCAGGATATGAGAGAAGGGCATTGGACAATTATACAGCCTACGGGTATTAAAGTGGAGGAAGGAGATTATAAGGACGATAAGCCCAATGGGCATTGGAGCTATTATTATGAAACAGGAGTGTTGATGCAAGAACAAACACTTACCGACGGCGAACCTTCGGGTAAATGCACATCCTACTTCCCCAGCTCAAAAATTGAAAGCGTTACGGATTATAGTCTGGAAAGAGGCAAAAGCGGCTCCGTGCATAGCATTCCGGTCGGCGAATGGATCTTTTACGACAAAAACGGAAACGTAGAACGCAAGATAAAATACGAGAACGGGGTGCCGGTAGGAAAATAATTTTCTTAAAATTTATATTTCGCTATATTTCGCACTTTTTGCATGTTTAAGAGTGCGTAAAAAGAGCATTTCCAGGCAAATTATCCCATACTATTCAATCGCTTACATATCATTTCGCACTCTTGATATATAGAGTTGAAATTTAGATATAAACTTTTTACGTGGCAAATGCTACGCAAAAACGGTCATTGACTTTTTAGGAAGATGATAAAGTTTTGTTAGGAACGCACACTAACAAAAGCTTGTAGCCGTTTTAAAATTATTACATTTGAAGAATAAAGTTGTTCCACGAAGTAAATTCTTAATTAGGAGGTGAGGGATGAAAAAGGCAACAATCATTATAATATTTCCTATTCTATTTGTCTTTTGTCGCCCTGCTCGCCCTTCAACGGCCATGTCTGCCCTCGAATGCCTGTTGAAAAAAAATGCCGCGCATACCTCTATTTCATACAAAGTAAATTTTAGAATGAAGTATTTTAGCAGCAAGGATACTTCGCGCTATTTAGGATATTGCAAACTTGTAAAGAATGATAAGGATACTTTATTTCATGGATATGTTTGGTATTCCCTCCCGACATGGCACCTCATTTATTACTATGGAGGAGACTACCTTTATCTTATACGTGATTCATTAAAAAATATAACATCATTCAGTGACCCTGAAAACAAATATGGGTGGATACAGGGAAATACTTCAGGGCATTTAATAAATACAGTATTTCTCGATACATTATTTAATCCAAAAAGGGCTATCGATACCATAATAACACAGAAACTTACACATGATACTATTAATGGAAATGATTATTGGAAAATAAAATTAAATTACAAAGGTGATGATGAAGTAAGCAATAGAGAAAGATGTATCTGGATAAATCCAAAAGATTCGACACTGAAAAAAATTACTTTCAAATGTACTTTACAGGGACAGAATGAATATGAGGAATGGGATTTAGATTCGATTCAATATGACAAAGACACGTATGAAAGTGTTAATTCCCAAATGTCGAGCAGACTGTCAAGCTATACAATTAATCCGTATGTCCCACCGACTCCTGAATCAGAAAAACCCTTAACTAATAATACTGTAGCCCCTGAATTTACGGGTGTGGATTTTTCTACCGGTAAAAAAGTATCTCTTAAAAACTATCGTGGTAAACTTGTTTTGCTTGATTTTTGGTATATGGATTGTGTTTGGTGCATTAGAGCAATGCCTTCTATTGAGAAAATAGACAGCGAATACCGTAGTAAGGGAGTAGTTATTTTAGGAATAAATAGCTTTGATACTACCGAAGAAAAAAAACATGATTTGCCTGCTTTTATAAAGATCAATAAAAACACATATCCTACTATTCTCACAAGTCGTTCTACAGACAAATTATATAATATTCATGCCTATCCCACTTTATATCTAATTAATAAAAAAGGCGAAATTTCGTTTTCAGAAGTAGGATATAAGAAAGGGATGGATAGTATATTAAAGGCTGAAATAAATAAAATCAAGTAAAAATGGTCGCTGATAGATAAGTAAATTCCTCCTAAAAATCTATCTCCAGCACGCAAGGGCAGTGGTCCGAATGCCTGGCATCGGGTAAAATATATACCTTTTTAATAGCTTTTTGTAATGGTTCGCTTACCAAATTATAATCAATCCTCCAGCCTAAGTTCTTAACCCTTGCACTGGCACGGAAACTCCACCAGGTATATTGATGAGGTTCTTTATTTAAAAACCGGAAACTATCTATAAAGCCCGATTTCATGAACCCATCCAGCCATTCCCGTTCTTCCGGCAAAAAACCCGATGTATTTGCATTGCTTATAGGGTTATGTATATCTATGGGCTGGTGACAAATATTATAATCTCCACAGATGATAAGTTGGGGGCGTGTCTTTTTTAATTCATCAATATAGGCATGAAACCTTCTGTTCCAGTCCATCTTAAAACTTTGGCGCTCATCGCCCGATGAACCTGACGGCATATAAACGCTCATTACCGAAATATCTCCAAAATCGGCCCGCAGAACACGGCCTTCATGGTCGTCAAATCCGCATCCATATTCTACATTGTCGGGTTTCTGTTTGCTGAATATGGCAACTCCGCTATATCCCTTCTTTTCTGCAGGGTACCAATAGTTATAATATCCTGCAGCCGTAAAATCGTCTAGGTTAAGCTGGTCGGTTTGCGCCTTTATTTCCTGCACGCATATAATATCAGGGTTCACTATCTTTACCCAATCAAGCCAACCCTTACTCATAGCCGAGCGGATACCATTCAAATTATATGTAATAACTCTTTTCATACTATTAGTCCAACAAATGTATAGTTTTTGCGTTATTTCACGATATTAGATTTTCAACGGGTGAATAGATTCCTTTTTTTATTGCTCCTGGCTTGTTTTTTACCCCTTTCTAAAGGAGATGCCCAAACCATTTCTAACCAGCGCAAAAGAACGGTTTTTGTCCCCGCCGGTACCGATACGGTAAGGCTGGATACGCTTAGCATAATACCCGGCACCCTTAATATTGCCATTGGTTACATGGAATTAGATACAACAGACTATTGCGTTCTGCCGGAAAAGGGTGAGGTTGTACTCAACCGCCAAAAACTAAACAGGCTAGGATTCGGTATAGATAGCGTAAGCGGCACATACAGGGCATTTCCCTATCTCTTTTCAAAAATGTTGCAGCATAAAGATAATTCGGTCGTTCACCCAGTTCTATATAATAGCCAGGCTGCGTATATGTACCAGGTAACGCCTGCTAATAATTCCAACAATCCGTTCGATTTAGGTACCTTGAGTAAAAGTGGCAGCATTTCGCGGGGTATAACATTCGGCAATAACCAGAATTTGAATGTTAATTCAAGTCTTAATCTGCAACTTGCCGGCAAGTTGAGTAACAATGTAAATGTATTAGTAGCCGCTACCGACGATAATTTGCCTATTCAGCCCGAAGGCAATACTGCCCAGTTGCAGGATTTTGACAAGGTGTTTATAAAACTCTACGATGCTCATACCAGCCTCGTGGCAGGCGATTTTGAAATAGGAAGCCCTGCCGGCTACTTTATGCGGTTTAATGAAAAGTCGGAGGGAGGATTATTTACCACCAGTTTTATGACAAAGCCTAATAGAGATACTAACAAAGCAGGTATCATGCGCATTACGCTTGCCGGTGGTATCGCCAAAGGCAATTATGCTGAAAATACCATACAGCCTATTGATGGGAATATGGGTCCTTATAGGCTCACAGGTGCCAATGGCGAAACATTTATTATTATTCTATCGGGTACGGAAAAAGTATACCTCGACGGACAGCTTTTACAACGCGGTCAAAATTATGATTATACCATTGACTATAATGCAGCGCAAGTTACCTTTACCCCCAAACACCTCATCACAGCATCCTCACAAATTGTTATCGATTTTCAATATACCGACCTTACGTACGAGCGTTCCCTCATTCATGCCGCTACCGAATATCACCAGGATAAACTTACCCTTCGTTTTAATTTGTATTCGGAACAGGATGCTAAAAACCAGCAACTAACCCAAACATTAACCCCCGAACAAGAACAATTTCTAGCCTCCATTGGGAATAATATACAGAATGCATTGGTGCCCGGCGAAACCAATACAGCATACACTAACTCGCAGGTGCTATATAGACAAGTAGATACAACCGTTGGTTCGTTTACCGATTCGGTGTTTGTTTATTCCTCCGACTCCATCATCAATATCCCTAAATCATCTCCTAATCATTTTAAAGTTGCCTTTTCACAAGTTCCGCAGGGGCAGGGCGATTACATACCTATTCAGTCATCGGCTAATGGAAGTGTTTACGAATGGGTTGCTCCGGTAAATGGCGTTCACCAAGGCGATTATATTGCCAAGGTATTACTGATAACTCCCAAGAAAAAACAAATGGTTACGGCAGGGGGGGATTATTACTTTTCAAAATATACCTCTTTAAGTCTCGAAGGTGCACTGACAAATAATGATGTGAATACATTTTCAAGTATCGGTAAGAGCCAGGATGTGGGATACGCGGGAGAAATAGCCTTTCACAATACTGCCTTTTTTACCGATAGCACGCAGGCTAATAAAGGCAATGTATGGAGACTTCAAACAAACCTGAGTTATGAAGGAGTGCAAAAATATTTTTCTCCCATTGAGCGCTACCGTTCCGTCAACTTTGCTACCGGCTGGAACCTTACCAGCGATAGCATATTCGATAACCAGCACATTGTGGATGGTAATTTCTTATTGGGAAATAAGAAAGACCAGGTGACATATGATTTCCAGACATTTTTGGAAGGAGCGGAGTATAATGCAACGCGGCAAACGGCAAGCATTAAATTGAATGAACTTGGTTTTACGACCAATCTTAATGGCTCTTTGCTTCAAAGTAAATCAACTGAAACCACAAGCAACTATTATAAGGAAGCAGCAATCATTTCACATAAATTATGGCATTGGATTACCGGTGTGGGCGAGTCTTCAGAGAAGGATATATTCCGCTCAAGGGCAAATGGCGACAGCATTATAGGAACTAACTCTACCTTATTTGAGCAAGCCAGTAATTATCAATTTTATCAATTGAATGCGTTTATAAAGACTCCTGATACGGCTAAAAGAAGCTATGGCATTAATTATTCCGAACGCACCGATTATGGAGCCGATTTGCACCACAATGCAATGGTGAAATCGCTTTTTTCGAGGAACCTCTCATTAGATGCTGCATTCAACAAAAATCCCAATAGCCGTTTTAAAGCCAATGTAACTTATCACATCATGCAGGTGCTGGCCGATTCGGCTATTACCGAAGGCCAAACCCCGGTGAGCGATTTACTGGGACAAGCCGAATACGATGCCCGGTTGCTGAAAGGCGTTATTAACTCCAGTACGTTTTACCAGGCGGGAGCAGGATTGCAGCCAAAAGAGTCATATACGTATGTACAGGTTGCGCAGGGCACAGGTGTATACGCATGGACCGATTTTAACCACGACGGCATACAACAACTAAATGAATTTTATCCTGCTCCTTTTCCAGATGAGGCTGATTATATCAGGGTGTATACACCTACCACCAATTATGAAAAAGTATATTCCAGCGGTTTTACGGAAACCTTTAACCTGCGCCCTGCTGCTGCATGGGCTTCTAAAAAGGGGGTCAAAAAATTCCTGGCACTCTTCTCGGAACAATTAGCACTTCACGCCGACCGGAAAACAACTTCCACCAATCCGCTGAATGCGTATGATCCATTTATTCAGAATATAGGAGACACTACGGTGATAGGATTAAACTCTTCCTTGCGCAATACGGTTTATTTTAATCAATTAGACCCTCACTTTGGGATGGATTATACATATAGCGCCACAAGTAATAAAACGGTGCTGGAAGAAGATGGAGGGCAGGCAAGAACAAGTACTTACCAGGATTTGCATGCACGTGTCTCCATATCCAAAAGATGGATTTTAGAAGGTGAAGGTAAGGTAGGTGCCGATATAAGCAATTCACAATATTTTTCTAATGATAATTTTGATATCAATTATTATCAAATTATTCCTAAACTAAATTACCAGCCCGGCACGAACTTCCGTATCACATTTTTGTTCACCTATTCGGATAAAGTAAATGCCCTTTCGGATGGGGGAGGCACATCAATACAGGATAATAGCGGGATAGAACTAAAATACAACGTGCTTTCAAAAGGAAGTCTTACGGCCAATTTCAATTATGTAAAAATAGCTTTCAACGGAGATGCATCTTCTCCGCTTGGGCTTGAAATGCTGCAAGGACTTAATGTGGGTAATAATTTCACCTGGGGTATATCTTACCAGTGTAACCTCTCGGCGAACATACAATTGAATCTTTCCTATACAGGGCGCTCCGAACCAGGTTCCCCTATTATAAACACAGGGAATGCTTCAGTGAGAGCATTTTTTTGAACTATAAGTTAGAAAGGAAAGCCTACTCCGATATTGTAGGTTACCCGCTGGATAGATTGGTCGAAGTTTAACCAACGGTGTTCAGCAGGCAGTGAAGGATCTTTCACGGGAAAGCCTAAATCGAACCGGAAAACAAAATAGTCAAAATCAAATCGGAATCCAGGCCCTGTTCCAATAGCCATTTCGCTTATAAATGAATTGGGGCCACTAAGGTGCATAAATGTCAACGGGAGATTTTCATTCGCCACGCTTTTTATCAGCCATATATTGCCGGCATCAATAAACCAGGCAAAGTCAAAATATTTAACAAGCTTTACCCTGTATTCAGTATTCACTTCTACTTTTGTTTCACCCACCTGTCCTGCAATGGGTGAGGGGGGAGTTTCTCCCGGTCCGAGTTCTTGAATAGGCCATGCCCGCACATCATTGGAGCCGCCTGCCCAGAAACTTTTCGTAAAAGGCAATTCACTGGAATTACCATATGGCAGGCCCATGCCCAGTATAAGGCGGTTGGCCAATTGTTGTTTTTTATCAAATATTAAATAGTATTTTAATTCTATATCAGCTTTTGTATATTGGGAATAAGGAGAGCCTCCAATATAATGAATGCCTTGCTGATCGGTAGGTAATGTAAGTATCCCAGCCTGTTGCATTGCATAAAAATCAAGTCCTGAATTCTCAATATTAAATTTAAAATACCAAAAATGCTTTTGTCGTTTAGTGGCATCCTGTGTAGTGGTAGTCCATGAAACCCGGCTATCGGTTATGAGCTGGTTTCTGAAACTGTTTTTGAAAAACAGATTATATTGTTTTAATAAAGTATCAAAAGTAGGGGTGAGTGTGGCATTAACTGAACTTATTTCTAATAAGGCAATGGTTATGTGTTGTCTCTTTACGGGGTTATAATCGAAATTGTAAGAAATCCCAGATACATGTCTTACATAATAATTGAGGCGCAACTGGTAGTCGAAGCTTAACTTTATAGATGTTTGCGGGTTTACCTTGCGGGCGAAATGAAACAAGTTAAATGGGAATAAGGGACGGGGTACAGCCAAATCCAGTTCAGGACCAAAATCTTCCGTGTTTAATGCAAAACCTCCTGAAGTACGTGAACTGAAAATTTCTTGTGCAATTAATCCTCCCGTTAATTTGAGTTGTACTTTTTCTGCTCCGTGAAACTCGTTGTAATTTTCATACGAAATATCTGCCTGTGTACCGCCATCTCCGCCTGTGTTGGTAAGTTCAAATTCAGCGCCTACCGAATGCTTCACTACCGGCATAAGCTGTATGTAACAATCTAAATAATTACTATCGGCTATGGGTGCAAACTTTACAGAGACATAACTGAACTCGTTGAGTTGCGACAGGCCCGTGTAGGTATCTTCCCTATTAGATACCCTGTAAATATCTCCCGGGCTAATAAATATTTTTGGTCGTAATATTTTTGGCTTTAATGGAAGTACCCCTTTGGGATAAACGATTAGTATACCATCATAAAGTATAGAATCTCCCGGATGATAAAATCCGAACTTTGTGGGGTCGTAGTTCATTTGTACTGTAACATGCCTGATGTGGTATGCTACGTGATTAGTTTCAATCGTGGAGTCTTTGTTAAACTTATCTCGCTGAACAAATTTTTTGATGTTTATAGTTATATTGATAAAACAGGTTTTGCTATTTGTATCAAGCGTGTAGCTCACATATTGTTTAGAGAAATAATAATACCCTGCATTATTCAACTCAGTAGTAATACGGTCGCTTTCGGCATCAACAATATCTTTATCGTATATATCATTTCTTCTTATTTTACAATTGGCTGTATCCGAAAGTATTTCAGGGGCCAGTCCCGGGTCTTCAAAAGCATATTGTACATGCTGTATCTTATAGGGTTTGCCTAATTTTATAATATAAGAAACATCGGCTTTTTGGGCGCTAAGGTGAATCGAGTCTTTTATTTCTGCATTGAAATATCCCTTGTTGAAGAGAAAGGCTTTAATTTGTTCTGTTGACTTCTGGGTTAGTGACGAATCTAAAATAATGGGCGGTTCGCCTTGACTCATGATCCATTCACGACCTGTTTTTCTGCTAATTTTTCTCTTCAGCTTCTCTTCTTTCCATCCTTTTTTACGTGCCTTCAAAACATAAGCCGAATCGCGGCGTGCTTTGGCTACGGCTGTATTTACTGAGTCGGGAAGGTCATAGAGATAAAGATAAAATGGAAATATGAAAAATATTCTTGTATTGGATCTTTGCTTTACATAAGGCAATACAGCGGCGGCATTAACCCGTTGAGGCACTTCAAATTTTTCAATGCCTTCTTTCCCTATATCTGTAATATCAGTGGCTATTCCTTTACTTTTTTGCGCTGAACCGAAACGATAAATAATATGATTATGCGTTAAAAGATGTTCTCCTTTCGGAACTTTTTTTACCGTATTGCACGAAAAGAGAGCGGCCATTATCAAAGCGCCTGTTATAAGCAGGGGAAGCCTCCGGGAGAGGTGTTTATAAGGCACAACCGTCATATTCATTCGTGCAAAGCTAAATGTCTTTCGTTTCCCAATAAGCGCAGAAGTGCAAAAATAGGTGAATAAAGTAGTAAACCCCGGATGAAATTTACATGAAGATCCTCCGGGGTCAAGGTTAAAGAAGTCAATAACAGCAAGTGTTATTTCACAACCAGCATCCTTATGGTTTTCACATTATCGCCGGCGATGAGGCTACAGAAATAAATTCCTGCAGCATGATTGCTTAGATTGACCGGTTGCAGATTATTGCCCGCATGGGCGTTGCTCAAATTGGTTTCCTGAACCAGGAATCCGCGTTGGTCATATATTCTCAGCTGCACAGTTTGCTGTAACGGTAAATAATAACTTAATGAAGCAGTTCCTGATGAAGGATTAGGATATAACTCGGCCCGTATAGTTGCATCGGGCGCATTCAGGGTATATACGGTTGTAATATCATTCAGGCTGGTAATATTAGTAGTATAAATTCCGCGTGTATGCGTAGCTACGGCTACCAATCCGTCAGACTGGCGTATATCAATCATATTGCACACGGAGTTTCCAATAGTGCCTGTGGCCTGTTGCACCCACACTGTGGAGTCGCCCTTAAGGGTATCGGTGGCATATAAACCGATGCTGGCAGCCACCCAGTATATCGTTCCTCCTGATTTCAGGTGTTGTATGGCGGCCCAACGCAACGAAGGCTGGTTGGTACCATCCAGGTTGCCCGCTATGTAAGTCCAGGTAGAGCCGCTGTCCGAACTATAAAATAAATTATGGGTCGCATAGTTAGAATAAACCACCATCAGGTTAGCTCCGTTTGCAGGGTCCACGGCAATACAGCTTACATAAGGCGATGCACCGCCAGGCGATCCAACAGGAAAGTTATTGGGTGATTTGGTTCCGGTAATATTTACCGGCGTAGGTGTTCCGGTGTTGGCATTAACAATGCGGTAAACGTTCCGGTTGCTTGTTCCGAAATACAGAATATTTGTAGGGGTAGTTGATACGCCAATTGCGGTAAGTTCTGAACCTGCCACTGAACCCGGCCATTTTATCCAGTTGGTGCTGATAGAATCCCATTGGTTAGCAAGTGGTATGCCTCCCAAATTATTATTTCTCCATAAATTGGTGCCTGCGCCAAGATACATGATGTTATTATTATTAGGGTCTACCACGCAAGGACTGAGCCATTCGTAACCGGTCGCCCCTATAGGGTCCATCCGGTTAAATGCCGAAACTGCGCCGGTTACGGTATCCATTTTTGCTTTGAATATGTGGCCAGATGTTATTTCGTAATAAACATATTTACCGCTATCGGCAATACTACAGAATGCCCCATCCCCAAAAATGGGTTTTGTCCATGTGTTTGTAAGAGAAAGTGAATTGTCAAACAAGCAATCATTATCCTGGGCGCCGCCTACCATTAAGGGGCTTCCTGAAACCTGGTGGTTAGTAGTAACTGTGTAGAACATAGTAGTTACGTATCCATAATCAAAAGTGGTCCATGATACGTTGCTTGCCATGTTATTCGTAGTTTTAAATAAGCCCCCATCACCTCCATTATACATAACCAAAGGATTCGAGGGAGAGAAGAAGAGCACATGCTCGTCGGAGTGGCTGCCGGGATATACCGATATAGCGGGTAAACTGGCCCCTACAGCATATCCGCCTATGTGGGCTGTATGGGTATTATCAAAAAAACCGGAAGTGGAGCGGAAAATATCAGTGCCGCCAATAAACAGAGTAGTTGTATCAGTTGGTAAAAAGTTTACCAGCATGTCATAGGAACCTTGGCAATTATATTTATCAAATGTTCCTCCGCTATGGGGTAGGTTTGCGGAAAGGTTTATCCATCGGCCTCCTGCACTATCGCCATCACCTGAAAGGTAAGTATATTTCCATAAGCTGTTCCATTCTACCTGTTTTAAAAAATTGGTGTCGGGGGTTCCGGCGCCCGGTGTATTGCAAAGGAAATAAAGTTGGTTAGGATTGGTAGGGGCGTAATTCATAACTATGCGCGCATAAGTGCCCGGAAAATTAGGAGGTGTGATGTTGTTGAAGTGTATTCCGTCCTGCGATCTCCATATGCCCCGTTGGGGGCCATCGCTGCTCATACTCGCATAAACAACCCCGTTGGGTGTAACAATTACATTGGTGTAATAAGAATAGCTTTTAATATTTCCACCTAATAATGTTTTCCAGGTATTGCCTGAATCGTTCGAGCGGTTTATGGCCCCAAACGTGCTGGCGTAAACAACGCTCGAATCTGTTCTGGCAGGATCGGTTGCTACACTCCAAATACCTTCCCAAAGGCTGGTGAGCGAAGTATAATTAAACGAAGTTGCCGGAAGCACCGACCAGGTTTGCCCGTTATCTTTAGAACGGTACATTCCGTTACCAAAAAAATAGGCGCCATTAACGCTTGCCGAAGCTCCATAGCATTCGCCAGAACCATAATACCAAAGATTTGTATGGCCTTTGCGGGCATCTTGTGCAAGGCATGTAACACTCTGTTCCTGTGCGAGTTGTGTGGTAAGGTTCCAAGTTTTTCCACTGTCAGTGCTTCTCCACATACCCCCGGCGCATGAGCCGGCAAGTAATATAGCCTCATTGTTAACATCGGCTGCAAAAGCCCGTGTTCTTCCACCCACATTCCATGGGCCGCGCATTTGCCACGAAGGCGATGAGGAAAGTTCCGGGTGCTTGGTTGCTCGCAAATCGTTTGGGAGATTAGCTGCAAAACCTAATTCAAGGCTACGGATGCCATCGGGTATTTTTCCCGTGGCAGGGTCAGCTAAGCGTTGCTGCTCCCATTTAATATATCCGTCAATATCTTCAGCGCCCTCATTCGATTGCGAAATTTCGGTTACGCGATGGTGCTTTAGGGCATGGAATGAAAAGGCAACGGAGGTAATACCTATCAGTATGCCTAATCCTGGTAATATTTTTTTCATGGTAATGGTATGCTGGTTCAATAAAAAACAAATGTATGAAAAATGACATGAAATAGGAATATGTAACAGGTAATAACGAAGATTACTTGAACTAATATTAATAAAATGTTTTTATGTTACCTTTGCCTAAATTGAGTTCAATGTTTTCGTGGTACTTGTTTCGTGAAACCTTTTCTTTTGCATTCCGGGCATTATTTCAAAACAAATTGAGAAGCACGCTGTCGTTATTGGGAATAACGATTGGCATCTTTTCCATTATAACCGTTTTTACGTTTATCGACTCACTTCAAATAAGCATAGAGAAGGATGTAAATAACTTGGGCAGCAACGTGATTTATGTAGAAAAATGGCCCTGGACATTCGGTAAAGATTATCCCTGGTGGAAATACTGGATACGCCCACAGCCCACTGTAAATGAAATGCAGGAAATTCAAAAGAAATGTAAAGACGTGGATGCCATTGCGTATACATTTGCCCGCAACGCTACCGTTGAATACCAGAATAGTTCTGTCGATAATGTAAGCATCAATGGCATTACAGACGATTATAACCAAGTGGTTAACTGGGTGCAAATTAATGAGGGCCGTTATTTTACACCCGTAGAGTTTGCAGGTGGAAAGGACGTAGCTATTATTGGTTCCGATGTAGCAAGTGGTTTATTTAACGGGGGAGATGCCATTGGCAAGTACATTAAAATTAAAGGGCGGAGAGCGCTGGTGGTGGCTATAATAAAGAAACAGGGGCAAAGCAAAATTTCCGATATTAACATGGACGAATCGGTATTGGTACCTTATAATTATATGAAAACCATGTTCGATACGCATAATATATGGGCGCCGAGAATAATACTTGTAAAGGCAAAAGAAAACATAAGCAATGCTCAAATAATGAGCGAAGTGGAAGGCACCCTGCGCCCGATAAGGCAATTGAAGCCGGATGAGGTAGATAATTTTGCACTCAATCAATCCAGCATGCTTACACAAGGCTTTCAGTCACTATTCGATATTATTGCCGTGATAGGCTGGGCCATAGGCGGCTTCTCCATTTTGGTGGGTGGAATAGGCATAGCGAATATCATGTTCGTATCTGTTAAAGAAAGAACCTCTTTAATAGGAATACAAAAATCGTTGGGAGCAAAAAACTATTTTATTCTGTCGCAGTTTATCATCGAAGCTATAATGCTTTGCCTGCTGGGCGGCATAATTGGGATATTGCTGATTTACATTCTTACCCTGCTGGTTGGCGATTCATTCGGTATGCAATTCATACTTACTTTTTCCAATGTATTATTAGGCATTTCACTATCAGTTTTCATTGGCCTGTTATCAGGCTTTATTCCGGCATACACAGCTTCGCAGCTTGATCCGGTAGAAGCTATTCGATCTACGTACTAAAAAACATATGGTTGGCATCAAAGTAAAAAGACCCGTTATTTTAAGCATAATTTGCATTATCGGATGGATATTGGTGATATTTAGCTTTATCTATGCCTTCTCGCCCGGTATTAAAAAGATTGGGGAATATTATCCTGCCATATACAGTTTCATAGTTTGCCTGCAATTTATTTCATTTGTAGGAATATGGTATATGAAAAAATGGGGGCCGCATTTATTTATCGCTTCCTTCTTTTTAAAAAATATCTTGTTGGTAGCTATGGGTACTTTCACGGCTATTGATGTTGTTTTTATTGTAGATATTGTTTTCATTATCATATTGTTTTTCTATTACAAACGAATGGATATAAACCTTTAATGGATGGATAATTCCGAAAGCTCTACTCACTTTAAGCAATCACTTTCGTTGTTCGATGCCACCATGATTGTAGCCGGATCCATGATTGGATCGGGCATATTTATTGTAACAGCCAATATGGGAAGGCAGCTCGGTTCGCCCGGCTACATTTTACTCGAATGGATTGCCAGCGCTGTTATTACGCTTATTGCAGCATTAAGTTATGGAGAGCTTGCAGGAATGATGCCCAAAGCAGGTGGACAATATGTTTACCTGAAAGAAGCCTATAATCCCTTTGTCGGTTTTCTTTATGGATGGACCTGTTTCACCGTTATCCAAACCGGTTTTATTGCAGCTGTGGGCGTGGCTTTTGCAAAGTTCACTGCTGTGTTTTTCCCGGTTCTTGCAACGAGTAATATTATAATAGACGCAGGCTTTTTAAAAATTTCTGCGGGGCAATTGTTTGCCATAGCCATTATCATTCTTATTACCTTTATTAATACCCGTGGTATAGAATACGGTAAATTGGTACAAGGTATTTTTACTTCTACCAAATTAATAGCGCTTGCAGTTTTAGTTGTTGTGGGATTATATATTGCATTCAATGGGCATTTTATAGCTGATAATTTTCACAACATGTGGCAAGCCTCTTCGGTGGGAGACAAAGGCGAGGTATTGCAAAATTCTCTGTCAGGTATGGCACTCCTTGCTGTTATGGGTGTTGCCATGGTTAGTCCTTTGTTTTCGAGCGATGCATGGAACAATGTCACTTTCATTTCCGCTGAAATTAAAAAACCAGGCCGCAACATACCGCTCGCTTTGCTGATAGGAACATTGATGGTAGGTGTTTTATATATACTTACCAATATTACTTATCTCTGCATTCTTCCGCTGCATGGCAACCCACAGGGCACCGATGTGATGAGTCATGGCATTGCTTTTGCGAAAGATGACCGTGTGGCAACTGCAGCCGTTTCAGTTATGCTCGGCAATGGTGCTGCTTATGTAATGGCAGCCCTTATTATGGTTTCTACATTTGGGTGCAACAATGGCATTGTGCTTTCAGGCGCAAGGTTATATTATGCTATGGCAAAGGATAAACTCTTTTTCAGGCAGGCTATGAAATTGAACAACAAAAGTGTTCCGGCCGTCTCCCTCGTTTTTCAATGTATCTGGGCCAGTGTATTATGCCTTTCCGGAACCTATAGCGAACTGCTCGATTATATTACCATTGCTTCCCTGCTTTTTTATGCGCTTACCATTTTCGGTATTTTTATTCTTCGCAAAAAACAGCCAAATGCTGAACGTCCATATAAGGTTTTTGCGTACCCGGTTCTGCCTGCTATTTATATTATTATTGCTCTTGCTATCAGCATAGACTTATTAATAGAAATCCCGCGAAGCACCTGGCCCGGAATAATTATTGTTATAATCGGCATCCCTTTCTATTTCATCATGAAAAGAAGCCAGAAGTCAGGAGAACCAGAATCTGTTAAATAAAAAGAGAGGCTCACGGCCTCTCTTTTCAATACGTAAAATAAAAATTATTCCACTACCAGTCTTCCGGTAGAAACAGGTGCGCCTGTTTGGGTTAAAATTTTATAGATATATACACCTTTCGATTGACTGCTCAGGTTAATTTTATTATTAGAAGAATTGATAGAAGAAGATGTTACTTCTTGTCCCAATACACTATAAACCCTTATTTGGTATGTATTATTATTGTTGGTAAATATAAAGTTAAATATCCCGTTGCCCGGATTAGGATATACCGATATGCTTGTTGCATTCTCAGCCAGTTGTTTCAAACCCAAAGCTGAAGGAGGGGGTTGTATGCCATATATCACGGCAATACCATACGTAAAATTTAATGGGGAAGGATTTAACTGATTAACATAAAACCAAGCATTATCCTGACCACCCCAGCCCCAATTCATGTGAATCATGTTAAGCGCGCTGTATCCGTCACATACCCATGAATGGCCGCCTTCATTAGGGTCAAATCCTTGGAATTGTACCGGTCTGCCCATAATAAATTCGTTTTTTAATAAAGCAAACCAAGTACTATCCGTATAGTTAGAATAATTGGCTGTATTAATACTGTCTTGGTCGTAACCAAAATAATTAATGTAAGAGCTATATGCAGAAACTCCTCCGCCCATCACTTGGGCACCGCTGCCGGTTGGTGAGTAGTCCATATCTACACTTACTCCGCAATCGTACATCAATTTTGCTACCTGGTCGTTATCTTTCCCCAAATTCATTGGCATTTCAGACCATACATAGTGAGAAGTGTCAAATTCTGCACACAATTGACCATAATTTTCTGAAAAATAAGGCGCTTCGTCATTGTAGCAGTTTGAACCTGCACCAATGCTTGGATATTGCCAGTATCTCATAATTTGGGCCATGGCAGTAGCAACACATCCTGTTACAGAACCACCCGGACACATAGCATTGTAGTGAGGCTCCTGGTTCCAGGTAGTTTCGCATAAATTGGTATTTTCATGACGTGAGGCACTGTGAGGTGTATGGATTGAATTACCCGAAGCATAAGCTGTCCATTCGCCGGTAATATTAGCGGTGGCTGATATGTTGTGCGTTCTCATGGCAATTACTTGTTCTTTGCTTTTTCCCAGCCAAAAATAAACACTGTTTTTAGGTGAGGTAGGTATTACAAAAGCTCCTTCGTCAGAATAGCCGATAATAGGATGGGCTGCATCTTCAGCAGCTACTATAATAAATCCTTTGGTACCGTTTACATCGTAAACATAATAAACCGGGGTGCCATTCGCATCACGCTCAGTGTATGCCAATGACAAATCAGCTGTACTCGATGAATGGATAGATGAATAAAAATTAAGTGCCACTTTTTGAGCGACATTTGCATCAACAGGATTAGCATGAACCGATACAAAACTTGCGGTAAGGGCAATTAAAATCAATTGGATTTTTTTCATTTTTCTTAAATCAGGTGACTATTAATTTTTACAAATATACTCATTTTTAACCGATAAAAGTAAGAAATCGCTTGCTCTTATCTTTGCATAAGAATTTAATCAATAACAATTTTGCCTGTGGAAACAGGGGTTCCGTTTTCATTCATAACCCGGTATAAATAAATACCTTTCGGCTGTGCAACTAGGTTCAAGGTTGTTTGGGTGCCGGTAAGCCTGGAAGTATATACTTCTTGCCCCAGAACATTAAATACAGCAATTTGCGGGTTTCCTGTTATGCTGCTTATCTCTACATTGAATACTCCATTGCTTGGGTTAGGATATACTTTAATAGATGTGGCAGCAGAAACTTCGGATACTGCTAAAGGTACTCCAGGAGGCTTTATACCAATGATGGCGCCTACGTTTTGATAAGAGAAATCATAACCTGAGTTAAAAGGAGCAAGTTCATTGGCATTATAATAACCATTATCCTGACCGGCCCAGCCCCAGTTCATGTGGAACTGACCCTGTAAATTGTATCCGTCACAAACCCATGAGTGTCCGCCGTAAACCGAATCAGCCCCTTGGTATTGAATTGGTCTGCCATTGTTTAATTCATTTTCAACTAATGATTTCCATGCGGCTGCTGTATATTTCGATTGCATAACTCCTTTTATAGTAGTAGCATCGTAACCAAAATAAGTAGGGTAACTATTCAGTGCGGATTGGCTGTTTCCCATTACATAAGAACTGCTTTCCGATGGGTCATAATCCATGTCTACGCTCACGCCGCAATCATATAATAGTTTTGCTATCGCGTAGTTAGGTGAAGAAATGGCATTAGGCATAGCTGCCCAATTGTAGTGCACTGTATCAAATTGTTCACAAAGTTGACCAAAGTAGTCTCTATACGTAGGTGGTTGATCAAAATAGCACCACTGGCCAATACCAACACTGGGGTACTTCCAATATTTCATAATTTGTCCCATAGTGGTAGCAACACAGCCCGTAACAGAACCACCGGGGCATAGCGCATTGTAATCCGGAGATTGGTTCCAACGTATAGCGCTGGCAGTATTATCTATTCCTAATAAAGGACTAACAGATGATTGTGCCTGATGGCTATTTCTTGGTGTGTTATTGATGTATGTGCTCCATTCAGCTGTAACATCAGCATTAGGCTGAACGTTGGCTGTCCTCATAGAGATTACTTCGCTTTTACGCTTATTCATCCAAAAGCCGATACTTTGATTACCGGTACCGGTTGGAATTACATATTGTCCGGAGTTTGAACTGCCTATGATAGGATATCCTGCATCTTCAGCCGATACAATAATAAATCCGTCATTGGCGTTAACGTTAAAAACATAGTATACTGCTTGTCCGTTGGCATCACGTTCAGTATATGCCAAGGTAAGAGTTTGGATGGTTGCAGAATAGTTTTGGCTGTAATAATTTTGCGCTACAGTAGCCGCAGTGGTTTGGGTTACAGGCTTCGCATTAGCCATGGCGGAAATCAACAAGAACGATGCCACCAGGCACTTAAATTGTTTCATATGTTGGTATATTCGTTTTCAGTGTGTATGCAAATGTATGTAATTCCTTTTAAAAAAGGAACGAAATAGGTCATGTTTTTAAAAAACGCTGGATGTTAGGCAAATAATTTTAGAGATATGTTATTCCTGTTTAAACAAATTAATACTTATCAACGGTCAGTACTTTGACGTTGAAAAACAGGCGATGGTTGGGTTTATGAAGAAACAATTAGCAAGATTGATAGAATAAATGTAATAATCCGGCGCCCTGCAATTACATATCAGCTAAAAAATGGAGGAAAAATCCGCCCTGATTAAGCTGGTTGAAAGAATATTCTGCTCTCAGCACAATGCCATAATAAGTCACCATGTCTATTCCAACGCCTCTTCCCCAAAGAGGAGTATTGGCTAAGAAATTATTTACCACGTTAGGGTCTGCATTGTTTACATAGCCCCAATCGGAAAAGACAGTAAGGTATAATGCAAAATTGGTTTTGTTAAACTGTCTTTGTCTCAGAAAAGGTAGTTGCTGAGTAGGCAAATTTATAAGTGGAATATTCAGTAATTGGTATTTTACTTCACCTTTCAGCAGGGCATAATTATTTCCATCTACCACATAGTATTCATATCCTCTCACAAAATCGTTCGCATAACCCAGTCCTCGCTGCAAATAATAAGGCTCACCCCCTTTTTGCGAAACTTTTCCTTCCGCCTCGGCAGAATAAAAGAATTTATGCGTTATTTTCCCGTATTTATGTACGGATGATTGTACGTAGGTGATGTTGAAGGCCTGCTGTTGCGGCAAAGCGAGCTTCAAGCCATAATCGTTCAGGCTGAAATCGAAGTAATATCCGTGCAGGGGATAAGGGGCATAATCTCTAAGGTCGCGTTTAAAATAATATTTGGCCCCAAAAAATGCTGTGCTGTTTAAATTAAAGGGAAGATAATTGGTGGTAATTTTTAATAACGTATCATTTATACTGCAGGAAGCAAAATTCACTTCCAGGTAGTGGATGTTATATAGCCCCTGCCGGAAGGTGAGATCGATAGCTGAAGTAAGTTGCTCCTGTAATGTGGCATTTGGGGTACTTAAAAATGTGAGGGTATTTCCTACAGAGGTATACGCTACTTCTTTGTTTTGCGAATAGTTTAAATTGAACTGCATACCTATATCCTGGTTCTTGGTTATGTAGGGAATTGTGTAGCTCAATCCTAATTGTTCCGTATAACCAAGTTGCAGCTTTAAACGCAAAATTTCTTTATTCCCAGTGGTGTTATTATCCGATAAAAAAATCCCATAGTCCACTTTTTGAAGACTGCGATGGTCCTGGTTCCACCAAACATTAAAATTCCGTTCTTCTATCTGAAATTCCGGGTACGGCCAAATGTACCATTGCTCCACAACTCTTATAATAACATTGGTTTCGCCCAAAGGGCTGGTTAAGGTATCAATATCTACAAAGTTAAACAAGCCTGTATTCATCACGTTATTTTTTGAACGGAGGGCAATCTCTCCCCATTTGGCAGCAAGTATAGTGTCTCCTTTTTTAAAGGAAAGCTCCCTTAATATCACGGATGTTTTAGTAACGTCATTGCCATCAATGCCAATGTAGGAAATGATGATCTTTCTTCCGTTCAGCGAATCTTTATGCTGTGCAAATGCCGTTGTGCACGCTATTACCGCGAACAATAGAACCAGGCTGACGCGGCGAAAAAAGTCATCAAACATTCAAATACTGCATGAGTGAATCGTAGCGGTCCTTCAGGTCTTTTTGTGCGTTGCCCTGTGAGTAGGAAGCGCGCACCACGTAGCCATATCGTTCCAGTGTTTGCAATACTCCCGAAGCATTTTCAAGGTTTATTTTAATGGTAATATCCAGTTGATTAGAGTCGCGGTGCGGGGTAAGGAAAAAACTTAATATTTTGGCCCCGTTGCCTTCGGTTATCTGTGCAATTTGCGAAAGCGAATAATCTATCTGATTCAATTCAAGTATAATAATGCTGCCGGGGTCGCGTGCATCGGTCATTTCGGCAAAATAGCGGAGAAGGTGCTGCTGGGTTACTACGCCCATATAGCGTTCATGTTCATCCAATATCGGAATGGTGCTGATGTCGAGTGTGGCATAAACTTTCAATACCTCGTATGCATGTTGGTAATCGTACACAAAGGGTTTGCCTAAGGATTTTCGTAATTTATTAAGTTGTTCAGTCGGCGCAATAAAATCTATTATTTCCGTGTCGGAAATAAGGCCTATGTAATGTGTTTTATCAATAACAGGCAGGTGCGATACCTTGAACTCATCCATCCATTCAAGCGCTTTCTTGCCTTCGTCGTGAATATTCAGCGGCGGGATATCTATACTTATCAGATCTCTGGCTAACATTTTTCAGGTGCTTAAAAACTCAAATCTACTATTTTATTTATTGTTCGACAAGTGTCCCTTATTTCTACGTGTCCAATTAGGCGGAAGTTGCATATAGCAATCCTATTTTTTAAAGGCAGCACGAATCAGGAAAATTTTCTAGAAGGTAATATAGTCAATGGGGTTCACAGGGCTGCCCTGGTACCACAGCTCAAAGTGCAAATGAGGTCCTGTGCTCAATTCGCCTGAGTTTCCAACAATGGCAACCACATCGCCGGCCTGTACTTTGTCGCCGCTTTTCTTCATCAGCACCGAATTGTGTTCATATACCGATATGATGTTGTCTTTATGCTGGATGATGATGACATTGCCGGTAGCAAGTGTCCATGTAGACAGGATAATTGTTCCCTCCAGTACTGCTTTCACTGCCTCATTCTCTTTTGATGTTATGTCCACCCCGAAATGATTTCCAGCCGGGTTAAATCCATTGGTGATAACGCCTTTCAATGGGGCAAAAAAGAAGTAATCGTTCAGGTTACTGCCCGATTTAGTTCCATTACCACTCATGGGTACATTATATGGGTTTTGCGATTCTACCTCGGTTCGCAGTACAGAATCGGCATGAGAAGGTGGCTTAAATGCAACGGCATGGTTAACTGAGGCTGTATCGGCGGCCGAGGGTTTGGCCGTATCTCCTACATCAGCGGAATCGTTAAGGATACGCCTGATGTTTCTTATATAATCTGACTTTTCCTGCAAAACCTGTTCCAGCGAATCTACTTTAAGGCTCACATAAAGCACATCTTTCCGTATACTCACGTCGGCATAGCCCGGAATATATTCACGTAAAGGTGTGAAAGCTACGAGGCTAATTACAAGCACAATGAGCACAACAATCAACCCGCCGGTTATCATAATAAGTGATGCCAGCGACATGCGGACAGATAAGCGCTCTTCAAAATTCTCCTGCTTCCGGATAATGAAGAAATACTTGGTGCGGAGCCTTTCTAATAAACTTTTCTTTTTGCGCTCTTTCTCTGCCATTCCGCAAAGATAATATACCTAAGGAATGATTGGGCGATATTGTGCTATGTTAGCTGCATCTAACAGGATTCATCACATCCCGTCATCATCTTTTTTACTTTGCTCCTTATTTTGATTCACATAATAAGCTGCTTCAAGCATGCCGATGTTGTCAATAAGCTGATCCACATCTTTCACATGTGTGCCATTATATATTCCACGAATGTGGCCTTCCCGGTCTACCAGGAAAAAATGAACAAATCCATTTTTATAGGAAGAATCAATAGGCTGATAGAAACCATCAATGGCAAAAGCATTCATTTTTGCAGTATTACCGGCCACAAAAAGTTGTCTTTTACCTGCATGAACCGTTTGAGCATATTTATTGAGGTTGTTAGTGCTTTCCGAATCAAGTGCAAAAGTGACTAAACGCAATGCGGTATCCCTATCGGTGCGGCTCTCTATCCGGTTCATTAAAATAGCCATGGAGGGAGATATTTTAGTATCGTTCAAATGCTGGAAACAACAAACCCAAATACGATTGTGGAAGAAGGTTGAGTTTACTATAGAACCTGTTTGGCCGGTAAATTCAAAATCAGGGATACGGTAATAAGATGTATCTTTTTTCTCTTCAACTACCAATGGGCGTTTGGGTCCATAATAGGGCAGGAGTACGAATGACCTTTCCTTACCTGCTGTAAGGTATACATAGAAGGCCGAAGGGAAAATAAGAATGAATAAAAGTAGAAAAGTTTTCCTCCTCGATTTCACCTTTATTGGTGCATAAGTACAGTTGATATAGCATCTTTAATATGCCATGTATATGCGCCTTCGGTAATAGCCATAAATGCTAAGTAAAATATAAACAACGTGTAAGGTGCAATAATCACATATTTCAGTGCTTTCTTTTCGTCGCCCAGGTGCATAAACACAAATACAATAAAAAATGCTTTTGCAATGGTGAGGAATATGAATAAATATTCTTTGTTGATTTCGCCTAATACTTCGGAATACTTATATCCAATAAAAAGCTCAATAAGTGTTACAATAAGCATGATCCAAAATACCATCCAAAGTTTTTTCCTTATCACCTTTCCGTGCGCCTCATCGTGGGTGGCCATCTTTTCGTAGTTCGGATAACCTTCGTATTCCTCAAAAAAACTTGACATATTATTTTTAGTTTAAAATGTTGTGTTTACAGTAGATAAAAGAAAGTGAAAACAAATACCCATACTAAATCCACAAAGTGCCAGTATAAGCCTGCTTTTTCAATCATTTCATAATGACCGCGCTTGTCCATAACGCCATTGGCAACCATAATAAACATAATGATATTAATTATTACGCCGCTAAATACGTGGAACCCGTGAAAGCCTGTTATACAGAAAAAGAAATCCCCAAATGTAGGCAGCATGGTATAGGAATTAACTACCAGGTTAGCTCCTGTAAAATGCGGGTTAATAATATGCTGGCCATTCATAATATAGTCGCGGTAAACGCCATGATAGGTAGCTGAAAGTTCAGGGCCTGTTATGAAATGGTACCATTCCCAACATTGAGAACCTACAAATATGAATCCTCCTATAATGGTGAAGAACAACCACATCATAACTTGTTTACGGTTTTTACGGTGACCGGCCTCTACAGCTAATACCATGGTAACCGAACTCATAATAAGGTCAAATGTCATAAACCCTACATAAGCCAATGGCATCTCCCTGGTAACAAACGGGAAGTGATGGAACACTTCGTTGGGGTGTGCCCATTCGCCCGTAAATTTATGGCGCATGAAACCATACGCGCAAAGAAGGCTGGAAAATGTAAGCGCATCGGATACAAGAAAGAACCACATGAATAGTTTTCCGTAGCTAACACCAAATGGTGAAACGCCACCTTCCCAGTCTTTTCGTAACGGAACTGCTGTAGCTTGATTGGACATAATCTGAATTAAGTTGAATAATTAAATATACCGTTTGGGGCGCAAAATTAAAAAGTTTAATTTAAGTACTACCTTATGAGGAAAATATTTTTCTTACCGCATGATGAGCATAAACAAAAACAAGTATACCCACAATGCGTCAAGAAAATGCCAATAGGTAGCACAAAGCTTAATACCCAAATAGTTACCGGAGGTATAGCTTTTCCTTACCGACCTGAAAAATACTACGCCCAAGGCAATTAGGCCCCCTACTATGTGGCACAGGTGCAGGGCAGAAATAATATATAAGTAAGAACCTGAAGCACTGCTCCCTGTCCCGGTTAAATAAATATTTTTGCTGATAAGGGTATGCCACGAAATAAATTGGCACACTCCAAAACCAATACCCAGTAAAAAGGTGGTTAATACTGCATTGGGCAACATTTTAAGGTCATTTTTTCTAATGAGTTGAACGCTCCAATTCATAGTGATGCTGCTCATCAATATAAATGCGGTGCTTATCCAAAAGCTAAAAGGTAAGTCAAACCGGAGCCAAGTTCCTGTTTCGCGGCGTACAATGTATCCGCTGGTAAGCCCGGCAAACATCATGCCTATGCTTATAAGCCCCAACCATAGCAGGAATTTTCTTGTTTTTTCCTTTAATTCAGGGGTCATTGGCTGTTGAGCCATATTGAGTTCTTGTGCCATTGCCTGGGTATTATAGAACGAGAGAGCAAATATAGGTCTTTTGAAAACCCAAACGACCTTTTGGCTGCTTAGTGGCCAATTTCTTTCGTATAATCTTCAGCTGAAAGCAGGCCATCAACTTCGGAGAGATTAGCAATGGACATCTTTATCATCCAGCCGTCGCCATAAGGGTCTTTGTTTACCAGTTCGGGGTTCGATTCTAATTTTGGATTAGTTTCCAATACCTTGCCTGCTATGGGCATAAATAAGTCCGATACAGTTTTTACGGCTTCCACAGTTCCAAAAAGTGCTCCATGAGCAACTTCTTGTCCAACGGTGTTTATGTCTATAAATACAATATCGCCTAATTCGCTTTGTGCAAAGTCGGTAATGCCAACGTATGCTTCATTTCCACTTATACGGATCCATTCGTGGTCTTTGGTGTACTTTAAGTCTGCAGGAAAATTCATTGTAATGTTTTTTAGGTTGGCAAATATAAAACCAATTTTTTTACTTTTGCAATTATTAATCAAGACCGCTCACGAATATGAATGAAGAAATGCAAATGATTCTGGACGATGCCCAGGAACAGATGGAAAAAGCCATCAGCCATTTGGAAAATGAACTTGCCAGAATCCGTGCCGGACGCGCTAATCCTGCTATGCTCGAAAATATACAAGTAGATTATTACGGAAACCGCACACCTTTGCGCCATACGGCCAACATCAATTCCCAGGATGCCCGTACCCTTATTATTCAACCCTGGGAAAAAACCATGCTCGAATCCATTGAAAAGGCTTTGCAGGCTGCTAATCTGGGTGTAACCCCACAAAATGATGGGAATATTATACGCCTTTCTTTTCCTCCTCTTACCGAAGAAAGAAGGAAAGAAATGGTGAAGAAGGTAAAAGTTGAAGCGGAGAACTGTAAAGTAAGCGTCCGCAGCATCCGCAGGGATACTAATGAAGCCCTGAAAGGCCTGCTAAAAGATGGAATACCGGAAGATGAAGTAAAGGACGGGGAAGAAAAAGCCCAAAAGCTTACTGATGAATATATAGTGAAAAGCGACAAGCATGCCGAGGCGAAAGAAAAAGAAATTTTAACAGTTTAAACCTTTTGTTTTAAACTGATTCTATATGCCAGTATAGTTATTCAAAGTTTAATGGTTAGAAACGAAAAGTGCAGGAGATATTTTTCCTGCATTTTTTGTTTAATCTATATTCCTTTTTAAATTGCTGATTTCCGCAATAAACTTCCCAATTTTTTTTGCTCATTCCGGTTTTCGATGAAACTATAATTAGAGCTGCCCAACAAGCTAAAAGTATAGATAAAGGAGCCTATTTGGAAGGTTATTCATTTGATTTTTAGGACGTATGAGGGCTCAAATTTTCCGAATGATTAAACTTTGTAAGACCTTTGGCATCTATTAAAAAACAACTTTAAAAACCTTAACGCCATGAGAACACCGTCTATTTCACTGCCATTCTCCCTGATTATAGGAGGAGTGCTTCTATTTGCTTCATGTACTAAAACTGGGCCGCAAGGCCCACAGGGATCCACAGGCCCGGCAGCCCCTATTCAATATGGAACCATTACGGGTAACGTAATTATGAGTAACCAATATGGATCGCCGGTTACCAATGCTTATGCCAGCGGTTACATTGTTCTGAAGAATTCTGCTACTAATGCAACGGTAGATTCCGTATTTGCAAACCCTACTTCAGGAGCATACACTATTAGTAATGTTCCTACAGGCACCTATAACATGGAATGTATATATTCCGGCTATGGATTGAACCTTCACCAAAACCTGGAATTTGACGGAGGTACTTTGCAAGCAGATAATAAGATTTCAGCCATTCCTACATTCACTGTTAGTTCTGCTCAAGATACTATCAGGCACAAAACGGCTACAAATTACTTGTATGGCAGTATAACAGCCGACCCAAATGGAGGAAGGACATTGTTGATTTTTGTAGGTCCGAGCGGAGCAACATCATCGGCTCCAGGAACGTATAACTTTACAACAACTGTTGTAATTCCTGCCGATTCTGCTAATTTTACACTAACTACAGCCTTAACTACATTCTATGCTAATGGCTTTACACACGGTAACACGGCCTATTTTGCCATTTACGGGGCATCGGATAACTATACGTTTGGCGATTATACCAACTTCACCTATGGACAAACTGTTTATACAGCTATTAGTGCAGCTCCATATAATTCGGGTGTGATGGTTACCCTGCCATAAAATTTCTTAGTGGTTAGAAACAAAAAGTGCAGAGGAATTTCTTCTGCACTTTTTGTTTATGGGTATTTCCATATTATCTCTTCCAACTTATAATAACTAGTATTTTTGCATGATAAACAAACCAAGAGTAATATGCAGAATAAAGTTTACGAGAAGGTAGACCATTATATCAATGAATTATTTGCACCAGAAGATAAAGCATTGAAGGATACCCTTAAACTGATGGAAAAGAAAAAAATACCCCAATGGAGTATTTCTTCAAATCAGGGAAAATTTCTTCAAGTTCTGGCAACAATGTGTAATGCAAAAAAGATTCTAGAATTAGGAACGCTTGGGGGCTATAGTACTATCTGGCTTGCCCGTGCATTACCGGCCAATGGACAAATTATATCAATAGAATTTGACAAGAAACACGCAGAAGCAGCAAAAATCAATATCAAAAAAGCCGGGCTGCAAAAAAAAGTAGATATACGGGTTGGAAAAGCGTTGGACATTTTGCCGCAACTTGAAAAAGAAAAGGCAGGTCCTTTCGATATGATTTTTGTTGATGCAGATAAACCCCCTTATCCCGAATATTTTAAATGGTCAATTCGCCTGGCCCGGCCAGGTACAGTTATTGTTTTCGACAATGTAATTCGTCAAGGAAAGGTTCTTAGTTCAAATAGTTCAGATGAAATAATTAAAGGTGTCAGGCGTTTTAATAAACTACTTGCTGATTGTAAAGAAGTGACAGCTACAGTACTTACTACAGTTGGTCTAAAAGAATATGATGGAATGGCAATTGCTGTTGTAAATCATAAATAGGCGAAAGCATTAATTTTTTAATTTCATCCAGCTATTAATAAGCAACTATGAGTTATCCCTTTAATGTAAGAGTATATGGTATTTTGATTGATGAGCACAGTAATGTGCTTGTTTCGGATGAGTTGATTCATGAGAAATACATTACCAAGTTTCCGGGTGGAGGATTGGAGTTTGGCGAAGGGACACTAGATGCCATAAAACGGGAAATGATGGAAGAAACGAATACCCCTATAGAAGTGTTGGAACATTTCTATACCACCGATTTCTTCCAGGTTTCGGCATTTAACCCTCATGCACAAGTCATTAGTATTTATTATACGCTGAAGGCGTCGGGACCCTTGCAAGTTGCCATAAAGCAAAAGCCATTCGATTTCGATGAAGCAAAAGAAGGGGCTATTAGTTTCCGTTGGATTTCCCTACACACTATTTTAGAAGACCAGTTCACTTTCCCGATTGATAAAAAAGTAGCGGGATTGCTGAAAGAGAAATTTGCTGCTGACAATAGTTAATTCAATACTTAAATGAGATTGCTTCGTGCCTCGCAATGATCGTATTATCATGGGATTCGTCACTGCGAGGCACGAAGCAGTCTCTACGATAGTAGGGTTCATCCTATCCTTTTTAAAATGCCTCCTCTATAGTCAAGTAATATTCCACCGATACACCATACCCCACATCAAACCGTACATTGATGTGTTCTTTTTTCTCGTAGTTGTAGCGGAGTCCCACGCCTTCGGCAAATACCGGGTTGGGAGTTTCTGGGTAGGTATTGTAGTTCCCGAAAAAAGCCATGGTTCCGAAAGCGACACCGGATACCCTGCCAATTAAATGCACCCTTGCTTCGGCTTGTAAAAAGTTGAGAATATCGTCCCGGTAATAACCCATATAGTAGCCTCGTATCTGTTTAGTGCCTCCCAATAGCGCCATCTGGTCGAAAGGCACATTTCCCCATGTGAACTGGTTATATTGGTTTAGTGCAAATACTACGGGGGTTGAAATTTGATGGTACCATGAGGTACTGGTAGTTATTTTGTCATAAGAAACGCTGGAGCCAAGGGCAGGAGAGTTGAAATAGGATGTTGCTTTTATATACCAACCGTAATGAGGGAAGAAAATATGGTCTCTAGTATCATACAATAAATTTATTCCGCCTCCGGATGTTGTGCTTCCTTTGCTACCGGAAACATCACCCATGCTTAAAGCTCCGCCAGATGGGGAGGTTCCCATCACATCGTTTTCGTAGTACCAGTCGAGTCCGGCATAAAAATGAGGTGTTATTTTCCGGTACGCATTCAGGAAAATTTTCGGGAAACGTACATTATAAAGCTCTTTGGTTACCCTGTTTTCTCCAATACCCCAATAATAGTAGCTATAATTGTAATAGTCGGCTTCTCCTTCCAGGTAATAGTTATTATTTTTGGTATATATCTGGTAAGGAACATAAATATAATCTTGTCCGTTTTGCGAATAGGCCACAAAGGCTGCTACCAGGCTATGTTTTGTAACACTATCCTTCGAACATTTAAAAGGTGTGAGGGCACCTAATCCAAATAAGAAACGGGTTTCGGGGGCGTATGCTAATACAGGTACTAATCGTATTTCCGTCTTCTTTTTTTTATGTGTGGCTGTGTCGTTTGCCGAAGCAAAACATAGTACAGCGGAAATAGAAAGTACAATGGTAAGTACGGCTGTTTTCAAATGCAGTATGAGTTTGGGCACAAATATACAATCTTAGCGATGTGTATAAAGATAATGCATATCTATGCACAATACTTCTGTTCAATATCAGTTTATTTAGAAGGGAACATACCTATCTTTACAGTATATTAAATAGCATGAATTTCTTTTTACGAAACTTTTTTAAAATAATACCCAGCGATTTTTTTGCACCTAAATTTCCTGTTTCAGCTAAAGGTATCTTATACATTAACGGTAAAATAGCGTTGGTTAAAAATGAACGGAACGAGTGGGAACCACCGGGTGGCAAGATGGAGGCCCGGGAAACCCTTGAAGAATGTGTAGTGAGGGAAATAAAAGAAGAATTAAATATAGATGCCACAATAGACCACCTCTTCGATGCCTTTAAGTATAAAGTAGCCGGGAAAGTAAATGTGCTTTGCGTAATATATCTGTGTAGGCCGATTACGATTGACGAACAGCAAATAAAACTAAGCTTTGAACATAACGAATATGGCCTGTTTACGCTGGATGAAATGCAGCAACTAAATATGAAAGGCAACTATAAACCCATGTTCAGGAAACTACAAAGCCAAGCTTAGAGTAGGTACTAACATACTAAGCTATCCAATAATAAAGCAGGACTCACTATTTAATTCCCCCTTACTTTTTCCTTGTGTTTTTTTACTTGCATGGAAAGCGCTTCGGCACTTTCGGTTACGGCTTCTTCAAAGGTCTTGCATTGCCTCTTTGCAAATAAATCACCGGTGCGGGTCTGTATTTTTATTTCGGCCACTTTATTTTGGGTGTCTTGCGATTTTTCAAGGCGCAGAAACACTTCGCCCCCCATAATACCATCGTAATACTGTCCGAGTTTACTAAGTTTCTTTTGGATGAATTCGAGCAGCATTTTATCTGCATCGAAATGAATGGATTGAATTTTAACTTGCATGGCTTCTTTTCTTTTTAAAAATTTATAATTCTTTTATCCGCGCGGATGGGCCTGCTTATAAACCTTTTTTAGTTTCTCAAGCGAATTGTGGGTATATACTTGTGTTGCCGCTAAATTGGCGTGTCCTAAAAGTTCTTTTACGGAATTAATGTCAGCCCCGTTATCGAGCAGGTGCGTGGCGAATGTGTGCCTAAGTACATGAGGACTCTTCTTATGAAGTGTTGTCACCATACCTAAATAATTATGAACTATCAAATATACTTGTTTTTCGTATAGTTGTTCACCTTTTTCGTTGACAAAGAAATATTCTCCTTTTAACCCCAGTTTATTGCGTTCGGAACGGTAGGCCGATACATACTCTTTTAATATGCCGGGGATAGGAATAATCCGTTCCTTGGCTCTTTTGCCAAATACCTTAATAGTTAGGTTATAAATATTCACATTGGCTTCTTTCATCGTAATTAATTCAGCTAGCCGTATGCCGGTAGCATAAAACATCTCTAAAATGAGCCTGTTTCTTACGCCCTCAAAGGTTTTCGGAAACTCGATGTCCTTGAATAGCGTGCCAATATCTTTCTGGGTGACAAAAACGGGCAAATGCGAAGACATTTTAGGGGTACTTATTTTCACCATAGGGTCTAAGGTAATAACCCCTTCTTTTAAGAGAAAATGGTAGAAAGTGCGCAGGGCCGATGCTTTGCGGGTTACGCTGCGTGCCGATAATTTGTCTTTTCCCGTAGTTCCTCCTCCCATCATTTCCGCCATCCACGAACGAATCATGGTACTGGTAGCCTCCTCAGCTTTTTCTATTTCGTAGGTCCTTTTCAGGAAGGCCGTAAACTGCTCAAGGTCATTCTGATAGGATAATATGGTATGTTTTGAAAAATTGCGTTCAAAACGGAGATGATTCAGAAATTTTTCCAGCATATGAGGGGCTTCTTTATTCTTTAAACGGGAAAAGGGTGAAAAGGTTTTGATTGAGGGCGAAAAGGCTATTTGGCTTTAGCTGCAGAATCATAATCTTGTTCTTGCCATTTATTTCCGTTGGTATATTGACTAATGCTCTTTATTTTCCCATCTCCATAATAGGTTTTGCATATTCCATCCATTCGGCCGTCAACATAACGGTTTTCTTCCTGCAACTTACCACTTTCATAATAAATTTTTACCGTTCCACTTATTTTATCATCCGAATAGGGATCTGCCTCCTGCGGCTTGCCACTTTCGTAATATATCTTCAATATGCCATTGATTTTACCATTTACATAGGGGTCTTCTTCCTGCAACTTACCACTTTCAAAATAAGTTTTCAATACTCCATTCAGCGTACCATTAATATAAGGCTCTTCTTCCTGAAGTGTTCCATTGTCATGGTATAGTTTTTCAATTCCATCGGGTTCATCATCTGTGAAGGGCTTCTCTTCCTGCAAGCTTCCGTCGGAATTATAAATCTTTGCTATTCCATTTAACTCATCGTTGGTATATGGATCTGTTTCCCATAACGTACCGTTTTCATAATAGATTTTCGTCACCCCATTTCGTTTATCTCCTTCATAATAATCTTCCTGGTGCAATTTTCCATTTTCGTAATATTGTTTAGCAATACCATTTATCATACCCTCTGTATATGGAGTTTCCGATTTTAACCGGCCGTTTTCATAGTAATCTTTAACAGTGCCTTTCGGTACTCCAAATACATAGTAATTTTCTCCCGCTAATCGCCCTCTATTGTCATAGATTTTCCGCATCCCGTTTATTTTACCATGATCATAGGGGGTTTCTTGCTGTATGGAACCACTTTCGTAGTATTCTTTTACCAACCCACTCAGTTTTCCATTCATATCAGAATCGACTTCTGAAAATTTTCCATTTTCATAATACCATTTTGAAATTCCATTTCGTTCGTTATCTGTATATGTTATTTCTGCCTTTAGCTTTCCATCTTCATAGTAGCATTTGGCCAACCCGGTAATTTTGTCGTTGGTATAATAAAATACAGATTCAAGTTGTCCGTTTTCATAATACTCCTTATGTGCATTGGTTTGCTTGCCATTAACATAAGGATATATGCCTTTTAACGTTCCGCTTTCGTAATATGTTTTTGCTGTTCCATCAATACTATCATTTGTATATGGCGTTTCCCATTCTAATTTTCCATCTTCAAAATAACCCTTTGATTTCCCCTGTTTTTTATTGTCGACCCATATCGTTTCATTTTGCAGTTCACCATTTTCGTAATAAAACTTAGAGGCCCCGTTTCTTTCATCATTGGTAAAGGGAGTTTCTCCTTTAATATTTCCATTTTCGTAATACGATTTGGCTACTCCATTTACCTTCCCATTGGTGTATGGGGTTTCCCAGGCTAATCTTCCACTCTCATAAAAGTTTTTTGCCATTCCGTTTAATTTCTCTTCGGTATAAAGATCTTCTTCTTTCAGTTTTCCGCTTTTAAAATAATAGCGCAATGTTCCCTTTGGTGTACCTAATACATATATCTTTAAGGTATAATAAGGGGCACTGCTATCTTTAGTAACATTATATGCGGAATCGAGATATTCCACCCACTTCCCTTCTTTTATTCCATATGCCAGTTTGTTTTTGGCTTCTGTCTTGTTTGTGAAACCGTTTTCCGGTATGCTATTGCAGGCAATTAGGAGTGAACACAGTATGATGAAACTATATTTCATGTCAATGATTAGTCGAGTTGCCATACTCATCATATTGCTTAATGGTTCCACTTATTTCCCCATTTTTATATGGAGTCTCACTTAATACCTTGCCATTTTCGTAATATTCTTTTTCAATGCCGTTTTTTTGATCGCCTATGTAAGGAATTTCCATATCCAAAGTCCCGTCAGCATAATAGAGTTTCTCAACTCCATTTATCGAATCGTTCGTGTAAGGAATTGTTCCGCTTATTTTGCCAAGTTCATCATATATGGTGTCTATCCCATTCTTCATATCATTAAGGTATCGGCAGGTACCTTTTAATTTTCCGTCCTCATAATACTCTTTTACAATTCCGGTTTTTTTACCATTTACGAAAATAACTTTTTTTTGTACAGCGCCGCTTTCGTAATATTCATTGGCAGGTCCGTTCTGCAAACTGTCGGTATAGGCCGCTTCGCCATGTAATTTTCCGCTCTCATAATACCATTTATATAGGCCGCTTATTTTCCCGGCAACAAACGGAATTTCACTCATTAAGTGTCCGTTCCAGTAGTATATTTTCCCTATCCCGTTGATGGTACCATCAACATAGGGGTATTCCTGTAGCAAGCTTCCTGTTTCGTAGTATATTTTAAGTGTTCCGTTTATCTTATCGTTTGCAAATGGAACTTCTTTTTGTAGTCCGCCGCTTTCATAATATAGTTTAGCTACTCCATTCTCCTTTCCGTTCACATAGGGTATCTCTACATCTATTTTCCCACTTTTATAATACCTTTTATACAGTCCATTTATTTTCCCTTTTATATAGGGGATCTGGTCCTCCGGTTTACCATTTTTATAATAGGTTCTTTCCATTCCCGAAGGCCTGCCATGCCGGTAGAATGTAAGGCTATAATAGGGTGCATTTGTATCGATTGTAATATTACCGTTGACGTCGATATATTCCAGCCATTTGCCTTCTTTCACACTATCTTTTAATACATTTTGTGCTTCTGCCTTATTGGTGAATCCAGTGGTTTGCATAACGGAATCGTTGAACAGTGCAGTGTCTTTCATCAGCCGTTGACCGGATGCAATGAATGCAAAAAGAAACGAAAACAGGAATAAAGAAAAACCCTTCATGACTATACAGGTGAATCTGTCCGGGCGAATTTAATATTTCTTTTAAGAGGAGGTGTATGCCCTCCATTTTTCAATTACCTGCAGCATATCGTCAGGTAAGGATGATTCAAAATACATCTCTTTCCCCGTAGTAGGGTGTGTAAAGCCCAGCGACATGGCATGGAGTGCCTGGCGGGGTAGCAGTTTAAAACAATTCTCAACAAATTTGGTATACTTTGCTGTAGCAGTGCCCCGCAATATTTTGTCGCCGCCATATGTTTGATCATTAAACAAGGGATGCTTTAGGTATTGCATGTGTACGCGTATCTGGTGGGTACGTCCTGTTTCAAGACGGCATTCGAGCACCGTTACATAATTAAAACGTTCGAGTACCTTGTAATGTGTAACAGCATTTCGTCCATGTCCGCCATCGGTAAACACTGCCATTTTCTTCCGGTCTCTGTGGTCACGTCCCACATGGGCATTAACGGTTCCTTCGTCTTCCTTGAAATCGCCCCATGCCAAAGCGATATACTTGCGTAACACTTTCTTTTCATGGAACTCTTTTGCCAATTTAGTCATGGCCTTATCATTCTTGGCAATCACTAATAAGCCGGAAGTATCTTTATCTATCCGGTGTATGAGCCCCGGTCGCAACTCCCGGAAGGGGTCTTTGCTAGGATGTGTTGATTTGGGTAAATTGCCTACATAATACACCAATGCATTCATAAGCGTTCCGGTAAAATTACCCACACCCGGGTGCACCACCATCCCGGCCGCTTTATTAATTACCATCAGGTCATCATCTTCGTAAACTATGTTTAGCGGGATGTTTTCGGGTATCAGTTCAATTTCCCTTTTTGGATAAGGAAATACCACGCTTATTTCATCGGCAGGCCGAACTTTGTAACTCGATTTGGTTGTTTTGCCATTTACCAATACATTGCCCACCTCAAGAGCTGCCTGTATGCGGGTACGGGTGGCATTTTCAATTTTATGCAGAAGAAACTTATCTATCCGCAAGGGTTGTTGCCCCGGATCTGCCTTAAATGTAAAATGTTCATACATTTCAGCATCACTTGTTGTAATATCCGGTTCTTCCGTATCCATTGCTTAATTTTAAAAATAAAAAAGGGATATCCCCAATAGAGGACTCCCCTTTTATACTATAAATTGCTTTTACTAAGCTTACTTAGCAGCTTTAGCTGAATCGCTGTTCATTTTCATTGAATCAGCTTTCATCTTTGCAGCCATGGAATCTTGTTTCATTTTCATCATAGCAGCAGCTTGAGCAGCTTTCATCGAATCAGCCATGTGCATTGAATCAGCTTTCATCTTGTCAGCTTTAGCTTTGTCTTCAGCGCTAGGACCGCATGCGATAAAGGCTAACATGCCTGCAGCGGCAGCAATTGTCAATAATTTTTTCATTTTTTGTGTAGGTTTGATGGATTAAAATAGGGCGCAAAAGTATAAAATTTTTTAAAATCCAAACAAATTTTGATATTTTTTTTGAATATCCCTATATTATTTTTGGGTAATAATGAATTCAGTCCGCCTGTTTTTCTGCCTTCCTTCCTCCGTATCATTGCCTGCAACCGGGTTTGCAGCGCCGTAACCCTGGTAACTTAGCCTGCCCGACTCTATGCCCTCATTTACCAAGGCCTGCATAACAGTAGAGGCTCGGTTAGACGATAATGCCTGGTTAGCTGCATCACTGCCTATATTATCGGTATATCCGACTATTTTGACCTTTATATCGGGATTAGCCTGCATATATTTGGCAAATTCCTTTACCACCGCTATGGATATAGGTTCGAGCTGGGTCGAATTACTTTTGTAATAAATATCGTTTAATACATAATTGCCACCTGATGAAAGAGGCTGCATATTGAAATCTACGGCTGTAGGTTTTCCTGTAAAGGTATCTTTAGCTGTTATAACGCCGGAATTAAAAGCATACCCAGCCTTATTTACAGTCACCACATATTCCTGTTTTTTCGATTCATTAACTACCGCCGTGAAGGAAGCATTGATTGTATCACTCATTACGGCCGCCTTTTTATGTGTTTTTGCATCGGTAATGCTTACAGTGGCGCCTGTAAGGGCATTCCCATTATTATCTGTTATCGCTCCCCTCACTAAAGCCACTTTTTCAGGCCGTGCTTCCGGGTACAGCTCAAATTCATATAAGTCCTTTCTGCCCACACTTTCGCCATTGGTGCGGCTGGGATTGTCAGAATCAAAAAAACCTGTTTTGCCATCAGTACTTACAACAAATCCTACTTCATCTCCATCAGAATTTATGGGGTATCCCAGGTTTTTAGGCGTTGACCATTTACCGGTTGAATCCATACGCGAATAATAAACGTCGAATCCCCCAACCCCCCCCGGACGATCAGAGGAGAAGTAAAGCGTATGGCTATCGGTATGAATAAAAGGACTAATGTCGTTTCCTTTACTGTTGATGGTAGGGCCTAAATTTGCGGCCGGGCCCCAATTTCCGTCAGCATCTTTTGTGCTTTCCCAAATGTCGCATTTACCATTTCCCCCAGGTCGGTTACTTGCAAAATAGAGGGTTTGCCCGTCCGATGAAATACTGGGTTGGCTGGTCCATGAAGAAGGGTCGTTAATCTGCTCTCCAGCATTTCTTATATCTCCCCACTGTCCGTTGGCAAAGTCGCAATAATAAATCTGACAATTGCCCTGTGCCTTGCAAATTGAAAAGTAAAAATGGTTATTATCTATCGTTATAGCGGGGCCTCCTTCATTATCATTTCCCCTGTTAAATGGCGGAGGCAATGGAGAGCCAGTTTCAAAGGTTCCGTCTGTTTTACGTCGGGTTATCATAAAATACTCTTTCATGCTTTGTTCGGGTCCTGTAGCAGAATTCATATCCCGTGGCGGGGGCATCGTCCGGGTAAAAAAGGCAAGCTGATTATCGGGTGAAATGACGGCAAAAAAATCGTCGTATTGCGAGCTTATGCCTTTTACCAGGTGAGGGTTGAAAGGCACCTTATGGGCCATAATGTCTTGTGAGAGTTGTTGATTATCCGTTTTTTGTTTGGCGTCTTTCAGCTTTTGTTTTGCATCATACAAAAAGTCATCGTAGTTTTTCGAATATTTTTTAACATCATCATCTTTAAAGTCAAGATACTTTTGCAAATAAGTTGCAGCATCTGCATACTTACCGGCCTCGTAGTAACTTAAGCCTACATAATAGTAAGGGTCGGAATGATAATGGGGACAGTTGTTTATTACGGTCATAAAATAAGGTATGGCCGGGTCGAATGGGCTTTGGTTGGTATAAGCAGTTTTAATATAATCTTCAGCTAATGCAAAATTGGCAGCTGCATAATCCGGTTGCAGTTCGATAGCCTGTTTTAAAAAAGCATCTCGTTCGGCTTTCTGGTATTTTTTCATATCGGTCCCTTTAGTATAAAGGTCAACAGCTTTTTTATCATCAGGGTCTCCACAGCCGGAATCTTTTTGAGCAAAAACGAACAATCCTTGCAAGCAGAATACGACTAAGAGTATATTTTTAAAGAAATGGGTACGAAGCATGAATTTGTAAACAAGGTTCAAAGTTCCAAAATTATACAAGTTTGATGTGAATAAGCTAAATGTTGCTGAAAAAGAAATGAACATAGCTGGGAAGTTGGAATGACATTTTTAATGCGATACCCGGATAAATAGCAAGTACTTATTCAGAAATTATAGATAAATTTGTAAATATCGAGTTAGAAGCAATATGAATTCCTGCCTGTATTTATCAAATGTAATGCATCACCGAATGGAACCTAAAAAGCACAGGTTTCATTACAAGATTTTTATGTTTTACATTGATTTAGATGAAATAGATACACTTGCTAAAAAGTTTTTATTGTTAAGCCGAAATCATTTCAACTTCTTCAATTTCCGCGATGCCGACCATTTGCAGCTTCCTGCCAATAAGCCGGATACCTCTAAGAATGTAAAACAGCAAGTACTTGGTTATATGGCTTCGCAAGGGGTGGTAGTAATTAATCCCCGTATTTTTTTGCTTACACATTTACGTACCCTGGGGCATTTGTTTAACCCGGTTTCTTTCTATTTTGTATACGATGGCGACACTCCCCTGTGCTGCATTCCTGAATTGGGGAACACCTTTGGCGAAATGAAATTATTTTTGCTCAATAATGAAACATTAAAAGAAAATACGTTTTCATCTCGTGTAAAAAAGTATTTTTACGTTTCACCATTTATCGACCACGACGTGTATTTTGATTTTCAACTCGGTATTCCCAATGAAAAATTAAATATTCGCATCGACGACTATCGTGATGAGCATCGTTTCTTTATTTCTACACTTACAGGAAAAAAGAAAAAACTAACCAATCTTCGCCTGTTTCTTTATTCAGTAAGGTTTCCTTTTATTACCATACAAGTGATTGGTTTAATCCACTGGCAGGCTTTTCTGTTATGGCTAAAGAAAATACATTTCCGCAGAAAAGCAGAATTCCCCGAACTGCAACAAGATGTTTTACGTAAATATCCCCAAACCCGTTAAAACTATGCAAACAATTACTCTTTCGCATAAAAAAACACTCTATGAAACCATAGTTTTCCAGTTGCTCTCTAAAATGAGCAAGGGAAAAATTGATATTCGTTTGCCATCGGGAGAACTGCTACAATTTGGTGATGGAATAGGCTCTGTACATGCGTCGGTAGACATTTTGGACAACCGTTTTTTTGAAAAATGTGTATTGTATGGAGACATTGGCTTTGGTGAAGCATACACCGAAGGGTATTGGGAGACCAACAATATAGCCGAAGTAATAAAATGGTTTTTATTGAATGTAGATTCTGCGCCTACCCTCTCCGGAAGCCGTATGAAATCGGGAATTATTAATATTTTGAAGCTTACAAACAAGCTCAAACACTCTTTTCGGAAAAATAATTTGACTACAGCTAAAACCAATATTTCTGAACATTACGATTTGAATAACGATTTTTTCAAATTGTTCCTTGACCCTACGATGACCTATTCCAGCGCCTACTTTGAGCTTGAAGAAATGGAATTGGCAAAAGCACAAATTGCGAAGTACGAAATGCTTTGCGAAAGCATGAAAATAAAGCCCGGCGATCACGTACTTGAAATAGGTTCCGGCTGGGGCGGAAATGCCATACACCTTGCGAAAAACCACAACTGCAGGGTTACCACGGTAACCATTTCCGAAGAACAATATAAATATGCTAAAGAGCGAATTGAGCAAGAAAATTTGTCGGAAAAAGTGGAGGTGAAACTAATGGACTATCGTCTTATAAATGGGCAGTTCGATAAAATTATCTCTATAGAAATGCTGGAAGCTGTTGGGCATGAATTTTTTGATGTGTTCTTTAAAAAGTGCCAGGATTTACTTAAACCCAAAGGCGTGCTGGGCTTCCAGGTAATTACCTGTCCCGATTCGCGATACGATTCACTGCGCAAAGGTGTAGATTGGATACAAAAACATATTTTCCCCGGCTCATTATTGCCTTCTGTTTCAGCGTTGAATTCATCAATAAACCGCACCGGCGAAATGACTATGATGAGTTTGAAAGAAATGGGATTACATTATGCTAAAACATTACGGATATGGAAACAAGAATTCAACGAAAACCTGGATGAAATAAGGAATTTGGGGTTCGATGAAAAATTTATTCGCAAATGGAATTATTACTTTAGCTACTGCGAAGCGGCTTTCGATATGCGCAACATCAGCGTGATGCAAATGGTATATACCCGACCAAATAACCTGGATTTTTAATAAATATTTATGGCCTTTAAGATAACGCAAAACATGGAGAGCGCTAAACTGCTGAAAGTAGGCGATAAAGCCCCCGATTTCTCTGTACCTGACCAGGATGGAAAGACAGTTTCTCTAAAAGACTATAAAGGTAAAAAAGTGATTCTTTATTTTTATCCTAAAGATGATACCCCCGGTTGTACGGCCGAAGCGTGTAACCTCCGCGATAATCGCCCCTTGATTATGAAAAAGGATTATGAAGTATTAGGAGTGAGCGCTGATACGGTTAAATCGCATAAAAAATTTGCAACTAAATTTCACTTACCATTCAAATTGCTTGCCGATACCGAAAAGGACATTATTAATAAATATGGTGTTTGGGGCGAAAAGATGTTGTTCGGCCGAAAATATATGGGCATACTTAGAGTTACTTATCTCATTGATAAGAAAGGCGTTATTGAGCAGGTAATCACCGATGTAGATACGAAGAACCATGCCGAACAAATAGTAGGTTGATGAATATATACTGAAAATTGCGGGTTTTTTATTAAATTTGCAAAAACGACCTGGTTTCATCATTTAAAAATGGCAGAAAAAGAAGTTATTAAATGTTCTTTTTGCGGGAAAGACAAAAAGGACGTATTTGTTATGATTGGAGGCCTGAATGGCCATATATGCGACCAATGCGCCGCCCAGGCACAACGCATAGTTGACGAGGAGCTTAAGCACCGTGCCGATGATAAGAAGATTCAACTTGTAAAACCTACGGAAATCAAGAAGATGCTCGATGAGCATATCATTGATCAGGATGACGCCAAGAAGGTAATGTCGGTCGCTGTTTATAATCACTATAAAAGAATACTGCAAAAAGGTGTTAAGCAGGAGGTAGATGATGTGGAACTGGAAAAATCAAACATTGTATTAGTGGGTGAAACTGGAACGGGCAAAACCCTGTTGGCCCAAACCATTGCCAAAATATTAAATGTACCCTTTTGCATTGCCGATGCTACTGCATTTACTGAAGCAGGTTATGTAGGTGAGGACGTTGAAAACGTATTGGTACGTTTGTTGCAGGTGGCCAACTACGATGTAACTGCAGCTGAAAAAGGAATTGTATTTATTGACGAAATAGATAAAATAGCCCGCAAAGAAGGCGATAGCCCATCTATTACCAGGGATGTGGGCGGTGAAGGCGTTCAACAGGCACTATTGAAAATGTTGGAAGGAGCAATTGTTAACGTTCCGCCACAGGGAGGCCGTAAGCACCCTGAACAAAAGATGATCTCGGTAAATACCAAAGATATCCTCTTTATTTGCGGAGGTGCATTCAGCGGCATTGATAAAAAAATTGCCCGCCGTGTGCAATCACATGCTATGGGCTATGTGAACCCGACTGAACAGGAAGATATTGACCGTAATAACCTATTGCAATATATCTCTCCCGAAGATCTGAAAAGCTTTGGCTTGATACCCGAATTAATTGGCCGTATACCCGTAATTACATACCTCAATCCCTTAAGCAAAGAAAGTCTTAAACTGGTGCTTACTGAACCAAAAAACGCGCTTATCAAACAATATAACAAACTCTTTAGGTTAGATGGTGTTAAGCTGATTTGGGATAAATCTGTTTTCGACCTGATTGTAGAAAAAGCCGTTGAATACAAACTTGGCGCAAGAGGATTGCGCGCTATTTGTGAAGCTATTCTTACCGATGCCATGTTTGAAACTCCTGCCAATGCTGATATAAAGGAGTTGCATATCACATTGCATTACGCCAAGCAAAAGATACAACGTTCCGCAGCGCTTAACAGGCTGAAAGTAGCGTAATAAGGTTTTTATTTCACCTTACTCAAATAACCCTTAATGGTTGTTTCAATTGCATCTGCGCCATCTTGCATAACAACCAATTTCTTTTCGCTATTGAACAGAACGAAGAAGGGCATAGCGGGGAGATTATAATTTAAGCATAAATCGCCGTAAGCCCCATCGGGTTCAAATAAGTTGGTCCATATAATTTTATGGGTTGTTGCAGCCTTTTGCCAATTTTCTCTGCTATTATCTAAGGCCAGAGAAATAAAAGCAATTTTTGAAGTATCAAGGGTTTTATAATATTTAACCATATCGTCCATTTCATGCACACAGGGCCCGCAACCGTTGGACCAAAAGTGTAGCAATATCCATTTGTTTTTAATGGTTGTGGAATGAAAAGCCTTGCCCTTAACATCCGTTAAGGTAAATTCTTTAAAAGCATCACCCGTATTAGGATACTTACGGCCTGTGAGGTCGGCTTTCGCGTCATGGTATTCAGGATATTTTTGCAAGGCTGGATCCAGTTTTTTGAATAAGGCTAATTTTTCATCCGTACTTTGAAGGTGCAATGTTTGTAAATGGCAAAAAAGCCAAAGAGATAAATAGGAATCAGGATGTTGTTTTATATAAAAAATTATCATGTTTTGTTCTTCAGTGTCCTTCTGCGCACGATATAATTTGTCAATAGTTTGAGCAATGGAATCCCATTTAGGCAGGTTATTTACTAATATTTTAGATTTTCCATCCAGTTTGGTAGTTTCCCTCCATTTAACGAAATCCTTTATTTTCGTAGTCTTGGTAGAGTAGTTTATAATTAATTCACGGTGTTTAATTTCGGGGGTAATCCATAAACGGGCATTCCAATTCCACATCAGGTTAGTATCTCCATGCTTTACGGTGTCTATTAAAATCCATAAGTATTCCGGTTTAGTAATATTTTCTATATTATACTCAATAGTAGAGTCATTTATTCTTTTTGATGGGGATGAATATGTATTAACACCATATACCCAGGGTTCACTCTTTAATTGGAGTTTATTGCCCTCTTGAATAATGGTGAGTTTATATTGCCCCAACATGGGTTGGGTGAGTAGAATCGAAAGGAATATTAGAAAAAAGTATTTCATCATGTAAAATTAAAATTAAAATGGGCTGATAAAGTGTTATCAACCCATTTATTATTGGTTATATGTCATTCCCTTTTTATTGAGTTACGCAGTACCAACTACCACCTATTGCAATTATTTGGTCAGAACATCCGCCACAACCACTACAAACATAGCAACATCCGCCAGGCGTCCCAGGATATGAGCAGTTGTCGCAGTGGGATTGTCCTCCGCTATAAACTATGCCACCACCAGTCAATGTATTAAATTGACTCATTGTAATATACGTAATAGTGGGTCCACCTCCATTGCTGTGTACAAAAACCTGTTGATTAAAAATTTCAGAAAACAGGGCACTGCAAGATACCGTATCAGCATATAAGCGAGCAATATTAGAATCTGAGCCAGACATACCAAGTGGTATACCCGCAGTGCTGAATCCTATATATGTTTCAAGAGAACTTTTCACATAACTTGGTAGTGCATAAATTAGAGGGTATGTGGTTGCGTCAGTTGTATTAAGCAAGGCGGTAAGTTGTGTTGTATTCGTCGGTCCACTGTATTTCAAAACAGCGCTGCTACATGATTGTGAATACGCGTTACCGGTAAATGTAAACAGTAGCAGGAGTGCTGCTGCTATTCTTAATAAATTTTTCATAGTTTAAATTTTAATTGTTATTATTATAAAAATTTTGGAAAGACAAATGTAAATAGAGGCCTATGGGTCTCTTTTATCCTTTAATAATAATATATTCCTTATGAGAATAATATATTCTAAAAATGTATATTTATCCCCTCAAATGGAATAAAATGGTGCTTGGACAAAAAATAAAGAAACTGCGTGAATTGAAAAATCTTACGCAAGAGCATTTGGCTACCGAATTAGGACTTAGCCAAAGTGCATATAGCAAAATAGAAACAGGAGAGGTAGATGTACCGTATAGCCGGTTAGAGCAAATTGCCAAAGTGCTCGAATTAAAACCCGAAGACATTATAACATTCAATGAACACATTGTGTTCAACATCATGCATAACAATAATAGTGAGAATGGAATGATTGTGCATAATGCTTCTTTAGCAGAGAAACAACTTTATGAGGATACTATCAAAACGTTGAAAGAAGAGATAGCCTACTTAAAAAGCGTATTGGATAAAATACTGTTGTCAGACAGAAAAGAGAAATAAAATCTCTATTCCAAAGCCCTATCATACTGTTAATTATGGATTTATAATTCTTTTGCGTTACATCTGCCGCAAAACATATAAATTTGAAGCCTGATTCTTCCAAAAGAACATCTTCATAAAATTCTATATATGATTGCTATCAGACAATATCTTCTCTCATCCATCGGCAAAAAAGCAGTAATGGCCTGCACCGGTTTATTTCTATGCGTTTTTTTAATTGAACATATATACGGCAATGTGCTATTATATGCTAACGACGGAGGCGCAGCCTTTAATGAATATTCTCACTCTGCTTGTCACAATCTGATCATCCGCATTATAGAAATCTTTCTTTTTGCAGCCATCATCATTCATGTATGGCAAGCCCTGGTAATTACCCGCGATAATGCCAAGGCCCGCCCCATCAACTATGCAGTGCCTACATCACATGCAGGCAGTAGTTGGTTCTCCAGGAACATGGGTATTACGGGTTCCATCATCTTTTTCTTCATCATTGTGCACTTGTACAATTTCTTTCTTCCCTACCGCATAACGAGCATGGAAGAAAATGTAACACTTGCGATGATGGTTAAAGCGGCTTTTCAAAATCCCTGGTATGCGGCGCTGTATGTAATTGGCGTTACCTTTTTATTTTTTCACTTAAGTCATGGATTCCGTTCATCATTCCATACACTGGGCTTGAACAACAAAAAATATACGCCTGTTTGGAAAGCAATAGGAACAGGATTTGCATGGCTCATGTGGCTTGGATTTATATCCTTCCCCATTTTATTTTATTTCGGTATTGCCGGTGGTTCTATTCCAAACGTTAACTGATATTAAATTTATTAAGTGTTATGGCAACTTTAGATTCAAAAATACCTGCGGGTGATATAGCAGATAAATGGGAACAATATCGTTCCACCGTCAAGCTGGTAAACCCTGCTAATAAAAGACATCTTGAAATTATTGTAGTAGGTTCAGGCCTGGCAGGTGCTTCTGCAGCCGCTTCCCTGGCTGAATTAGGTTATAAAGTAAAAGTATTTTGTTTCCAGGATAGTCCTCGCCGTGCACATAGCATTGCTGCCCAAGGTGGTATTAATGCGGCTAAAAATTATGCCAACGATGGCGACAGTACCTATCGTCTTTTCTATGATACAGTGAAAGGGGGCGATTTTCGTTCCCGGGAAGCTAACGTATACCGCCTCGCAGAAGTAAGTGCTAATATTATTGACCAATGCGTGGCACAAGGGGTTCCTTTTGCCCGCGAATATGGAGGATTATTAGACACTCGTTCCTTTGGAGGTGTGCAAGTATCTCGCACATTTTATGCCCGCGGCCAAACAGGGCAACAGCTTTTATTGGGTGCATACAGTGCACTTAATAGGCAAATAGCCAAGAAGCAAGTTACCATGTATTCTCGTCATGAAATGCTGGAACTGGTTATGATTGATGGCAAGGCACGCGGAATCATTGCTCGCGATTTGGTCACAGGTAAACTGGAAAGGCATTTTGGTCATGCTGTAGTATTGGCTACGGGCGGATATGGTAATGTATTCTACCTCTCTACCAATGCTATGGGTTGTAATGTTACAGCCAATTGGAAATCATATAAAAAAGGTGCATTCTTTGCTAATCCTTGTTTTACACAAATTCACCCGACTTGCATTCCTATTTCCGGGGACCATCAATCGAAGTTGACCCTTATGTCCGAATCGTTACGGAATGATGGAAGGGTATGGGTTCCCAAACAAAAGGATGATCCACGCAAACCACAGGATATTCCGCAAGAAGAAAGAGATTATTTCCTCGAAAGACGCTATCCGGCTTTTGGTAACTTGGTACCACGTGATATTGCATCGAGGGCTATTAAAGAAAGATGCGATGCAGGATATGGCGTAGGCGGTTCCAAACAAGCCGCTTATCTTGATTTTGCAGATGTTATTAAAAGGGTAGGTGAAAACGTAGTAAGCGAAAAGTATGGTAACCTATTCGAAATGTACGAAAAGATTACGGGGGAAAATCCATATAAAGTACCGATGCGTATTTATCCTGCCATCCACTACACGATGGGCGGCATTTGGGTTGATTATAACCTGATGACCACTGTTAAAGGCTTATATGCCATTGGTGAATGTAATTTCTCCGATCATGGTGCTAACCGTTTGGGTGCATCTGCATTGATGCAAGGCCTGGCAGATGGATATTTTGTACTTCCATATACTATTGGTGATTATTTGGCTACAGAAATAGCAACCAAGCCTATACCAACCGACCACGCTGCTTTCATAGAAGCTGAGAAAGCAGTTAGCGAACGCATTGACCGCCTGATGTCGGTAAACGGGAAAACATCAGTAGAACATTTCCACAAAGCATTAGGAAAAATCATGTGGAACAAATGCGGTATGGCTCGTAATGCACAAGGGTTGAAAGAAGCGAAAGCTGAAATTAAAGCTCTGAGAGAAGAATTCTGGAAGGATGTTCGTGTATTAGGCAGAAAAGATGAACTGAATCCTGACCTCGAAAAGGCAGGCCGTGTAGCTGACTTTTTAGAAATGGGCGAATTACTTGTAGATGATGCTTTGCATCGTAATGAATCATGCGGTGGTCACTTTAGGGAAGAATATCAAACCCCTGAAGGAGAAGCCATGCGTGATGATGCTAACTTTGCTTACGTAGGTGCCTGGGAATACAAAGGCGATGATGCCCCAGCCCAATTGAACAAAGAACCGCTTACATTCGATACGGTTCATTTGGCACAACGGAGTTATAAATAGTAATTCGGTATAAGTCATCAGAAAGAGCATGAATGATTTTTTTAAAAATATTTCAAATGCTTTTTCGGAACGAGCAAAATCACCTTTTTATAGTACCATTATTTTTTCATGGTTATTGTGGAACTGGAGAATAATATTTGTAATCTTATTTACTTCAAAGTTTAATCTTCAAGGACAAAATCTATCTGATTTCATTACATCTAATTATTATAATTTTTGCAATTGTTATATTGGGCCGCTTATTACTGCAACAATATTCCTTTTTGTATTACCCCAAATTGATTTACTAATTCTAAAATATACAGAAGAGGTAAAAGGAAAAAGAAGAGACGTACGGATTGAAAAGGGTAGGAAACATAAGGTTGATGGGGATACATATTATGACTTAAAATTAGAATATGAAAACCTTAAATCCGAGGTGCTTACATTTGAAAAGGATGTGAAAAAAGAACAGTCAATTAGTAAAGAAAAGAGTAATGAAATAGAAAGACTAGGTTCTGAAATATTTGAAAAAAATAGAACCCTCAAATTAAAACAAGATGAATTTGATCAAATAAACGAGAGATATAATAAAGTAGCCAATAGAGATAAAACAAGCATATTTCAAGGACGTTGGCAAGTAGAGTTTAGAGGACCAAATGATCAAATATCTTCAATTGAGGACTTCGAAATAAGAGGTAATCAATATATAATTATTAGGAATAATAAGGAAGAGCACAAGTTTGATATTAAATACTTCTACTATGATTTGGATTCAAATAGAGTACATTTCTTAAAATATCTTGTTAATAGAAAAACTCCTGACAAGGATTGTGCGAATGATTTGAATATAAGAAACAATGACCTATGGGATGGATATGAAAATGATTCAATTAGTGTCACATACAGAAGAATAAGACCAACTTAAGAGCAGCATTTATCATATTAATTATGGCCGTTGCATATTCATCAACACCTCTATTCAAAAAACTTGGATTAAAGGATGGCATGAATGTGAACTTTGTCGATCCTCCATCAGGATATACTTCGTTATTTAAAAAGGATGTTAAACTATCAAAATCTCAAGCCCCTTTTGATTTTATCCAATTGTTTTCAAATAAACTGGAAGAGTTAAAATCAGAACTTCCTTATCTAAAAAAGCAATTAAAGAAAGATGGAGTCTTGTGGGTATCCTGGTATAAAAAAGCATCGGGCAAGAAAACGGAACTAACCGATAATATTGTTAGGAATGTTGCCCTTGAAACAGGTCTTGTGGATGTTAAAGTTTGTTCTATTGATGAGGATTGGTCGGGGCTGAAATTAGTTTTTCGATTAAAGGATAGGTAAGTAGTTTACCCCCTCATATCCCTCAAAATCTTCAATGCTTCGGTTACATTTTTTACCGGAGAAATGATAAGGCTCAATTTGTCTTTTGCTTGGTTCATCTTGCAGGTAGAAGGATGTTTCTTGATGTATTCAAAAATATTGGTGAATACACTGGAGGTATAAAATGGTGAATCAGGTTGTGAGATGAAGAAGCAGTAAAACAGTTTATTTTTAAACACAATGCGTTCAATGCCAAGCTCTGATGCAAGCAGGCGCAAACGGACCACATTGGTTAATTCCTGCACAGAATGGGGTGGCTTGCCAAAACGATCAACTAATTCTTCATCAAACCTGGTTATTTCCGCTTCATCTTTTGCATCATTCAATTCCCTATACAATCTCAGGCGCTCTTCCTGGCTGTGTACATAATCATCCGGTATAAGCGCTTCAGTATCTGTTTCAACATTACAATCTTTCACAAACTTTTTAGTGACCGGCTCCTCTACTTTAATGCCCATCGAGGCCAGTGCGGCCCCGCCAATTTCTTCTTTTAACTCTTCAATGGCTTCATTCAGAATTTTGTGATACGTATCTATACCCATATCATTAACGAATCCGCTTTGTTCGCCGCCGAGCAGGTCTCCCGCCCCACGGATATCAAGGTCACGCATGGCGATGTTAAAGCCGCTTCCCAGATCAGAAAACTGTTCTATAGCATCGAGGCGGGCATGGGCTTCACGGGTAAGTGTTTCGAATGAGCGAACCATCAAATAGCAAAAAGCTTTTTTGTTGGAACGTCCTACCCGTCCACGTAGCTGGTGCAGGTCGCTCAACCCGAATAGTTGTGCTTCGGTGATGATGATGGTATTCAAATTAGAAATATCAAGTCCCGATTCAACAATGGCGGTGGATACCAGCACATCCAGTTGGCCTTCTATAAACTGCATCATTATTTCTTCCAACTCATGGCCTTTTAATTGTCCATGTGCAATGGCTATCCTTGCCTTAGGACAAAGCTCTTTTATCAAGGTGGCAAGTTCCTGTATGGAATTAATCCGGTTGTGTATAACAAAAACCTGTCCCCCTCTTGCCATTTCATAATTGATGGCATGTTGCAGCACATCTTCAGAGAAAATACTTACTTCTGTATGTACCGGGTATCGATTAGGCGGAGGGGTGTTGATAACAGAGAGATCCCTGATACCAATTAGCGAGAACTGCAAGGTACGGGGTATCGGGGTAGCTGTAAGCGTGAGTATATCTACCGTAGAGCGCATAGTTTTTAGTTTCTCTTTCACGCCCACGCCAAATTTCTGTTCTTCATCCACAATCAGAAGGCCAAGGTTTTTAAATTGAACTTCCTTATTTACCAATTGGTGTGTTCCGATAAGGATATCTACTTTCCCTGCTTCCAGATTCTTTAATACTTCTTTTCTTGCCTTTGCTGAACGGAAACGATTCAGGTAATCGATATTACAAGGAAATTCTTTTAATCGTTCACTAAAGGTTTTATAATGCTGTAACGCAAGAATGGTAGTAGGTACCAGCACAGCAACTTGCTTGCTATCGGCAACTGCTTTGAAAGCTGCCCGAATGGCAATTTCTGTTTTTCCGAAACCCACATCGCCACACACAAGCCTGTCCATAGGGTGAGGAGATTCCATATCTTTTTTTACATCCCTGGTGGCTTTCTCTTGGTCTGGTGTATCTTCATAAATAAACGAGGCTTCCAATTCATTTTGCAAATAGGTGTCAGGATGAAAAGCAAATCCTTCACGGGCTTTGCGCTCCGCATATATTTTTACCAAATCGAATGCAAGTTCCTTTATCCGTTTTTTGGTCTTTTGTTTTAATGCTTTCCAACTACCTGACCCCAGTTTATCGAGTGTTGGATGATGACCTTCTTTGCTGGAATAGCGGCTTATGCGATGCAGGGAATGAATGCTTACGTAAAGCAAATCATTGTCTTTGTACATAATTCTTACCACCTCCTGCATATTGCCGTTCACTTCAATCTTATCAAGTCCGGCAAAGCGCCCCACGCCATGGTCAATATGCGTTACAAAATCACCTGGCTTAAGGTCCTGTAACTCTTTCAGGGTAAGGGCTTCTTTCGATTTATAAAAAGTATCTTTTAACCGGAACCTGTGATAGCGCCCAAATATTTCGTGGTCGGTATAAATGGCAAGCTTGGTATCGGCATTTGAAAAACCCATGTAAATGGGCAAGAATACAGGTGTTAGGACTTTATCTAACTCAAAATCGTACTCCGAGTTTAATTGTGCATCTGAAAATATCTCTTTCAAACGCTGCATTTGCTGCTCGGTATCGGTGAAGATATAATTGTGATATCCCTTCTTTACATTTTCGTGTATTTCATCAAAAAACAAATTGAAGTTTTTGCCAAATGATTTTTGCGGCGAACAAGGAAAACTAAAACTGTGGGTAACAGGAGCAGAGTTGAAGCCCCAAACTACCCGTGAAAAACCCTTGCATTCTTCACTAAATGCAGAAGAAGAAAGAAGCTGGTTAACACTATCCGGACTATCTTCCAATTGTTGCTCATAGGCATCTTGCATAGTGGAAAGGGCTATATCGTAGTCTTTAATCCATACGTAAGTCTGGTCGCTTTCTTTCAGGTATTGTAAAAAGCTCTGGTTCGATTTCTTCCCCAATTCTTCCCGTAGATTGGGGGTCAGTTCAATGCTTTTTAATTCTTTTATGGAAAGCTGAGAAGAAGCATCAAACAGGCGTATCGATTCTACCTCATCGCCAAAAAACTCTAGCCGGAAAGGATATTCATCCGAAAAGGAAAATATGTCTAATATCCCACCTCTGCGGGAGTATTGGCCGGGGTCGGCAACAAAATCTGTACGCTCAAAATTATATTGTGTTAATAGCTCAACCATAAAATCCATGGAGAGCGAGGCACCTTTATTAATGGTAAAGGTGTTTTCTTCAATTGACTTGCTATCGGCCACTCTTTCAACCAAGGCTGATGCCGGGGCAACCACTATTTGCCCTTTTGATTTACGTATACGATTAAGAATTTCAGTTTTCTTCAGTAAGCCTGAGCGTCCTGAATCTTTGGCCCTTTCAGCGGGGGTGATGGAAGGATAGTATAGTATATCTCTATCCGGAAGAAGGTTTTCAAGGTCATTGCTAAAATAAATAGACTCCTCTGTTTCGGGTAAAATGAATAAATGATTCCCTTTTAAAGAGTTTATAATGGTGGAAGCAACAAATGCAGGCGCGCTCCCTGAAAGTTTTTCGGGATTAATACAGCAAGCGGGACTTTCTTTGAGCGTTTTCCGTAGAAATTCTACTTTCTCGTTTTGCTCTAACGAAAGCAGTATGTCTGAGGTCATAGCTTTAATTAGGAATTAAAAATCAAGAATTAGGGATCTGTAAAATCCCAGCCGTAATTCCTAATTCGCAATTCCTAATTGATAATTAATATTCGTCTTCGTTAAACAGAAAATCTTCTTTGGTAGGATAATCGGGCCAAATCTCTTCAATGTTCTCATATACTTCTTCTTCGTCTTCCATTTCCTGCAGGTTTTCAACAACTTCTATAGGAGCTCCAGAGCGAATGGCATAATCTATAAGTTCACTTTTAGTGGCTGGCCAAGGTGCGTCTTCCAAGTATGAGGCTAGTTCTAATGTCCAGTACATGTGGTTACTTTTTTAAAATTTTTGCAAAAGTAAAATTTTCAAGCAATACAACTGTGTTTTTTCGGTTAATTTACAGAATCTTATTAACAATGAGACGGAAAGAGGCCTAATATCCTTTAATACGCCACTCCTGAAAAATAGTTCTATTGAAGTTTTATATTGTCTATCAAGCGTATTTTCCCGGCAAAGCTGGCAATACAGGCAATTACAGGCGTGTTATTAGCGATCGGCTCTTGGACGGGCTGCAAGGTGTCGAAGTGAACAATCTCAAAATAATCGAGCTTTAAAATAGGTGTTTTGGCAAATCCTTCGGCTACAAAAGCCTGTAAGTCAGCTATGGAATAGTTACCCCACATGCTGTATATTTCGAACAGTGTATTCGGGATAAGTGTGGCTGGTTTACGCTCTTCTTCTGTTAACAAACGGTTGCGGGAACTCATGGCCAGATTATCTGTATCGCGGCTTATGGGGCATTCGCGAACCAGGATGGGCAATGCATGCTTCCTTACAAAATACTTTACCAGGGTAAGTTGTTGAAAATCTTTGTTCCCAAAGTAAGCCTTATGAGGTTTTACATAATTAAATAGCTTATTTACAATCGTTATCATTCCCGCAAAGTGGCCTGGACGCGATTTGCCCTCCATCACTTTATCAAGCATGCCGAAATCTTCATTCAGCAGGGTATAGTCGTTGTTCGGATACATTTCTTCTACCGAAGGCATGAATAATATATTGCAACCTTCTTCTTCCAGCATTTGCCTGTCGTTCTCTACCGGACGGGGATAACGCTTTAAATCGGCAGGATCGTTAAATTGGGTGGGGTTGACAAAAATACTGCATACGGTAACATCGTTCTCACCCCTGGATAGCTTTATAAGTGACATATGCCCCTTATGCAGGGCACCCATAGTGGGCACAAAGCCTATGCTTTTACCATTTATCCTGTAGGGTGATAAAAGGGTTTCAAGCTCTAATTTTGTGGCTACTATTTTCAATGGGATAAAAATGCGGCTGCGAAAGTAAGATTTAATTATGAACGAAATCTTAGTCGATTTATTTGAAAATACGAGATGACGTAAGAAATAGAAGTAAAGCCTGATTATCTTTCTGCAATTCCTTTTATCTGCTCTAAGAAAGCAGTCATACCGCTTTGAGAATGTTTTTGCCTTTCTTCATCGGGGTATCCCTTTTGGGTCCAGGTAAATTTAGTATGCATATCATCAACAGGGACCAAATCATAAATAACCGTACTATAGTTTTCGGGTTTATCTTCCATGCCTGAGAAGCCACTCCAGTATGAATAACTAAGTCGTTTGTTTGGAATATGTTCCTTTATAATACCATGGTCACGGTATTTTTGCCCATTGTACTCTCCCTGGAAAGCGATTTCGTTACCTATTTTCCAGTCGGTAACCGTTTCAGTTCCGAAAAGATATTCTTTAATTATTTCAGGGTTGGTCAATACATTCCAAATTCTTTCCACGTTGACATTAATCACAACCGATTCCGATACTTGAAGGTTATGGTTCATAATAGGGGTTATTTAGGGGTTTCTACTTTTATTCCTAATTCTTGTAACTGTTCATCGCTCAAGGTAGAAGGCGTATCAATCATCGTATCTCTTCCGGCATTGTTTTTCGGGAAGGCAATAAAGTCGCGTATGTAGTCTTCATTCGAAATAGCGATAGAGCAAAAGCGGTCGAAGCCGAAAGCTATTCCACCATGCGGAGGAGCGCCATATTCAAAAGCATTCAGGATAAAAGAAAACTTCTTTTCATAATTTTCTTTGGTAAGCCCGATAGCACTGAACATTTTTTCTTGTTTGCTACGATCGTGTATGCGAATAGACCCGCTGGAGAGCTCTACTCCATTTATCACAAGGTCATACGCATTGGCGCGTATTTTACCCGGGTCGGTTTCAAAGTATTGTTCATCTTCTTTTTTCCACGAAGTAAAGGGATGGTGCGTAGCCATCCAACCGCCGGTATCTTTATCTTGTTCCAGCAAAGGAAAATCAAGCACCCAAAGAGGTTTGTAGACATTCTTATTGCGTAAGCCCAACCGATTGCCTAATTCCAAACGCAGTTCTGATAAAGCTCTGCGGGAAGTTGACTTATCTCCGGCAACTACTAATATCAAATCTCCGGGTTTGGCTTCGGCAGCCTCAGCCCATTTTTTCAAATCTTCAGGCATATAGAATTTATCTACTGATGATTTTAATGAGCCATCTTGTCCATATTTTATATACAGTAAGCCCTTAGCTCCTATTTGTGGACGTTTTATAAACTCTGTAAGGTCATCCGTTTGTTTGCGGGTATATTCCGATGCGCCCGGCACAACAATAGCTCCCACATATTCCGCACCGTCAATCACGTTAAAGTTTTTGCCTTTTGCAATGTCTGTTATTTCGTGCAATAACATTTCAAAACGAGTATCCGGCTTATCATTGCCGTATAAGCGCAAAGCATCGGCATAGGTCATTCTTGGGAAAGCGCCAAAATCCATATTGCGAACTTTCTTGAAAACATGTTTCACCATGCCTTCGAACATATTGAGGACATCTTCCTGTTCTACAAAAGCCATTTCGCAGTCTATTTGGGTAAACTCTGGTTGGCGGTCGGCACGTAAATCTTCATCGCGGAAACAGCGTACTATCTGGTAATAGCGGTCAAAACCCGATACCATCAGTAGTTGCTTGAAGGTTTGTGGAGATTGAGGTAATGCATAAAATTCTCCCTGGTTAACCCGCGATGGAACTACAAAGTCGCGTGCGCCCTCAGGGGTGCTCTTTATCATGAAAGGAGTTTCGATATCTGCAAACCCTTGACCATCTAAATATTCTCTTACAGCTTTTGCAACCTTGTGGCGGTTGAGTAGATTATTTTTTATAATATCTCTTCGGAGATCAATATAGCGGTATTTCATGCGCAGCTCATCACCACCGTCAGTTTCATCTTCCAGTATGAATGGCGGTGTTTTAGATGCATTGAGTAATTCAAGGGACTCTACCAATATTTCAATATCTCCTGTAGAGAGATTAGGGTTCTTTTTAGAACGCTCCTGTACAATGCCGGTAACTTTTACTACATATTCCCTGCCCAATGCCTTAGAATCATCGTAGAGCTTTTGCAGTTCGGTGTCAGATAGTTGTTTCTTATAGTGTTGTTTTCCTTCCATATTTTTGGAAGGGTTGAGAAACACTAATTGAGTTAATCCATAACGGTCGCGAAGGTCAATAAATACCATTCCGCCCTGGTCGCGGCTGCGGAATACCCACCCGCACAGGGTTACTTCTTTTCCCGCATCTTGTAGCGTAAGTTCTCCGCAAGTGTGTGTTCTAAGCATGATTTTTCAATAGGAGTGCGAAGTTAACAAGAAAAGACATTTGTCTGTATCGGAATATTTTTTAATCTTGCATTCAGCAAAATTGAAGTGAAAAATAGCTTAAACATATTTTTTCTGTTGGTATGCGTTACTTGCCTAGCAGGCAACCACAGGGATACTGTCTATAGAACTTCTCCTTTAAAAAATGGGTACACATTTGCTTTGAAAAAGCATGATAGTATTATTTATGCCTGTCTTATAAAAGACGGGAAGGAAATAGAGTTAGTAGATGATGAGGCCGATACCACTATGCCACTTAGTTCACTTGGTTATGTATATGCTGATTTTGATAAAGTATTTGTACTGGCTACCCATATAGAGGCTAATCCTATTGAAATTCAACTAGTGGATAAAAGTACAGGTGCAGCAACCATGTATGGAGCTACTCCTTTCTATACAGATACTGTAAAAAAGGTTATGATGTTCGAAGGCAATCACAGACGTGCCGGGAAACTTATCCTGTATGATTTTAATACCGGTAAATCAGAGCAGTATCCTGTACCGCGCGATACACATTGTTTTTGCTGTTTCTGTTGGAAAGTGATTAGCATTACCGATAGTGAGATTAAGATAGATTACCTGGATATGAATAATAAAGAGGCAGTGAAAACATATTCAAGAAAATGAATTGTCATTCCGAACTTGTTTCGGAATCTCAAACAATAAGGAAAAACTATAATGTGTGATGCTGAAACGAGTTTAGTATGACGAGTCCACTAAATAAACTTCTTCAAATCCTCCGGTGTATCAACTGGGAATGATTCCTGGTTGGTAATTTCTACCTTTATAGAATATCCATTTTCGAGCCAGCGTAATTGCTCGAGTGATTCTGCTTTTTCAAGTGGGGAAGCAGGCAGTTTTACTATCTGTTCCAATATATGGGACCGGTAGGCATAAATGCCAATATGTTTTAAAAAAGGATATAGTGTAGTCCAGTCAATATCTTTTGCTCCGCGAATGAAGGGGATAGCGGAACGAGTGAAGTAAAGAGCTTCTCCGTTTATGTTCCTTGCTATTTTTACTATGGAAGGATTGCAGATATCTTCGGAATTGATGATTTTATGGGCCAGTGTAACTATTTGTACGTGCTTGTCGTCGAAACTTTTCACCACCTTATTTATTTGCTCGGGATGTATAAATGGTTCATCGCCCTGGATGTTTACTACTACATCGTATTTGTCTTTCCCCAGTTTTTCCAATGTCTCGAAGCAGCGGTCAGTTCCACTGGGGTGATTGGAAGAAGTCATTAATACATTGCCTCCAAAACTTTCTACTTCCTCTACAATACGCTGGTCATCGGTCGCTACAAAAACACCCGATAGGGCAGGACTTTGTTTAGCCTGCTCATATACCCTGCGTATCATAGTTTTACCTTTAATATCTGCTAAGGGTTTACCCGGAAAGCGGGTAGAAGCGTAACGGGATGGTATGATACCAATTGCTTTCATGATTAGGATGATTTGATGGCAAGCATCTCTTTTCTTAGCAAATTCAATGCAGCGTTAGATGTCATTTGAATATTGCGGAGGCGATTATTTGCAAATTGAAATTTTTTACTGAACACCCTTTCAGGAGTTGCGATAGCTATCCATACTAAGCCTACAGGTTTTTCTGGAGTTCCTCCACTTGGGCCTGCGATACCGGAAACAGCAATAGAATAATCTGTTTTAAATTTCCTACGCACTTCCGATGCCATTTGTTCCACTACTTCCTGTGACACGGCTCCTTTTATATTTAATAAGTCAGCAGAAACATTCAATTCAAGCGTTTTTATTTCATAGGAATAGGTTATTACTGAGCCTACATAATAATCGGAACTACCGGCTATGGAGGTGATAAGGTGTGAAATATAGCCACCTGTGCAACTTTCGGCTGTAGATATAGTTTGTTTGCGTTCTTTCAACAAAGCGCCGGTGACGCCTTCCAGTGTATCGTTATCGTATCCGAATATAAATTCACCGACGATGGTTTTTAGCTCTTCAATTTTTTTCTCTGTTTTTTGTGTCAAGAAAGTTGCGTCATCACCGCTACTACTCAATCTCAGCCGCACCATTCCAATAGACGGAAGATAGGCTAGTTTGATCCCATCTTTTGCAAGCGATGCTTCCCATGTCGCAATTTTTTCTGCTAAAAAAGACTCGCCTATCCCAATGGTCAGTACATTTTTATGTACAATAACCGGAAGCGTGAATTTCTTTTGCAGCCGTGGAATTACTTCATCTTCCATCAATGCTTTCATCTCGTATGGAACACCCGGCATAGAAACATATACCTTTCCATCCACATCAAACCACATACCGGGAGCAGTACCATTTTTGTTTCGGAGTGCTGTGCAGTTTTCGGGTAGTTCTGCTTGCCTGCGATTAACTTCTGTTACTTCTCTTCCTCTTACCTTAAATACATATTCTACGTCTTTATATGCTTCCGAATCAAAGCGCAAGCCTACCTTAAAATATTCGCAAAGAGTATTCTTAGTAATGTCATCGTTAGTGGGCCCGAGTCCGCCGGTCATTAAAATAATATCTGCCCGTTGTTTAGCGTTATCGAGAGCTTCCATAATATGCTCTCTGTTATCGGAAACTGATGTTATTTGGCATACATGTATACCTGCTTCATTCAGCTTGGTAGCCATAAATGCAGAATTGGTATCTACCACCTGCCCAATCAGTAATTCATCTCCTATGGTGACTATTTCAGCTTTCATATGTTTTTCAGACTACAAGTTTATAAAAAAAGTAACTTGCCGTAAAATTAAGTATTCATCATGCAATATTCCAATTGTCTTTTCCTTTCAGCTTTCTTTTTATTGGGTTGTCATGCCAAGCCTTCTTCTTCCAATGAAGTTACTGCATCTAATCCGGCCTCTGCACATTCGTCGATACACTCAAAGCCTTTAACGAAAGGTATGGTAATAGATTCTGTTATAAACTCCGATGATCCCTCCCAAATATACGCTGTTTATCTGCCTGCTAAATACGACAGTTCTAAAAAATGGCCCATTATTTACTTTTTCGATCCGCATGGGGTGGGTAATTTACCTGTGATATTGTATAAGGATTTAGCTGAAAAGTATGGTTTTATATTAGCCGGAACTTATAATTCAAAAAACGGAATGACATGGGAAAATACAGAAAAAGTAGCCCATGCTCTTATGCAAGATACTCGTGCACGATTATCAGTAGATAACAGTCGCCTATATACCTTTGGCTTTTCCGGAGGAGCCATGGTAGCCTCAATGGTAGCAATGAGCGAAAGAGGAATAGCCGGAGTTGTTGCTTGCGGGGGTAGTTTGCCTTCCGATCATCCATCTTTAAAACAACCTTTTTCATATATCTCATTTATCGGCGATAAAGATTTTCATTACATACCCGCCATGCAATTAGACAGGTTGCTCGATTCCACATCACTCGCTCACCAATTGATTGTATTTAGCGGGAAACACCAGTGGCCGCCTGTATCTTCTATAGAACAAGCCTTTCAATGGTTAGATGCCGATGCTATGCGCACAAAAGCATTATCTAAAAATGATTCTATTATAAAATCTATCACGGAAAAATTTGTAGCGGAAGCGGAGAGCTGGCATAAAAAAGGGAACACCATACAAGAATATTATACATATAAAAAGCTGGTCAACTTTTTGAATGGTTTGGTTGATGAGAGTACGTATACAGATAAGATAAAGCAAATAGAGAAAGCTGAAGCGTTCAGAAAATATAGTAGTAAAGAGCAAGTACTAGAAATAGCGGAAATACAGGAAATGGATGATTTCAGAACGCATCTTTCACAAATGGATAAAACCTGGTGGAATGATAAGCTTGGTGTTATGAGGAAAAGTATCCAAAGAGATAGCGTTTCTCCCGAGGCGCTTCAAACTCAAAGGATGCTTGGATACCTGAGTCTTGCCATGTATATGGGTGCTGACGGGGAACTTAAGGAGCATAATTATGCCGCTGCTTCTTATTTTGTAGGGTTATATGCACTGGTTGATCCTAAGAACCCTGAACATAGTTATTTAAGTGCATGCCTTGCCATGACAAATCATAATTCTACTAAAGCAATGGAAATGCTACAAGATGCTGTTAAGCTTGGATTTTCTGATTCAAAAAGATTGCAGTACGATTCTAATTTTGTATCGTTACACAATGCACCGGAATTTAAAAAATTGCTGCAGGAAATAACTTCAAAACCCGAAAAACCGGATATGACCCAATGACCGGCTTATTTCCAAATTCTTGCTTCCTCCAGGCCTATGGTTTCATTGAAAAAGAAACGGGTACTTTTTTCAAAGGCATCGGTATAATCGGAAACATAAAATCGGTGGACAGGTCTTTTTTTAGATGTATTTAGAATATCATTTTTTTTTAACAACTGGTATGCTTTTTCTGCTACCTCATCTGCAGAATCAATCAAAGGAACCCGGTGTTCGTAAAATTCCTCCAGTTCATTTTTAATAAGTGGGAAATGGGTGCAACCCAATATAAGGGCATCAATGTTCTTGATTTTAGGGCGCGACAGATAGGAATTGATAATGCTGCGGCTTATTGTATTATTGAAAAACCCTTCTTCAATCATAGGTACTAAAAGAGGCGTAGCTAATCCATATACATCCTGCTTGCTGTTAGCTTTTTTTATTTTGCTGGCATGAATGCCAGATTTTATAGTGCCTTTGGTTGCAATTACTCCAATTCTCTTAAGGTTTTTTTCTTTTGATACCTTTTCTACTACCGGATCTATAACGTCAACCACCAGGGCACGTTTGCCTACAAAATCTTTTACTGCTTCGTAGGCAAGGGCAGAAGCCGTATTGCAGGCAATAACAATCATTTTACAATGATTATCCAATAAGAATTGGGCAATGCGAATAGAGTAGTACTTAATGGAATCGGGAGATTTATCGCCATAGGGTAGATGGGCTGTATCTCCAAAATAAATAAGTTTCTCGTGCGGAAGCTTATCCTTAATTGCTTTTGCTACCGTTAAACCACCGATGCCTGAATCGAAAATACCGATGGGCTGACTTGCCCTGTTTTTTTCTAATTCAGGCATGGGTATAAGTATAAGATTTTGCTGCTTACTTCTTTGCTGCAGATTTAATAGCGAGCTTTTCGGCTACCAAGGCATATATATCATCTGAACTTTCAGAATAAATTACCACACCGGAGCTTGTATCGAGTACATAGTTATAATGGTGTTCTTTAGCCACTTCACTTATTGCTCTTTTAGCTTTATTAATGATGGGCTTGGTAATAGAGTCGTTAAACTTTTGCAAATCAGATTGTGCTGAAGTTTGAAAAGCCTGGATGCGTTGACCCATATCCTGGATTTCCTGTTGTTTTGTTTGTTTAATAAGTTCGGTATAGGTTGCCTGGTGAGCTTGATAATCCTGAACTTTTTCCTGGTATTCTTTTTGCATAGACTCCACTTCGCCTTCCAGCATTTGGTAATGGCCTTGTCCCACTCTTCGTGCGGAATCAGATTCGGGCATTGATCTTAAAAGAGAATCAAGATTAATATGTGCAAATTTTTGTGCGCTGGCAGAAAATGCAATTATTGAAAATCCTGCAATTACGATGGCGCTGAGGGTCTTTTTCATGTAGATAGAATTGAGATGTTATTGATTAATGATGATATGATGATGGTTTTTTATTGCTTTCCGAATGTCCGGTACTATAACCCATGCTCTTAAGTATTTCATCGCTTTTATCATACTTCGGATTGGCAAATAGGATAGAAATATTGTCGCTTGATGCATCAAATATAATGGCCAGGTTGGTTTTTGTTGCCAGGTCCTGTACGGCATTATATACTTTGTCTTGTATAGGCTTTACAAGCTCCTGGCGTTTTTTAAACAAGTCGCCATTTACTCCAAAGTGTTGTTTTTGGAGATCTTTCACAACTTGTTCTTTTTGTTGTATTTCGGCTTCGCGCTTTTGTTTCATTTCGTCCGTTAAAAGCACTTCATCAGCTTTATAAGCTTTATATAACTGGTCTATTTCAGAATATTTTCCTTCAATTTCTTTATGCCACTCAATAGAAGTTTGGTTGATCTGGTCCTGGGCAGCTTTATATTCCGGTATCTGCGATAAAATATACTCCGAATTTACGTAAGCAAATTTTTGAGCAGAAGCAGCAAGGGTGGCTGTAGCAAAAATTATTGCTAATGAGATTTTTTTTATAATCCTGCTTTTCATTTTATCTTTACAATATTGGAATACCGCCTTTATTACGTGCGAAATTAATAAATTTTTATAAAGCTCCTAAATTAGAGCCGATGGTGAATATAAATTGGCTCCGGGCCATGCCTAAGTTGCCCGGTACATCATCAAATCTCCATCCATAATCAAACCCAAGTAACCCGAACATAGGCAGATATATACGTACCCCCGGACCTGCGGCCCTGTATACGGAAAATGGATTGAATTGCGCCAACGTTGCCCAACTATTGCCGGCATCAAGGAAACCAAGTACATATACAGTAGCAGATGCATTAAGTGAGATAGGATAACGAACTTCGAGGGTGTATTTCGTTGCAGCTATGGCACCTGTAGTGGGTGATAAAGCACCATCGTCATAACCCCTCATGGCAATAATTTCTCTGCCGTCAATAAGAGAATATCCTGTTAATCCACTTCCGCCCATATAAAAACGATTAAATGGACAATTGCCAATAGCCGGATTATAATCGCCCATGAGCCCGAAGCCTACATATGTATATAGTACAAAGTTATGCGCCAGCTTTCCTTGCGATTCTTTATTAGCCCAATTAGTTATGTTAGTGTACCAGGCGCCGGTAAACTTGTATTTCTGGAATTCGAGTAATTTGTATTTTTGGTCAGGGGCTTCCGTAGTAACATTTTCATTTAAAATATATGACCAGGGAGGAGTCCATTCGCCGGATAACTTAATACTGGAACCGTAGGTTGCATAAATGTTAGGGTCAGCCGAATTCCTGGTTAGTTGAAGCTTATAACTTATGCTGTTAGCAACTCCGTTGGCAAATATAAATTCTGTACTGTAATTATCAACCGTGTAGTATTGGTAGTTGATGTATTGGAAAAGAGTGAAGTAATCATCAGGAAATTTCAGAGGGATTCCATACCCTAAAGAAATTCCTTTAATGTTAATTGATTGACGTGCTGGATTACCTTTAGGGTCTCCGTTACTCTCAGTAGTGGTAAAAAATGTTGTACTTAGTGAATTGGGCTTATGTCCACCTACCCATGGTTCTACAAAGGTAAGATTTACCGACTGGTACGGTAATCCATTCGACTGGAATTGCAAACTTACTTGTTCTCCATCTCCAGTAGGTAAAGGTCTCCAGGCATCTTTATTAAAAATATTGGCCACAGAGAAGTTTTTAAGCGTAATTCCAGCCGTACCAACAAAGCCTAAGCCGCCACCCCATCCGCCAGATAGTTGAATCTGGTCAGATGACTTTTCGGTTACACCATAATTAATATCTACCGTTCCATCCTCGGGATGTGGAACAGGGTTGACAGTCATTTTTTCCGGATCGAAATAACCTAATTGGCCAAGTTCACGCTGTGTACGAATAACATCTGAGCGACGGAATAAGTCACCCGGTAAGGTTCTTATCTGGCGCAGAACAACTTTATCGGTTGTTTTATCGTTACCTGTAACGGTTACATTATTTATTCTTGCCTGCGGGCCTTCAGATATGCGCATTTCAAGGTCGATAGTATCATTATGTACGTTTACTTCAACCGGATTTACCTGGAAAAACAGGTATCCATTATCCATATATAAGGAACTTATATCCGTACCATTAGGGTTCATGGTAAGACGGGTATTCAGCAGCTCAGAGTTGTAAATATCTCCCTTCTTTATCCCCAATATATTCGATAACATCTTGGATGGATATTTTGTATTGCCAACCCAGGTAATATTACCAAAGTAATAACGGCTTCCTTCATTTATAGTTATTTCAATGCTAACCCTGTTCGGAACAGCCGATTTGTATATGGTATCCTTTACAATCTTCGCATCACGATAGCCAATACTATTATATTTAGCAATGATTTTATCTTTATCCGAAGCATAATTATCGGGTATCAGCTTAGAGGTGTGGAAAATGCTGTACCATCTCTTGCGATGTGTATCTGACATTGACCTTCTCAATTTTCCATCGGAAATGGCCTTATTGCCATGAAATATAATATCCTGGATTTTAATTCTTTCTCCACGATCAACGTAGATAAATAAAATTACAGAATTGGGCAGTGAAGTATCGGGTTTTTCTACAATGTTGAGCTTAACATTTGAGTACCCATCAGTTGTAAAGTGCTGGAGGATAGTTTGCTTTATATCTGCTAAAAGGTAGTCAGTAACTACTTTACCCCGCACCAGTTTTACTTCGTCGCGTAGTTTATTTGCTTCCCCTTTTTTTAGTCCGATAAATGTATACTTTGATAATCTTGGTTTTTCAGCCACTGAAATAGTAAGATAAACCTTCTTGCCTTCTATTTTGCTGGCATATATTTGCACATCTTCAAAAAGTCCCTGTTTCCATATATTTTTTATTGCATCTGTTATTTTAGAACCGGGTATTTGTATTTTATCTCCTTTAGTCAATCCCGATATAAGTAACAAAACGGCTACATCCATATGTTGGGCGCCTATAATTTTAGGGTCTTCGGCTATAATGTATGTTTTAGGGGTTGTGAGATTTAGTTTGTTAGAATCAGGATTGTTGGCTATTGCAGAATCGTGCTTGCTCATTTGTATAGGAGATTGCAACTTGGCAGAATCGTCCCCTCCAATGTGTATTTGAGCAGAAAGGCCAAAGCATAAAAGACTGAAAATAACAAACAAGAAACTTTTTAGAATACGGTTCTGCATAAATATTACTGTAAAGTTTTTGTCAGTTGTTCACTCGTTTTTCCAAACCTTCTTTCCCTTTTTTGATAATCAGCTATGGCTGAATAAAAATCTTCTTTTCTAAAATCGGGCCAAAGTTTTTCAGTAAAATACAATTCAGCGTAAGCTATTTGCCAAAGTAAAAAATTGCTCACCCTGTGTTCGCCGCTGGTACGAATCAATAATTCCGGGTCGGGGAAATGAGCTGTAGCCAGATAGCCGGTAAAAAGTTTTTCATCAATAAGCTCATGCGATATTTTTTTCGATTCTACGTCCTTTGCTAATGAGCGAACCGCATTTATAATTTCCCACTTCGAGCTGTAACTTAATGCCACTATAAGTTTCATGCGCTTGTTTGATGAGGTTTTTTCTATAGCCTTCATTAGTTCTTTACGGCATAAGGGGGGCAAGCTTTCCAAATCTCCAATGGCATCGAGTGCTATATCGTTCTCCATTAATGTTTTTATCTCTTTATTAATGGTAAGAACAAGCAATTCCATAAGTCCGTTTATTTCATCCTTGGGTCTATCCCAGTTTTCAGTTGAAAAAGCGTAGAGCGTAAGATATTTAACACCTATTTCGGCTGCTGCTTCAATAGTTTCACGCACGGCTTTTACTCCATTTTGGTGCCCGAATAGCCTATTTTTGCCTTTTTGTTTTGCCCAACGTCCATTCCCATCCATAATCACAGCTACGTGTTTAGGTATATCTTTTTCAAGCGAATCCTTTAGGGACTTATCTATTTTGGGTTCTTTCATTACTTTAATGGGGAGAATCTTGCAAAAAAGGTTGCAAAGCTACAAAAGGTAACTGAAAAGCCCCCTTTTTATTGTTAAAAAACCTTAACCCCTGATCTTGCCGAAAGATTCAAGTGCCTTGCCGGATATAGTAATAGCCTGGCTAAAGGTAACTAAAAGTCGACATACATATTGTCAATCGACGTTCGGAAACCTACATAAATCAAGGTCATGGCGGGTTGATTATCCATATTATTGATGCTGGTGTATGTTCTGTGCGATATGCCCACCGTAAAATTCATATTTGTACGAGGATTTAACAGGTATGATATATGTGCATCCATAAATATCATAGTACTTTCTTCCCCTGCTAGCATGAGATGATGAGGTGAATTTGGAGGTATGGGATTGAAAATATTGCTTCCGAAATTGGCATGATTTGAATCCAGGCCTATTTGAGCATAATTCAATTGCAGGTTAATGGAGAAATGATCATAGCGCAAATGGAGTATTCCTATAAGCTCCCTAAAATTGGCACCCATAGGGTCGGCCAGCGATTGATTGTAATTGGAATAATTGTCTAAAGAATCTTTACTGGCATATGTATAAGGGCGAACTTCGTTGTATTCAAGCTGAAATATAAAGTTAAATTTCCCTACGCTGTTATAATATTTTACTCCCGTTTGATGCGCCGTTTGGTTATCAAAGTATACTAACTTGAGCTCCTTCGGAAAGTCGTTAATGAGCAATTGCCCATAAATCATAAAGTGATTGCTGAATTTATATTTCAAAGCGGCGCCAACCAGCATGTTAGGCGTATTATTAAACCCATATTTCCATGTATTAGCAAATATTAAAGGGTTGAAATAATTAGCATTCAGCGCCATTTGGTTATATCGGTTGCCTGTAGGCCATATCATGCCTTGGAAAAACCCCCATTCCATTTTCGGAGTAACGTTCCAGCTTAAGTATTGAAAAGCACCTGCTTTGCGCTGAAATAAGCCCTCGTTATTTTGTAATATGGAAGGGTCGGCAAACGGATCCAGGAATTCAGTATAAAGGTTGGTATATTGTATATGCCAGAAGGTGGTTGTAACCCGAATATAAGGGTAGGCAAAGCTATTATCAGATAAAAATAAGGAACGATATCCGTCACCTATAAAGTTTTTGCCATATCCTCCCTGGAAATTAAAATGGGAGGAGGGAGAATAAGATAGATAGGCTTCCGACATAGAAAAATCATATCCATTGGTTCCAAACAATTTTGGTCTGCCATTTCCCGGAACCACGTAGTTATCAGCAATAAATTGATTGAGATAAGTGGGATAATCGGCCTGGTTTTCCCAAAAAGAAGAGGAAAAAGCAAACTTGTTTCCCACATTTCCCTGTACAAGTATGCCGCGTGTATTTTGATAAAACTTTTTATTGGAATCGCTACGGTCCGCACTACCCTGGAAGTTGAATAGCGGATCTATTGTGCAGTAAAACTTAGATGCACTGTCACGAATAATAAACAGGTTTTCCTGGTATAGTTTTCTATATAGCCACGATCTTTTTTTAGCCGGAAATTGACATCCTCGAAGTGAATCAATATTTACATAACGGTCAGCCTCCGGTTGGATAATCGGCCTGAAAGCGGTGTGTAAATTATAATCCGTATCGTTTATCCCTTCTTCCAGGTACGAAGAATATTCCTGGTTTAAAAAGAGATTATAGGGGGCAAGTATGGTGTTGCGAAGATTATTATTAATAAGTTGCCTCTTGAACGTACGTGTTGAAGTAATAGAATCTGTTAAGGTTACTACTTTTTTGTGTTTTGAAGAATCTGTTTGGGCCCGTAGCACTTGTGTAAAACCCATTGCAGCGAAAACAATCAGTACAATTTTTTTAGGTAGGCGAAAGGGTAAAACATACCCCATAGGAGCGACAAGTTCCATCGCAAAGACTTTTAATATTTTCACTGCACAGGTCTCCCCCGGAATTTTAATTTTATTAAAAATAATAATTACCCGGTAAGATGTTTGCAAAAATAACAGAATCATTATAGCTCAAGCCATAATAATCTATTTTTTTTATTAATCTGAAAAATGCATTTGCTCAACGTCGCTATAAACCATTCGTATGCCTTCTTCCAGGCTTATCTTGGGTTTCCAGCCTAATTGCATCAGTTTTGTAACATCCATTAGCTTGCGAGGTGTCCCGTCGGGTTTGGTGCTGTCGAACTTAATTTCTCCTTTGTATCCCGCTATCTGCATAATAAGAAGGGCAAGGTCTTTTATCGATAAATCAGTTCCGGTTCCGATATTTACCAGTTCCGCTTCGTTGTAATGTTCCATCAAAAACAAGCAGGCGTCTGAAAGGTCATCCACATGCAGAAACTCGCGCAAGGGAGTGCCCGAGCCCCAGACTTCAACAGTTGGTACGTTTTTTATTTTTGCTGTGTGAATTTTCCGCAATAGGGCCGGTAATACGTGCGATTTGGCCAAATCATAATTATCGTTAGGGCCGTATAAATTGGTTGGCATCACAGAGATAAAATTGCATCCGTACTGAAGCCTGTAATTTTCGCAAAGTTTTATGCCGGCAATTTTTGCAATGGCATAAGGTTCATTGGTATATTCCAGGGTGCCGGTTAGCAGGTATGATTCCTTGAGAGGCTGTGGGGCCATGCGCGGATATATGCATGATGAGCCGAGAAAGAGCAACTTTTTTACCTTGTTTAAGTAAGAGGCATGGATAATATTGGACTCCATCATCAAATTGTCATACAAAAACTCGGCACGATAAGTATTGTTAGCATTAATACCTCCTACACGGGCAGCAGCCAGGAAAACATAGTCCGGTTTTTCTGCTTCAAAAAATGAGAATACTTGTTGTTGGTTTCTCAAATCAACCTCTGAAGAGGTGCGTGTCAATATGTTCCGGTAGCCCAGTTGTTCGAGTCTTCTTACCAAGGCTGAGCCTACCATTCCCCTATGGCCTGCCACAAAAATTTTTGCGTTCTTTTCCATTAACCTAAAATAACTTATTCGTGAAACTCACGTATTTTATGTCCACCCTCCAGCAGGTATTTATCTCTGCTGAAAAGGTTTAAATCCGATGCTACCATTTCTTTCACCAGGTCGTCAATGGTGTGCTTCGGCTTCCATCCAAGTATTTTATTGGCTTTGCTTGCATCGCCGAGCAGCAAGTCTACCTCTGTCGGTCTGAAATAACGTGAATCAATCTCAATCAGTACACTGCCGTCTGCTTTATTTATTCCTTTTTCATGTATTCCTTTTCCTTTCCATTCTATACTTATTCCTACTTCTTCAAAAGCCATTTCCACAAATTTGCGTACCGATATTTTTTTGCCGGTTGCTAACACATAGTCATCGGCAGTTTTATACTGTAGCATCATCCACATACCTTCAATGTAATCTTTGGCATGCCCCCAATCTCGTTCAGCATCCAGGTTTCCGAGAAAAAGATTTTTTTGTAGTCCTAACTTTATGCGGGCTACAGCACGGGTAATTTTACGGGTAACAAAGGTTTCGCCACGGATAGGGCTTTCATGGTTAAATAAGATACCGTTGCAGGCAAAAATGTTATAGGCTTCGCGATAGTTTTTAGTAATCCAGAAGGAGTATAATTTTGCTACCCCATAAGGGCTACGAGGATAAAAAGGAGTGGTTTCTTTTTGCGGGATCTCTTGAACCTCTCCATATAATTCAGAGGTGGATGCTTGGTAGAACCTGGTTTTTTCTTCCAGTTTTAAAATCCGTATAGCCTCCAGCAGCCTAAGAGTTCCTATAGCATCAGCATTGGCTGTGTACTCAGGTGTTTCAAAAGAAACTTTAACGTGCGATTGTGCCGCCAAGTTATATATTTCATCAGGCTGAACCTCCTGAGCAATACGGATAAGGTTGGTAGAATCGGTAAGGTCGCCATAATGCAGAAAGAATTTTGCCTTCTTATCGTGGACGTCTTTGTACAGATGGTCGATACGGTGGGTGTTGAATAAAGAACTTCTGCGCTTTACGCCGTGAACTGTATATCCCTTTTCTAGCAGAAATTCAGCTAAATATGCTCCGTCTTGTCCAGTAACACCTGTAATAAGTGCTGTTTTTGCCATGTTTTGTATTTATTTAATTGTGCAATATTACTTAGAATAAACAAAACTTTCTTTGTTATGCCATCTAATAAACCAAAAAATAAGGGTTTAGCAGTTCAGGTTTATTATAGCTTAAAGGTTTCAGGGTATCATAACAAACCAGTGTTTTGCCTGCTTCAGTAACTATAATTTGCCCTGCAGCAGTATCCCATTCCATTGTTGGGCCAAAACGCGGATAAGCGTCGGCTTTGCCTTCGGCAACAAGGCAAAACTTTAAAGAACTTCCGGCCTCAATAGTGCGAATCGTTGAAAATTCTGCTTTCTTATCCCGGATATAATCTACTGTTTTTGCAGATAAATGTGAGCGACTAACGGCTATAACATATTCTCCTTCAGGACTGTGTTCAATTGGCAATTTTTTGCTTAGACTAATTACTTCATCATATGTATTAGGCACAGCATGAGAAGGATTTAAACTGAAGCGGTAGGAACCTTGCCTTTTAATAGCATAGTAAAATATTCCTGTAACAGGCACATAGATCAAGCCAAAAACAGGTTTACTATCATGTATAAGAGCAATGTTTACCGTAAATTCTCCGTTACGTTTAATAAATTCTTTTGTGCCATCCATGGGGTCAACCAGCCAAAAGGTATTCCAGTGTTTTCGCTCTTTATAAGAAGTTTCTCTCATTTCCTCGCTTAGTATTGGAAATCGGCCTATTTCTGCTAATCCTTCACATAAGATTTGATGCGATCGCTTATCAGCCATGGTGAGTGGAGAATGGTCATTCTTAAATTCTACCTCAAAAGATGTTGCATAAACCTCCAATATGGCTTTGCCTGCCTCAAATCCCAGTTTTAATAAATGGGCAAGATTAGTAGTGGCAATTAAGAAAGGATCTGGCATTTATCTGAAATGAACATGGGTGGTCATTAAGGGATATAAGTAATTGTAAAAATAGTAGAAAAATAAATCCCAGGCTATAATGGAAACAATCATATAAGAGATGACTTTCTGCTTATCATGGTAAAAGTAAACAGACAGCAGCGTTCCGATTGGAATAGAGAGAATAAAAGGAGTAAAAAAGGCCAGGCCGTATAGTCCCCATCGTTCCCGTATTTTTTTAGTGAATTTGCTTTCCGGAACATGCTTGTGCTCACGGTGTGGAAAGTATTTACTTCTAAATCTCTGCCATTGTCTCAAAATCCAGTCACTTATATTGGCAAATAGAATGGTGCTTGCAACTCCTCCCGCAGTAGTAATGGTAACAGCTTTGAAAAGTGGAAATTTTTCTACCATTACAGCCAAGGGTACTCCGCCAAAACCGAATTTAACGGTACTCATTAAAAAGACGGCAATTATTTGCCAAATATTATGAGAGTTCATAGGGGGTTAGAGAAAACTATATCCACTTTATATAAGTCTTGTAAATCTATAAATGTTTCAACAGGTAATATTGGTCGTAGTTCTCTTTATTTTTACAAAGGTAAGAAAAATTTCAGGCATAATAAATGATATAAAACAAGTTTTGGCTATAAAAGCTTTTCTTAATATAAATACAAACAATCCTTAATGATAAGGACCGTTTTTGTGGCATATTTACTTTACATTGTAATCGTTAACAAGGCACAAAAATTAATAGTAGACAGTATGTTTTTACAAATAAAAATATTTTAATAGATTTGGGATATTGTTCGTTACGCCTATTAACAAAAAACTTCAAAACTAAATTGTATGAAAAAGCTCATAATTCCTATTTTACTGTTGGCAGCAACGGTTGGTTCTGCTCAAAAAATGACTTGCTGCACAAAATCCGCAACTGCGAGTGGAATGCGGGCCATGGCAGATGACCCAGATTTTGTTGCCACACACGAAGCACCATTACCTTTTAATTATACCGACCAGGCCGGTAAAATGATAACTTTTTCAACTCCAGATGGTAAAACTGGCTCAGCCTATGAAGTGCTTGCATCTACTCCAACAAATAATTTTCTTATTATAACTCATGAATGGTGGGGCCTTAATGATTACATCAAGCAACGCGCCGATGAATTGCAGAAAACATTGGGAAATATTAATGTGATTGCTGTAGATATGTACGATGGTAAGGTGGCTACTACACCCGATTCAGCAGGAAAATACATGAAAGCGGCTACCAACGAGCGCATTATGACCATATTGCAAGGAGCCATTACCTTTGCCGGGGAAAATGCCCGTATATTTTCATTGGGCTGGTGTTTTGGCGGAGGCTATGCCTTGCAAACAGCTTTCCTTGCAGGTAAACAGGGGGCTGGATGTGTGATGTATTACGGTATGCCGGAAAGCGAGATGACGAAATTACAATCATTGAATTGCGACGTGCTTGGATTGTTTGCCAATCAGGACAAATGGATAAACCCAGATGTGGTAAAATCCTTTCAATCGAATATGGAAAAGGCTGGCAAAAAATTGACTGTAAAGGAATATAATGCTGATCATGCTTTTGCTAATCCCAGCAATCCGCATTTTAACAAAGCATCGGCAGAGGATGCTAATAAAATGGCTATAGAGTTTATTAAGAAGAGATTATAAGAGCCTCAAATATATTTTACTCCTTCCGGAACAATGTAAAAAGTAGGATGGCGGTACACCTTATCGTTAGCCGGGTCGAAGAATGAACCTACTTCTTCCGGTGTAGAGGCCACAATATATTGAGCCGGTACTACCCAAATACTGGTCCCTTCATTGCGGCGGGTATATACATCCCGTGCATTTTCGAGCGCCATTTCACCATCAGGGGCATGAACGCTTCCGGCATGTTTATATGGCTGTCCGGATTTTGATTGAATAAAAACCTCCCAAAGAGGCCATTGGTTATCTTGTTGTTCCATATTAAGCGGCTTTCTTTTGTTTTTTTGCTGCATAAGCGGCTGCGGCATCGCGTACCCATTGACCGTCATTATGTGCTTTCTGACGGGCATTCATTCGTTCGCGGTTGCAGGGGCCGTGCCCGCTGATTACCTGGTGAAATTCGTCCCAGTTTATTTCTCCAAAAGCATAATGTTGTGTGGCTTCATTCCATTTCAAATCCTTGTCGGGCATCGTTATCCCTAAAAAGTCAGCTTGCGGAACAGTCCGGTCAATAAATTTTTGACGGAGTTCATCGTTGCTTTCGCGTTTTACCCTCCATTTAGCCATATCAGTGCTATGCAATGAGTCTTTGTCCGATGGGCCAAACATCATAAGTGATGGCCACCACCAGCGGTTCAGTGCATCTTGCGCCATAGCTTTTTGTTCGGCTGTACCACGACAAAGGGTGAGCATAATTTCAAATCCCTGGCGTTGGTGAAAGCTTTCTTCGCGACATATCCGTATCATAGCCCTTGCATATGGCCCATAAGAAGCCCTTTGCAGCATAACTTGGTTTATAATAGCAGCCCCGTCAACCAACCAGCCAATAGCGCCAATATCTGCCCAAGTAAGAGTAGGGTAGTTAAATATGCTGGAGTATTTTGCTTTACCGGTAAGGAAGGCATTCAAAATTTCTTCCCTGCTGGAACCTAATGTTTCAGCAGCGGAGTAAAGATACAGACCATGTCCGGCTTCATCCTGAACTTTAGCTAGTAAGGCTGCTTTCCGGCGCAAGTTAGGGGCACGGGTAATCCAATTCGCTTCTGGCAACATCCCCACCACTTCCGAATGAGCATGTTGTGAAATCTGGCGGAGAAGGTTCTTGCGATACTTATCCAGCATCCAGTCTTTAGGTTCTATGTAAAGGTTGTCGTCAATTTTCTTTTGAAATCGGACTTCAAGCTCTTGTTGCGATAATTCGGGCATAGGTATAGCTATTGTTTTCATTGCAAATATATGTAAATCGAGTAAACTGTTAGCACCTGCTAATTCACTATCTATAAGTGGTAGAACTAAAGACATGAATATGTTTACTAAAAATACTAATTTTGCGCCTCTTAAAACCAAAAACGGCCTGTGTCAAAATTTCATCAGCTTACTATATCCGAAGTAAAAAAAGAAACCCCTGATTGTGTTTCCATTACCTTTGAAATTCCTTCCGAATTATTGAAGGATTACCAATACATGCATGGCCAGCATCTTACCCTTAAATTGCTGGTAAATGGAAAAGAAGTAAGGCGTTCCTATTCTTTATGCAGCAGTCCTTTACTTAAAGAGCCTTTGAGGGTAGCTATTAAACGTGTGAAAGATGGCTTAGGTTCCAATCATATCAACGATAATTTTAAGAAGGGCGATGTAGTGGAAGTGATGGTGCCTATGGGTAACTTTAATACCGAGCTGAAAAGCACCAACCGCAAGCATTATGTTCTTTTTGCAGGCGGCAGTGGCATCACACCGATGATGTCTATTATTAAGACTGTGCTAATAGCCGAGCCACAGAGCAAACTAACCTTGTTTTACGGGAACTATAATGAAGCATCCACTATTTTCAAAAATGAACTGGATGAATTGGCTCGTCAAAATCCCGAAAGATTAACTATACATTATATTTTACAGGCTCCATCTACTCCCAACTTCCCCGCTGATTTGGTGGGTGTAATGACCAAAGACACGATGAAAGAGCTTATCAGCAAATACGTGGAAAGAAATCCTGTTATAGAATATTTTATTTGCGGCCCTGGACCAATGATGGATAATGCGAAAGAGGTATTGGAAAACAATAATGTAAATAAGAACTTTATCCATATTGAATACTTTACTTCAGCCGTAGAAGAACCCAAAAAGGATGCTGCCGATATTCATGGCGATATATGCGAGGTTACTGTTATTGCTGACGGAAAAGAAACCACCTTTCAACTGGCTACCGATGGCGATGCCATACTGGATGCGGCTATGGATGCGGGCATTGATGCACCATTCTCATGTAAAGGCGCAGTATGTGCCACTTGCCGTGCAAAGCTGGTAGAAGGCAAAGTGAACATGACACTAAATTATGCGCTCACTGATGATGAGGTGGAAGATGGTTATATACTTACCTGCCAATCGCACCCCATAACTCCTGTGGTGGTGGTTGATTATGACAGAGGCTAAAAACCAAGTATAAGTTATGCACTATAAATTATCGACCTTGTCACCACTTATTATTGCTTTAGGATTTGCCTCCTGCATAGGGAATAGTGATAATTCAAAAGAAAATAATAATGCTCCCACAGCTACTAGCAATTCGCCTTATGCTGCCGGGAAAACTATTTACCAGAAAACTTGCCTAACCTGCCACCAGGCAGATGGAAAAGGCATGCAAGGCACCTATCCTCCCTTAGCAGGTTCTGATTATTTGCTGGCAGACAAATTCAGGGCCATACGCCAGGTAATAAAAGGCTCTTCAAATAAAATAATTGTAAACGGTAACAACTATCAGAGCGTAATGACCCCGCAAGGACTTAATGACAGTGATATTGCCCAGGTATTAAACTATGTTTACCATTCTTTCGGAAACGATGGCTTTATGGTTACTACGGCTGATGTAAAAGCAGTACGCGATACTGCAAAGTAATTACATTGTTACAAACAATGCAATGGCTGCAAGTGTCATTAATAGTAGGGCAATACCCCCCAAAATGTTAGAGAGCTTAGTATTGGTAAATTCTCCCATTATTTTTTTGTTGTTACAAATGTGCATGATAATAGCAATCAATACAGGTGCAGTTACACCATAAGCAACGGCCGTAAAAATTAAGGCTTTTATGGGGTCAATTCCAAGCAGATTGATTCCAAACCCGATGATAATTGAAATAGTTAATATCAGGTAAAACCCTTTTGATTCGCGCCATTTGGTATTGAGGCCTTCTTTCCATCCGAAGGTTTCTGCCAGCATATAGGATACAGAGCCTGCCAATACAGGAATTGCAAGCAAGCCGGTACCAATAATGCCAATGGCAAAAAGTAAGTAAGCGAAATTTCCGGCTAAGGGTTTTAATGCAGAAGCCGCATCCTGAACAGTATTAATATTGGTTATTCCTCCCCGAAATAAAACAGAGCCAGTTGCAAGAATAATAAAATACATTACAAAATTGGAAAAGAACATGCCAACATTCACATCAATTCGCATATCGGTAATGTCTGTCTTGTCAACTATTACTGCTTTCTGTTTGGCAGCCCGGTCTTCGGTTTCCATAGATGTTTGCCAGAAGAAAAGATAAGGAGAGATAGTCGTTCCAAGTATAGCTACCAATATGGCTATGTAACTTTTATCCCATTTTATGTGAGGAATAAATGTTGCTTTAAGAATAGCCCCGATATCTTGCTTAACAAGAAATGGAACAATGATATAAAGCATAAGGGTAAGGCAGAGCCATTTCAATACACCCGCTATTTTACGATATGGAAAATAAATTAGGGAAACGATAAGCAAGATTACAAAAAGCAGCGAAAAAGCAATCCCGGGAACTGTCGGGCAAAGCATAGTTGCAACAGCCCCCATACTGGCAATATCAGCGCCAATATTGAGGATGATTGCAGGAAATGAAATAAGTACAAAAACATAAAGTAACGTTTTTGAATAATGTTTTTTTAATGTCGTTGTTAGCCCGGCAGAAGTAACTATTCCTATTCTGGCGCACATGCCTTGTATGGCAGCCATTAACGGAAAGGTAATAATGGCGGTCCATAGTGTAGTTAGCCCAAATCCTGCTCCTGCTTGTGAATATGTTGCAATCCCCGAAGGGTCATCATCACTGGCACCGGTAATAAGACCCGGTCCGAGTAATTTCCAAAAATTCCTTTTGGGCTTTTTAAAGAGGGATTTTTTCATAGTTTCACCTCTTCACATGCACAATTTTCTTGCTTGCAAAAAAATCCTCGCTAAACCATGTACTAAGTGGATAGATTTTGGTTTTATCTTTTAACCTTCCCAAGTCTGTTTCCACATCGCCTCCGGCTAAATAAAGCAGGCCGTTAGCCAGCGCATTGTCGCTCTTCTTTTTATTCGGTATAATAAGGTGTTCTACCCTGCTGTAAAAGTCTTGTACATTACTTACAGCTCTTCCGGTCACAAAATCAACATCTTCATCTATGTTTTCAGACCGGGTGTTTTCGGCAAAAGCATTATCAATTCCTAATGCAGTAATAATTTCCTGCACCACTTTTATTTTCTTCCCAATGGAATCTACGAGTAGGAATGAACATCCAGGAAACATAATAGCAAGTGGTATTCCGGGCAGGCCACCGCCTGTTCCTACATCTATAATTTTGGTACCGTCTTTAAAATTTATCAGTTTGGCAATGCTCATAGAATGGAGTATATGGTGCAGGTATAAATGCTCCATATCTTTGCGGGATATGAGATTTATTTTCTGGTTCCACTCACGATATAGTTCGCCTAATTTCTCAAATAAGGTTACTTGTTTTTCTGTAAGAGAAAAATAGTTTTGTAATAATGCGACCGAATCTTCCATCAAATTTTTTCTCTTGAGTTTTTAAGCACTTGTAGTAATATCTCTTTCGCCCGGAATAATTGTCCTTTAACTGTACCAATAGGGATATTCAGGTGTGCCGATATTTCTTCGTACGACCATTCTTTGAAATAGCGGAGCTCGATCAATTTTTTGTAGCGGGGCTTCAACCTATCTACCACCTCATGCAGTACTTTTATTTTCTGAGCTTTTATAAATTTTTCTTCCGGGTCGAGGTAGCCCGATTTAATGTCCATAGTTATTTCTCCGCCATCTGCGCTTTCGAATGTATTATCTATCGACAGGGGTTTTATCTTTTGCCTGCGCATATAATCGATGCAGTTGTTGGTAGCAATTCTGAAGAGCCAGGTGCTGAAAGCGTAATCGGGGGTATAGTGGCTCAGGTTTTTAAATGCTTTTCCAAATGCTTCCATGGTCAAATCATCAGCATCATCCTGGTTGCGTACCATCTTGTACATCATAAAATAGATGGCATCGTAGTATCTTTTTAATAGCTCCGTATAGGCTTTCTGATCGCCTTCAGAAGCTTTTTGCACCAAATTATAGTCATAAAACGCCTTAGCGGAAAGATACTCTAGGTTTTCCATACAGCTTGCTTAAATAAGAGGTTGGATAGTGCTATAACAGGGTAGAGTAAAAAAAGGATTATCCATTCGGCTAATAGCGAATATACGAATAATTTCCTTTCCCCCACTCGTGTCATGGCTTTTTTTAGAATAATCAGTTGAATAATGATATATCCCGCTATAGTACCCAACGCAATAAACTGAAACCTATGGGAAAATAAAAGAGCAATGGCAGCAATCCAAAAGAAATATTGGGAAAAGGTAATAATTCCTAACATGAATTTAGTAGAAGGCTTATAATAGTTTGAAGTAGTTACGTGCCTGCGTTTTTGCCGTATCCATTCTTTAAAACTTTCCTTAGGTTCCGAGAAGGTAATGCAAGTTTCATTTGCTGCAATGCGCACATTATGCCGTGTGGCCGACTTATTCACAAACAAATCATCGTCTCCTGAAGGGATTTGCGAATGGGGCCAAAATCCTTTTTGTTTCATAAAAAAAGACTTGCGGTAAGCTAAATTCCGTCCTATTCCCATATAGGGCATACCCGCCAGGGCCAGGGCCAGATATTGTATACCAATACGTAATGTATCCATACGAATTAGTTTGTTCAGAAAGCCTTTTTTGTTGGAGTAAGCCCCATAGCCCAACACAATATCCGTTTTATCATCAAAGGTCTGTACCATTTCTTTTAACCAGTTTTTGCTTGCGGGGTAGCAATCGGCATCTATAAAAACTAAATGTTCATACTGTGCGCTTTTTATGCCAATAGTTAAGGCTAGTTTTTTGCCATGAGCATAAACAGAATCTTCTTTTATCTCTAATAGTTTTAGGCGGGGATAATTTTTTTGCAATTCCATTAAAACAACGGGTGTACTATCCCACGAGCCGTCATCTACTACTATTACTTCGAAAACGGGATAGTCCTGTTCCAGTACTAAGCTGAGGTTGTGTTTGATGTGGGCTGCTTCGTTCCGTGCACAGATAACAACCGAAGCCGGGGGCAAATTATTTTTTGAGCCATTCCCTTTTTGCCCTCCAAAAGCAAAGCGGAGATAGGCTATCATACAAAAAAACAGGTAGATAGCAGAACATAAACAAAGTAACACAAAGACTATTTCAGCAAACATGTGGGTATAAAAATTGCAAATCATGCAAAGCTATCTTTAGTTCACAGCACTATTCCTTTTACTTTTGGCATCATTTCAACAAAATAATTAACACACTTGAATTTTAAACTGCTTCATACCGATCCCCATACTAATGCCCGGGCGGGTATTTTACATACTGCACACGGTGATATTGAAACCCCTGTATTTATGCCTGTAGGCACCATAGGCTCTGTGAGAGGGGTTACCCAGACCGATTTAGAAAATGATATTAAAGCGCAAATCATTTTAGGGAACACCTATCATCTTTATATACGGCCGGGTATGGAGGTATTGAAAAATGCTGGAGGGCTCCATAACTTCATGAATTGGCACAAACCTATTCTTACCGATAGTGGAGGATTCCAGGTATATTCACTTTCGCCCACCCGTAAAATAAAAGAAGGCGGGGTCGAATTCACCTCTTACTTAGATGGTTCTAAGCATTTTTTTACACCTGAATCGGTATTGGATATCCAGCAAATAATTGGCTCCGACATTGTAATGCCTTTAGATGAATGTGTTTCTCTTCCTGCCGAGCACGATTATGTGCGGAAATCTGTTCAACTTACCCACCGATGGCTTAAACGTGCCAAAGATTATCATGATAGCAGAGAAGTATTGAAAAAGCAAATGCTTTTCGGAATTATACAAGGGGGTACGTATGCTGATTTGAGAGAAGAATCAGCCAAGTTTGTAGCCGATTTAGATTTGGATGGCAATGCCATCGGCGGCCTTTCTGTTGGCGAACCGGCCGAAGAAATGTATGCCATGACTGACAAAGTAGTTCCTTTTTTACCTAAAGATAAGCCCCGCTACTTAATGGGCGTTGGCACACCCGATAATTTGCTGGAATCGGTAGCACTTGGTATTGATATGTTCGATTGTGTAATGCCCACACGTAATGCAAGGAATGGCTGGCTGTTTACAAAGAATGGCATCATCAATGTACGAAATTCTAAATGGAAAGATGATTTTTCTCCCATTGATCCGGATGGAGAATCGCCCGTCGATTTGTTTTATTCCCGCGCCTATTTGCGCCACTTGCACATGTGCCGCGAGCTTTTGGGGATGATGATAAGCAGTATACATAACCTGGCATTTTACACCTGGCTTATGCAGGAAGCCCGCAGGCATATAATTGCAGGAGATTTTGCAACATGGAAGGTTGATATGGTGAAACGTGTAACTACCCGGCTATAAACATTCAATATCAATTTGATACATTTGTTGAAGAAATAATGCCTCCATGCCAAAAATTTCGGTTGTAATAATTACTAAGAACGAAGAGAAGAACATCGGCCGATGTATTGATTCTGTAAAAGATATTGCAGATGATATCATTGTGATTGATTCTTTTTCAACCGATAAAACAGAAGAGATTTGCAAAAGCAAAGGGGCAAGGTTTGTTCAACATGCCTTTGAAGGACATATTGAGCAAAAAAACTATGCTACAAGTCTTACGGAATATCCTCATGTTCTTTCACTGGATGCTGACGAAGCGCTGGATGATACCTTAAAGAAAAGTATTGCTGAAGTAAAAGAGAATTGGAAGTACGACGGGTATGAGATGAACCGCCTGACCAATTATTGTGGTACATGGATAAAACATTGCGGGTGGTACCCTGACCGCAAATTGCGTTTATTTGACAAAACAAAAGGTAAATGGGGTGGAATAAACCCCCATGATAAGTTTGAATTACAACCGAACAGTACTATTAGTAGACTGAGGGGGGATATTCTACATTACAGTTATTACACCATCGATGACCATTATAAGCAGATAGAATATTTTACCACCATCAATGCAAAGGCTTCATTCGACAGGGGTAAACATGCTCCCGTTTGGAAACTTTATATAGCCCCGCTTATAAAGTTTGGGAAAGATTATATTATAAAACTCGGCTTTTTAGATGGACAGGCTGGCTGGCAGATAAGCAGGCTTTCAGCTTGGGCTACATATATAAAGTATAAGAAGTTGAGGGCTTTATATAAACATGCTTAAAACAAAAAATCCCTCCAATTTCTCAGAGGGATTTTCATTACAGAACAAAAATGTGCTTACTTAGCTTTTACCAGCACTTCATCAATCATGCCATAATCTTTGGCTTCTTGTGCAGTCATCCAGTAATCGCGGTCGCTGTCCGCATAAACCTTATCGTAAGTTTGTCCGGAGTGCTTTGCAATAATTTCATAAAGTTCCTTTTTCAACTTCATGATTTCTTTTGCCGTGATTTCAATATCCGATGCCTGGCCTTCCGCTCCGCCCATAGGTTGGTGGATCATAATGCGGGAGTGGGGTAATGCCGTTCTTTTTTTAGGTGTACCTGCACACATTAATACGGCAGCCATACTGGCAGCCATGCCTGTGCAAATAGTTGCTACTTCAGGTGTAATGTACTGCATGGTATCATAAATACCAAGCCCTGCATACACAGAGCCACCCGGACTATTGAGATACAAGGAAACCGGTTTTTTTGAATCGGCTGATTCCAAGAATAATAATTGGGCCTGGATAATGTTGGCAACATCATCATTAATAGCAACGCCAAGGAAAATAATCCTATCCATCATCAGACGGGAGAATACATCCATTTGCGCAACATTTAACTGGCGTTCTTCAATAATGGTTGGAGAAATATAATTTCCAAAAGTGGAATTAACTCTCCCATTGAAAAGCGACATGTAGCGATCGTGATTGGAGCCACTGATACCCCTATGCTTCACAGCATATTTTCGAAATTCATCTTGACTAAACATATTTTTTTAATGGTTAATGGTAAAGGCTAAATTGAAAATGATTTTTGCGAATATATCATAATTTACAATTAGGCATTTCCTAGATTATTATTTGCTGATTCTGTCAGTTTATCATATTCATCGCGCTTTATTTCCTTAGCTTCAATGGTATATGTTTTCCGTAACAGGTCTATCAGTTTCGATTCATAAAGACGCTCGTACATCCGATTTACTTCTTTTTCATCTTGCAATAATCTTTTGCTGGCCTCATCAATTTGTTCATGCGGTACCCCATGCCCCATATAACGGTGAGCCAGTTGGTGAGCATATTCATGTACTTCTTCCGGGGTAACAGTAATATTGTGGTCTTTATAAATCTTATCTTCTATCAGCCTCCATTTCAGCGATTGGGTATAGGCTTCATATTCCATGTTGAATTGAGCTTCATTCATCGGCTCTTTATTAACCCGGGCAAGCCATTTCTTTAAAAATTCATCCGGAAGGGTGATAGATGTATTTTTTATAAGATGGTCCACCATCTCATTGTTCAGTTTGCGTTCTCCCTTTGGAGCAAAAATGGACATGAGTTCCATGCGGAGATTCTTATGGAAGTCTTCAGAGTTGTTCACCTTACCCGGACCATAAATTTTATCCCATAATTCCTGGTTAACTTCAGCCGGGACGATGTGGTGTATCTGGGTAACGGTAAATTGGAATTTGCCGGTTAGTTGCTCTGCTTCTTCCTTGCTGATGCTAAACATCGAGGCAATATCGGCGGCATCTTTGCTTAATTCAGCAAGTTTGAGCTCAATCTTATCGCCTTTAGCCTTGCCGATATATTTTGGTTTAAATTCATCACCTACCTTGCGGATATTGATTACAGAAGGTTTGAACAGTCCGCCAGGTAATATTTCCCCGTTTTCATCCAGTTGTACAAAATCGCCACCCAACAAATCATTGTCAGTCGAAGAGTCCGGGTTGCTAATGGTTCCATAGCGGTTGGTTAATTCTTCGGTATACTCGCTCATCAACGATTCTTCAATCTCCGGTTGAAGTAATGTGAACTTATGGTCGGCTGAAAGCGGAACAGAGAATTCCGGAACCAAGCCTAATTCAAATCCAAATTCATGTTCTATTTCCTTGTCTAAATCAACCTTATTTTCAATAGGTAATGGTTCGCCTACCACGTGTAATTCATTATCTTTGATGTATTTTGAAAGTGAATCGGAAAGCATGGTGTTGATTTCTTCCACCAGTATGGCCCTGCCATATCTTTTTGAAATAATAGACATAGGCACCATTCCGGGTCTGAATCCGGGTATGCTGGCCGTTTTACGGTAATCTTTCAAGGTTTTGTCTACCTTGGGTTTCCAGTCTTCGGGGGCAATCTTTATCCTTACAACGGCATGTGTCGGATTGATTTCTTCTTTTGTAATATTCATGTTAAATTTTTTAAGTCTGCCAGCAAGCAGATAGTTTCAAAAAGCGTGCAAAGTTATAAAGTTCGTAATTCTTTTCACGTAAAGGTAATAGGATGGCTGATTATCAATAAGATTATGATTTTAAAAAAAAGTTGGGTTTTTAAAATCCAAATGAAGTCAAACTTCGCATGTACGCCACTTGCCTGAGGTTAATTGTTGCTAATTTTTTGAATACCATGGGAATGAGAAAGATTATTTCTATTTTTGCTATGTAGTTTAATTGGCAAAGTTTCTATCGTAACACTTGCATTGCCAGAAAATGCTGTGGGTAAGAACCTGTTAGTAGCGATAGCGAAAAATTTGGTAAATGCCCTTGGCACCAGTAGACTTTAAAAGAGAATTAATGTAAATATGTTCTGTCATATTTTAGTTTAATATATGAGTATCGAAAGCATATCTGAAAAGCTGCAAAATGAGCTTGCAGCAGATGAAAAGTTTAACCTGCCCGATTTTCAAACCCTTTTTGAATGTGCACCTAACCTTTATCTTGTTTTGCTACCCGATGCAGACTTTACTATAATTGGAGTTAGTCACCTTTATGCGCAGGCAACTATGACCAGGCGCGACCAATTATTAGGTCATCCGCTTTTTGAAATTTTCCCGGATAACCCTAATGATCCGGCAGCAGACGGCGTGAGGAATTTAAAAAAGTCCTTACAGAGGGTGATCGAATTTAAAAAAGCCGATAAAATGGCACCGCAGAAATATGACATCCGGAAACCTGCAGAAGACGGCGGAGGATTTGAGGTACGCTATTGGGATCCTGTAAATACTCCTGTAATGGAGGGAGAAGAGATTAAATATATTATACACAGGGTTGAAGATATTACCGAATTAATGCGTTTACAGGAAAAAGAGGCCTTACAAAGCCGGGAGAAAGATAAGTATGTGCAAGAGCTTAAGGAAAGTGAAGAGAAGTTTTATAAGGCATTTGCCATAAGTCCCGTGGCTTTTGCTATCAGTGAGGGTAATACAGGCAGGTATATTGATATAAATGAAAGCTTCGCGCAGCTTACAGGATATTCAAGGGAAGAACTGCTGGGAAAAACCGCCGCCGAGCTAAACGTAACGGTCACCGGGCAGGCATACGATGAAATGGTAAAAATCATCCGTGCAAAAGGAATGGTAAAAAATGCAGAAATCAGCCTTCGTAATAAATCCGGTAAGGTTATTGATGTACTATCTTCTGTTGAATCACTTATCATTAACGGAAGGCAATGTATGCTATCGATCAACTATGATATCACGGCCTTAAAAGAATCGGAACGCAGACTGAAAGAAGCTAATAAATTGGCACAACAGTCGGTAGTATTAAAGGAAGCCTTTCTGGCCAACATGAGCCATGAAATCCGGACTCCTATGAATGCCATTATAGGCTTTACAGAACTTCTGATGAAAAGGGATTTGGATGCAAAAGATAAAGATTATGTAACAACTATTAAAACTTCCGGCGAGAGCTTATTACGTATTATAAATGATATTCTTGATGCTTCAAAAATAGAGTCGGGGATGATGTCGTTCGAAGAACACCCGGTAAGCATTAAAGAGTTATTTGTGTCGCTTAACAGTATGTTATTGCAACGGGCAAACGAAAAAAGAATAGGACTTGGATTTGGTTACACTTCTGATATTCCCGATACGGTAATGGGGGACCCTACGCGGTTGACTCAAATTATTATTAACCTGGTCGGCAATGCAATCAAGTTTACTGAAAAAGGAAGTGTTGTAGTATCGGCAAAACTAGTAACGCAAGAGGCCGATAAGTATACGATGGAGTTTGCCGTAAAAGACACCGGGGTTGGTATTCCGGAAGAGAAGCTTAAATATATTTTTGATCGTTTCCGCCAGGCAGACTCGCACACCACAAGGCATTACGGAGGAACCGGGTTAGGGTTAAGTATTGCAAAGCAATTAATTGAAATGCAAGGCGGGAAAATTGGTGTGCAGAGCACAGAAGGCATTGGTTCTGTATTTACATTTACATTACCTTTCAAAAAGGCCAAAGAGTTATATTATGCAAATGATGTACAGGAACATAAGCAAATAGATGCGAAGGAACTGAGCAGCCTTAATATCCTGATGGTAGAGGATAACCCGATAAATATCAAATTCATTCAAAGCCTGTTTGGAGATTATAACATACATGCTGATATAGCCCTGAACGGGAAAGAAGCCATTGAGAAGTTTACCCAAAAAGACTACGATATTATACTCATGGATATTGAAATGCCTGAGATGAACGGGTATGAAACCACGGAAATAATCAGGAAAAAGTTCAATAGCAATATTCCCATTATAGCCATGACGGCTAATGCTATGTCGGGCGAGAAAGAGAAGTGCCTGAAACTGGGAATGACAGACTATATATCAAAACCCATTAGTTCAAAAATCCTGTTCGAGAAAATGCATAAAGCAGTTTTGGCAAAAAGCTAAAGCACCCTTTAAATAGAATAAAGCAGTAAAATTTATTGTGATGATGTGCGGACGAAGGGACTCGAACCCATAAGCCTTGCGGCACTGGTTCCTAAGACCAGCGCGTATACCAATTCCGCCACGTCCGCGTCAAAATTTAAATTGGGGTGCAAATATAGGGTTTTAAATATCTTTATCAGGCGATAAATTATACTGATCGAAAGAAATATCCTAAAATGGATTAAATAGACAATAATGAATACCGGAGAGGCTATTTTAAATCTGTAATATTTTTTTATACATTTGTCTTAAGTAATTCTATAACTTTTATTAAATAAAATTAATATGAACATGCAATCAAGCGCCTTAATGGCATTGGGCATGGGTGTAATAATCACCTTTGCTATTATTAGTATACTTGTATCAGTCCTTGTAATCGTTGCTCATTGGTTTATCTATGCAAAGGCCGGGCAACCCGGTTGGGCAGTGCTTATACCTATTTATAACTTGATAGTGTTGCTCAAAATAGTAGGCCGCCCGATATGGTGGATAATTTGGTTTTTCCAGGTACTCGTTTTTTATATTCTGTTTTTGGTTTCTCCGGGAATCCCGACAGGAATACTGCTTTTTCTGTCAGAGGTAACATGCATTGTTTTTGCAATAATAATAACCAATGGCTTATCTAAAAGTTTCGGAAAGGATGCAGGCTTTACAGTAGGGTTGGTTTTGCTGGGATTTATTTTTTACCCTATCCTGGGATTCGGAAAGGCAACCTATATTGGTCCGGGCGGAATCCCTTCACCATCTTCCGAAATGCCCGATAGTCCGGCTCCACAAGTGTAACCTACCTGAAAAGTTATCTCTCAATCAGTATTTTCCTGGTTGATATGCCTTGTTTTGAGTGGGCATATAAGATATAAACTCCATTAGGCTGTGCGCTAAGGTCAATCTGGAGCGTATTATTCAACGCCTGGAAGTTTAAGGGTTCTTGATATACGGTTCTTCCCAATGCATCAGTTATCTCGATATTATCGAAAGTATTAGCCATAAGGTTAATAGTAATCGGTCCATTGCTGGGTACTGGGTAAACGCTAATATTTCCTCGTTGGGTAATTGATTTAACAGCCGTAAGGATTTTAATGCTATTGGAACAAACACTTCCGCAGTTATAACAACTGGTTACGCATACGGAATAGCTGCCGGAATCAAGATTAGTGATGGTAGCAGAATCAGGCCCTCCACTGCTCCATAAATAGTAATAGCAAGGCCTGTTGCCGAATGGTATTCCACCCGATACATATACGGTTATCTTGCCATTTCCGAAAGGATAGGTCTGCTCTGTAGCTACAACACTATCAATAGCGATAGCCGGGGGTTGAGTAATAACAACCTGGCTTATAGCAGGGCAACCATTAGAATCTTTTATCGTGCAGGTATATGTACCCACCGGTACATTGGAAAGTGTATCGGTGGTTTCACCATTGCTCCATAAATAATGAAAGGGGCCTATACCACCTGAAATAGAAACAGAAGCGCTTCCATTATCAACTGTATAACAGGGGTCAGATACATGAAAAGTCAAAACCATGGGCAGGGGTTTGATAGTGTCGATAGATGTTATTTCAAGCCCATTTGCTGTCTTTACGGTATCATAATAAATCCCTGATTTTAGATGAGTGATAGAACTGGTAGTTGCCCCATTACTCCATATGTATGTAAGCGGTTGCTTGCCTCCTCGTATGCTTACTGTTATCGAACCCGAACTATCATTAGGGCAGGTATTGTTTTTCACTATAGTGGTAGCTGCCATCACTTCCAGCAGGTCTCCATAAGGATATGCTCCATTCGTATCGTTATAATAATAAAGAGTTTTCAGGTTATGCCGGCCCGTGTCGTAAGCAAAAATGGTTCCCCAGTTATTAAATCCGTTAACAAAAGGCGGATTTCCGTTAGTGCATCCATAAAGGCGCCCGTCGCTCGCCTGGATAAGGTCTCCAAAAGGGGAATAGCCATTTGAATCGCTCCCACCAAAGTTATAAAGAACTATTTCGGTATCCAGTTGAATATTGTATTTGAATAAAGTACCGCTATCATGAACTCCACCCGACGAAGTGGTACCGTATAAATTGCCATCGGCAGCTTGCATTAAACTTTGCTGCGGGTTGGCGCCATTGGGCCCGGTGAAGTTGACCAATGCTTTTTCCTGGTGGGTATGTATATCAAAACTGAATAAAACACCGGTTCCGTTCGAACCACCTTGCTGTGTTAAGCCATACAGTAGCCCGTTTGTTGCTAATAATAAACTTCCGCGGGGATAGCTTCCGACTGCCCCACCGGTAAAGGTGTAGACTTTATTAGTATCTCTGGTATATATGTTATACCTGAAAATGGTGCCGGCTGAGCCATAATCGGCATTCATAGTAGTAAATCCATAGAGCAGGCTATCGGTCACCTGTATAAGGCTTCCTGTAGGATAAGCGCCTGTTGTAGAGTCATTCAATTCTACCAATAACTGAAAGGCACCCGTGTGATAATTGAAAGAAAAAAGAGTGCCCATATTATGCGAAACACCACCGAAGCAAGCCAATCCATACAATAAATCATTGGAAGCGTGACATAACGAGCCATAGACATAAGCGCCATAATCTCCTGTGCCCGGTAAATCATATAGATCGCTGTCCTGTCCGGTTTTTACATTGTATCGGGTAATGTTACCAAGTCCGTTACCTCCGTATGCAGTCATGCCATAAAGCAGCCCATTATTAAGTTGGATAAAATTACCGTAGCCTTCTACACCATTAAGGCCGTTAAAACTAAAGGTGGCTGTATCGTGGTTGGTTAGCGGATCAAACTGGTTAATTACACCATATCCATTGGCGCCTCCACCATAGGTCATGCTAACCATTAATCCATCTACCTGTGCTTTAGCGGGTACAACAAATGCAACAGGTAAAAAAAACAATAAAATATATCGCAATGCTCGGTTCACTTCAGTAAAAAGACATGTTTTACTATGCAAATGTATGAAAAGCAATCTACTTTGCAGCCCCGCAAATAATATCTTTGCATATCATTATTAGTTGTAAAGCACATTGTTTATGATGGATTCAAAGGCATTCAAAAAGATGATTCAGCAGGGCATCCCGGATATGTTGCCGGAAATGCCTGTATATGATAAAACTATTAACCATGCGCCGAAACGGAAGGACATTCTTTCAAACGAAGAAAAGAAACTGGCTATACGCAATGCCTTGCGCTATTTCCCGGAAAAGCACCATGTCAGGCTCGCAAAAGAATTTGCCGACGAATTAAAAACTTACGGCAGAATTTATATGCATCGTTTTCGCCCAGCGTATAAAATGTATGCTCGTCCTATTACTCAATATCCTTGTCGTTCAAAAAAAGCTGCCGCCATCATGCTAATGATTCAAAATAATTTGGACGAAGCCGTTGCACAACATCCCCACGAATTGATTACCTATGGCGGAAATGGAGCGGTGTTCCAGAATTGGGCGCAATATTTGCTCACCATGAAACATCTCTCAGAGATGACCGATGAGCAAACTTTGGTGATGTATTCAGGGCATCCTTTGGGCTTGTTTCCCTCCTCCACTAATGCACCGAGGGTAGTGGTTACCAATGGTATGATGATACCCAATTATTCCAAACCCGATGATTGGGAAAAATATAACGCACTTGGCGTAACCCAATATGGGCAAATGACTGCAGGCTCGTATATGTATATAGGCTCGCAGGGCATTGTGCATGGAACAACCATCACACTCCTGAATGCAGGACGGAAGATAAAATCAGCCGGAAAAGATGGAAGCCTGGCCGGGAAGATATTTATTTCTTCGGGCTTGGGTGGTATGAGTGGTGCACAACCCAAAGCTGCTGTAATTGCAGGCGCTATTGGGGTAGTTACCGAAGTAAACCCAAAAGTAGTTCAAAAGCGCCACCAGCAAGGATGGGTGAATGAAGTATATACTGGATTAGATGATTTGCTGGAACGCATAAAAATAGCTGTGAAGAAAAAAGAAGCAATATCACTTGCCTATCAGGGCAACATAGTTGATTTGTGGGAAAAACTGGCGAAAGAAAAAATGAAAGTAGAGTTAGGTTCTGACCAGACTTCGCTTCACAATCCTTTTGCAGGAGGCTATTATCCTGTTGGTTTATCGTTGGAAGAATCTAACAAACTAATGACTTCTAACCCTATAGCATTTAAAAAGAAAGTATACGATTCGCTAAAAAGGCAGGTTAATGCCATCCGAAAACTGACCGATGCAGGAATGTATTTCTTCGATTATGGTAATGCATTCTTGTTAGAAGCGGGTCGGGCAGGAGCCAATATTTTCAAGAAAGATGGCACGTTTATTTATCCTTCTTACGTAGAAGATATTATGGGTCCTATCTGTTTCGATTATGGCTTCGGTCCATTCCGCTGGGTATGCACTTCCGGCAATCCAAAAGATTTGGAGCTGACAGATACCGTTGCTGCTATTACATTGGAAAAGCTCTATAAAAAAGCTCCAACAGAAATAAAACAACAGTTACGCGATAATATACATTGGATAAAAGAAGCGCAAAAAAATAAATTGGTGGTAGGCTCACAAGCCCGCATATTATATGCTGATGCTGATGGTCGTATTGCTATTGCTAAAGCATTCAATAAAGCTATTCGCGATGGAAAAATATCAGCGCCAATAGTACTTGGCCGCGATCATCATGATGTATCAGGTACTGATTCCCCTTACCGTGAAACAGCCAATATATATGATGGTTCTCGCTATACTGCCGATATGGCGGTGCAGAATGTAATCGGCGATTCATTCCGAGGAGCTACCTGGGTATCTATCCACAACGGTGGTGGAGTAGGCTGGGGCGAGGTGATGAACGGGGGCTTTGGGATGGTGCTCGATGGTTCTGCCGATGCAGATAAAAATTTAGAAGCAATGTTATTTTGGGATGTGAACAATGGCATTGCCCGCCGTGCCTGGGCAAGGAATAGCGGAGCCGTGTTCACTGCAAAGCGTGAAGTGAAACGCTCGAAGAATTTGCAAATAACGTTGCCGAATATAGTAGAGGATGAGTTATTGGATGGGCTATTTTAGCCAGGACAAACCAATGATTGCAAATATTTTTTCATGTCACGATTTGTCACACTTTTTTCAAGTTTAAAAGTGTGTAAAAGGGGTGTTTTAGGCAATTTATACCATGGCAATCAACAAGGTACATAGGCAATCAACAAGGTACATACCATGTCGCACCTTTGAAATATGAAATTACAACTTAGCTATAATCTTTTTTTGAGGCAAATGCTTGGCAAAAAAGACAGTGGCTTTTTAAGAGCATGATAAATTTCTGCAGAGTACAAATAACTATATATACTCCTGTTTTATTCCTACCTTTGGCTAAGTCAACTATTCAATATGCCGGACATTATCCTCAACGATTTCAGTTATCTTGAAAAGTATAAAGAATTCATATCACGAAAAGAATTCTGGTTGGCTGTGAGCGAACAGGTAAGCAAAGATTTTAATGATACTTTCTCTGTAAAACTGGATGAGAAAACAGATTTAGAGGGAGACTATATTGCCGAAATATTTGTGAAAGAATTGGAAAAGGAATTACCATCGTATACCCCACAACTATCAGAAATATTATACCGTATTGATATTCCTGAATCGCAGATAGATTCATTGAAAAACGTACCTGATGACATATACTATCGTTGCCTTGCAGAAATGATTTTGAAGCGGATTATTTTAAAAATTGTTGTACGGAAATCCTATAAAACACAATAGAACGCTGATGACACAGATTGCTATGATGTTCACGGACAGTATCTTAATTAATCATAATCATCCGCGTCATCTGCGTTCTATGTTATAATCTTATGTCAGCATTATCCATTTTTATTTGTCTGCTTGTTTATTTTGCTGTACTGATGGGTGTGTCGTGGCTTACGGGGCGCATCCATACCAACGACAGTTTTTTTCTTGCCAATCGTAAATCGCCTTGGTATCTCATTGCCTTCGGCATGATTGGTTCTTCCATTTCAGGTGTGACATTTATATCTGTTCCTGGAGCGGTGGGTAGCGGCAGCTTTTCCTATTTCGAAGTAGTGTTGGGCTATATGGTAGGCTACTGGATAATAGGCTGGGTGCTTCTTCCTTTGTATTATCGTTTGCAATTGACTTCTATTTATACCTACTTAAAAGAGCGCTTCGGCTATTACGGGTATAAAACAGGAGCATCTTATTTTCTTCTTTCCAGGATAATTGGTGCGGCTTTTCGGCTGTATGTAGCTGTAGATGTTTTACAGTTAAGCATATTCAATCATTGGGAGGTTCCTTTTCTGGTAACCGCATCGGGCATGGCGGCGCTTATTTGGCTATATACCCGCAAAGGAGGAATGAAAACCATCATCTGGACAGATGCTTTGCAGACAACTTTTTTAATAGCTGCTCTAATCGGCTCTATCTATCTTATCTGTCAATCATTGCATCTTAACATTAGCGGACTTATTGCAAGCGTGCAGAATTCTCCGCATTCTCAGATATTCTTTTGGGATTTAAAAAGCCCACAATCTTTCTACAAGCAATTCGCCAGCGGCATCTTTATTGCCATTGCCATGACCGGGTTAGACCAGGATATGATGCAGAAAAACCTTACCTGCAAATCTATCGGCGAAGCGCAGAAGAATATGTTTTCGTTTAGTATCATACAAGCAATGGTGGTTTTCATGTTCCTTGTGTTGGGTTCATTACTTTATTCTTTTGTCGCTATTAATCATATTGCAGTTCCGGCCAAACCTGATGATCTTTATCCTATGTTGGCCACTCAAGGCTATTTTGGAACAGCTGTGGCTTTTCTGTTTGTTATGGGTTTAATAGCTGCATCTTTCGCGAGCGCCGATTCTGCTCTTACAGCCCTTACCACATCTTTTTGTGTGGATATCCTGAATATTTCAGCAAAAGCCCAACCATCTCAACTGAAAATACGTAAATATGTGCATGTGTTTATGGCGGTGGGCTTAGTAGTGGTGATGATAGTATACAAATTAATTAATAACCCGATTATTATTAATGCAGTATTTAAAGTGGCAGGCTATACCTATGGCCCTTTGCTTGGATTATATGCTTTTGGTATGCTTACGAGGACTAAAGCGAACGATAAATGGATTCCGGCTATATGTATTGCATCACCCTTGATATGTATAATCATTAATAATTATTCCGAACAGCTTTTTTCAGGATATAAGTTTGGATTTGAAATGTTAATCATAAACGCTTTCCTTACTTTTATAGGGCTTTTAGCATCTTCTATATATATCAGCAAACCATTGAATGGGTAAAACGATTAAAATATTATCAATTGACGGAGGCGGTATACGCGGAATATTACCAGCCACTTATTTAAGTATACTAGAGGAAAACCTGCAAGAAATAACCGGCAACAAAAATTTGCGCCTTGCACAATGTTTTGATCTGGTTGCCGGTACTAGTACCGGAGGGCTGCTGTCCTGCATCTATCTGACACCGGACGACAATGCCCCCTCGGTTCCAAAGTACACGGCCCGTCAGGCATTGGAGTTTTATTTAGGATATGGAAATTCTGCCTTCATCCCTAATCAGCAAGGAGGCTTCCATAAATATCTGCCCACAGGATTAGAAACAGGATTGGCTAATTTTTTTGGCACACTCAGACTAAGCCAGCTCATAAAACCCTGTTGTATCACAGCATACGATATGATTCATTGTAAGCCCTATTTTTTTGATTCGGACCATGCAAAAACACAGCCAGCAGCCGATTATTTTGTAAAAGATGTGGCAAGAGCAACTTCTGCATTGCCGGGAATATTTCCTCCTGCTTCTGTTGCTTCGGTAGACAATAGGATTCATACTTTTATTGATGGAAGCATTTTTGCATATAATCCGGCGCTCCAAGCCTACATTGCTGCAAAAAATATTTTCCCGGGTGCGGAAGATTTTTTGATTGTTTCGCTTGGAACAGGGTTATCTCAAAAAACATATACTACGGCCCAGATAGAAGATGCCAATGAGAAAAATTGGGCCGGGCTACTCGCAGATACGGCTTTTTCTGTGCAGAATGATTTAACCCATCATCAACTGGAAGCAATATTCAAAGAGAAACATCGTTCAAAATATATACGTTTACAGCCTTCTTTACATGGTTTAAACTGTGAGTTGGATAATGTATCAGCAGAAAATGCACATGCACTTTATAAAGCAGGGTTGGAGTTTGTGAATAACAGTGAAGAAATTATGGCAAAACTGCTGGAGAGCTTGTCGAATAGATAGAGCCACGGATGTAGAAATAGCCGGATTAACATAGGTATAGCAAAAAGTACTATGTTTGTAAATAACCTGCAAAAGAGAAATGAGAGTGCGTAGAATCAAGATAATAGCAGCATTAGTCGGATTGCTTTTTTTCGATTACCTTTTTGTTTCCTGCCACAAAACTTCCCCTTCATGGGATACCCAGATCCTGGCCCCGGTTATCAATGCCAATTTATCAATTAATGATATTCTTACTTCAAGCTATCTGAAAAGTAACCCCGATAATAGTATTTCATTGGTGTATACCGATTCGTTGTATGGGTTGAATATAGATACGCTTTTAAATATACCCGATACAGTTCTTGTATATGATACAACATCACCTTTAGGTGCAACTGTTAACCCCGGTGGGGTAATGTTTGCAACCAATCCTACTACCACGCAATATCCAATAGGGAGCGTGCAATTGGTTCAGGGAATCGTGCAATCGGGCTACTTATTATATACCCTTACAAACCCATTAACACAACCGGTCGACTATCTGTATGAGATATATAATATTACACTAAATGCTGCTCCGCTTGAAATAAAAAGAACTGTAAACGCTAATGCCACTATAACAGATTCCATTAATTTAAGTAAATACAATATTGATTTTACCGGGCCTACCCATAATGGATATAATGATATTACTGCGAGCATAAAAGTTACGCTTGATCCCGGCGCAAGCTCGCTAACAGTTAATCAGGGCGATAAAATTGTAGATGCGCATATAACTTTCCGGCAAGTGGTTCCTTACTATGCTAAAGGATATTTCGGAACAACCACCAAAACATTTGGCCCGCAAAGTGTAAATTTTCCCATATTTAATAAGATTATTGCCGGAAAATTGAATCTTCAGAATGTAAGTGTAAATCTTTCAATCAAGAATGGGTTTGGAGTGGACGCAAGCCTTTTTCTTTCCGAATTATATTCCTATAACAGCCATACCAGAGACACAGTTAAATTAATTGATAATGGAGTTGTTGGTTCCACTATACATATAAACCGGGCCACACCTACAAATAATGCTCCGCCTGCATCACCTGTAAATCCCACTGTACAGAATTTCGCCATTAATCCATCTACTTCGCCTAATATACTTCAATGGCTTGATAATTTGCCGACTAGTATCGGATATAAGCTGCAGGTTATAACCGATCCGCTTGGGAATGTTTCAGGCTCGAATGATTTTGCCTACTACGGATACGGCATAAATGCGAATATTAATGTTTCCATTCCACTTTCATTAATAGCGAATAACCTAACACTGGTCGATACCCTTGCTGTAAACTTTGCAGGTTCGGGTAATGCTGCTTCCAAGCATGTAAAAAGCGGTACGCTAACCCTATATGCAACTAATGGATTTCCCTTTAGTGCCGGAATTGAATTATATCTTCTTAACAAGAATAATATGATATATGATTCACTTCTTGTTCCTGCTCAAAGCATTGCTGCCGCCCCGGTTAATGCTATCACCGAAATTGTAGCAAGCCCGCGTAGCTCTGTTTTAATCATTTCGCTGGATGCGGCCCATACACAAGAATTATTCAATACGAAAAACATTATTTTAGAAGCCCGTTTTAATATGGGTACCCCGCCTTCCACATACCTGAAAATATATAGTTACTACCAGCTGGGTGTGAAGCTTGTCGCAAATTTTGATTATGAAATAAATTGATAATTACAAAACAGACGCGTGAAGTGCATTAAAACTATTTTCCTCACTTTTTTTATCGTAGTTTCTTCTCTGCCAGTGTGGGCACAGTGGGATCAATCTGTTATTCAAAATCCCGGAACAGGAAAATACCTGGTTGGAGTATATGGAAATGCCGATTATAGCTCAAGCGCTATTACTACCGCATTTGGAGTCGATTTTTTGGCGGGCCAATACATTAATGATGCCTTGAAACAACAGGTGGTATCCAATCTTCAAACTGCCAATCGGGCAGGCTTTTCACTGAATACAGGTATAATAGGTGTATTATATAATGATAGTATGGGTAAGCGTAATTTTAATTTCTTTCTTGCACTACGGGACAGAAGTTATGGAAATGCCGACTTTCCGCCCGATGTATTTAAAGTTGCTTTCTATGGTAATGCGCCCTATGCCGGGGAATCGGCCAAATTGTCTCCTTTTAGTTTAAACAATTTAAGTTATCAGCAACTCGAACTCGGTTCGTTATGTACGAATATAGTAGGCAAAGCGAAATTAGGAATAGGCATTTCATTTCTTGCAGGGCAGCAGTTGCAGGCTGTCAATATGTCAACCGGTTATCTATATACCGACCCTTACGGGCAATATCTTCAGCTTAATTCAAATACGAAATACAATGCAAGCGATAGCACCCCCGGGCATAATTTCTTTAATGGGTATGGGGCGTCCCTGGATATTTACCTTAGCATACCATACAAAATTGCATCTAAGCCGGGAGTTCTATCCGTTAGTGTAAACGACCTGGGATTTATCAAGTGGAACTCCCATGCGCTTTCGTATAATAAGGACACTACTTACACATATAACGGTATTATCATAAATAACCTGAACGATTTGCAAAATGCTGCTATCAATAATTTGTCGAAAGATAGTTTACAAAACAAATATTTCCCTCTTGCAGCCAAGTCCTTTTATACAAGTATACCCACAACTGTTAGCATTAATGCAAAAACTGACTTAGGTAAAATGGCGTTGGAAGTAGGAGGGTGTTATATATTCAATGCAAACTACCTGCCATATTATTACATACAGGGCGACAAAGCTTTTTCTCATAACTGGTACTTTAATTTGCAGCTTGGATATGGCGGGTATGCAACGTATAATGCCTCGGTGGGCATTAAGAAACAAATAAAAAATACGGAAATAAAATTAGCTGTAAATCATTTGCAGGGTATCATACTGCCCGCTGCTCTTGGCGGAGCAGGCGTATTCCTCGCGATAGGACATACATTTAAATGAGGGGGATACAAATAAAAAAGTCCCGCCTTGCGGCAGGACCTTTTTTAATACATTCAAACAAATTACTTTGTTGTTGTAGTGGTAGTGCTGGTAGCAGCTTTCTTTTCAGTGGTTTTACCATCGGTAGACTTCATAGCTTTCTTGCTAGTGGTAGCCTTCTTGGTGGTGGTTGTTTTACCAGATGTGCCAGTGGTGGTGCTGGTAGTGTTGGTTTTGGTGGTGGTTGCCTTAGTAGCATCTTGTGCAAAAGCAACTGTTCCAAAAGCAAACAAAAGTGCTGCAGCGATTGATAACTTTTTCATTTTAAATTTATTTTTGTTGGTTAGTAATGAGGCGCAAAAGTATAAAATATTTCATTCCTGAAGCGGTTTTAAAAAAACTTTTCTGTGGAATAGCTTTAATTTATTTGTTTTCAATAGGTTGTAATGCCCAGAATAATAGCTTTTTTATCCCTTCTTCTACTATAAATAACGGGCGTTTGATTCCGTTGATAGCCGGAGAAGGAGCTTTTTATGCAGGTTCTATGACGGGTTTGTATATGTTATGGTATAAAAAGTACCCACATTCTTCATTCCATTTTTTTAATGATGATAGAGAATGGCAGCAAATGGATAAGGTAGGCCATTGTTTCACAGCATACACTATCAGCCGCCTTACAGCAGCATTGTACCAATGGAGCGGAATAAAACCATTGCCTGCCGCCGCTTATGGCACAAGTTTGGGGATGGCTTTTCAAACCAATATCGAAGTATTCGATGGTTTCTCCAGCCAGTGGGGCTTTTCTGCCGGGGATATGATTGCCAATACGGCCGGAGCAAGCATTTTCTTATCGCAAGCAGCGGGTTGGGGCGACCAGCATGTTATGTTAAAGTTATCTTTTCATCCTTCGAAATATAGCCAATACCGCCCCGATGAATTGGGTCAAAGTGCGTTTCAGCAGATGATAAAAGATTATAATGGACAAACCTATTGGGTTTCTATTGCCATTGCAGCATTTCTTCCTAAAAGCGCCAAGATACCCGGCTGGGCTTGCCTCGATTTTGGCTATGGTGCCGAAGGCATGATTGGAGCTGTTACCAATCCTGCTGTATCAGATTCCGGCGGGCACCAAGTGTCGTTTGACCGTTACCGTAATTATTTTGTATCGCTTGATGTTAACCTTACCAAAATCCCCACCAATTCTGCCCCGTTGAGAGCCTTTTTAGGCGCTATATCTTTTATTAAGGTACCATTCCCTACGCTTGAATACAGCCGGAAGAAATTCCGCTTTTACTGGCTATATTTCTAACAATATCAAGTCATTGCGAGGAACGAAGCAACCCCGAAGGGCTCATGAGCTCCTTTAAATAAAAAGCTTGCGAATAATCTCTATACTTACTTCCCCTGTTCCAGGTATTTCATTACCTCTTTCTCATCCTCGAACCATTTCACCTCTTTATCCTTTTTAAACCAAGTGAGCTGTCGCTTGGCATAGTGCCATGTATTGGTTTTAATGTTCGTCACAGTAGTACCCCAATCGGTTTTACCCTCTATAAAATCAAATAATTCAGAATAGCCCACTGTTTTAAGAGCATTCAAATTACGGTAAGTAAAAAGTGCCTTACACTCATCCAGCCAGCTTGCTGCAAGCATTTCATCTACCCGTTTATCTATTCGTTCGCGCAGGATTTCCCGGTCTGTATTCAACCCGATTTTAACCACTTCAAAATTCCTTTGTGCAGGTTTTCTTTTCCTGAAATCGGAGTATGGTTTCCCGGTAACGCTGATTACTTCTAATGCACGGATAAGCCTTCGTGGATTTTGTTTATCTACCATTTCAAAATAAATGGGGTCTTTCGCTTTTAGTTCTGTTTGCAAAGGCTCCAATCCTTTTTCAGTAAGTATATTTTCATAATGCCTTCGTATTTGTTCATCGCCCGGAGGCAAGATATCGAGCCCTTCGCATATTGCTTTTACAAATAGGCCCGAACCACCCACCAATAGCAATTGATCGTGGGTTTTGAATAAACCTTCCAGGCATTGCAAGGCATCCTTTTCATAATGCCCCACCGAGTATTCCTCTTGGATTGATAATGAATTAATAAAATGATGCTTTACTTTTTGTAATTCTTCCTGGCTGGGTTTTGCCGTTCCTATTTCCATTTCCCGGTAAAACTGCCTCGAATCTGCCGATATAATTTCTGTATGTAGCTTTTGGGCCAGTTTTATAGATAATGCCGTTTTCCCCACTGCCGTGGGTCCCACTATTGCTATCAGGGTTTTTGATGCCATTAGGTTTCAAAGATAAGGAAAGAGTTAGGAGTTATGAATTATGTGTGATGAGTGAATTTCGTCATTGCAAGGTACGAAGCAACCTCTGTAATTCCTGTAGCTAATTGCAACACTTTCGGCGACAGTATGGAGTGCCAATTTAGCCTCCTATTATTTGATATTCATATACTTAAACTATGCAACACGTAGGGCCGGTTCAGTTGCAATTAGTGTGGTACACAAATGCATGGTAAAATGGGGTAGATATAACTTACTCAGAAACAAGTTATTAAAGGGAAATAAGATATTGAAAGCTCATTTTTTGTAAGAAGCTAGTATGAAGATAAGCGTTACACTTTCCTATTTAAAAAAGAGGAGCAGGGTAATTCCTAAAGGATAACTGAAAAAAAGAGATGATATATTGATTTTTTCTTATATTTGGGTTAATAAAATGTAACATATAAAAATATTATCCTATGAGAAACAAAAAAATTACTTTTATTCTTTCTGTAATTATTTTAATTTTTGCTGGAAAGAATTTAACCGCGCAAATAGTTAAAACATTTAACTATACAGGTTCATTACAAACCTGGACGGTGCCCTGTATCAATTCTGTAACAATTACGGCTTTCGGAGCGGCAGGTGGCGCTTCAAACTACCAGAACCTGGGTCCTTATCCCGGTGGAAGCGGAGCTCAAATTATCGGAACCTTTGCCGTGGTTCAGGGAAATGTGTTAGATATTATGGTAGGGCAAAAAGGAACAATAGATAATGAAGGCTCGGGTGGAGGCGGCTCATTTGTATGGAATTCATCTAACAGTAATAAGTTGATGATTGCTGCCGGCGGCGGCGGCGGATCATATTCTGTAGAAACGGGTGGCAATGGTGCAGCTGACTCCATTCCTACGGCAGGTGCAGGTTACGATGGGGGTTCGGCTCCCGGTGGTGTTGGCGGCAATGGAGGGGCAGGCGGTCCATGTGTTGGTAGTTATGGTGCCGGTGGTGGCGGTGCCGGATGGATATCCAATGGCGGTACGGGTACGTCTTGTGGAGGTTATGCGGGTGGTGCAGGTGGCAACACTCCCCTTAGCGGAGGTGCAGGCGGCCTATTTAACGTTGTTAATAGTTGTGCAAAATCGGCTACCGGCGGCTATGGGGGCGGTGGTGCCTCTACTTGCTACGGCGGCGGCGGCGGCGGCGGCTACAATGGCGGCGGCGGAGCTACAGGTTTTAATACCGGGTGGAATGCAGGTGGCGGCGGCGGTTCATACAATATTGGAACAAACCAATCTGGTTTTGCAGGGATTGATACAGGTAATGGCTTGGTAGTCATTGCTTATTTTACTGATACAGTTGGTTCAGTTACCGGACATCTAATATCCGGGGTAAGTTGCTTTGGACAAAACAATGGCATGGCATCAGGTATTGTAATCGGCTCATCACCGGTGTATACGTATGCATGGACTCCGCGCGGAGGAACCAGGGATACGGCTACTGGCTTAAGCGTGGGCACATATACTATTACTGTTCACGATCCTTGCGGGCATTCCGTTTCGTCATCGGTAACCGTTACCCAGCCGGCCAGCGCTTTAAGCGCTACCGCAAGTGTAACAAGCAATGTAAGCTGCAATGGGGGACAAAATGGCACATTAACAGCCACCGCAAAAGGCGGAACAAGCCCATATACGTATTTATGGACGCCTTCAAATGAAACCAATTCTGTGGCTTTGGGGTTAACAGCAGGAACCTATACCCTTAATGTAACAGATAACCATGGCTGTACAGCTTCGGCAACGGCAACTATTACCCAACCCAAGGCTGTAACCATATCGGCAAACACAACGGCCAATGTGCTATGCAATGGAGGCAGTACAGGCAGCGCAACATCGAAAATAAGTGGAGGAGTATCTGCTTATACCTATTTATGGATGCCTGCCGGGGAAAGCACCAATACAGCAACGGGCTTGTCGGCAGGGTCATATACAGTTACAGTAATTGATTCTTGCGGCGGCTCCGCCTCTGCATCGGTAATCATTACCCAGCCTAATCCGTTAAATGTATCCATAGATTCAATAAACAATGTGCGGTGCAATGGAGATAATACCGGCAGCGCCTTATCTAATGTAAGTGGAGGAGTATCTCCGTATACCTATTTATGGACAAATAAAGAGACGAGCGCTTTGGCAACAGGATTAAGCGCAGGGACATATACCTTGGGTGTAGCTGATGCAAATGGATGCACCAATACAGCCAGTGTTATCATTACCCAACCCACTGCCATAAGTATGACATCGAGCATGAAACCGGATGATGGCACCCACGATGGTTCTGCCAGGGTAAGTGTGAGCGGAGGAATTTCGCCATACACCTATTTGTGGAATCCGGGAGGAAGTACTACCGATTCCATTTCGCATGATAGTGCAGGAACATATTGCTGCCATATAACAGATGCACACAGGTGTAAAGACAGTGTATGCGTTACCATTCAATCGACTGCCGGAGTAAATAGCATAGAGTCGGGAATAGGGCAGATAACGGTTTACCCCAATCCGAATACCGGACAATTTACATTATCATTCAGTCATCCCGAACTTGTTTCGGGAACCCAAACAATAGAGGTTTACAATGCTTTGGGAGCGAGAGTATATAATGTGATGCTGAATCAAGTTCAGCATGACTATGAAATAAATTTATCTTCCCAACCCAACGGAATATACCTTTATAGGATAATAAAAAGTGAGAACGGCAACCTGCTTGGAGAAGGTAAACTGGTGATAGAAAAATAAAGGGCGAACTTGCTTAAAATTCATCGGAGAACTTTAAGCCGATTTGATTTCAAAATAAACAAAAGGCCAGCATCGTGCTGGCCTTTTGTTTTAGCAAATACGATGACGAAAATTTCCCTATTTTCGTGTTCCAATTAAAAAAGCATGAAACTATATCCGCTCTCTATGGGATTGCTGTTACTGGCAGCCTGCAATCAGCCATCTGCATACAACTATCCGAAAACCCGCACGGTAGATACGGTTACCACTTACTTTGGCGTGAAAGTGGCCGACCCATACCGCTGGCTGGAGAATGATACATCGGCCGCAACAGCCCAATGGGTGAAGGACGAAAATGCGCTTACACAAAGCTATCTTTCCAAAATATCTTTCCGCGATTCGTTGAAGCAACGCCTTACACAGCTATATCATTACGAAAAATACAGCGTGCCTTTTATGAAGGGCAACTATGTGTTTTATTATAAAAACAACGGCTCGCAAAACCAAAGTGTGCTGTACGTGCAGGATGGATTGACGGGTAGTCCGCGTGTACTGGTTGATCCCAACACCCTGTCGAAAGATGGTACCGTATCTATTTCGGCAATTGGCGTTTCAAACGACCAAAAATATCTTGCCTACGCCATTAGCCGCGCCGGGTCGGACTGGAATGAATTTTTTGTGGTAGATATTGCTTCGGGAAAACAGTTGAATGATTCGCTGAACTACAGCAAATTTTCGGATATAGGCTGGCAAGGTGATGGGTTCTATTACACGCGCTACGATGCTCCTAAAAGCGGTGCATTGGTAAATAAAAATGAAAGTCCGAAAATATATTATCACCAGGTGGGCACTCCACAAAGCGCTGACCGCCTTGTGTTTGAAGATAAGGAACACCCTATGCGTACGGTGGGCGCCTACACTACCGAAGATGAAAAATATTTAGTGATACATACCGAAAATTCTTCCGATGGAAATGCACTTTTCGTAAAGTACCTAAGTCTACCCAACGCACCAATTGATACTATTATTGGCGATTTTAAAAGTGATAATACTGTAATAGATGATCAAGGAATGTCTTTACTAGTAATGACCAACAAAGGCGCATCAAACTATAAGTTGGTATGGATATACCTTCTAGATCCCGATCCTGCAAAATGGCAAACAGTATTAGCTGAAAATGCAAACCTTTTACAAAACGTGGGTTTATCAGGCGACAAGCTTATTGTATCTTACCTCGACAGTGTGAAAACAAAGCTCTATGTATATAGTGCCGAAGGCACCAGGCTGAATGAAATTAAGCTGCCCGGCCTTGGCAACAGTGATTTTTCTTCTGATAAAAAAGCACCTTATGTTTTTTATTCATTTACCAATTACACTACCCTTCCAACTATTTTCAGCTACGATGTGGCGGTGGAAAAATCAAATTTGTTTGCGAAGCCTGACGATGGCTTTAAATCGGAGGACTATGAAACCGAGCAGGTGTTTTATCCGAGCAAAGACGGCACGAAAATACCCATGTATATCGTTCACAAAAAAGGCATGAAAATGGATGGAAATAATCCTTGCTTTTTATATGCATACGGAGGGTTCAACATCAGTATACTGCCTGCCTTCAGCCCTACGGCTGCATTATTCCTGGAAAATGGAGCCATCTATGCAGTGCCCAATCTGCGTGGCGGCGGCGAATATGGCGAAAAGTGGCATGAAGCCGGAACCAAGCTCAACAAGCAAAATGTGTTTGATGACTTTTATTATGCGTCGAAATATTTGGTGGATAATAGCTATACGTCACGAAGCAAACTGGCTATCCATGGGCGTTCCAACGGAGGCTTGTTGATTGGTGCATCTATTACGGAGCATCCTGATATGGCTAAGGTGGCTATACCCACCGTCGGCGTGCTGGATATGTTGCGTTATCACAAATTTACCATCGGCTGGTCATGGGCGAATGATTACGGCACAAGCGATGATTCGGTGCAGTTTCATAACCTCATGAAATATTCTCCTTTGCATAATGTGCACGATACGGTATATCCTGCAACACTCATCACTACTGCCGACCACGATGATAGGGTAGTTCCGGCGCACTCATTTAAGTTTGCAGCTACCATGCAGACACATCAAAAAGGCAATGAACCTGTGTTGATAAGGATAGACCATAATGCGGGCCATGGTGGCGGAAAACCCATGTCGAAACAGATTGATGAATTTGGCGATATGTGGAGTTTTGTGTTCTATAACCTGGGTATGAAGTTCCACATGTAAGTTCAGATTTATCTATCTTCGTAAAGATGAATGAAACGCAAAGAACAGGTGGTGAAGGCGAAACAAAAGCGGCAGAATATCTGCGTTCGATTGGATATGAAATATTGGAAAGAAACTGGAAATACAGCAACCAGGAAATAGATATTATTGCAAAAGACAACTTATTTTTGGTGATAGCTGAAGTGAAAACCCGCTCATCAAACGTGTTTGGTGAACCGGAAGTGTTTGTAAACAGGCAGAAGCAAAAAAATCTCATCAAGGCTGCGAATGCCTATTTGGAAAAGAAAAACCTGTTATTGGAAAGTCGCTTTGATATTCTGTCGGTGATGAAGACCGGAGATACGTACAACGTTAATCATATTAAAAATGCTTTTTATCCTATTTTAAATAAATCATGATTTACATACTTCCCTTACACATCATTTTTGTGGTAACCTGGTTTGCCGGACTCTTTTATATAGTGCGGCTTTTCATCTATCACACCGAAGCTGAAAAAAAACCGGAACCGGAAAAGACTATTCTCCAAAACCAATATAAAATAATGGAAAGAAGATTGTGGTATGGCATCACATGGCCATCTGCAATTCTTACGTATTGTTTTGGTTTTACATTACTCTATACCCGTTACGGATGGGATATTCCAGCTTGGTTGCTGATAAAATTGTCGTTTGTTTTCGGGCTTACGCTCTATCATTTTCAAAACCACATTATTTATCGCCGGCTGGTAAAAAATAAAATTACATGGTCGTCGACCCAATTGCGCATGTGGAATGAATTAGCAACCATATTTCTTTTCGCCACTGTATTTATAGTTACCCTGAAAGATACAGTGAGCTTCCTTTGGGGCATATTGGGCTTGGTTTTACTGGGCTTTATGCTTTGGGGGGCCACATTGATTTACAAAAGGGCAAGAGAGAAAAAATTAAAAGAATAGAATATGAACGAAAAACCAATGGCAGTGGTAGGAGCCGGATTAGTAGGCTCGTTGCTGGCCATCTATTTATCGCAACGGGGATATAAAGTTGAATTATTTGAACGCAGAGGCGATATGCGTGCGGGTGACATGACTGGAGGACGCTCTATCAATCTTGCGCTTTCTGACAGAGGGTGGAAGGCTTTGAGAGGCGTTGGAATTGACGATGAGATAATGAAGATAGCCATTCCCATGAAAGGCCGCATGATTCATGATGTGGAAGGGAATACAAATTTGCTGCCTTATGGAAAAGATGGGCAGTATATATATTCCGTATCGCGGGGAGGGTTGAACTGCCTTTTGATGAGCCTGGCAGAAGAGAAGGGAAGTAAAATACATTTTAATAAACGGTGTAAAAATATTTCGTTGAAAGATGCTGCATTAGTTTTGGAAGATGCTGTAACAAAAGAGGAGAGCCACTTCAGTGCATCCCGCATTTTTGGTACCGATGGAGCATTCTCTGCTGCACGTCTGCAAGTGCAGCTTTCAACAGACAGGTTTGAATATTCCCAGCATTATCTCAATTATGGCTACAAAGAATTACATATACCTCCTAAAGCAAACGGAACTTTTGCTATGGAGAAAAATTGTCTGCATATATGGCCCCGTGGAAAATTTATGATGATTGCTCTTCCTAATATTGATGGTAGTTTTACGTGTACTTTATTTTTTCCATTTGAAGGAGAAGAATCATTTTCAACATTAACTACTGAGGAATCTGTAAAGAGATTTTTTAATAAAACCTTTCCCGATGCAGTTCCGCTAATGCCCACATTACTGCACGATTTTTTCTATAATCCTTCCGCTTCATTGGTCACTGTAAAATGTTTCCCATGGAGCATTGAGGACAAGATGCTATTGCTCGGAGATGCTGCACATGCTATTGTTCCTTTCTACGGACAAGGTATGAATTGTGGTTTTGAGGATTGTACGGTGTTGAATAAAGTAATGGAAAAATACTTACAAAAATCAGATGAAGAAGGTGCGTGGAAGAAAATTTTTGAAGAAACTCAGCAATTGCGCAAACCCAATTCCGATGCTATAGCCGAGCTTGCGGTAGGTAATTTTATTGAGATGCGCGACTTGGTTACACACCCTGATTTTATTTTACAGAAAAAAATTGAAGCTCATTTTAGCAGCAAGCATCCTGATAAATGGTTGCCCCTTTATTCTATGGTTACCTTCAGCGATTTGTCCTATGGTTATGCGTTAAATAAAGGAAAGGAGCAAGATGCTATTATGCGGAAAGTTCTTGCCACACCAAATATTTCTGAAAAATGGAATTCTGTAGAAGTAGAAGAAATGATGTTAGGTTTGGTTAAAGCCAATGGTTGATATGGATGCCTCCCCGGACATTTCAAAAATTCAGGAGCTTGAAAAAATAGCAAGAAAACTCGAACCCACACCTGAGTTACGCAAAGCGGCGAGGGAAGGAGTAATTAACTACACCGAGAATTTTATTGAGAACATTGAAACCATTCCTGCTTTTGTTGAGGAGCGAAAATCAAGTGAAGTCTTGGCTAATTTATCGGTTAGTGAAACTCCCGCATCTTTAAATGAAGTTATTGACACGCTTAAAACCGGATTGGATGTTTCCGGGTTGAACCCTGCTTCAGGAGGCCATTTGGGATACATTCCCGGAGGAGGTATTTATTATGCTGCATTGGGAGATTATTGGGCTGATATTACCAATCGGTATGCCGGAATTTTTTATGCAGGCCCGGGTGCCGTGCGGCTTGAAAATAGCCTTATACGCTGGGTTGCAGAGCTTGTCAGATATCCTGCTGATTGCGCCGGGAACCTTGCCAGTGGTGGAAGTATAGCTAATCTTTCAGCTATTGTGGCCGCTCGTGATTTTCAAAAAATAACTTCTGAGAAAGTAAAGAAGTCTGTCATCTATGTTTCATCCCAGGCGCATCATTGCATTTTTAAAGCCATTCGTATAGCAGGGCTTAATGAATGCATCATCCGGTATTTGCCGCTTGATGAAAATTATCGCATCAAGCCTGATGAATTGGATGTAATTATCCAGGAAGACATCGGACAAAATCTTACTCCCTTTTTAGTTATTGCTTCTGCCGGAACTACTGATGTAGGCGCAGTAGACCCACTGGAAGCTATTGGTAAGATTGCTAAGAAATATAATCTGTGGTATCATATTGATGCGGCTTATGGTGGTTTCTTCATATTGACAGACTATGGAAAGCAAATCTTGAAAGGCATTGAATTATCTGATTCTATTGTACTGGATCCTCATAAAGGATTGTTTCTGCCATACGGACTCGGAATGGTTTTGGTAAAGAATAAGCAAGCATTAACGACTTCGCAATATTACCGTGCTAATTATATGCAGGATGCGTTAGCTGCTGATGAAGAACTATCTCCCGCTGAAGCATCTCCTGAACTCACTAAGCATTTTCGTGGATTAAGATTGTGGCTTCCATTGAAATTATTAGGATTACAGCCATTCCGCGCTTGCCTGGAGGAAAAGCTAATGCTGACAAGATACTTCTATGCTGAAATAAAAAAACTGGGATTTGAAACAGGTCCTTACCCTGATTTATCTGTAGCATCATATCGGTACATTCCTAAAAGTGGAGATGCAAATGTTTTTAATAAAAAGCTTATGGATGAAATTATAAAAGATGGTAGAGTATTTATTTCCTCCACTATGCTGGAAGATAGATTCATGCTGAGGCTTGCTGTGCTTAGCTTCCGCACACATCTTTCTACTATAAATATTTTGTTGGAGTTGTTGAGGGAGAAAACACAAAATTCCGATTAATGATGTGTCCGTTTTATTCAAATCTACGATGGGGCAAAATTTTCATTTATAGCGATTTTAAGGAATGTAAGATCACGCAATAATGCACGTTTATTTAAATATAGAACAGGGTATAAAAATAAATACCATAGTTTAAGAGCGAAATAAACATGGCACGTAATTAGTGTGCCTTCAGATACGGGGGCAAACTGGAAATGCCATATAGCCTCCTTGAACATTTTTGACTTTGTTAAAAGTACTTTGACGCTTCTCTTATCAGAACCAAATTCAATAATCTTGTAGGACATTCTCATTCCCGAAGGGGAAACGGTATCGAATGTAATTTCATCACTATCTGTAGATACAGATGAAGTGGGTATCATTTCTGCAACACTTCTGTCCCATTTCGCAAGACTTGATGGTGTATAAAAGAATTGAGTTACTTGGTCAATATTCTGCGAAACAACTATTGTTGATGTTAATTGCATTTTTTTATATTATTTCTCTTACCTCAATATCTGCAACCTGTCTGCATCCAATCGCAAGAAGATAAATAGCAGCAGGGTAAATGCCCAAAAAGAAGAACCTCCGTAACTTATAAATGGCAGAGGAATCCCGATAACGGGAACAAGCCCCAGATTCATGCCTACGTTAATGGCGACGTGAATAAAAAATATCGAAGCCACTCCATATCCATATATCCGGCTGTAAGGCGATCGCTGCCGCTCGGCAAGAAATATCAGGCGAAGAATAAGTACAAAGAAAAGTATGACGATTGTTGTAGCACCCACGAATCCCCATTCTTCACACGGCGTAACAAAAATAAAATCGGTGGCATGTGCCGGTACATAATTTAGTTTGGCTTGTGTGCCCTGCAAATATCCCTTCCCCATATAAGAGCCCGAACCAATGGCTATTTCAGCCTGGTGCAGGTTATATCCTTCTTTACTGTTGTTTACATTTTGTTGCAGGAAAACCTGTATTCTCTTCTTCTGGTGAGGTTCCAGGTGGTTAAACGCATAATTAGTGCCAAATATAATAGCAAGACTAAGCGCAAGAATTCCCCCAATTCGTGTTAAGTCTTTTACTTTGCGTCGGGTGAAAATTAAAAATGTAACCAGGGCAATAACTGCCAGGATAATGGAAATAATAAACTTATTGCCAAGGAGCGCCAGTATAAAAAGTACAATCGTTAAAAAGCCGACGAGTAAAATATTTCCGGATAAGCCTTCGCGATAGAGAACAAAAATAAATGCAATATAAGTGACCGCCACACCAGTTTCGTTTTGGATAATAATTAGTAACATGGGGAACACTACCATTGCTATGGCTACCCAACGGATTTTTTTCAAGTTACCGGTGTTCTTTTCATTGCTCAAATATTTTGCAAGCCCCAGGTTGATGGCGAACATGCCAAGCTCGGCAGGCTGTATGCCAATTTCACCAATTCTGAACCAGGAATGGCTGCCTGCAATATTTCTTCCGACAAAGCGTACGACCAAGTCTGCAAATACAACCATTCCATAAAGCGGGTAAGAGAATGCAGGAAAGAAACTTGCTTCGGAAATCATAACTAAAAAGGCCATTACGAAACCGGTCATTATCCATACGAACTGTTTCCCGTAACGCTGCGAAAAATCAAAAATATTCGGATGAATAGGATTAAATACCGCTGAATAAATATTTATCCATCCGATTAGTACAATGACTCCGTAAAGGCCAATGGTAAACCAGTCGATGTGGGGTATAATATCATTGCGTCGGTTGCTCATTGCCCAGGTTTCTTGATGGATGCCATTCTTACAGGCTTTGTATTATGCTTGTGCTTTTTCTTGGGCGCTGTTTTTTCCTCTGCCAGGTATTGAATGGTGTTACCATTCAGCATGCGTTGTTCAATCTCCGGTCTTTTAATAGTGTCGGTCAAATATTTTTCAATCATTAAGCTCGCGATAGGAGCAGCCCAATCGGCGCCCCATCCGCCCCGTTCCACCACCACACTAATTGCTATACGGGGAGTATCTTTCGGAGCAAAAGCAATAAATAAGGAATTGTTTCTTCCGTTCGGATTTTGTGCGGTACCCGTTTTTCCACACATTACAACACTCGGAATCTTACTGGCTGCAGCAGTTCCATCGTTTACCACATCGCACATGCCGTCGGCAACTACTTCGAAATATTTTGATTCTATCGGTACAAAATGTTTGGTGGTATATTTTTTAGATGCAGGTTTATCGCCAATACCTTTTATAATGTGCGGAGTATAATAGTACCCCCTGTTACCAATAATAGCAGCCTGGTTAGCAAGTTGCAAAGGTGTTACTCCCAACTCTCCCTGTCCTATGGCAAGCGAAATAATAGTTGATCCTTTCCAATGTCCCTTACCGTGAAATTTGTCATAATAGTTTTCTGTAGGCAGCGAACCCCTGAGTGCACTTGGCAAATCAATATCCGGACGTATTCCAATATTAAAGCTGGTTACATATCTTCTCCATGAAGCAAAAGCTTCTTCAGTGGAATGATATTTTTTATTATTCATGATGCTCATAAAAACATCACAGAAATAAGTATTGCAGGAATAGGCGATTGCTTTTTCGAGCTTCAAAGGTCCATGCCTTAAGTCGCAGGCAACGGTAACATTCCCAATGTGAAAAGCGCCCGGGCAGCTATAAACAGTATTTTCATCCAATACACCTTCCTGCTGCCCAATAAGTGCTTCAATAGTTTTGAAAGTGGAACCGGGTGGATACATGGCCATCAATGCTCGATTGAATAAGGGAACATCAATACTATCCTGCAAAAGTTTTGCATAGTTTTTGGCGCGTACACTTCCTACCATCATATTCGGGTCGTAGTTAGGACTTGAAACAAGAGCCAATATTTCTCCGGTCCGTGGATCGATGGCTACAATGCTGCCCGCTTTATTCTGCATTAACTTTTCTCCGTATTCCTGCAATTTGGCATCAATGCTGCAGGTAAGGTTATCGCCTGTAATGGGCAGGGTATCGAATTTCCCATCTTTATAATCGCCCACTTCTTTATTCATGGCATCGAACATTTCAATCTTCACTCCTTTTTTTCCTCTCAAATCATCTTCGTATGATTCTTCAACACCACTAATGCCTATGTAATCACCTTCTTTATATTCCGGGTCGCGTTCGCAGAGGGCTTTATCAACTTCACCGATGTATCCTAAAATGTGGGGAGCTATTTTTAACGGATATCTTCTTACGGTACGTACCTGCGATGTAAATCCATGATACTTATATAGCTTTTCCTGAAAGACCGCATAAATCTCTGGCGTTACTTCCTTCATGAATACTGAAGCATGGTAAGCCGTATTTTGAATAGTTGCTTTTTTAATGCCAGAAATAAAATCTGTCTTGGTGATGCCTAAATCGGTGCAGAATGAATTGGTATCAAAATCTTTTACCAATGAGGGAGTAGCTAAAATATCGTAAGCAGCTTCATTACTAACCAATAAATGTCCGTTACGGTCGAATATACATCCCCGTGGAGGATACTGTGTGATGTGGCGGAAGGTTTCGTTACTCGCATCCAGCTTCAGGCTATCGTCTATCACTTGCATGTAGAATAGTCGTACAATGCATGCAATGCAGACGGTAATGAAGATTCCACCAATAATATATTTTCTGTTTGTGAGAAGAGCGTTCATTAGAGATTCCTGAAAAATAAACTTTGGGTTATCAAAAAGAGAATAAGGGTCGCAATCCCGCTTAATACAACTTTGAGAAGAGTAGTGAAAAAGCCATGTAATGAAAATGTTTCAAGGTAGAATAAAACGAAGTGATGAATAAAAATCAATGTTCCTGCATAGCTAATCATCCATCGTATTCCCATAGAATTGACGGTCGCCGAAGCATCTGCATTATAATCTCCTGCAGGGGCAAATACTCTCAATGCCCGAGGCCGGCAAAAGGCCATAAATGTGCAGGCAGCGGCATTCATCCCCATGGTATTATAAAACATATCGATAATTAAACCGGTTGCGAAAGCAATAATCAGCACCAGGGTTTTGTTGATGCGTATAGGCAACATTAATATAGCGCCTACAAAAAGAAAAGGGTTGAAGTATGCACCCATGTCAAGATGACGGATGATAGTTACCTGCAGCAGAATAAAGAATGAAAACCGTAATATGTTTTTCCCGAGTTCGATCATTATTTTACTTTATCATTTAATGCATTTTGCGTGGCTCTTTCCAGGCTGTCTTTCTCCGTCTTTTCAATAGAGCTTACTACATACACATATCGAATGTTTTTAAAATCGGTTGAAAGCTTTACACGAATGGTGTAAAAATATAACTCGGGTATGGCCTTAAAATTATCAACTGTTCCAACCATAATGCCTTTTGGAAAAACAGTCGAAAAACCACTTGTTACAATAGTATCGCCTTGTTTTACTTTTTCACTCATGGGTATTTGATTGAGGGTAGCAAAACGGTAGTCTTTATTATCGCTCCAGGAAAGCGACCCAAATGTTCCACTCTTTTTAAACATGGCGCTCACCAATGTTTTTTGATGCAATAACGACATCACTACGGAATAGCGTGAAGATACTTTTACCACTATTCCTACTATTCCTGTTGGGCTTATTACGCCCATCCCTTCGCCTATTCCTTCTTCCGAGCCGGCACGTAATGTTAAATAGTTATTGGGCAGATTAGTAGAATTATCTACCACTTCGGCTAAAATAAAATTATACTGTTGGCCGAATGGATTTGTTAGAGTACCTTTTTTATAAGTAGAAGTATCTTTTGTTTTCGATACGGTATTTAATAACTGTGCATTTTCTTCAGCTAATTGATGGTTTACATTTTGAAGGCTGAAATAGGAAGTTACTCCTGAATAAGCGCCGTAAACGGTTCCTGCAATTCGGTTTGATGAATTGAAATAACCTGCCTCATGGTAATAGTTATTGGTAACAACAAAGGCAATAGAAATAATTTCTAATGCTATAAATAGCAGGGAGAAATAAAATCTTCGGAAAAATGCAATTATACCATACATGAGATGGGTGCAAAAATACTATAATCCATCCGTATTAACGACTGGGGAATGGCTATTTTTCTATAACAAGTCGTTTATTTATAATACCTTCACTAGAGGTTATTTGTATGATGTAGAATCCATTTATAACATGGGGTATGTTTACAAGAAGATGTTGATCCCGTTCGCTTGAATCAATATTTTGGAAATACA
>Ga0134125_10000049_pt1 | contig 174555 bp, 135 predicted proteins | sample KB31751_FD_96464 | JGI IMG/M metagenome (GOLD analysis project Ga0134125, IMG submission 96464) | Terrestrial soil microbial communities with excess Nitrogen fertilizer from Kellogg Biological Station, Michigan, USA - KB3-175-1 | ecosystem: Environmental > Terrestrial > Soil > Unclassified ...
CTTTAATTGGAGCAGGTTTCATACCAACCTGCCGCTGATTACTGATAACTGATTACTGATTACTTCCTTTTCTGCGTTTGTAGAAAATCTGTTCCCTTAATTGGAGCAGGTTTCATACCAACCTGCCGCTGATTACTGATAACTGATTACTGATTTACTTCCTTTTCTGCGTTTGTAGAAAATCTGTTCCCTTAATTGGAGCAGGTTTCATTCCAACCTGCTGGCTGATTACTGATTACTGATTACTGATTACTGATAACTGATTACTGATTACTTCCTTCCCTACCCAATCCATTTGCTGAGTATCAGCAGAACTAAAAACAGCACGAACAAAATCAAGGCTATCAAGACAAAGCGCAGGCTCGGGTCATAGGATGCTTCGTCAATAACAATACTCGTTCCTTTTCGCAGTTTGTTTACGCCGGGCATGATTCGCCGCTCAATATTGCCAAGCCCAGACCCGGGTGGTTCTCGTCGATCATCGGGCGGTATAGATTTGCTTTCTGTCTGCAGAGTATGAGGAGCGTCGGATGCACGTTGAGTTTGAGGAGGAGTGCTTGAAATCGAAACTGTGTCGGCTAAGTTCACATCGCTTGGTGCGTTCGCTTCCTCCTCGACTGGAGGCTCATAGTCGACCAAAGTAGCGCCGGCGTTGACATTGGTTGTATTACCAATGCTTTGGGCCGAAGCAGCTGACGCTTCTTCGTTCGCGGACTGTGATGATGAAGTGGCGAGCCCACACTGCGGACAAAACAACGCTCCCGATCGGAACGAAGCTCCACAGGACGAACAGCGTCTAAAGATTTCAGGCTGCATAAGAGACAAAAACCGGGAACCGTAAACCGGGAACCGTAAACCGGAAACCGGGAACCGTGAACCGGAAACCGGGAACCGGAAACCGGGAACCGGGAACCGGGAACCGGGAACCGAAACCGCGAACGTATTAACCCGTCGGCAGTGCTACTGAATACTGATTACTGTCGATATATTACTTAAGCCGCCACACCCGGTTCACAGTTCCCGGTTTACGGTTCCCGGTTCACAGTTTCCGGTTTCCGGTTTCCGGTTTACGGTTCCCGGTTCACGGTTCCCGGTTCACGGTTCACGGTTTACGGTTTACGGTTCCCGGTTTACGGTTCACGGTTTCCGCTTCCCGGTTCCCGGCTTTCTAGATTCGATGCATCGCGTTGAAGAGGTCTTCGCGTTGGGCGTAAATGCGGACGCCAAGCGTTTCCCCTTCGCGCGCTAGCCGCTCCTTCAGATTGGCGGCACTTTCTTGAGCACGCATCGTGTCAGCAATAATCACCATCGCAAACTTACCCTGGACGACGGTCTGATTAATATCGACGATGCTGCATGAGGCTTCGGCCAAAATCTGCGCTACGCCAGCCACGATGCCGGGATGATCAACTCCGAAGACCGAGATTACCATCCGATCGGACGAGCCTTCACCACGAGACCCGTTTAAGCCGGCTTGAGAACTTCCGACAGTTCGCTGAGCCGGCCGGTTGTGAGGAAGGTAGGTTTCAACCTCGCGATAGATTTCTGTGACCAACTGTTCGACGGTCTGTTCGTCAGCGCCGGCGCCCAGACGGCCGTACACTGCACGCGTGATTCGATAAATCAGCTCTTCATTGGCCATTATTTCGGATTCAGAGGAGTCAAGATTGGGTGAATTTGTAGGGGTCTGTGCTTGGTTCTTATCTCATTCTCACCCGGTTTCAACCGGGTGACATGGTTCATTTAAGACTTCATAACCGTTTCAACGGTTTCGATCCTGCAGAAGTTGAGCCTAAACCGTTGAAACGGTTCAGGAATTAACAACAGGTTAAGGAACACCTGGTTGAAACCAGGTGTGAATAAGATTAAGCGCGGTTACCCGCGGCCGTTATCGCGAGCGAGCTCGCGCGCCGCAGAGCGTAGTTCGTCGGACAATGATTCTGTTAGATCAACTCGATCGACAATTCCGACAACGGCCGCTTCAATAGCCATCTCCTGGTTCCCGATCGCAGTGCGCGCAGCCTTGCCAAACGCACACATGACAGTTTCGCCGGCGCCGGCTCCGAGTCGATCAGCAACAACGATGATGCTGCGGTTCGGCTCCTTATCGAGATCGAACGGGTGCACAATAAGAAACCGCACGCCTTCAAGATCCGGCGACTTCTTTGTAGACCAAACTGTGCCGACAACTTTTCCGAGGAACATGTTTCAGGTCTCAAGTTTCAGATCTAAAAGTTTCAGGTCTCAAGTTTCAGGTCTCAAGTTTCAGGTCTCAAGTCATAAGCCCGCGGTTCATCTTGAAACCTTAAACCTGAAACTTGAAACCAATCACATCTCAAGTTTCAGGTCTCAAGTCATAAGCCCCTTGAAACCTTAAACCTGAGACTTGAAACCAACCACATCTCAAGTTTCAAGTCATAAGCCCGCGGTTCATCTTGAAACCTTAAACCTGAGACTTGAAACCAATCACATCTCAAAGTTTCAGCTCTCAAGTCATAAGCCCCTTGAAACCTTAAACCTGAAACTTGAAACCAATCACATCTCAAAGTTTCAGCTCTCAAGTCATAAGCCCCTTGAAACCTTAAACCTGAGACTTGAAACCCATCACACCTTAGCGAAAATCTCGACCGGATCTCCCATGTCGCGCGCAGCCGGAGTGATGATCGTTTTATCGCTGATGTAGATCTTCTCGCCTTTCTGAATCGCGCGGCGGACGTCGTCCTCGCTCACGAAGTCAGTCGCTTTTCGGCCATTAGCCGACGGCGTTTTCGCTGCAACTGGAGCCGGCTTGCTTTCCGGAGCCGGGGCAGGCTGTGACGCGGGCTTGTTTCCCGCATACATGCTGCCCGCTTCCACTTCAGCTGGCGGCGAAGGCAACGGACTCGGCGTGTCGCTGCGTCCCGCTAGAAAACGATCGACGATCGCAGCAATCTCTTCGCGACCAATCTTCGCTGCTGGTGCTGCAGTTGCAGCAATCGGCTGCTGTGCTGGTGGAGCTTTTGGTGCTGCCGTCGCTGAAGCAGCAACTGCAGGCCTCGCACTCTTGACCGGTCTCACCTCGAAAGCGACACGTTTGATGTCCATGAGATGAAGCGGTGAGACGTTGTCCGAAGTCACATTGCCGCCCCACGAGCCGCAACCCAAAGTCATCGATGGCGGCAATGCTGTCGAAAAGCCGATGGCGCCATGCGTCGTTGGCGTGTTGACAGTAATTCGAGACGCCGGCATTTCCGTTCCATACTTCACCGCAGCCTCGCGCGATCGCGTGTGAATGCCTGCGGTATGGCCCATGCCGCCGTAGCGAAGCACTTCGTAACAACGCTCGGCCCCTCGTTCAAGTCCATCCACAACGTAGAACGCGAGGATTGGAGAGAGCTTTTCCATCGACAGAGGAAAATCACGTCCAACTCCGGCCACGTCAGCCATTAAGCAACGCGTCCCCGGCGGAACAGTGATACCGGCCATCTTCGCAATCACTTCAACCGACCTGCCTACGATTCCCGGATTTAAGGATCGTTGCGGTGTCGAAACAATCCTTCCTAGTTGGTCAGCCTCTGCAGCTGACACGAAGTGAGCTCCCTGCAGCTTGAACTGTTCACGGACCGCGGCTTCGATCGGTGCGTCGACAACGACTGCTTGTTCAGAAGCACAAATGGTGCCGTTGTCAAAACATTTTCCAGTGAGAATGTCCTGAACTGCCTTCGGGACGTCGGCGCTTCGTTCGATGAAGACCGGTACGTTTCCTGGTCCGACACCAAACGCCGGCTTGCCCGATGAATACGCTGCGCGCACCAAACCAATGCCGCCCGTCGCCAGTATGACGGCCGTCTGTTTGTGCTTCATCAGCGCTTCAGTGCCTTCGATCGTGGCGGTCGACATGCAACCAATCGCGTCCGCAGGCAGGCCTTCCTTAACTCCAGCTTCTCTCATGACGCGCGCTGACTCGTTGATACAGCGAGCGGCTGAAGGGTGTGGCGAGAGCACAATTGTGTTTCGAGACTTTATTGAGATAAGGATCTTGAATATGGCTGTCGAAGTGGGATTGGTTGACGGAATGATACCGGCGACGACCCCGCGAGGACTGGCGATCTCGACCACATCCTTTGATTCAGAGACAACGCCGACAGTGCGCAGGCCGCGAAAGTAATTCCAAACATCTTCCGCGGCAAAGCGGTTCTTCTCCTGCTTGTCGGCAGGAACGCCATAACCGGTTTCTTCGACCGCCATAGCTCCGAGCCGCGCTGCTTCTTTTAGAGCAGCGGCTGCCATTACTTCGCAAATGCGATCTATCTTTGTCTGATCGTAACGCGCAATTTCGAGTTGGGCTTTGTGTGCGGCTTCAACGAGGTCGCGCGCTTGCTGGACGGAAACAAGATCTTTGTCTACTGACATTGTAAAACTCCGCGAAAAGCTGTGCCTGGATCTTCGTGCGTAGTTCTTTGTTGGTCGACTGCTTACTGGTCTCCTACTCGCCGAATCAGGAGCACAACTACAAAGAACAAAGAACCAAGCACCAAGTACCTGCAAAGTTCAAGAGGGTTTCAGGTCAAGACTTTGGTTATCGCGCTCTGTCCTTGGCGGTGTCTCGAGTTCCAGCCTGCAACGTGCGGCCTTGATCACCCTGACTTAATTGGCCACGAGCACCACCACCCTGGAGGCTTCGTTCATCGGGGCTCAACCCAGTACGGCCATTCACAGGCAACACGCGTTCGACTTCAATGTGCGGTCGTGGGATTACGTGCACGCTGATTAATTCGCCAACGCGTCGGGCCGCTGCTGCCCCGGCGTCCGTCGCAGCCTTCACCGCGCCCACATCGCCTCGCACAAAGATGGTCACGTAGCCGGCGCCGATGTATTCCTTGCCTAACAGTTGCACGTTGGCAGCCTTAACCATCGCGTCGGCGGCCTCGACCGCTCCGACAAAGCCTTTGGTCTCGACCATTCCTAGAGCTTCTAACGTCTGCGACATTCTCGCTTCTCCTGTTTTAGAAGTTAATAAGGGGACTGCTTGACTTAATTTGGTATGCGTCAACGTATCACCCTGTGCCGGAAGAATCAAGAGACGCCCAAACTTTTGAGCCGCAAAAGTTTGACAAGCTTTTACGGGGCAGCTATATTCGGCGCCAAGTAAAGCGGTCATACTAGTGGGGCTCCATTTCAGCGGCGATCTCAGCAACGTTCAGGCCAGTCCTTTCACAAACTGACATCGCAAAACAACGACCCAAACCCGGCCTGGTTAAGGCTAACGCGGATTGGTAATGGCAGCGACTATCGGCGAACAGTTGCGACTCGCCCGCGAGGAGCAGGGTATAGCCCTGCGAGAAATCTCCAACCAAACGCGCATCTCAATGCGCTATCTCGAAGCCATTGAGACTAACGACTTCAAGCGGCTGCCGGGTGGAATTTTCAACCGCAGTTTCGTGAAGGCTTACGCAAAGCACGTGGGCTTTGATGAACGACAGGCGCTCGAGGGATATGCGCGCTTGATGCGCGAGTTGGGTCAGCCCTACGATGATGTCGACACCACCCCGCATCAACATAAGGTTTACGATGATCCGCCGGCGACCCGTTCACCGGTGCTTACGGTTTTTCTGGCGATTCTTATCCTGGCGATTCTGACTTTAGGAGTACTCGCCGCAGTGCACTGGTATCAACGGCGAACGTCTTCCGTTTTGGATGAGCATCAACAGTTGAGTTGATGCCACGGGCTTGCCCCGTGGTGACTCACGTTAGCTGCTACAAAACCAGCCATAGTTTTTCATTTACAGATTTCCGTTATTTTAGCCGCTAGCGTGAACCTCCACCGGGCCAGCCGGTGGCATCCACGCAGTTTTTGCTGGTCATTTTTGTAGCGACCAACGTTACTCACCACGGGACAAGCCCGTGGCATTAACTCAAACTGCCTCAGCCTATCCGCGCTGCCCGCTTCAATGGCGGGCAGTTCTGTTTTATAGTGGCAGTCTCCATCTAATCCCTTTCATAGCCCGGGAGTATTTATTAGGAAATGATCACTACACCAATTCTTGAGGGACTTACATTCGACGACGTTCTGCTGGTACCCTCCCGTTCGGACGTCCTGCCTTCGGAAACTGACACATCAACTCAGCTGACACGGAATATTCGACTGCAGATCCCACTGTGCTCCGCGGCCATGGACACGGTCACGGAAGCAGCACTTGCGATCGCGCTGGCTCAGCAGGGCGGCATTGGCGTGATTCATCGCAACATGAGCATCGAGCGCCAGGCTGAAGAAGTTGACAAAGTTAAACGCTCCGAGTCGGGGATGATTGTCGATCCCGTGACTATTCGGCCCGACCGTCCGGTGCGTGAGGCTTTGCTGGTGATGGAGCGATACCACATCAGCGGCGTGCCTGTCGTAGACGAAGATGGTCACCTCGTCGGCATCATCACCAATCGCGACCTTCGCTTTGAAACACGTTTTGATATTCCCGTCTCCGACGTGATGACTCCTCAGCCGCTCGTTACCGTTCCGGTTGGCACGACGTTGGAGCAGGCGAAGATTGTCCTGCAGGAACATCGGATCGAAAAGCTTTTGGTGGTCGATGAGGACAAGCACATCAAAGGCCTGATCACGGTTAAGGACATTCAAAAAGCAATTCGTTATCCAACGGCAGCGAAAGATAACCTCGGTCGCTTGCGCGTAGCCGCCGCGATCGGCGCCACTGGAGATTTTCGAGAACGCGCTGCGGGCCTGGTGAATGCCCGCGTCGATTGCCTGGTTATCGATACCGCACACGGACATTCTTCGCGTGTAATTGATGCTGTCCGCGAGATCAAGAAGTCTTATCCGGATCTTGATCTGATCGCCGGCAACGTAGCCACTTCCGACGGCGCTCGCGAATTGATCGAGGCAGGAGTTGATGCAATAAAAGTAGGAATCGGCCCAGGTTCGATCTGTACTACTCGCGTGGTCACGGGAGCAGGCGTGCCTCAGATCACTGCCATTCAATCTTGTGTTGAAGCTGCTCGAGCCGGCGGTGTGCCCGTGATCTCCGACGGCGGCGTCAAGTTCTCAGGCGACGTAGCCAAAGCTATTGCCACTGGAGCCGACGTGGTGATGATTGGATCGCTCTTCGCCGGCACTGAAGAAGCACCCGGCGAAGTAATTTTGTTTCAAGGCCGTTCGTTTAAGACTTATCGCGGTATGGGTTCCATTGGCGCGATGCGCGAAGGTTCAAAAGACCGTTACTTCCAGGAAGGCACTGAAATGGAATCGAAGCTGGTGCCTGAAGGTATCGAGGGCCGCGTTCCCTACAAAGGCACGCTCGCGGATATGGTCACTCAGTTAGTTGGCGGCTTGCGGTCGGGCATGGGCTACACCGGCTGCCGCACGATCAAAGATTTTCAGGAGAAGACTAGTTTCATTCGCATCACTTCCGCTGGTCTCCGCGAATCTCACGTACACGACGTGATCATTACGAAGGAAGCGCCAAACTATCGATTGGAATAAGTGTTCTCGCTGTAGACTTGAAATGCGAAAGAGAACATCAGCTTCCGCCGCATTGTCGTTTTCTCCACGGTCAGTCAAGGAGTATTTGTCCGACACTTGTCGTTGCCACTCCTTTCAGGCACACCCGGTTTCAACCGGGTGTGCCCTCAACACGTAAACAGCTGGTAACCGTTTCAACGGTTTCCCCACCCTTATTGCCGTAAAATAAATTTGTGAACTCTTAGCCTATGCGCCGCGTCGAAGCGGCATCGTGATTGCCAAAGACTCATCAATATGGCGGAACGCAAAGCATTATTAATCGCCAATCCTAAGACCGGTCGTTACGGCACGCGCCGTCGTCCTCAGCTCGAATCAATTTGCACGTATCTTCGTCAGCAAAATGTCGAGATAGAACTCGTTCCGACCAAATCGCCAGGACACGCAACTCAATTAGCCGCAGCCGCTGCCAAAAACGGATTCAACGAAGTAATAGTTTCAGGTGGTGATGGCACCATCAACGAAGTCCTCCAGGGAATGATTGGCACAAACACCAGGATGGGAATCCTTCCTACTGGAACGGGAAACGTGCTGGCGCGCGAATTGAAGCTGCCGCTTGATGCCAAACGTGCTGCGGAAGTCATAGCGCGTGGTCGCACTCGTACGATTTACCCCGGTTGTGTCATCGATGAGAAGAAAGGGTCGCGGCGCTATTTTCTATTGATGGCGGGGATTGGCTTGGACGCGTCGGTGATTGAGCGAGTTCATCCAGGACTCAAAAAACGAATTGGCAAAGCGGCGTTTTGGTATTCCGGCTTGAGCCAGTTGGCTGGGTGGCAACCGATACCTTTTGAAATCGAGATCGACGGCAAGATCTATGAAGCTACGTTCGCCGTCATCGGCAAGGCCGCTAACTATGGCGGCCAGTTAGCAGTGACGCCACGAGCACGTATCGATCACCCGGAGTTTGAAATCTGTGTCATCGAATCTCGCAGCCGCCTTCGTTATCTGCGTCTGCTTTCGTACGTCATGCGCGGCGGCATTCCCGCTAACAAGAATGGCATTCGTTTTTTTCACGCCACCCAAGCCCGAGCAAACGGAAACACCGCGGTCCAAATCGACGGCGAACTGCTCGGCAACCTGCCAATGAGTTTTGAGATCGCGCCATACACGCTCGACGTATTCGTGTGATCCGAATAGCTCGTTACGGATCTGCTGTCCGATGTGCGGTAAGCCTCAGCCTCACCGCACATCAGACAGCACAGCCGCAACAGGATATCTTCTCCGACTTCCCCATTTCCTCACCTTGCTGCTTGCACGCGCTCCCCGCTTCGATTATTAATCAATCGAAATGGCGGCAACCGAACGTCTCTATTACAAAGACTCGCACTTGATCGAGTTCGAGGCGCGCGTGATTGACATCACGGAGCGCGTCAGTGGCTGGACCGCAGTGACGCTGGACCGGACCGCCTTCTATCCAACTGGCGGCGGGCAGCCCAGCGACACCGGGATGCTCGATGGCGCTCGCGTAATGGAATGCACTGACGAAGGCGATCTTGTCTTTCATCTCATCCAGGGACCAACGCCGAAGATCGGCGCCACCGTCAAAGGCCGAGTCGATTGGCCGCGCCGGCTCGACCACATCCAACAACATTCGGGCCAACACATTCTCTCGCAAGCACTCGTGAGTTTGTTCGATGCTCCGACGCGCAGCTTTCGCGTCATGGAGCAGGTCTGCGAAATCGATGTCGACTTGATCAATCCGACTGAGGAACGAATCGAGCGCGCCGTTGAGATGGCTAACAATGTCATCTGGGAAGACCGGCCGATGGTGACGCGCGAGGTAACTTCAGAAGCAGCCGCGCTCCTCCCGTTGCGAAAAGAGCCGGCGCGAGAAGGCAATTTGCGGCTAATCGAGATCGAGGGATTTGATCTGACTCCTTGTGGAGGAACGCACGCGTCACATACCGGCGAAGTCGGAATAATTGCCGTGCGTTCGTGGGAACGGGCCAAGGGTCTTACAAGAATTGAATGGGTCGCTGGACGTCGGGTTCTCGAAGACTATCGACGCGCCAACAAGAGCGCTCGCACCGTCGCGGCTTTGTTCAGCACCGGACGTGACGAGGCTCCCAAACTCGCAGGGCGAATGCTGGAGGAGAACAAGTCGCTGCTTCATCGACTGAGACCTCTCGAAGAGATTGCCGCGCGGTCCGAGGCTGAACACCTCTACGCTGAAGCTTCACCAAACGCTGACGGCTTACGCGTGGTCTCAAAAATCTTCGAACACCGAGATGCTGACTCCCTGCGAATGATTGCCCAAGCGCTTACGACAAATCAAAATGTAATCGCTCTGCTCGGCTCAACCGACGCTGACGCAGCACGCCTCGTATTCGCTCGCTCAACCGACGCACCAGGCGACATGAACGCACTGATGAAAACCGCCTGCAATCTTATTGACGGCCGCGGCGGCGGCAAACCCGACCTGGCCCAGGGCGGCGGCAAAAATGTCACCAAGCTCACTCAAGCCCTCGCCGAAGCCACACAGGAAATTTCTGTTGGTGGGTAACTCATAATTATGTTGACATGAGAATTAGCAATAAACTATGGTGCACCACAAATATCGTGGGGGCTCAAGGGTTTGAATCAACTAGCAACGATCAACATGAAGGAGAAAAATAATGGAAGGTCCTAACGCGATTGGCATCCCTGACGGAGATGATCTCTTCACTGATGAAGCTTCACCAGTCTTGGCCGAAGATCCTGAGGTCAATCAACCGTGGATGGAGTTTGCGGCGCAAGTAAAACCAACCGGTGGAAGAGACGCCAGAAATAAGAAGAAGGAATAGGCGTCCGCCGGCAACGAAGGACTGATCAAGCTGCCTCTCAGCCCTTCATTACCTCATTACCGAGAAATCGGCTCAACTCGAAATTAACGACGACCAGCAGGGCGACTGGGTGGATACCGAGTAGCCCTGCCTGGATTAGTGTTTCCCGCCGACATGGCCTTTCTGCTTTCCCCAGCGGTGCTACCTCTTACCGCAACTCTTCTCAACGCTGCAAAAGGAGACTCATAAAAAGATGCTCGATTTCCGTTTAGGCCTTAATCATCCAGTCTCGGCCTGGGAGTCGGATCCGGCCGGTTTGCGCGCGGGCGAAAGTTATGTTCGGCCCTACCAGCATTCAGCCCTGCAGGCCTACGCGATAACCGACGACTCGCGCCTGTTGTTTGTCGTGAAGGAAAGGGTACGCGGCGTCTCATCCACGTGGGCGGCGAACGAGTTTCAGATGACGAAGGTTTCGCCGGAAGCTCTCTCGGCAGAGTTGGAACGCGCCGAGCAGTGGCCGCTCGATTTTATACTGCTGCTGATCACAGAGCACGCCGTGAACATACACGCGGGAGCTTGGGGAACCGCGCCCGTCTATGTGCTGAAAGCGGAAGAAACTTTGTGGGCTCACTGGGATCCTTCAGAGCTTTACCGTCACACACGCAACAAATCTCTGGACCCGGAGCTCGTTGCTCATTTTCTAGTCAAGCATGGCTGTGATTATTCGAGGCAGACGCTGTTTCCAGAGATTAAGCTGCTGACGGAACGGTCTCGGACCCAGTGGGCTGTTCGCGACGGCCATGCGGGAGAGGTCGAGATCGAATATCCACGGCCGGCTGAAGCGTGGCGACCGCGCGCCTTGAAATCCGGGGCCGATGTTCTGGGAACGTTCCGAGACATCCTGACCGCTTCGATGAAACGCTGGGTAGCTGATGATGCAGATCCGGTATCGGCTGAGCTAAGCAGTGGCCTGGATACGGGTATGGTCGCGGCGCTCGCAGCGGGATTAACCTCGCGTCCGGTTCAGACGTACGGTTTAGTCATGCCGGGCGAACCAGGCCGGCTACAACAAGAGCGGCGGAACGAGCTTATTGAGCGATTTGGATTTGTCGATCGGCCTGTCACAGCGGAGGACTACCCGCCGCTCTCTTCGGGGAACCGCCTGCGCGAGAGTCGCATCGTGCCGGGCCACGAATTCTATTACGAAGCCTTTGAGGCAATGCTCAAGGTCGCCTCCGCTCATGGCACTACGAAACTGTTTAGCGGTAACGGCGGCGACGAACTCTGTTCCCCTTTTGCCAATGAATGGACCGAAGAACAACGCGAGTTGAGGCGCAGAGATGTCCTTGCCGAAAGGGCCGACGTGCCCTCATTCCTCACGGACCGAACGTATGAGAGTTTTCGGGATACTGTTTACACGATCGACCGCGCGCCCCGCGCGGCCATGTCCGTGTCGGCGTTGACTTCAGCCTACGCTGCCGCGCCGCTCTATTTAGGCAATGGTATTTGGCCGGTCAATCCGCTTTGCACGCCGGAGCTGGTGCGTTTCTGCCGCAGTTTGCCGTCCGAGTGGCGCGCGGGCCGTTCGCTCCAGAGAAAGTTCATGACTTATCTGGGATGTTCCGAGGCGTTCGCCTACCCGAAGTCTACTGAGACCTTCATCCCGGTCGCGCAGTTAGCCATGCGCCAGAAGGCTCGACCCCTGTTTGAGGAGTTGTTCGAGAAATCCCGACTCGCAGAGATGGGTTTTGTCGATCGCGAGAAGCTGCTCTCTTCATATGCCGAGTATTGCTCAAACGAAGCGCAGGAGGTCCCGGACGCGGAAGAGGGGTTCTACTCCGTGGCCGTACTCGAGTTGACGTTACGCGCATTACAAGGCGAGGCGCCGCCGAGTTAGGCGACTCCTTTATGCAATCTTCGCTAGGCCGTCTCAGTCGCGGTTTCACTGTGCCAGGGTTCGCCCCAACGACTCAAGCCTTCCTGCTCCGGGTGGCGGCCCGGACATGATTCTGATGTGAGCCTAATCTTCTTCCGCACGCTGCATCCGCACAGGTCACAAATTTTTTGACTTTCGTCAGTCGCCGTAAGTTTGTAGAGGAGTTTGTCCGGCGGGTCGATCATGTGCGGACAGCTCAAACAAGCCGAGCGCCGCCGCTCAAGCGTAGGCTGATCGACAACTGTGAAACCAACCTTGCCCCACCGCAACAGCGCCGACGCGGCCCGCTTTACCAATTCCACGTTCGAAAATTGAGGCGGCTCGCCGCCCGTTGCGCGCGCCTTTGGTGGATTGGCCAGCAGATATTTCAGCATGACGGGGTTCCTACGGCTCGCGAGAAGATTGTGAGAATAAACCTCGTCACGCAGCGCGGCTTCCAAAACCTGCACTGAGACCGGTTCATCGAGGCCGAGCGTGAGCCCTAACTCGAGGCATTTCTCTTCCAGATCATCATCGACGCGGGGCGAGACTTCAACGCTTTTGGAATCAGGATTGAGTGTTTGCTGGTTTTGCATAATTGATCTCGTCACTCCAGGTTCGTAGTTGATAATAGCTAATAATCGACTGCGGTCAGTAGACTTTTGTCTCCTGGTAAGGAGACGGACGTTGCGGCGTTTGCTGCAATGGACGCAACTCACGCCGTACCACGCATGATCTGAAGCCAGTAGTCACCGCAAATTATCCCATCCTGGCTCAGGAGGTGTCCGTTCACTTCGAGCCCCTCTTCTCCAGCAACGACGCCCTGGCTGAAACTGACCTCGGCAGGCTTCCACGTCACCGAGAGTTTCCCGTTCATGATTTCGACGGAAGCCGACTGGACTGTGTCTGACACATCTATGTCCTGCGGAGACTTGACCTCATCTGTCGAGATTCTGATCTTCGGGCCATAGGGAAACCCGAAGCAGCAGCAGTAGCAATCCTTCCAGACCCAGTCGCCTCCTCTTCTCAGGCAATCTGCTTTCCTGATGTCCACCTGTTCGTGGTTCGCAGTGTTGTAGCAGATAGTCCTCACCAGAGGAGTCAAATAATTCTTCGGATCACAAAATGGGATTGGCTGTCCCCAAGCTAAACACTCACAGAAAGCTCGCATAATGACGGGTTCCGAGCAGACTTCTGGGGAACACTTCATCGTTCCGAGCGGCACTTTTGATTCACAGGCCCACGGACCGGGGTCGCCGCGGCAGCAGCAGTAGCAAGTCCTCCAAACCCATCTCCGGTCTCTATCTCTCAGCGCCTGGCAATCTTCCTCGCTGATGTTGCGCTGCTCGTCGGTAACCCTGTTGTAGCAGGTATGAGTAGGGACGCCCTTCAGAGAACGCTGCGGCATACAATCCGGGATCGGTTTACCCGAGCCATCCTGGCATTCACAGAATTCCAGCCATTCGAAAGAGTGTGAGAAGCCTGAGCAGTGCTCCGGTGTGCACATCAAGTGTCCCGGCGGCAGCTCAGGCTCACAAGGTTCAACGATTTCCTGGTTCCTCGGTTGTTTCAAGTTCGGGGTATCACGAGTTAAGCCTCAAGTCCGGCCGCCGGCATTTCGCGACTCACGGGTAAAGGCGCGGGAATATCTTTCGACGCGTGCATGACTTGCAGCCAATAGTCACCGCAGATAATCCCCCGAATGCTCAGCAGATGTCCGTTGACTGAAATATCGGTGTCGGGAGAAACGTCGCCCAGTCCGATGTGGTGAATGCGGCCATGATAATGACCCGCGCTGATGTTCTGTATCCTGACGGGGTCGCCGCTCTCCGTCACCAACTCGTCACCGATGTGCAGAAGACTCGCTGGCTTGAGCTGCCCGTCCGACATCAGGAAGAGCTGGTCGGGCGTGGCTCTTATCCCAACGCCTTCGCCGTACGTGACAATGATTACTTCGTGCCCGTCTTCGCCGGCTGAGACTCCGTCGCTGAAGCTGACGTTTGCCGGCTGCCACGTCACCGAGAGTTGACCGCCGGAGCGTTCGATGGAAGCTGCCTGGATGGTATCCGAGACGTCTACGTCATGTGCCGGCTTGACCTCATCTTCTGAAGTTCTGATCTCCTGATCGTCACCAGCGCCCGAGCAGCAGCAATAACACCTGGTCCAGGACCAGTTCCGATCTCTGTCGCGGAGGTCCTGGCATGCTTCAGGGGAAATATTGCGTTGTTCCCCGCTGACCTTGTTGTAGCAGGTGTCTGTGCGAATTGGAGCGTCAGGACCCTTTGGGTCACAGTTTGGGATATGTTTGCCTTGCCAATCTAAACACTTACACCAAGCCCTCCAATCCGCGCTTTCTCTGAAATCCATACACTGTTCCGGGTAACACGTCAAAGCACCTGGGGGGATATTGTGCTCGCAAGGTGTAGGCGTCGTTGCCATATGGTAGTTCTCCTTCGCGGGTTATGAAGCAGGCCACAGCGCTGAAGCTCCGACCTGCCTCGGTGAATTCAAGTACGTCTCTTGCTCGCCCGCAGAATAAACCCGGGCCGCCTCTCAAACTCCTTCCAAACTCCTTAGTCTGGGGGAATCTTGAAGTCCGCAGTTCTGGCGTTCGCATTAAGTGTCGAGCCGTTCGCCGCTGTGACGTCCGAGACTGTCAACGTGTAGTCGCCTTCCGAAGGATCCGGAAGCGTCACCGTCAGCACCACTTGCGCCGGTTCGAGTTCATCCCGCACAGCCGTCGTGATCACTGTCTCAGGCATGATGGTGTAGTTTGTGACCCGCTGCGATGTTTCCGGATCAACCGGCTCGCTGAAGGTAGCGATGACACTTTGAGTGTCTTCGACGATCGCGGCCCGGGCACTATCAAGACTCAATCTACCGGGACCAGGAACGCCGGTGCAGGCAGGCACCCCTTTTCCGCTCAGCGCATTGCTCATGCTCTCCAGCCGGCAGTCAATTGACGGCAGTAGACACCGGTTGTTGGGATCGCCCTTGCGATTCGCCTTCTTGATCTTCTTCCACAGCTCGCGTATCTGTTCATACCCTCCAGTAGACATCTCCAACCAATTGAAGGTAAATGCCTGCCGCAGAATGTAGCCCGCCCCGAAATAGTCGGCCAGACCCGTGCAGACGTTGATTTCCTCATCCTTGTCATCGCCGGCGTAAAACAGCGCCACGCCAAACGCGAGCATCATGGCGACTCCCTCTTTGTAGATGCCTTTGGCGCGGAGCAGCCGCCCTGAGATGTAAACGGTCTTTTGCCCGAACGCCTCGAAGGCATAGAGATTTGGATAATCGTCGGTCCATTCGAGGTAGATGTTCACGTCCGGGTAATTACAGGCAAAGATGCTCCTGATGATCTTGTAGTCAGGAACGTTTACCTCAACGCTAATCGGGTAGAAGTCAGCAGGATCCGCATTGATGTCGGCAGCCTGCATGGCGGTTAAATACTGGCGGGCTCCGGCGCGTAAGGCAGCTCCATCCTTTAAACTCTGTTCCTCGCAGAATGGATTAGCGATGGCCCTTGGTGTAGCTCCGTCGCGTGTGGCCGAAAAGAGATCGGCGCTAAAGCCTTTCTGCTCCGTGTACTCAGCCGAACCGATCATCGGCAATGACTCGTGATTCTCAACGAGGAGGGTACTCTTTGCGTCGCTTGAGGCGTGGGTAACTTGAAGCCAAAAGTCTCCGCAGATCAGACCCTCGGCGCCGATGAGGTGTCCGTTGATGGGAACAATCGGATCGGGCGGCTCCGGTTCGCCCAGTCCGATGTGGTGTATCCCTCCGGTGTACGCGACCACCCTGATCCTCTCAATGTCGATCGTGCTGCCGTCTTCGCCCACCAGTTGATCGAGCGGCGTTAGCCGGTTGGCGGCCTTGAGTTTTCCGTCGGGCAGCAGGAAGAGTTGATCGCTGGTCGCAGTGATCTCTCCTTCGACGCCGTACTGGATAACGATCATCTGCGAAGGGGCGCCGGGCGATGTACCGTCGCTGAAACCAACTTCGGCTTCGTCCCACGTCACGTTGATCTTGCCGTCGGTAATATCGATCGAGCCAGCCATTACCTTGTCATGCTGTTGGATCGTTTGGACGAATTTGACCTGGTTCTCCGGGATCAGTATTTTCGTGAACCACGCGAAACAAGAGCAACAGCAGTAGCAATCCGTCCAGCTCCAGTTTCGGCTGGAGTCTCTCAGATCCTGGCACGCTTCCACGCTGATGTTTTTCTGCTCTTTAGTGACTTTGTTATAACAGACGCCGGTTTTAACGGGGACCGTGTTGCCTTTTGGATCGCAGCCTGGGATTGGCTTTCCATCAAATCTAATGCATTTACACCAGGCTATCTCCTCCTCGGTGCCAGCGAATGAGGTGCAGTGAGTCGTGGTGCACTTCAGAGCGTTGGGTGGAATGTTTGGCTCACAAGCATAAGTCATCGTTTTCCTCCTTCAGTGTCGGACCCACATCGAGATGGATCGGCGAGGGTGTTGTTGTTTTTTGTTGCCGCCGCAGCCTCTCAACCGCCACTACTAAGTGACGCGAGGGCTGCGCCGTCGCGTGCTAAGTACAATTGAATACACACGCTTTGTAATCGAGCATAATCTGAAGATCTTCGAAGGCATCCGGATCCAGGAAACCTTCTTCGTCAAGCAGTTGTTTCAACTGCGGGTCAAGTTTCATCTTCGTTAGATCAACCGTAATCTCCCACGGACCTTTGAAATCCTCGACATCCGCGAAGGTGACATTGCCGTAAGGCCCGTTGAGCTGAATCGGTTGCTGCGCTTGTTCGACTACTTTCAGGCTCATGAACTGCGAGGATGCGGGCAGTGCGACCAGGCAAGTCACGTCCAACTGAACGAACACTTTGTCGAGCAGCATTTTCTTGAGATTGGCCGGCAGCTCGCACGTCGAAATATCGAATGTGAGCTTTTGGCTGTTCGGGTTTTCATGATTCTCCATGAACTCGGTCCAGGCGTCCGGGAAAGTGGCGGCGAGGTCTATATACACAGCCCCAAGGAGCTTGTTGCCGGAGAGCATTTCCTGGACCTTGTCACGGAACGTCTTACCGCCGTCGAGTGCCGTGTATGTGACGGTCATTACCAGGTCGGTGATCAGCTCGAAGTTGAAGTGGTTGGTCTCGCGCGGCATCCTGATCTCCCACTGGGAAACGGCGCCGGTGCCTTCGAACGGCAAGTAACGATCTTCGGCGAACGAGAATTCCACCTGATGAATGCCAGCGGCATTGAATTCGTTGGAGACCGCGATCTGTTGTTGCGACTGCCAATTGCTGCGGATGGTCAGCGGCGGATCGCCCTGCGGGTTAAGCAGGTATTTGACCGCTTCCGGATCCGCCTTTGTCACCACGTCGTTATTGATCTGCGTGAGCGTCAGGTGAATGTCGGACGGTACCCCGGTGCCGCCATCCTCCTCCTCGTCGCCGCCGCCCGCATGGAGAGCCACTTCAACCACTTTGATCTGACGACAATAGTGTCCCGGATAATCGAAATCGTACATCGCCTCCCCGATATTAAGCGTACAGGTGCCCGTGGTCTTGAGCCGGTAGAGCTGATCGGGAGCGACTGACGCCAACGACACGTCCTTAAGTATCAACAAACGTCGCGTGTTGTTCTGCATGAAAGCGCGTTCCATTTGATTGAGCGCAGCCACGAGCCCATCGCCCGCCGTCAGTCCCTTGCGGAGGTTGTCCCAGTAATCGAAGCTGACGAAGGTGTCGTCGCGAACCAACTCGTAGCGGTACGCGCTGTGGGCCGCGAGCGCGGCGTCAAGCGCCAGCTTGTAAGCCTGGAAGTAGAGCGTGGAGATGCGTCCGGCAATCCAGCTATAAAGTTCGTAAGTATCGAACTTCTTGGTTAGGAACTCACTCATCTCCTTGTTTTGCTCGATGCTCACCAGGTTAATTTCAAGCTCGCGCTGGGCCGAGTCCAGTTGAGCCTGGGCGGCGTTAATTTGTTTCTGCGTCTGTTTGGCCTCGAACTGTGCCTGATTGATTTGGAGGTTCCAGTCCTGTTCTCGTCTTTGGTAGCCCGCAACCGTGAGGCTGACCTGCGCTGCAAAATCAGCCATCATCGCATAAGTCCCAGTCGCATTTGCCGCCGCGTCCAGCATGTTTCCTACCTGAATCCCGCCGTAAGTCATGGCGAAGGGCGAGCCCACTTGCGGGATCGAGTAAGCGATGCCGCTGGCGGTCTGCAGAATTCCGGTCAGGATGTTTAAGGGCAAGGCTACCGACGAAAAAACAAGATTCGAGATTTCGGCGGGCGAAAGGCCCCTGTCCTTCAAATCCTGATAAAAGTCCTGCTTGTTCTTGATCGCGTTGGCTGTCTCTTGCAGGCTCTCGAGCGTGAACCTCGCGTTTTCGACCTCCTTCGTCAACGTATAGGTCGTCAGATTGAGGATGTTCAGCTCCTGTGTCTGGCGCAGTCGCGCCAAGGATTCCCCGTCACGAGAGTCGAACGCCGCGAGCAACGAAGCGCCGAGCGAGATGACCGTATCCGTTAAGGTCCGCGCATGGATAATCATGTTGGCAAAGCGGTACGGCGGGATGGACGGCCGTTGCTGCTCGAGCACGGCCAGGCCCGGCTGACCCGCCGCAGTCGCGCGAACCAGCTCGAGCGGATTGATTGGTGGCGCGAACAGGGGCAGCTTGAGCGGCTTGCCTTCCAGATCCAGGCAGTGCCGTATCTTGTACAGCCGGTCATCAACCCTGTCCCAATAAGCAAGCATCTGCGCGTTCTCCGGCACGCAGAAGTAAGCCTCAATATCGTTGAAGGGCTTCCCGAGTATTCCGGGGACGACAATGGGATTGACTGGAATAAAGTTCTCCATGTCGATGAGAAATTGCGGGATGCCGCCGGGTTGGTCTTTATACTTGTCGAGAATCTGCTGGAAGTTCGTGGGCGGCTGCGTCGGGCATGGTCCCACGTTCACCGGCCTTTCACCGAGTAAGTTGTAGGCGTAGACGTAGAGCATGGTCGCGGCTGTCAACGACTCCCACGTGTACTGAACGAACAGCGAATCACCCCAGTTGATCAGGTTGTCCAGATAGTTCATCACGATTGCCTTCTCGAAGCTGCCGATGCGCAGCCTGGCAATCGCGAATGGGTCGAAGGGGTCGTTATTGTAGATGGCGATCTGCACCGGATCGGTGAGTATGTCCTGCAACTGCTGGAGCGTGTGGTTGCGGAAGGGCTGGAACTGCCAGAAGCGGGCACTGGCCTTACTCAACTGGTAGTTGAGCAGCACGTTGCGCACTTCACGGATCATGCGCTCGCGTTTCTCCTCGGGAATAATTTTGTCTTCCCACAGAAAACCGAGATACGTTTGCTCGTTGAACTCATGTGAGACTTGGTCTTCAGGGGTGATGTATCCCTCGGCTTTGAGCTGCGCGTAGGCCTGTTCCGACTCAGTGCGGGAAATATCCGGCGTCATGAACGAGTCCGGGGCCAGCGGCCTCTCTCGAATTGTTGGATTGAAGATGTACTGGAACCAATTGAGGCTTTCTTCGAAGCGCCTGTCTGCCGAAACGCTGGTTCCGATCAGCTGCGGCGCAAAGAAGAAGAGCTCCCAATAATAAAGTCCGTAGGGACCATCGAAGTCCACCTGGGCGCCATCGAACTGCGCGGGCGGAATCACCCTCCATTCGGGCTTGTAGCGCGTGAAGGGGAGTTCGGGCACCACCGGAATCTGCTGCGCCTCCAGCGAGAGCAGGCTATCGATTCCCCCGGCGAACAAGCGGCGAGTGAGTCCCGGGACCGCGCCCGTCGTCAGTCTGCTGAAGCGGAACTTGAGATCGTGTAAGTTTTTTTGCCAGGTCCCGTCGTAGTAGCTGAGCAGTATTACCCGGACTTCTTCGATCAGCACCTTCTGCGTCGCCGGGTCTTTGTCCTCGAACAGGAAAGAAAGGTCCGTCGTCGCCGAGAACCCTTTTTCGATGATGCCGTCCTGACCAACGATTCCCTCCTCTTGTAGCTGGGCGAAGACTTCGGCTGATTCCGCCGCATTAATGCCGGGCGCGATAAACGACCCGCCATTAATTACCATATTGTTATTTTCAAGATAGTAACGGAGCCCGGTTATAGACGGCAGATTGAGTAGTATCGCGCGCACTTCGGCGATGAGCAGTGACTTAAGTGGCTCGTCCGTGTTGGGAAAGAGGAACGAGAGATCGGTGCTCGGCTCGAAATCAGGATTGAGGCGGCCGTCCGCATCGAGAATCGGATCTGCGAGTGGGTTTTGCTTCAGCAATCCGAACGTCGCTTTGGATTGATCAAGATTAATGTCCTCGGTGACGAACGAATATTCGTAGGCAGTCGGCTCGGAAGAAACGTCCAGCACGCGTGTGGTAGTCGAATCAAGGAGCGGCAGTGGCAGGGTCTCTGCGGCGACCAGAAACGCCTCGTCACCGTTATTGAAGATGAAGTTGTTGGGTTGGTTCTTCACCATAATGGTGGTGGCGATGTTTCTCGCTGTCGCCACCAGCAGGGCCGGTTCGCCGAGGTGATAGAAAAGAACTCGCCGGACCTCGGAAGTTAAGAGTTGGTGCTCCTGCGGCGTGGTTCCGCGAAACAAGAAAGAGAGGTCTGTTCTGGAAGTGAAGCGCGGCTCGACGAACATCTCTTCGGTGATGAGGCCTTTTTCCTTGAGACTCTTGTGCACAAGTTTCGAGATGTCTACGGTGATCTCAATCAGCACGAACGAGTTTTCCTGTGCGGCTGCGTCCTTCGCTCGCAGACCAAGGAGTATCTCCTGCACCACGGCAATAAGCGCTTGTTGCTCCTTTGGAGTCGTGCCCTTAAAGAGAAAGGTCAGGTCTGTGTTGAGCGAAAAAGTCGGATTCACCTTATTAGTGGAGAGGATGATCCCTTTGGATTTCAGGGTGGTGAAGACAGTTTTCGAGGCCGCCTCGTTAATGCCCAGGGCAGTAAACGCTTCCGGCGCGACGCGTATGGGCTGCACGGCCGTGCTTAAGTTGGAGGTATGGTCGCCGTAATAGTTGGTGCGCAGCAGATCGTACGAGTTAGTGACGTTCAGGGTGCTAAGGGCAACGTCAAGTTTCGGAGTGATGCCTACGGGAATGCCAGGCGAGCGGTTCTCGATGAGCAACAGGAATTCTGTGTTTCGCAGCAGAAAGTCGAGGTTAAGGTCGCGATTAAGCGTGCGCGCTTCAATCAGCGGTACCGAACCGCGCTGCGGGCTCTCCAGTGCCTGATTCACGTCGCGGGCAACATTGTGGTTATTTGAGTCGAATCGATAGAGCGGTGGGTTTTGCGTCGCCTCGCTCGCGGTCGGCGGCACCGGAACGTTCAGAGCGTTGCCCGTCACGTTGTTTTCTATGAACGGGCCATAGAGGACCACGACCTTCTCGGCCGCGGACGTGTTCTCCGGCAGGCTATTAAGGCTTTCGGGCATCACGCGCAACGCGTTCGCCTTGTGCCAATAGAGGTTCTCGATGTCGAAAATCTGGTAGCCGGAAGACTCATTGAAGGGCGGCGTGGAAGGAGCCACGTAGTTGACTTGCTCTTCGTAGAGCGTCTGCGGCGCCACCCAGGTGCCGGTGAAGCTGTAAAACGAATACTTAATTGCTGCTGCAAAGACCTGTTGATTCTTCGAGGCCGGTTGGCTGTTCACTGTCTGAATCTGAGAGCTCGAAACCTGTTTGAGCTCCACCCAGAAGATGAAAAGCCGGTTGAAGGCATAGACCGGAGTGATGTAGGCCGAGGTGATGGGGACTTCAATCTTTTTCCACTCAGACCACGTCTTATCAACTTCTTTGCTGTTGTAGTAATAGGTGTAAGGCTCGGCTCTAGTGCGGGCGAAAAGGAACAGCGTTTCGACCGGCTCTCGAAACACATCGTCGACGACGCATTGGTAAGCGTCAATGTAAGTCAGCGAGGCCAGCGACACGAGACCGTCGAGATAGCCGCGAAAGGCCTCTTCGACCATGTTCTTTTTCATGTCGCTCTGCTGCAGTCTTTCTTCCAGCGTGGTGAAGAGCGAAGTCTTCGACGAGCGCAGCGAGGGGATGAGATAGTTCTCCGGATAAAGGAAGATCTTTCGGTTCGCTTCCCAGATGCGGTAGTTCATCATCCATTCCCACCATACGTCCGGAATGAGGATCCTTTCGACGGTGGGTTCGAGATTGAGCCGCGCGCGCTGCAGGTATAACTGCACGGCGTTGATGCCCTCGACTATGTAGGAGATTTGCGAGCAGCCGCTCATCTCCACGTCGATGAGCAGGAACTCGTACAACTGGCGCGTACTTTTGAAGCTCCTATCACGTTCGTGGAGCTTCCAGAGTACGACCCGCTCGAGCACGTCGCGCTTGCGCTCGTTCATCGTCGAAACGACCTTACCATTGACCTCGTCCCAATTGGCCTCGTTCTTGGCGTTGGCAATTGCCACGAGCGATCTGGCTGTCTCTCGATACACACTCCAGTTCGCGACTGCCGCCGTGAGGTCTCGCAGCTTGAGCAGATTTTCTATGAAGAATGCATCCATCCCGCTTCTGGCCAGGATGTCGAAGCAATACTTCATCAACGCGATCCCATTGACTGTGTCGTAGATCGCTGTCTCCGAGCCGAGGTACTCAGCGACCCGGCAGATCTGTGCCGGATCCCACCCGGTCAACTCTGCGAGCGCGGCACTCTTTTCGCCGTCGGCACATTCTTCGTCACTCGGGAGCGCCAGGTATTCCAGAAACTGTTCTTCGGTGTCGCCGAAAGCAGTTTCCAGTGCTTTGAGATTGAGGATTGAGCGGACGACGTCCAGCGTTGGTGAGAGCGGGTCCGTGATGCCGTAAGCTTCGGGGTTGTCCGCCATGCTTACAAGCTCCGGCTCCGTGAGGTTGAGACTCGTAGCGATGAATACTGCGCGCGTTAAGCGGTCGAGCAGGTCGAGCACCTGCTGCCATGCTGCGCCCGGCTCTTTGCATTTGCCGCCGACCTTGTCATTAATCTCGCACTCCAGCACGGGCGTAAGCAGCGACACCAGCAGTGGCTCGGTCGATACCAATGCCGCCACGTAGTATCTCAACCCGCCCAGAATTTCAGGGGTGGTTTCGAACAGCGCGGCGAGTTGCGTATCCAATAATTCGAGCTGCGCGAGGTAGGTTTCGTTCAGCACCGCCGCCACTATCTTGATCTGTTTTTTGTTGAACTTGAGCGCCTTGAGAAAGTCCAGGTCGGTTACCTCGACTTCCGTCAGCACGATGGCGACATCCGTGTTGGTGGGCTTTGTGAAAACTTTTTCGTAGGCGAGCCTGACCGACGAGATCAATGGACTCTCGAGCTGGATGAGCAAGGCGGCGAACGCTGCTTCCGACTGTGCGGGTGTGATTTCGTCGGCGACAAACGAGGCTGGCTGGAGCAGCGCGGGCTGGTTCAGCACCCACAAGGTCTTCATCGCCTTGTACTCGGCGCGCGGGCCTGGTCCGGGCGAGGTCGATTCACTGGTCTTGCCCGTGAGTATGTAGTTAAGGTCTGAGACCGAGAGTTGATTGAGACGAAGCCAAAGTACAGTCGTACTCAGCAGGATGAGACTGCTCGGATCGAACGCATTTTGCAGGTTGAGTTTCAGTATCGATAGCAACGTCTGGTAGTCGGCCAGCGAGAGCTTGAGCGCCCCGAGGATGATCGACATGCGGTAGAGTGCGGAGAGGTTCGGTACGTTAAGGTCGACTTCCGCCCCGACTCCGAAGAGCGCTTCCGCTATCGCCGTGAGATTCGTGTCGCTCAACGACAACGCGGCCATCAAGCGTGGTCTTCCGAACTTATCGCTGACCCTCTCCGTGCTGTCTATCTCCCACTTAACAACCGTGTCTCTGTAAAGCGGGTTCTTTGCGTACAAAGGATGATACGGACCGATGCCTTTGATTAGCGTCGGGTTGTTGTAGACCTTGTCGAAGAGATCCGCCGGGTACTCGCCAGAGCCGGCGCCGACCGTCTTCATGTCGTACCAGAAGGCCGCCATGACGTCCGCAGGTAGATTGTAGATGGCGCTGGCCTCTTTGATCCGCGCCAGCTTTCGGATCACGTCCTCTGTGATTTCGGTCGCGCCAATCGAGGTGAGCATCCAGTCGAGATCGGCGAAGCCGATGCCGGTCCACTGTGAAAGCCTGACGAAGCGGTTGATGCGATCAAGGGTTTGATTAGTCAGGTTCTTGATCTGACTGGGACCTTCCTCGGGCGTCTGCACAAAAATGAATTCGCCGGCGGGAAGTGGAAAATTGATGAAGAAATCGTGCGCCAGTTTTGCTGCCAGCTCCGCTGTGCTCAGGTTTTCCTTAAACAGTCTGTCGAGGTCGTCGCGATTCAGGCCGGTTTGCTGACGGAACACGGATTCGTCGTTGAGGACAGAGAGGCTTTGAGTTGCCAGCAGCCCGTACATTAGTCTCAGAGTGGGCTCGTCCGGCGTTGGCTTCTTCACGAGTTCTAATTGCTCGATTGAGAGGCCTAAAATCTCTCTGTCGATGGCAATGTTCGCCCGCAACTCTGGTGTCGGCGGCGGCGCGAATACTCGATAGACCTCAGCCAAAGATGTCTGCAACAAGTAGACGTAGAGTCGAATCTCGTTGAGAAACACGTTGAACGGCAGATCGAACGGGTAGACCGACAACGCTAGTGTGTTGTAGACATCCGTGGTGTCGAGTTCCGTACTCGCGCGAGCTGCGAGCACTTCGTTCACGATCTGGAGATAAGGCACCAGGTCGTTGGTGCTGGCGCAGGTGATGGGCAAGGTGAAAAGGAGCGGGCGACGGCCTTTGAGAGACAAAGCCTCGGGGATGACGTTAGCCTTTGTGACATAGCGGTCTGTTATTCGCATCAAGTCGACAAAGTAGGCCGCGGCTCCAAAGATCGATTGACAGTGTTCACATTGGCAGTAATCCAGAGTCCCGAACAACTCTTCGTACGTTGGCAGCCCGGCGAAGAAATTTACGATTTCATCCGGGACATTGTCCGAACGGAGTGCGCGCGAATGTGGCGAGGCAACGGTGCTTTGCACGGTCGCCCACAGGTGAACTACTTGACCTTTGATGGTCGCGGCCTTCCGGTGCGCCAGCCGCGCGGCTTTCACGTCGCCGTTGAAGGCCTTGGCTAGCTCTTCGACAAACTGCTCCTCGGGAAGCGCTGCAATCTTGTGCGCGGAGTCGAAACCGCGCTTATGCAACTCAGCGACAACGAACGAGTTCGGATAGACCGCTGCAAGTCGCTGATGAGCCATCAGCACCGGTAACGCATTGTCCGCTTTTAAGGCCTCGGGCCATTGGAGCCCCCGCACCGCTTTCTCGTCAAAAAAATTGAATGTCAGCAGATCAAAGTCGGGGTTTTCGGCATAAAAGGGCCGCAGCTCAGGAATTTGAATCTTTAGCGGTCTATCAGTGATCGTTCTCATCGGTGCATACCTTTCAGCGGGGGCAGCGGTACAACGTCATGTCGTTCCGCAGTGACAACCGGGCATCCAGCAAGCGGGCTCTGAACGCGCGCGGGCGAAAGCAACCTGCGAATCTGTCGATAAAAGTTCGCTGTCGCCGGTGTGTAAGTGGGCCAGGGAAAATTCTGCTGCCAGAGGCGAAGAATTATTCGCGAAGTACCTTTGCGGTAAAGCGACCGCAGAACTGGTCGCCACCGCAGAACTGGTCGCCACCGCAGAGCTGGTCGCCAAAGAGCGATCCGTTTGGCTCCGCGATTCGAAAAGGCTCGAACCAGAATAGGGAGAACGTCGCCACCAGGTAGCGGCTAGAGGCGCCCAGGGATGATCATCGCCAAAGGAGTCGGGATCCCTCATGTCATTCTCGATGCTGCTTTCGTTTGCTGCACGGGGACGGATCAGGTGAAGGGTTACCACTTCACCTAAAGATCCGGTTCACATACAACTACGGTTCTCAAACTAATAACTCGAAATTAGCATCTGGGCATCCTGGGCTCGTGAGCGTTACGGGAGAGTACTAAAGCCTTAACAAGGCTGAAGGACCAATTCTTACTGTCTGAGGAATAACGTCTGCGTGCGGTGACAATAATCACCCGCAGCAACTTTGTCAACAAAAAGGAAGATCTGTTAGCGCCACACTAACCGAGCACTACCCCGAGCACTACCGAAGATCTAAACCCAAAGTTGAATTGTCACCCAATTGCGCAAGTAGAGATGTCCCCTTTTGCGCAGGATGCAGAGCTCACCACGACCTTCTCAGGTTTGCATGAAACGCAGTGCGGCAAGAAAAAGTAGGTAGTCGCTAAAACTGAGGCCACGGCCTGGCGCCGTGGTCACTCACGTTGGTCGCTAACAAAGGCAGGCCGAGATTTTTGGTGATGCCACGGGCTCGTCCCGTGGAGTGTTCACGCTTCAGGCTGCTGGCAGGCGGCAACGTGAAACACCACGGGGCCAGCCCGTGGCCTCTTGCGAACCGATGGATCAGCCTGTTTTTGTAGCTGTAAACATGAAACACCACAGGGCCAGCCTGTGGTATCGGCTTAGGCTTCAGTTCACCATTTATGCTTTACCTATTATGCTTTACCTACTCTTTCTTGGCGCACTGCCTGAAACGTCCACCCTTGAAACCTCAAACTTGAAACCTGAAACCTGAAACCTGAAACTTGAAACTTGAAACCTGAAACCGCCAGCTTGAAACCTGAAACCTGAAACGTCCGCCCTTGAAACCTGCTACCTGAAACGTTATTCTCCCTCTTCGTGGGGCAGTAGCTCAGTTTGGCAGAGCGCCGCGTTCGCAATGCGGAGGTCAGGGGTTCGATCCCCCTCTGCTCCACCAATAGAATCAATGACTTAGGGCAAGGCAGCGACCTTGCCTTTTTCATTTGTCACCGATTCGTCACTTGACGCGACCGGACGCACCAAATTTTCAACTGCTCGGCGCTTCGCCTCATCGGTGGCGTGGGTGTAGCGCAGAGCCATTCGAACGTCTGTCCAGCCGAAGATTGCCGCAAGCGTAAAAGCATCCGCTCCGCAGTCAGCCATCCGAGTGGCCGCTGTATGACGCAAGTCATGAAAGCGGAAATCTTTAATTCCTGCATCGCTCTTTGCTAGATCAAATCGACGCTTCACGTCGACCAAACGTCCTTTCGTCCTTGGACTCGGAAAGACATGCTCGTTGGTGTGTGGCAGTCCTTCCAACATTGCGCGGACCGTTTGATTGATCGGAACGAAACGGTCTTTGCCGTTCTTGGAGACTCGAATGTGAATCACCCCTCGCGGCAAGTCCACGTCGAACCAGGTGAGATCGAAAATCTCTCCCTGTCTCATTCCGGTGTTGATAGCCATCGTAACGATCCGCTGTACCCATTCCTGACCTTGAAGCTGCTCGAACAACTTAGCCTCCTCATCGAAAGTCAGATAACGCATCCTTCCGCTATTCGTGCGAAACTTCCGCACTCGGCGACAAGGATTGCTTTCGATCAATTCAGCATCGAACGCCAGAGAGAAAATCTTCGATAGTACGCACATCTCGCGATTTACCGTTGCCGGATTTCGCTGTCGTTTGTACATCGTCTTTCCCTCGCGACGTTTTTGCTTCCACTTCTCGATCAGCGGCGGGTTGATCTCGGAGAGCATCATCCGCCCGAACGTCTCCTTAAGCATGTCGCAAATCTTAACGTCATCTGGGTACGTGCGTTTGTGTAGCTTTGAGTAAGGCAGGAAATGATCCTTGACGAATTTGTCAAAGCGAATGTCCGGCCTTCTCTCAATCTGGTATCGGTTTTCAAAGACCTTGTTCTCGATCACGGTCGTGGCTTTGATGGCTTGTGCTCGCGTGTGCGCTTTCTTTAGAACTCGCTGCACTCGCCGGCCGTCGATCGTGATGTCACAGAACCACTTTCCCCTACGCTTGTAAACTGACATGTGCTCCTTTCCGGTTCCAGCCCGTCACAGGAGCGGAGGCATTCTAACACGCGCACACTTCCGCCGTTCTTACGTTTTGCAACCAAATGTTTCTTTCGTAGTCCCTATCGCACCGGCTCATTCCAGGCCAGAATTGCCTCAAGACGAAAACGCAGGAGACCGCCTTTGCGCTCATAAGGGATTCGCTTATCGCTCACCCAAGCGTAGATCGTTCGCGGTTTCACCTTGAGCAATTCAGCCACTTCTTTCAGAGTCAGATAGATCGGCAACTCCTTGGCTTCCCTGATGTTCATACCTTGTCTTGCCCCTAGTCTTCACGAAAAGCTAAAGTCCATTTCCTCAGTCTCAATCGCTTCGGCAGCGCGATTGTTGTTTGATTGATCGGTCATGTCTTGTGCGTATCCTTGGTCTACTTCCAACGATTCTCGGTTCTCACCCTCATAAGGGTTCTGTTCTTCTTTCAAATACTGTTTGTGCTGGTCGGCTTGATGCACCGCTTCGACGGCCATCTCCTTATCGACTCGGCGGTCCAACGCTCCCCGTAATTCCTCGATTGAATTTGTGTAGATGATCGCGTCTTCTCGGGCGCGTGAAACTGCGACGTATCCCATGCGGTCATTTAGCAAAACCCGCGATTCGCTGGTGTCAGCATTGATGAGGACACGATCAACGGTCGTTCCTTGTGATGAATGGCTGGTTACCGCATAGCCGTGATCGATGTGACGAAAATGATCCTTCTCGAAGCTGACTTCTCGTCCGCTGTCGAGGTTTACGATTAGTTCTCCATCGCCGATTTTCCCGATAGTTGCTAACTCGCCGTTTGCGATCCGCTTTTCAGTGAACGGCGCGCGGAACTGAATCCGGTCACCTTCCGCGAAGTTACGTTCGGCCTCGCGATAGACGCTCACGCCGGAAAGTCGCTGCGGGTTGTAGGTGAGTTCACGGCCACTTTCGAGATGAACAGTGATCTCATTCTCTTTGTGGTTCTTCGCCGTTACGAGGGCATAGTCGCCAACTTCAACGCCATAGACCTTGCTGGCTCGGTTGTATCGGATAATGTCTTCGCCCGGCACATACGCATTCGCAAAGGTTCGTTCGGTGCCGGTCATATCCTGACGATTTACATAGACCATCATTTGGTGATCGTCTCGGCTGACTTTGCCGTCACGCTGTAGCCTTTTATGAATAAGGGAGTTGAGTTTGACGCGCTCTCGATTGCGTGGTGAAACTACCAGTGAGTTCTCAGGACTGCGGCAATAGACAGCGGCTATCACTTTCAATCTCTTGCTGGTATCACTGATTTCTTTGATCCGGCCTTGTTGCTCAAGACTGTCGATCGCTGCGCGCATTTCTCTGAGTGAGAGTCTCTCGACGGTACGCTTCAATTCAGGCTTGCGCTGGCGGACTATCTCACTGAGTTTGACCGTCGTCATTCCGTGTTTTTGAAACTGCTCAAAAGGTGTTCCTGCTTCGACGGCTTGATGCTGTCGGCTGTCTCCAACGAGTAACACTTTGTCTTTGGCCTCAAGGCGAGCGAAGAACTTGTGAAGATTCCTGGTACTGGCCAATGAACTCTCGTCCAACACGAAAAGGCGATTGTGAGTCGACGGTGCTTCCTGTCGCCGGCGGATAAACTTTTGCAGCGTCTCCGATTTAATTCCGCTTTCTGCGAGCTGCTTCGTGGCGCGGGTAGTCGGCGCAAAGCCGCGCACCTCGTATCCTTCCTTTTCGGCTGCTTCTCTCAGAACCGATAGGGCTGTGGTCTTGCCAGTGCCCGCGCCGCCCTGCAATCCAATGATCTGATCCCGGCTAGTAAGGATCTGCTCGACTGCGGCGCGTTGGTTGTCATTTAGTCTGAGTTGTTGCCGCTCGGCGATTGCGTCAACTGTTTGCCGCGCATCGTTGCCGACGATCGGAGCATGTCGTCCTTGACCGTCCAGCATGGTTTGAATGTTGGACTTCTCCATTTCTAACATTCGCTGCGTCGTTGCCTCTCGTGGCTTACGCTCGCGAATGATCTCCACGAACTCGCCGCGCTCGATGCGTTGGCGAAGCTCCGCCGCAACCGCTTCGTGGGTAGTCAATCCAATGTTGCGCCGCAGCGCGTCGGCCATTACCTTCCGCATATCTGTGACAGCCTCACGCTCTGTCGCATTGTCACGAGCAAACGTGACTGCTTCCTGCGCACGTTTCGTGATGTCTTCCCGAGAGAGATGCAGACCGCCACGTTCGATAGCTTCCCGCACAGTTCGTTTGGCCTGGTTGTCATAACGAGCATCCATTTCAAGCGCCCGCTCTCTCATCTCTGCACGGTCATATCGCTTGCTAAGTCGATTCGTTCGCGCAGCGGCTTGATTGAGGCCCGCGCCCTCCTTCACAACCGCGCCTTCCTGCTCAAGCCGCTCTTTCATTTCCTGAGCTTCTTTCTTTACTTCCTCCCTTCTTGGACTGGCTTCTCGTAAATACTCTTTGCTGAAACCTTTGATCTCCGGCGCGCCCGTTCGTTGGTCAACTTCGATCTGATAACCAAGAGCTTGTAGCTTCTCCGCCAGATGCGTTCTGTAGATCGCGGTCGCATATTGCTGAGTCCGATATAGCTCAAGCGGCTGAACCGATCTGATCTCACCTTGTTCTGTCTTCGTCATGTTCATGATGACGACATGAGTGTGAAGCTGCGGCGCGGCATAACCCGTCTCATGATCTGGCCGCGCCGCCGTATGCTCGAACTGGGCAGCGATCATCTTGCCGGTCGTGATCGCCGGCTTGTTTCCGCCGCCTCGTGCTTGGATATAGGACTCGAACACTTCCAGAGCCTTCTCCACGCTCTCTCGATGCGCGACTCTGACCCGGTCGTCGTCGCCAACGAGCGCTGCGAGAGAAACCGATTTAGGTGCGCTGAAAGTCGCATCCCAACCCGCGCGGTGTTCACTCGTCGTGATCTCCTCGCCGTAGTTGTTGACTGCTTCGCGCGAAGGAACAAACCGAATGAGTTGTTCACCTGTGTGCGGGTCCTGACCGGCGACGAGCCGCTCATACTGTTCGCTCGTTACTTCGCCGGTCAGTTCCCACTCTTCCGCCAGCTGGCCTATCCAATTACCGTTTACTTCACCACGTTCGCTGTAGTAGTTCTCATTCTTGTTGGCGTAGTCCTGCTGGTAATAGGTCTCGGCCTGGCCCGCCGATAGCGCATTGCTCATCGTCATCATGGCCGCACCTCAGAAGCCTGTGTCGATATCGTCGATCATGCGCGTAGTGATCTTCGACTCGCCTTGACCTCCTCCATTCGATCCACCGTTAGAAACAGGCGGAACCAGCTTTAGCGCTCGCTCCTTTATTTCTTTTTTAACGACCGGCTTTGGTGGCCTCGGTATGAATGGCTGCGCGACAGTTGGCCGATCCTTTGGTTCAATCCGAAACGGCACAACCGAGTCGGCATACTTCCAATAGCCGTGAAGATTCGGCAGCGCCATGATCTGCTCCTTACTAACAACCAACCGGCGCTCGGTGAATGTCGAGTAGTTGATCGAATCTCGACCATTTGCGTCAACGGTCGCGGTCGTTCCGATTCGCGGCCGTTCCTTCTCCTCCTCGCCGATCATTTCGGCAACCCATCGCGCGGACTCGGGCTCGTTGCAGCGAAACAGAATCTTCGTGTGCGAGGACGCGAGCATGGTCGCTGCAGCACGTCCATAGTGTTCTTCGAACTGAGCCTTGTTTTGAGTTCCGAGAACCATCTTGACGCCGTACTTACGGGCCTCAACCAAAGTCGTCTCTAGGACTGGCAGGTGTTTCAGCGAATGAACCTCATCGATGATCACCCAGCATGGCCTTTGGCATACTGCCGAATAACTGGTTAATAGTTGTCTCAACAGGATGTTGATCCACGCTGCATGCAATCGTCTGAGTGGTTCCCTGGTGGTTTGAGTCGACGTTATGAACATCCAACCTTTGCGGTGTCTCGCCCACTTCTCAAAACTGATCCAACGCTTTGGTGAATCTTCTTCAGTCGGTAGAAGCTTGAACGATTCACCAATTTCGGAAAGCGTCGCCAGCACTCCGCCTCTTTGTCCTTTGGCGTCCTTATCAATCAGGTGCGCGTGTTCTGTTCCCGCGACGCAGTAATCGATCAGGTCGTCCTCAGACAACATCTCCACAATACGTTCAGGAGGAGGATTGAACTGCAGCATCTGCGCAAAGATGCTGCGTGCGGCTTTGATAAAGAACTGTGCGTTGGCGGCTAGGTGATCGGGGTTAGGAAAAAAACTGTCAGCAATGAATTGTCTTGCTGTTAAGCTAGACGCATCGCGCTCACCGCCATACTCATAACAGGGACTCCAACGCGGACAACGAACGTCAAGCGGATTTAGAACGATGTCCTCGTCAGGATCGAAATGTTTCTCAATGAACTCTCCTGCCGGGTCGTAAACTACGACTGCCTCCTGGGGCTTCCGTTTGGCGATGTTGTCTAAGAGCTGGTGCATGACCTGGGTCTTGCCAGTTCCGGTGTCGCCTAACGCAAGCAATCCCTCATTCTCTTCAATGCGCGGCACACTCAACGGGTACCTGCGCGGCTTCAGTCCGACGAATTTTCTCAATGTGCTTAGCATCATGTTCTCCTTATTTAGTTGTGTAGACCGTTAATGAGTAACCAAGGTGTTGACGGTGTTCGCGAGCGTAGACCTTGGGCAAGAGCTCGCGTGTGCCCCTGACTGGTTGGCCTTTCATGTATTGCCGCTGAGCGAACATATCGAGGCCGGTTAGAAAGATTGTTCCGAATAGAAAAGTGAGGATTGCGCCCAACCAGGCGGGACGCCAGATGTCAGGGATGGTTTGTTCCGCATAGATCGTATCGCGAAACCATTCGTAGGCCTTCCCGTCATTTCCAAGTCCATCAATCCAAAAGACGCGCTTGATGGGAATGCCGGGCTTGGGTTTAAAGACCGGCCGACGGTTCGTGTCGAACTGAATGCGGCGCTGACCGTCGAGAACCGGATCAACGTGGTCATCGATGACGGTTATGTTTGCGTCTTTCTTTGTTTGTGGGTCGGCAATGGTCGCGCTAAGCGTCGTGTATCGAGACTTCGAATTAGGAAGATAGCTTCGATACGTAGCCTTCAAGTACTGCTTGAAGTAAACGCGTTGAAGCGGCGTCAGACTCGGACTAACCCAATAGCGGTGAATTGCATAGCCGCTCCCGCCGGCTACGAGAAACATCAACGTCGCATAGACGCAGACTCTTCTCGCCGCATTCTTTCTCCTTGTTCGTCCTTCTTCTGTTAGAAATCCTAAAGTCGTTTTCATCGCGTAGTTCTCCCTTCCGCCAATTGCGGATTTTCAAATTCCTGGTTGTATGCGACTGCGAGGGTTGGAAGGCGCGACGTTTCCCAAGGCTCGTCGGTCGCTACGCCGGAGATTGCGTTAACAAAAGCTGGGGCTCCGGCGTCATTGTTTATAGACGGAAGTCTCCGCCTGAAATTCCAGTCATGCGGAAATTTATTTTTCCAAAGAACAAAAGAGCACGTGACTCAATCGCGCTCGCCCACCTTCAAAAAAAGGCTCCCTATATGGTAATGACGGCACAAATCCCGTTTTCCTCGTACCGGGTCTCAAAATATTTCCGATCAAGAGCCCGTATATGTTATTGACGGCAGATTTCGCGTTTTCCTCGTATCGTGTCCGAAAAACTTTTCTTCACCGATCAAGAGCTCCTACTTATATATGTCGGCACAAATCGCAAAATGCTCGTATCGCCGAAAAAATATTTTCGTAACGCATGTCATTCTTTACCGTTCCTTATCATTCTTTACAGTTCTCTCCTGTTTGTTACGGCTCGGTCTTAGGGGCAACATTTGGCCAGTTTGCAAGATAGACCAAATTTGAAAATTTGTCGGTGTCATAGGACACGGACATCTTTCGTCACCACCTGGCTCCGCACACAGAGCTCGCATAATCCTATCTAGACGGGAGACTGAGCCCGATCTTCCAGTTCATCCAAGAAATATTTTTGCCTCGTTACCATCCTTTGACATTCTTTGACATTCATTCCGAACTCGATTTTTCGATCGACTAGGCGCGGTTTCCAGGCGAGGCAAAAGGTGGGCCATCTGATGGACCAACACTTGCTGTGGGCCTAACGATTCCGATCCCGATGGGAAATGACTTGCTGTTTGTTATGAGAATCAACGACTAAGAAGTTGTTTTCGCGCCTCAGAAGAAATTTCTAAATGCGTGAAGCTCGCTGATCTGCTCCCAATCGGAGCAGGCTTGTGGACGAATGGCATCACTTTCGGGTTTGAGGGCTATAAGAGCACCAAGGTTATTCCCCTAGAAACGCTCCGAAAGACTCTATTTCTAACCGGAATACAGTCTCAGCGAGTCCTGAGCACGTTTTCCACAAACCGGAGGCCTAGGAAGGCGGCGCTCCAAAAGCCGCCCCTACAAGCGGAGCAAGCACCGGGCCTGACGGGAAGGGTGTGTGGGCAGGGTCACACCCCCCTTGTGGCCATGGTGGACACACTTTCTGCCTTCGGTGTTGGGTTTTCTGAGAAGAGGGATACGCGTCCTAAGATTCACACAGGCCTGCGCCGTTTACTCGGGATGGTGCCGCAAAAAGCGTTGCGCTTGCCTCCGTTTTGCGTCACTTTTAGGAATTGCTCAGCCAGTGCATCCAGATCATTACCATCGCTGCGGTATCTAATCCGCAGTAGTTTAGTAGGCGCTGCTTCATCGTTTCGCGAAAGGCGGGGTTGGCTCGATGCTCACCATACATCATATCTTGATAGGTTCGAATTGCGGCTGTACCTTCACGTACCGCGTCGTCCTCATCCACACTCTCATTCTGAAAAGCGAGAGGTGGGAGCGATTTATATGGGTCAAGGACCTGTCCATCAATTTCTTTCAGATACTGTGAGAACCAACGATGGCTTCGCAATGAAGGACTATTGAACCAAATCGCCGGAAGCACTTTTTTATGGAGACACTGCCTCCCATATCAGGATGGAAATAGTAGCGCTTAGCTAGGTCGTACAAATCAACCAACGGCCTGTTGTCATCTATGATGCCGGCTAGCCAATCCGACAGAGCGGCGTCATCACCTTTGTACCAACGCATCCGATCCCGAACGTCTTTTAGAACGGTTCTCTCGTAGGAGGACCAAACAAAGATAGTTCCGTCATCCTTGACTACATCTTTTAGGCTGCCTGCAAATTTGAAGTTCGGATAATCATCCTCAATGTTTATCCATTCATGATGCTGCAAGTCGGCATCACGTTCTGAAATCGTGTGGCAGCTCCACTGAAACGCAACTAGCCCATAAGGGTGCATTCCTGCGTGGTATGGCACAGCTAGTCGCGTCGCCTCGAAATCTATGAAGTGTAACGGATACTTGTAACCTGAGAGGATTCTCGGTAATTCAGGATCGATAAACTCTTTATTTTGTTGAGTCCACTTTAACTGCAACGCTTGGCGGATGCCTATCTTCCCCTTAAGCGCGTTCGGCGGCACGTCGACGAGCGCAGTAGTTTCATGGGCGATCATGTCCGAAAACACCGGCTTGCTAAGGCGACCTACCTGGTAAAGATCGAGCAAATGCGGGAAGGGATCTGCGAGGCGGTTCCAACAATCTCTAAAGCCGCTTTGGTCAGCCTGATCGACGCGGTACTCGCATTCCTTACATACCGGTCCGAGAGTTGGTTCCAAGCGGAGCAGCTTGTCACTTGCCAGAGTGGCGGCAAATCTCGCCGCCTCCTTTTTGACTGTGGGCGAGAGCGTCTCGACTTCTGAGGTTACATCGAAGATCCGAACGAATGGTTGCCTTCTCATCTTCTCGACATCGCCCGTAAAGCTAATCTTCGGCTCTTGAAAGTTTCCCTGTTCGTCTTTTGGTCTCGGCGTTATTTGAAAGTTGGAAAACGCTGTTTCGGCGCTCGAAGTCTGTGTCTTGTCGACAACACAAAGGCTCGGGATGACTTCAGCCTCAGGTACGAGGCTGCGCAGAATTAGTGTTTGGAACGCGACATCCTCCAAGTAGGGCTTCCACTCCGCAATGATGCCGCCACGCTTTCCTCTAAATGAACTCGATCCGTCAGCATGGGGCTTAACAGACTTAGCTTTGACTTCGATCAAGCGGAATTGATTTCCGCTCTTTAACAAAATATCTATTTCCGCGATTAACTGACCGTGAAGCAAGGTTGCTCCAAATAGCGTCACGTGTTGACGTTTCAGTGCTTGCATTGTTGCCGCCACTCGCGCATCAACTGAGTCTGCGACGATCTCGTATCCGTCAGGGAACATGAGCTTAGCAATTGCCTCAACCATGTAACCACCGTCCGCGAGGAACTCGACATACGGGTTGTCGTCGCTCGTAGTGGGGTATCCCAGCTTCCGGTAATAAAGCTTCGTAGCGCACGTGCGAGCTACTTTGAAATCGGATTTTGAAAGGAACATTGGGCTGTTCTTGTTTGCCTCGTTTCGATTGAACGGTAGAGCGTTGAGATAGCAAAGAACGCAAGAGGCTTACCTCTTTCGTGACTTCTTGGGTCTGATTTTTTGAAGTTTCTTGCGTGCAGTAGCGACGCCAATTTTTGCTAGTGAGACTCGATACCCAAATCCTCTTAATCGTCGGACCGCGTGACGAATCCCGACGCGAGAGAAGAATGGCATCCACAAAGGCTTCTCAGATCGGCTGATTATTCCATAAACAACATGATACTCATCGAATGCTGGTCTTACATTTGAATCGAAGATACGAAACGATGTTGGTAATTTCTCGCGAATCAGCTTTCGGTATTGAGGGTCGGTTTGGAAGAACTCAGCCGAAGCCATCCCTTGATAAAACAAATGACTCAGAGTCGCCGAACCACCATAACGTTTAATGTGTATGAGCTCCTTCCCTTTAGAAAAGACGTCACAGAATTCCATTGAACCACCAAGATAAGTAAGGTCACGATCCATCAGGTGATACATAGCTTCATTACTCTTTACGAGACGCTGGTTGTAATGACCTTCCGAAGCATCGTCGTAATCAAGCAAAGCGCTAGAATATTGAGGGATTAATTCAAACGAATCATTAACCACTTTCACAAAGTCCTTTTCTAGCGCATACCACTTGCCGGCGTTCAGAACATATGAATGTCCGCTGTAATCAAGCTCACAATACAAACAATTAAATACACTCCAACTTCTCATTATCTGGTCGTTCTCGTTCATGCAGTACACCTTCGAACTCTTTAGTCTTGGAAGAGATAATTCCTCGGGGTGCTTCAGGCTTTCGAGGTACGTCTTTAGATGAATGTCATATAGTTCAGGTGATTTGTTAGCTTGGCTGTAACGAAATCCGCTGACCTGAGACCAGTCTATGATGTCGGGTACTGCGAGCCAGCACCGATCGAATTGTTGCTCACGAATGGTCTTTACGACCGCCTCGTTCAAGGTTGTTTCCAATGTGGGGTCGGAGACCTCGCCTATCAACCCATGGGAACGAATCTTGATACGACGTGTCGAAGAATTTGTGGTGATAGCTCTCAAGGAGATCGAACAAGCCTCTAAGTTCGACTTGAACCTGCGCGCTCAACGCATCCATTCCAGTTAACTGCTTGCCTAGATCTGAGTTTCGCGGAGTGCCTGTAACGGCGCGAAGCATGTCGCGTTCAATGTCAAAACCAAACTCGCCAGCGTTAGCTTCATAGCTTGCTTGTTCAAGCGTATGCCGCGCGATTGCATCAAATGTCTGCTTATCCATTGAACGGATCTTAGTTTCATCAATACAGTTCAAAGCCACTCGCAGCCCAAAGTGATCTTCGAATGCATCTGGCCACAGAAGATGTCTGCCTTGGCCGAAAGTCACAGCTGCCCATCGTGTCTGCACGGGAACAAGAAGTACTGCTGAACATGAGCTGACCTCCCCGAACTCACGAACGTCGACGTGCCCTTCAAAGAAACTTGCCCACCTCGGCGGTTTTCCGTCAGGCCGCTTTATGAGAAGGCGGCCTCGCACTCCGCCACCCATTGTTATTGTCTTTTGAGTTACACGGTCGCGATCCTTGATCAGCGAGCCAGGTCTACGGTTATCTTTCGAAAGGTAAATCGTGAGACGGCGTGAGGGGATCTGATTATCCATGAGGGACCTTCTTTCCGCGAGGTGAGCGTTTCGGTTTTGTTAGTTATCGATCTGAAAGACTCACTCCTCGTCCTCCTCATCCGGGACATCTTCCGTGACGGTTTCAGTGGTTGAAACGGCTTCTTTCCCCATCGCTCGCTCGATAAGGACAAGCAAGGCAGCCTTACGCGTCTGAAAGAAGCTGGCAAAGTCGTCCGCCCGAAGGAGAGCCGGGTCGATGCTGTGAGTTCGTAGAATCGCATCCATTCCAGCTTCGTCAAGTTGGACTGCCTTATCGCTCTCAATCTGCTCCAGATAAACTGAAGGTGCCTTACCCCCTATCTTGCGATTTGCCTTATAGGAGATCGCGGTCTTGTTGATGATTGAGTCAAAGATGCGCGGCGAGATTCCCTGTTCTTCGCACCACTTCCGTGGAAATATGTGATGAATGTCGATTCCTTTTTCGTTCCGATCGATATCGATCATTCGCGCCTTCCAGAAAAAATCCATTGCGCCCTGCTGTTGTAACAAGACATACAGACCCCGATAAGCAGCGGATGTTCTCGTACGCATGCTGTCCAAACGCGTGGCCTGGAAGCCGGCTCCTACTATTGTGACTGGCACAGGCGCTGTGGGCTCGTTGATCCATGCAAGAAGTTGCGGTAGGTCTAGGGCGATGCGGGTTTCGGACGCCGCACCATAAAGTTCTCCAAACACGCCGCTCCAATACCATCGCGAAAGCTTGTCCTGTATTTGAGGTTCCAGCCATCGATCACCAATGTGTGTGAGCGTGGCAGCCAATGGCACCAATTGCGCGCGATAGGGAAGAAAGTTAGGGTGATGAAACCCCAGCTGGCGCAAAAACTGTTCGGCCTCGAGAAATCCCTGAGTTAGGCGCTCAGCCCACTTTTGATAAGCTCCCAGCGGAACGGCAAGAATGTGTTCGCGCTTAGCGCTTACGGGCGTCACCTCTCTACCAGTTTTCCCCGCGCTCAGATCGTTCTGCTGAATCTCATAGGTGTGCAGAAGAGTAATGCCTTGAAGGAAATCGGTAGCGGCGATTGATTTCAGCAAAGGCTTGTCAGCAAATCGAGCGTGGCGTCCCTTGACTCCTCCTTCTCCAAACCAGTCTCGACGCAGATTGAATCCATCTGCCGCGTACGTAGCCGTTGCAAGCTCAAAAACCGTCAACTGAACCCCACCTGTATTAACCTTTTCAAAGACAAGGCAAACCGCCTCTTTGGAGGTCTCCTTCTTCAGCTCAATGACGGGCACCAGATAACTACGAAACGCGCTAAGGATTTGCTTGCGGAACTGCATGTACTGTGTGAACCGCTCTGGGTAGGCTGTATTCAATCCTTCTTCCCAGGCATCCGAATTGAGAATCTGATTACAGGGGAAGTGGAACGTCTCGTATTCCTTCTCAGGCGTGCTTAGATCAAGGGCAATATCGCGACCGAAATTTTCGCGCAGAATGCGATCCTCGCCAACCGCAACAACCGCTTCTTCAAGTGCATTGACTCCGGCCAGCGCCTTGTTCATATCGAAATAGTAGTACCGCTTGATTTCTCGTTTCTTCTCGTCCCGTGTACTCACAGTCGCCGGAAGTTTAAGAACCTGCGTCAGTGAAGTTAGGCGTTGCTGGCCATCCAGGATTAACCGGTCTGGCTCTTTCCCGTTGGCTAAGGAAACGCCTTCGACAGGACGAACCTGAAAGCGGGCATCTCCTCCAGTTTCAAGCAACATGATTGCTCCAATAGGAAAAGACCGTCCAATACTCACAAGGAGAGAACGAATGTGTTCATCGTCCCACACCCAACCTCGCTGAAAGTCGGGCAACTGAATTTTACCGAGGACAACTTCTTCAAGGAGTTTGCTGAGTTCGGTCTTTGTGGAGTCGAAAGTAGTCATGAAATCTCCGTAGATTATTTCAAAACAAGGGGGCGGTGAAGAACGCTATATTTTGTCCGAGCTAAGGAACGATTGGTCACTAACAATTGCTGTAGTAATCGGGACGCTTGTATTTCACTCTTAAGCAACTCGCAAAACTGTTTCCACTCTTTTGCTGTGGGTTCGGCTGCGCACCAAGTCGCCATGAAGTCGAATTGAGCGCCATGCTTTACCAGACGCGGCGGAATTGCATAATGCTTACGCTCACCTGCAAGAAATCCATAACGAAGATAAGGATGAACTTGTTTGTGGGTCGCTGCTTTACTGCTGTATGTCAACGCATCGTGAGTCGTCACGCTGCCGCCTATCTTGCATTCAACCACTACCCTCGGAATCCATCGTCCATCTTGGAATGAGTCACATATTAATAGGTCGGTTTCGTACTTTGAAGAAATTGGCTCGCTCTTATTGTCCTTGTCATACTCGTTGATGACGCACGAATATGCCAATCTACTTCCATCGCTCACGAGGATGCCGATTTCAGGTGAAGCAAATTTCTTGAGAGCATACCCGATCCGCGGCACCAGTTCGTGAACCCAGCTCTTCTCACTCATCTACAATTCTCCATTGAAGGCAGTCGGAACATGAGCATCCAACTCGGGCGCGCGATCTTGGATTGTCGGTAGAGTTACCATCTCAGCGCTCCAAGGACTCGACCGGCACGGATATCTTCGCCCGATCTAAAGTCCTCTTCACCACAGCAATCTGATCGTCAGGACAAATGATCCTAGACGCGTACGAAAGAACGTGCTTGCCGAACGCCATCTTGAAGACGCCAGAACCATCGACCGTCCTGAACGTGTAAGGACCGCATGTAAGTGTTCGACCGAAAAACTCTTTGTCGAGCTTGAGTAATTTCTTCTTCAATTCACGCGGCACACTCATAACGCGAGTCTTCTTATGAGCTCGACTGCGAAACATCCCCACGAGCCGCCATTCTCTCTGCTGGTAGTAAGCCATTGGACCACGGCGAAACTCGTCGTCGCACGGGTAAAAATGTCCCATCAAAGCGTGCAAATGAAGGGCTAATTCCCCAGGGCTCAGACACCTTGCAAATACGGATCTGATAAGACTCTGTGCGCCTCGAATGTTGCATCCGATGCGTTCTCCGTGTTTGGTCAATTCTGCATCGGGATCCTCCTCGTTCATTTCTGCAATCTCCGCGAGTTGGTCTAAGACATGGCGAAGTTCGCCCAATCTGTGCATTAACGAGGCTGCGTTGTTCGCCATGGTCTTGGTTCCGGTCTCGTTGCTAGTGGGCATATAAAACACAGGGATGCATCCGAAAATGCGCGCGCTTTCAACCGGCCATTCAATCGAGTAACGGCCGAAAACTTGCGCATGTTTCGCAAGTTCCGGCCGCTTCAATTGCGTAAAGCAAGTCCTAAGCTGGATATACGAAAAGTCTGGCAATTCTCTGCTGTGGTGCATCGCGTCAGTCCATGTCACGATCTCCGGCGTCAAGAGCAAGCCGAATTTGATAATGCAACCCAACACATCGTGTGCTTTTCGGATTTCCGCGGGCTTCGACGTAAAGCGGCGAGGAAAACTGTGGTAAAGGTAGAGGCCTGAGGTGGAGGTCGTGTTTCGCATTTCACTGTTCCTCACAACTCTCCTTTGAATGCTTTGTCCAAAATGGCAGGGAGCAAGGAGGCCAAGTTCCCGGCGGTCTCCGCCTGGAGGTCTTTCAACTGGTTCACCTGGGCAAAGAGCGCTTCACCGAGCTTCTGCTGTTCGATGTCGGGCATCGGTAGTTCAATGTTCAGGAATTGCTCAGGCCGCGTGCGCTCGCGGCGTCCTCCGACACCTCGTGTAGCCTTTGTGAGCTTTCTCCAAAACCATTCCGTCCTGACCAGAGGTGCCAGATACGATGCTCGCGATTCCGTTGGAATACAGCGAAAGGTGCGATACTCCGGCGATACATACCATCCGGCTAATTCTGCGGGACAAACCGCAACAGCGCCTTCCCATCCCTTAACCTGACTCAAAACCAATGCACCATTGTAAAGTCGATTGAACGCACGGTAGCTCGTGGCCGTCCCCTCAACCGCTGACTTTGGGAAGAGTCCGGCTCCGAAACTTCTCACGCCAACCTGTGGGTAGCTACTTGTTGGCCGGATTACTTGTGAATCCTCATCGAGCTGCAGGATTTCTCCAAGCTTCCTCGTTCGGTTCCCAGAAAGACTTGTATGAAGACTTGTCACAAACGCTTCGGCTTCTTCGACGGCTAGTCTGCGAAGAATATGAGCTTCGCTGACGTGCACTGATAGGGCCTCAATCCGCCCCACTAAGCGACGCTGCTCCGTCAAAGAGGGCAAGGGGATCTCAATGCGCAAGAACTGCTCTGGCTTGATTCGATTCTTTCCGCTTGTGCCACGCGACTTCTCATCACATTGTGCCCAAAAGCTTGGCGTCTTTGTAAGCCAATGCATCCAGCGCGATTCGAGCCGATCTGCTTTCGGCTCGAACATTGGAAATTCGCCAGATCCAAAACATCCTGCGAGGGACTCCGTCACAACTGCCACACTGCCATTTCGTGCCCAGATCTTGTTGACGATGATGTCGCCCGCTTCGGCGCGGAAGAGCTGCTGGTACTTCGTCTGCGAGCCATCCATCGTCTCTCGCTCGTATGCGCCTTCGCCCCACAGTTTGACACCAATCTGACGGTAGGATATCCCGGGAAGGGGAACTTCTGCCCGCTGCGCTGGTACGACTACCTCGCCGAGGCTGACTGTAGGCCACTTGCTCACTGATTACCTTTCGCAAGGAGATGTTGGATGTTAGACATGATTTCGGCGATGCGCTGTTCTTTGTTTAGGATGTCAGCGGCAATCTGTTCTGGGGGCAGATGCGTGATGTCTTCTTTAAGGTGCGGGTTCTTGTGGTCTAGGTTGAATATCGGCCAGTAAATGTCATCGCCGGCCTTTTGTTCTTCTCGCGCTTTGATTTCCGCTGATTGTGCATCCGTCAAGAGCGCTGAGCGTTTCGCCGCAAGCTTCTTAGCCTCTGTAGGTTTGCTCTTCAGAAGATCATCAATCGTGCGCGCTAACTCCTTAACTTGCTGATTCAACATCGCGCCGCGTTTACGCTCGGCTTCCGCCCTTGCCCAGTAGGGCGACGCATTGGTCACAGCTTCATCGAATTCTTTCTTAAAATCCCACTTCCATGCCTGCTCGCTTTCGTGGCGATCTTCCCACCAGCTTATGCAGCCTGTGAATTCGTCAAACTGGATCGGAGCAGTCTTTGTGTAGTTCTTTCTACCTTCAGGCAGTGGTTGTTCATAAAACCAAACATCGCCAGTTGGACCAGATCGATCAAAGAACAAAATATTCGTGGGAATGCCTGTATAAGGAGCGAAAACGCCGTCAGGTAAGCGAATGATGGTGTGTAGATTGAATTCTTTGAGAAGCTCTTCCTTTATTCGCCCGCACACACCGTCGCCGAACAACGTGCCATTCGGAGTGATGACAGCCGCCCGTCCCGGCTTTTGCTGCCTCCGAAGCTTGCGCATGATCAATTGTAAAAACAAGAGCGCCGTTTCTGCCGTGCGCTTGTCCTCGGGGAAGTTTCCTTGAATTCCTTTTTCTTCTTCTCCGCCGAACGGCGGATTCGTGAGCACCACATCAACGCGATCCTTATCGCCGATTTCCGTAATTCTTACGGCGAGCGCATTGTTCGGATCGATCTTTGGAGATTCAAGACCGTGCAGCAAGAGATTCATTTGCGACAACAAATATGGAAGCGGTTTAGGTTCGCACCCCAGAATGGATTCCTTCTGCAACATCCGCTCGTCTTTCACGGTTTTGCACTGCCGCTTAATATGAACAAAACTCTCGACCAAGAATCCTCCGGTCCCAGTTGCCGGATCGAGTACCTTTTCTCCAAGCTGCGGATTTGTCACTGCGACCATAAATCTAACTACGGCCCGTGGCGTGTAGAATTCGCCTGAGTCGCCGGCAGCATCACGCATCTCTTTGAGCATTGATTCGTAGAGGCTGCCGAGCACATGGATTTCTTCGCTTGAAGTGAAATGAATCCCGTTGATCTTGTTAATGACATCACGCAATAAATAGCCGTTGATCATCCGGTTGATAGTGCCTTTGAAAACGGTCGCGATTACGTCGCGGCGATCGCCGCCATTGGCACCTTGTAGGCTACGCAAGTAAGCGAATAATCCTGCGCCTTTCGTACCGTCAGGTCGTACAGCTTCTTCATTATTAACAAAGGCTATAAGTTCATCACCGGTAATCCCGTCTGATATCGCCGCCCAATCTCGCCAGCGATAGGGCGGTTCGATTGCTGCGCGAAACCGCGTGCCCGCCATTGTCGATTCCTGTTCGCGAATATGCTCCATGTCGTCGAGAAACTTGAGGAACATAATCCAAGTGAGCATCGGCAACCGATCGAGATCACCATTCAGCCCCTTATCCTTGCGCATGATGTCGCGCGCAGATTTCACTATTGAGCCAAGTTGCTGGGCGGTTGTGAGGGTTACTGGAGTTTTAGTCTTTGCCATCGTTATGTGAAAGATTCCAAAGAGAAAAGATCGCCTCTGCCAAATCAGACCGAAGTAAGCGCTCTGAAGCCGAGCCGACTCTGCCAGGGAAGCCTACTCCATCCAAGAGTTTCTTAAAGCCAACCCACGATAGAGCTTCTTTGTCAGCGTCCCTCGGTTCCTCGATGAAGAATCGTGTGCACTTTGGCTCCTCTTGTCGGAGCAGGATCGCCGCGCGCTTATAGACTCTAGTCGGCTTCTTACTACGAAGCGAACGCCAGATCTGAATAACCGTATCGCCCTTTTGTGCTTCGCTGCGAAACCGGGTGGTCCCTGCATATCTAATCCAGCCGATTTGCGCCTTGCTCACGGTCTTGAGCTTTTCGGCTTTTGCTGCTCCCTTGGCTATATCGTCTTCTTCATGAACATAACGTGAGCCGTCGAGCTCACGCACTCCGATTAACCAAGTTCTGTTTTTCTGAGTGTCGATATTAATCTTTCTCGAAAGCTTGTTGGCCCTTGGTCTTCTAACAACTTTGATAGAGCTGATGTGCTCAAGAAAGTCTTGATCGATCGATTTACACTGACTCATTAGCTGATCAAGAACGGCACTGAGGCCTGACATTATCTGCGGACTGTCGGTTACAGCGGCAACCTCAAGCAGTTGATTTGCAGAGAAGGAGGAAAGATTCGCCGAACCGACCACGGCAACCTGATCCAATAGGATGAATTTGGCATGTAGTCTGTCGGAGCTGAACAGTGCTGCGCCTCGTTTGTACGCTTGGCTCAACACGGCTGCTGAGGTTTCGCCGCATTCAATAGCAACGTCGGACGCGTCTACTACAAGCACATCTCCCTTGCCAAATTTCAGATGCTTATCAGTCGTGACATAGGCGATAGCTGCTCGCCTTGTTTTGCTCTTGGAAGCGAGGCGTTGGATTTCTCCCCAAATATTGTTGCTGATTACCTTTTGCATAGTCGCAGTCTATGCAGCGTAAAGCAGGTTTTGAAGTTGTGTCACCGACTCGCGGAGCTTTTCAGGACCACCGAACATCTGCGCAATCTCGATCACATTTCCACGACTTGAGATCGGGGGAACCTTCAGAATGTCTGGAACGAGAAACTGTGCCGTTCCGTGTTCAGCGTATTTCTCCAGAAGGTCGTTAAGGATCGCCCTGGCATCGGGTCCGTGCTGATCAAAGAAATCTTTTTGTTCGCGCCTTAGTCTATCTGCCCGCTCTCGTCGAGTGCGGAGAGGAGCATTGAAAGCAACATGGCAGAGCAGGTCAAAGGGATCTGCATCCGGTTGATTTGCAGACTTTGCTAGTTCATCAAAATCGATTCCGCGTTCGGCCAGCTGGTCGATTATTTCCGAACGTTCGGTGGGGTTAGACCACCTTGCTCTGAGTTCTATAACCGATGGAACGAGCGTTCTCACTTTGTCTGCCGCGTAGTCCGTGAATTTGACTACGCTGAGTTGTTTGCCCTCCGGGTCTAAATCGTAAACCAGATGAGCAGCGATCTCGACGTGCCCTCCGTCGTAGTAGAACTTCCTGCGTTCGGTTGGTGGCGGATCGCTTATTACTGTCTCCTCAGGTTCAAAGGTGTCGGAAACTACTTCCTCCGTCTCCACTGTTACCTTTGTCGTCTCACCCTCTTCGTTGATTTCTTCCTCGGTTATCAGTGCCGGATCGCCATCGAAGTCGGGATCTGCGAAGAGCCTAGTCGCGGACCCGGTGTAGTCCACGATATTGAAGAACAGCTTCCCATAGTCATCGCGAACCCGAGTACCCCGTCCGATGATCTGTTTGAATTCCGTCATCGAACCGACGACGCGAGCAAGCACGACGTTCTTGCAGGTAGGAGCATCGACGCCCGTAGTTAAAAGTTGCGATGTCGTCAAGATTACAGGTGTCGTTGTTTCCGTGTCCTGGAAGCGACCCAAGTGACCTCGACCGATGTTGCCTTCAGCTGCAGTAACACGACACACGTAGTCAGGAAACTGCTGGACGAGATCGGAATTCAGATTGTTCAGCGACCTGCGCATTTCATCGGCGTGTTCCTGGTCAACGCAGAAGACCATAGTCTTTGCGAATCGATCAGTACTCTTTAGAAAGTCTGTGAGGTGTTTGGCAATTGCTTCGGTCCTCTTTCGTAACGCAACGACTCGCTCGAAATCCTTCGTTTGATATTCCTCGTCTGGTATTTCGCGCCCGTAACGATCTAAATCGTCTTTGCTTGGACGCCAGCCAGCGGCGTCCCAGTGCGTCACGACACGATGAACTCGGTATGGAGCAAGAAAGCCATCATCAATTCCCTGGCGAAGGCTGTAGGTGTAGAGCGGATTGCCAAAGTAACGGTAGGTGTCGCGATTGTCCTCACGCATTGGCGTGGCAGTCATACCGAGCTGAAAAGCCGGTTGAAAGTATTCAAGTATCTCGCGCCAATTACTCTCGTCCTTCGCGCTACCTCGATGGCACTCATCGACGATCACCAGATCGAAGAACTCGCGTGAATATTCTTTATATAGTCCGGGCCGTCGCTCATCTTTGGCGAGCGCCTGATAAATAGCGAAATACATTTCGCGTCCCATATTGACGACGCCATTCTCTATCTTCCATCTGGCGTCGCCCATGGGAGAGAATGTTTTGTCCTTTGGATCGTCGACGAGGATATTTCGATCGGCCAAATAAAGTATTTTCGGTCGCCGAAATTCTCCGTCCCTGTTCCAACGAGAACTCCAAAGCTTCCAGCAGATCTGAAAGGCGACTTCAGTTTTTCCCGTCCCAGTCGCCATGGTGAGCAGAATGCGAGGTTTGCCTTGTAGGATAGACTCGACGGTTTTATTGATTGCGATCTCTTGATAGTACCGAGTAGTCCTGCCGGGTTGGTGGTAATACGGCGTCAGGAGGCGAGTCGCGGTAGCTTCATCGTTAAGTTTGTCCCCCTCGCGTAAGCGCTGCCAAAGTTCATTCGGAGACGGGAACGTTTCAAGGTCGTCACGCTCCTCGCCAGTAATGTAATCAAATTCGACGATTCCGTGGCCATTTGTGCTATAGGCGAATTTGAGCCCCAGAATCTCCGCGTATTCTTTGGCTTGCTGTAGTCCGTCACCTGGATTCTTGTAATCTGGTTTGGCCTCGACGACTCCGATGAGAAAGTCTCTCGTGTAACGAAGCAAGTAATCAGCGCGTTTGCCGGGCTTCCGAAAGACTCGGTTTCCGATCGGGACTATGCGCCCGTCGGTGAAAGTTCGCTGTTCTGTGAAAGAATGAGGCTCGTCGTCCCATCCGGTGGCGACAAGCTTAGGGGTTACGTACTTTCGGCAAGTATCGGCTTCGTTGCTCATCGGATAGGGTGGAACCCGCTAGCATCGATTTTGCATCTTGAAGACAGTGACTAATGCGCAAAGCTGCTTAAGTATAGTGCATGAAACAACTACTGTCGCCTAAGGGCCAGGTTGATTGCAAATAAGGCGGCCCATTCCGACATACCCATCGGTGTACCTGCTATCGCCTCCGGGAGAGAAGTTCCTCTACGATTCTTTCTGATTTCTGATCGGCTTGGGCTGTGAGTTTCTTCCACGTTGCCGCCGTCGTCTCGTCCCCGCCCAACAGAAGCTTGAATCCGTGCCCAACAAGGAACCGTAGTAGAGCGATTTCCTGATATAGGAGGTGCTCGTTTTTGCTGAGCGCGAACTGCTCGCTCGACTTGTCGACCGCCACCTTCCGACACCAATTGTTCGGATCGTCGCCCGCCGCTGAAGCGGCCGTTTCAACCTTGGCGTACTCCTCATCGGTGAGACGAAAAGTGATGTTTCGCGTCTTCTTTAACTCTTTGTTTTCCTTCATTTCATGTTCTCCGCGCCGTTAATGGTCGTTAATACGCTTGTATACAATGTCTACGCGAAATTCCTAAGTTGTTGCCTATAAAGAAGTAGACATTGTATACGCGGCGTTACAAACGTAAACGGCGCAGCCCCGAAAATCGGGGGTGGCGTGTCCTATTTTTCAGGTGCGCAGCACCTTCTCAATCAATAAGCACCATGGATTTCACGAAGCGCCCAAGGGATTAGCCCTCAATGTACTGGATAGAAATGACTATAGTTATTCACAAGTATGGTACTTTCTATCCAAGGCAGCTATGATGAGAATCGTGAAAAACGGAACCAAAGCAATGGAGACCGCAGTCGATGCGTTTCGCAAGAATCGTGGTGTGCTGCGCACGTCACAAGCCCTTAAGCTCGGAATCCATCCGCGCACCCTGTACCAACTTAGGGATGCCAATCATATCGCTCAGATAAGCCGGGGCGTTTATCGGCTAGCGGACCTGCCAGAGGTGACTAACCCTGATTTGGTATCGGTCGCCACTCGCGTTCCTGAAGCCGTTATTTGTCTCGTCTCAGCGCTCGCGTTTCATGAGATAACGACAGAGGTCCCGCACGAGGTTTATATCGCGCTCCCTCCTGGTAACAACAAGCCACGGATTGATTATCCGCCTCTGCGAGATTTTCGCTTCTCAAAAGAAACACTTTCAGTCGGAGTTGAAAAGCATCAGATCGATTCAGTCACCGTCAAGATTTTCGATCCCGAAAAGACCGTAGCAGATTGCTTCAAATTCCGAAACAAGATCGGCCTCGACGTTGCTCTGGAAGCGCTCAAGCTATGCAGAGCGCGTCGCGGGTTTCAGCTCAGCAAGCTTCTTCGCTATGCCAAACTCTGCCGGGTTGAGCGTGTCATGCGTCCATATCTCGAAGCGCTATCGTGATTCAGTCATGCCTAAGCGCCCTTTAAAGAACGTCCCCGCGTCGGTGCATCAGCGATTACTGAATCTCGCGCGTGAAACCAAACGTCCGTTCAATGAACTTCTCCAATACTTCGCGATCGAGCGTTTCCTGTTTCGGTTCAGCCGCTCAGAATATGCCGATCGATATGTGTTAAAGGGCGCACAAATGCTCCAGGCTTGGAACGCGCCGCTAGCGCGACCGACGATGGATATCGACATGTTGGGCCGTAAGCCCAGCACAATCGCTGCCCTTGAGAATGTAATTCGCGAGGTCATCGCGGTTGAAGTTGAGCCAGATGCAGTGGTGTTTGATCCGAAAACTGTCAGCGGCGAAGCAATCGTAAAAAGCGCAGCGTACGAAGGCGTGCGAATTCGTTTTAGAGGGACGCTCGGCAAGATTAAGCTAAACGTGCAACTGGATTTTGCTTTTGGTGACTTAGTAGTGCCGGCGCCCATGCCGATTGAGTTGCCGGATTTGATCGGCTTGGGTGCGCCTCGATTGCTCGGATACACGCCGGAGAGCGCCATTGCTGAAAAGTATCAGGCAATGGTCGCGTTGGACATCACCAATACTCGAATCAAAGACTTCTACGACGTTTGGCTCTTGTCACAAACGATCGAGTTTGATGGCGCTGTGCTTGCGGAGGCGATCGCAGTTACGTTCAAGCAGAGATCAACTCCACTGCCAACGGAACCACCGATGGCGCTTACTGAACAATTCGGAGAGGCTGCTGACAAGCAGGTTCTGTGGCGGGCGTTCCTGCGCAAGGGACGACTCGACGCGCAAGGCAAGCAGCTTGGCGAGATTGTCGCAGAGCTGCGAGAATTTCTTTGGCCGCCGACGGCAGCAGCGCAGGCCTCTGATCCATTTCGAAAACGCTGGCGCGGTGCTCAGTGGCACCCATAAGAACAAGTCGAACGAATCGCATTTATAGGGCGCGAGTGCGGATAGCACTCGCGCCACTTTAGTTGCGCTTGTCAGTTCGCGTATTCGGCTGATTGCTCCTTTGTCGGTCGTCCCGCTCGCAGGATTTGATCGGCGGCGCGAAAGATTCGCTGTGCGCTCTTTTCTGGGATCGCGTCGGCGTTGTAACCGATGGCTTGATAGAGCCAGTTTTGAATGTAGCCACGAGCGTATTCCGCTCCTTCGAGGTTCAAAGCTTCACAGCATAACAAAGCGACTGATTCCGCTTCGACTTCGCGTAGATTTCTCGGCGGCTGTTCGGTGTCGGTGAAATCGCCTTCGGATGTGTGCAAGAGCACGTGGGCCATTTCATGAAAAAGCGTCTTGTGTGGGAGTTGCGCGACAGGATTGATCGCGATCTGGCTGCCACGCGCGAAGCCCTGACAGTTCCCGTCTGTCTTGTCGAACGTGATCTGTTCAATGCAAAGAGACTTTAGCGCTCGCTCGGCATCCCACTCAGGGATCGTGATTGGGCCAAGTTCGTTGCCAAAGGTTTGACTAATCACGAACCATCGCGGCTTTGTGAACGAATGTCGTGAAGGTCTGTTCGTCCTTCGGCTCGTTGCTCTCATCTGATTCGTCGTTGCGTCGCTTCCGAGTTAGTGGCATGCAAAGCGTCAAAGCCTTCTCGCCGCGTTTGACGATGCGGCCTAGCGTCTGCCACTTCGGAAAGGTATTGATCGGGCCTGGCTGCATACCGCGCAGTTGGCATTGAATAAGCGCAAGGATCTGGTTTCCTACGGAATAATTCCAGAACGCGCTATACGCCTTCATGATCGTGCCGGGTTTGTTGACCGCTTCCACGAGTAAAGCTGACCATTTCGGAATGTCTGCTGATTGTGTTTGCGTTTGTCTTTCTTGCTGCATTGTCGTAGCTCCTTCTTTGGTTTTGTGGTTTTGAGAGGGTGTTTCCCCCTCGCAGCGAAAGAAGGAACACGACGGGGCTGCCCACTCCGCACACCGTAGGGCGCAACGAAGTGGAGCACTCGAAGAGCAACGAAGAGTTGTGCGGATGGGCTAGTCGTTTACGATGAAGCGGAGAGGGGGACGATGCCGTAAGTTTGAGAACTGTATCGTCTAAAGAAGAGCATTAAATAAGGACGTGGAATAGAGAGGTTCTTCCATCTAAGCAGTAACCCATTCTGTTCACCCTATATATGCAACTGCCGTTAAGAAAGCGATGACCAGCACCAGCAAGAGAATGAGCAGTACTAAACAGCCAATCATTCGTCCCATCTTTCTTTGCCGACCAACTCTCGTTAAAGGAATGCCGATTTTTCGCGAAAGTTTTCCCTTGGCGGCGGATAAGCCTATGGCTCGCTTCCACGAAAAAGAGAAACCGTACTTGCGCACGTTTATGCCTCCTGCAATTTGGGGTTAGCTAGGAACTCACGCCTGCTTTACGATTCCCAGCCGTGCTCGCTCTTCAAAATTTGCGTTCTACCATATCTACGTTCTATCTTCTCGGTATTGACTAGACTCCGGTAACGAACATCGGCCGGTGATCAGAACATCAATCGAGCCGATGTAGCAAGCGATTTTCTTTCACAAACGACTAGGTTCGGGCGATCCCAATCACTTGGAACTGCCGGCTTGATGGGAAATCAAATACGGCAGCAGGACAAACTGAGGCCTTCTTCGTGAACCTGTTCCAGTATCTTGTTCCCGACAATCCACTGGCGGCTTTCATCGTCGTCATTCTTATGGCGCTCGTCACACTGTGGTATGGGGCTCTCATAGTCTGGTCGGTGGGCTTAAGCCGTCGTCAGAGAGAACTCGGGCGCTGTAGTGATGTCGGAAGTCTTCACACCGGTTCGAGAGACCTAATGGTGCGGAGCGCTGCGTCGTCTGGCGGAACTCTCATCGCATTGGAGACGGAAGCGCAATCTATCTTCCTTGATTATTGTAACGGAGTCAGGATCAAGCCCGACGGGGTCATCGCGCAGCACATTAAGGCGATCTTCGATGCCGGCTGGAAGGGAAGCCGGCTTGACATCGCAGAGTTAAATAAGCACTCGATAGCAAGACTCTACCGCACCCACGAGCTCCTTCGATCGGTCTTAGCTGTATTCATTATCGTAGGGCTTTTAGGAACTCTGATCGGTCTTTCGTCAAGCTTGGCCCAATTGTCACCATTGACAATAGGTGGTTCGGTCCAGTCAGCGACTCAATTATCACAAGGATTAAACCAGCTCCTCAAAGAATTGAAGAGCGCGTTTGCTCCAAGTATATGGGGTGTAATGCTGACTTTTATTTGTGTTCTCGTATTATCGTCCTACGTACACATCAAAGCGTTACCTATCAGGAATAAACTTGAAAGTCTCACTCTGACGGTTTGGGTTCCACAACTGTTTCCGGCAACCTCTCGAAGATTTCTTGAAGCATTGCAACTGAGTGAACAGCACATGCAAAAGAGCTTCGAAATCGCGAGAGAATTGGCTGGCTTTACGAAAGATATCCGAACGGAAGTATCAAACTTCCATGAAAATCTTCAGACCGCCAATAAGCCGTTAAAACTCCTTTCTCAATCTGCTGTAAAGCTCAATACTTTTGTTGAGACTTTTTCGACGAGTTCAGAAAAGATTAGCTCGTTCCAAGGTGAATTGAAGTTGCTTTATGAGCAGATGGTTAAAGATTCTCAGTCGTTTCATCAGAGCGTCAAACAGAATATTAAAAAGTCAGCGGAGTTTCACGGCGAGATGCAAATTGCCATGAAGAGCCAGGGCGAACAGATTAAGTCTTTAATGATAACGATGAACAGTTATGAGCGCGGTTACATTGAGAATCGCGCGCAACTCGACGCAAGGTTGATGGAACTTCTATCTGAGGCGAAAAAAGCTTACAGCGCTATTTTGGGTCAAAATCGCACCCTCGCGAGTGAAATTGGCGAACCGCTGCGGACTACGCTAATCAATTCATTGAGTGAGCTCGAAAAAACGCTTCGAGAAGAATTGCATAAAGAACATCTCAAGGTGGACGGCGTGATGTCTTCGGTGAACGATCTCGTACGCTCAATGAATGCACACGAAAAAGAGAGCGTTGAAAACACAAAGAAGATTGCAGACTCCGTTAATGAAGCCATCTCACAGCAGACCCGCGCTCATGACGATGGGCTTCGACAGCAAACGGATGCCGCCTTAATTACGCAAAAGCTAATGAGGGATTTAGAGGCAGCGAGCCGAGTTCAGTCCGATCAGTTGCTGAAGTTCCGACAGAGCGTGAATGAACTGACTGGAGCCCTAACGGCGTTTAATCGAAATCTGGCGGCACGTGAAGACAGCAGATACCAAGATTTCGCCGGCTCGAGTGTCAGTACACGGAAAGAGAACGAAATGCCTGTTACAGACGGTCTTGAAACGTTTTCTCCTAGAACGACAGAGTCTGCAATTCCCGATAATGGTGGGCAAATTAACTCGGATGATCCGCAGCGAGACGACACTGAGAAGGATCTTCAATCTAAGACTTCGGAGCCCGGCTCAGGCTTACTCGGATTCTTTTCAAAGTACAAATAACTCTCGGAGCTATAGAAAAGGATGGAACGGGAAGCTTTCGAGTTCAATTTTTGGCCCTCATTTGCGGACCTAATGCTGGCCCTTGTGTTGGTTCTGGTGTTACTGCTCTTCATGTTTGCGGCAGTAATTACGATCGGAACCGTGAATCTGGAAAAAGTTCAAACCAATCAACTCACCGTAATCGAGTCTATCGCAAAGGCATATGACGCAACACCGAATCAGTTAGGCACAAATGTTTACGAGATTTCGATAGATCGGAGTGGAAGCCATGATATTGAAATTCGCAATGAACCGGCTCTGCAAAGAATAACATTCAGCGATAAGATCCTTTTCGTGCCTAACGACTACAAGATTAATGATAAAGGTCAAGCTGTGTTGCGGATGGTTGGCGAAGTGTTGAAGCAGCAACTGCCTAATATTCGAGAGATCCAAATTCAAGGACATGCTGACACTGATCAAACGGCACGTTTTCCTTCGAATACCCATTTGGCGGCTCTTCGCGCAATTGAAGTATTAAGATTCTTTCAAAATGAAAGCGGAATCGATCCCGCGCAACACTTAATGTCCGCAACTTCATTCGGAGAATTCGACCCCGTTCAGCGTGGACGTGAGGAAGTGGGATATGACCGTGACAAATTGGTAAGGGATAACAGTACTCTGGAATTGAAAGCTAACAACCGGAGAATTGAGCTGTTGCTTTTTTATCGTCTTTGATTTGACGAGTAATTATGATCTCACCTGTTGAGCAGGAGCTTCGCAAGATTATTGCCGCGAAGGGGTACTCTATTTGCAGAGAGCACCGTCGTGTGGAGTCCCTCCTCAGGGATCTCTGCCCAGCGTACCGCTGGGAGGTAGCAGTACTTGCCAGTGCTCTAAACGAAGGCGTTGCTTCAGATCTACTAGAGTCGCCGGACATATTCTCTACAGACATAATGGTGGCACGTCTTATAAGGCGCTTAGAGAGTAACCGCGGACTTACTGAGAAGGCGGCTAAATGGGCCGTCGAGACTCTTGCCAGGGTCTTGGTAGATCCGGCGCGAGCTATTGGTAATCGGCATTATGATTTTGCTGGCACCGGTGAGAGTACTTCTGCGACGTTTGATTTAGACGCTGGCCTCGCGATCTTTGAGGCTACTCAGGATGAACGTGAGAATTTTTTCGTTGAGCTGTATGACGGTGCTCACCGCCATATACAACTCATATTCAACGAAATTGGTCGGTGTCTTTCAAAGCGGCCAATTGGCGTTTTATCCTTTGGGAGTTATTACCTTCGAATAAGAGCGGGTGGGGATTGGAAGATTGACATCAAACAATCTCGGCCTGTGATAGTAGAGTCATTACCCTTCCTTCTTAGTGGATCTGGTCAATCAGCGTCACCGATTGTGGAGCTTGAAAGTCCGAGCCGCTGCATTGAGCTCAGCCACATTGGCAGCGATAACATTGCTGTAACCTTGCTTTCGGGTGAGGGGCGGTACAGAGACTTGCTGATCAATGAGGTTGGAGACTGCAATGTCAGGAGATCTTTTCAAGTTCGAGAAACAGCGGTTCATATCTTGGACATATCTGCGACAGGTGAGTGGGCGATTTCTCTTACCTAAATCCGCCTCGCTTACCGACACCCGCGTATTAGTTAAACGAGTGCGCCATCAACGCTTGACAGAGATTGCAAGCGGGAATAGAGTTCTCGCCGCTGGCAAGACTCGGACGGCAAGGTTCCGCGCGACCTCAAGGCTCCGTTTGCGCTGGATCGATGGGGAGGTTGATTCCTTTCCACATGGCCTCGCCGGTCAACTAGAACGCTACTCATAAGTAAGTTGACGACGCTGTGCCATTTTAGGCTCTGAATTCAATTCACATCACTCCACCGTCTTGAGACCAGATCGCAAGAGAGTTCTCTTCTCTGCGGGAGCACTACAACAACCTATAGAAAGTAATCGAAGATCATTCAATACACGGAGGTTGGATAAGATGAGTAAGAGACCTGGAGGCGAGCTGGCGGCACGTCCTCTGCATTTCATTTGGGTTGCGGATTGTTCCGGTTCCATGTCCGTCGATGGCAAGATGGAGTCCTTGAACAATGCCATTCGTGAGGCGATACCACACATGCGCGATGTGGCTGATGAGAACCCCAACGCCGAAATCCAAATTAGAGTCCTTACGTTTTCTGATGGCGCTCAATGGCATGTTAGCAAGCCCGAGCCTATCGCTAGTTTCAAGTGGACTGACTTAACGGCTGACGGCGTTACCGACATGGGGCGGGCATTAACGATGTTGGCAGATCAGTTAAAGATCCCGCCAATGACTGATCGAGCCCTGCCTCCGGTTTTGGTTTTGATCTCTGACGGACAGCCAACAGATGACTTCGATACAGGTTTAAAGGCGTTAATGGCGCAGCCGTGGGGTAAGAGGGCGGTAAGGGTTGCAATCGCAATCGGCAAAGATGCCAATCTGGACGTATTGGAGAAGTTCATCGGAAACAAGGAGTTGAAGCCCTTGCAAGCGAATAGTCCGGAAGCGCTTATTAAGCAGATCCGATTTGTTTCAACGGCTGTACTTAAATCAGCATCATCGCCGGCGAGCCAAACGAGTGGAACAGTTTCTCCTGGAACAAATATCCCAATACCAGCACCACCAGTGACGGATACTTCATCTGCAGATGATGACGTATGGTAGACGATCAGCAATCAGTTGTTCGGAATGAACCGGTGACGTGGCGAACTATAGGGCAAAGTGTGCAAGGTGCTGCGCACAAGAGATCTGGTTTGCCGAATCAGGATGCTATTCATTGGTGGCCTAAGAATGGAATGGGCAGTCTTCTGATCTTAGCTGTTGCCGATGGGCACGGGAGTTCTAAATACTTTCGCAGCAATCACGGTGCTAGATTAGCAGTTGAGACGGCGGTGCACGTCCTGCAAGCATTCGCGCCCAGTTCTAGAGGACAAATAGACGGCGACAGTTCAATCTCCGAGCATTCCATCGATCTGTTAGATCGGGGCTTGGACTTATCGAATCCCACCGTGGTGGGTCGGATGGCTGAGGAGCAATTGCCCAAGCTCCTAAGTAGGCGATGGCTGGAGGCAGTAGACGACCATATTCAAAGCCATCCAATCGAAAAGAAGGAACTAGATCGATTGACCGAATCAGATCCTGACGTGGCCGGCGGGATCATGACCAGCGGAATTACACCAGTTGCCTACGGAACCACTTTGCTGTCGGTTGTGATTACGGAGACATTCATACTCTACCTGCAAATCGGCGACGGCGATATTTTGATCGTCACGGAGTCGGAAGAAGTACATCGCCCTATAACGGGCGACAACCGTCTATTCGGTAACGAAACAACTTCTCTCTGTGCCAAAGAAGCCTGGAAAGACTTTCGGGTCAAAGTACAGCCGACGATTGATGGCTCACTTCCAGCGCTCATTCTGATTTCAACTGACGGTTATGCAAACTCATTCCGTAATGAGGAGAGTTTCCAGCAAGTGGGCCCGGATATCTTGCAACTGGCTGACCAATACGGACTCGATGGAGTCCAAAGCAAATTGAAGACTTGGTTGGACGACTCATCACAGAAGGGCAGCGGTGACGATATCACCTTAGGGGTCATAAAACCCCTAAAGGACAGTGATCGTGATGTTGTCTCGCGCAAAGCCGATGCTGCATTGACCATTGGTGAAGAGGCGCACAAACGAGCGAGTGACGCGAGTGAGCAACTCGCAAGCATTCAGGACCGGTTCGAGTCGCGAGAGACATCGATCGAAGAACGATTCAAACCTTTGGAGCAGTCTTTTGGGGGAATTGCAGATCTTGAAAAGCAGGTTCAGGCGCTAAAGGAACGAGAGAAGCGTTTTGAATTCTTTGAGCGGCGTCTCAGAAGGCTTTGGTGGGCTCTAGTTTCTGGAGTGGTGATTTTAATCGCCGCCGAAATCTTATTTCATTTGGCGATTGGAAGGAGACAGGCAGCGGCGTATGTGCCCGTAATGACTCCGAGTCCTTCGCCCATAGACCCGGCCACACAGAATGCACAGCAGGCTGTTGACGCAACGCCGGCGCCCACTATCAGCCAGAGTCCAAAGAATCCATCTTCAAACGTAGCTTCGGCTCCGCGCAGGAATCGTAGTAGTGCAAGGCCGGGTGATGCGGGTACTAAACAAAAGAAGCCTGGCGCGGGCGCCGCCAAAGCTAAGCCAGGACATTGACGAATATCCTTTGCGTTAAGAGGTAATTCTCCTACGCGGAGTTTCGAGCTATCTGACGCCTCATATGCCGAGTCAACATCCCAAGGTCGTGATTATCATTAGTCGTTGCCGCACAACAGGTCGGAGTTTCGGTATTAGGACAGAACTGAGAAGCCATGGTCATTGGATCGCCAATTGGGCATTCGCAATTGGCGCCGAAACCTCCAAAAGAGAAGGATACGATCAGACTTCCATTAGCGGTGAGTTCGAAACTGAGACACCCTATCCGGGCTGTCCCTACTGCTCATCCTCCAGCTTCTTTCAATGTGTTTGTGGAAAAATCGGTTGCTGGGACGGCTCTGAGAAACTTACATGCCCATGGTGTCAACAGTCTATTCAAATATCGGGCCGAATAAAAAGTCTTCAAGCCGGTAGTGATAGATGAGCAATGGCTCATTAACGGATTGAACCAAAGATCGGAGCGTGATCAAAGGCTAATTCGAATGCCAGAGAGGAACCTGGTTGAATGCACCAAATTCTAACTCCTAATACGGATGTGGTTCGCACTGTATCATCAGACCTCGCTTGCGAGGTTGAAGATTATCTTGGCGGTGGCGGTCAAGGCGAGGTCTATAAGGCCAAACTCATTGGGGGCACACTTTCAAAACAAGGAAATGAATCCGTAGCCCTGAAATGGTATTTCCCGCATTACCAAAGTCAGGACGAGCGCCTGCGAGAGCGGCTCGAACTAGCAATCAATAACGGGGCCCCGACCGATCGGTTTCTTTGGCCCCTTGACCTGGTAACCAGTCCCGACATTCCCGTGTTCGGATACATTATGCGTTTGCGCGAACCTAGATTCAAGGGGATTGTCGATTTAATGAAGCGACGTGTTGAGCCAACTTTTCGGGCTTTGGCCACTGCTGGTTTCGAATTGGCCCATAACTATTTTCAGCTACATTCTCGGGGAATGTGTTATCGCGACATAGCGTTCGGCAATGTTTTCTTTGATCCTAAGACCGGTGAAGTCAGGATTTGTGACAACGACAATGTGGATGTGAACGGACGCAAGGGTCCCATCGGAGGGACGCCAAGGTTCATGGCTCCAGAACTTGTCCGTGGAGACGCAGCACCCAGTACAGATACTGACTTGTTCTCGCTTTCAGTGCTGCTGTTCTATATGTTCGTCATTCACCACCCATTAGAGGGCGCGAACGAACTCAAGATTCACTCTTTTGACCTTCATGCGATGCGGAAGCTTTATGGAACGGATCCGCTTTTCATTTTCGATCCCGATAACGACACCAATCGCCCGGTAGAAGGATTCCATGATAACGCTATCCAGTTTTGGCCCATCTACCCGGAATTCTTCAAACGCTTTTTCATCAAGTCGTTCACTGACGGAGTCCGGGATGCGGCGAATGGTCGCGTGAGAGAAACCGAATGGCGACTAGCGATGATTAAGTTACGCGACTCGATTCTGTATTGCGCTAATTGCAGCGCGGAGAATTTTTATGATGTTGAGGCTCTTAAAGCCAGCGGCGGTAAACCATCAGTCTGCTGGCAGTGCCGACGTGAGGTAAGACTACCTTTTCGTATTCGCATCGGCAAAAACGTAATAATGCTCAATAACGATACGGAACTATTCGCGCACCATCTCGAGGAGAAGGCGTGGGAATTCTCCCGCGCCCTGGCGAAGGTCAGCCCACATCCAAAGAATCCCGGCATCTGGGGATTGAAAAATATCTCTGACGGAAAATGGGTGGCTAACGCTGACGGCTCTACGCAAGATGTTTTGCCAGGACAAAGCGTTAAGCTTGTTAAGGGTACAAAAATTCATTTCGGTAGGGCCGATGGTGAGATCCGATACTAGCGTGACTGAGAAAATGGTGCGTGACGATAGGATCTCAAATTCAGAGTAATTCAAAGCAAAAATAGGGAAGGGCTTGTTGTGCGACGACCAGGTGGACAATTGTCAGCGCGACCGTTGAATTTTTTCTGGATAGTGGACTGTTCCGGTTCCATGTCCATTGACGGCAAAATTCAGGCGCTCAATAACGCTATTAGGGAGGCTTTGCCTCACATGGAATCGGTAGCGGACGAAAATCCCAATGCGCAAGTTCATTTGCGCACCCTAAAATTCTCTTTAGGCGCCGAATGGATTGAGCCTGAAGCTACTCTGCTGGAGAGATTTGTTTGGCATGATCTGGTTGCAGATCCGCTGCAGCAATCGCCTGCTAACGCTGATGTTATCTTCATGTTAGACACAAGTGGCAGCATGAGCGACGAGATCGATGCTGTGAAAAGAAGCTGTCAGGACTTTGCCAACCATATAGCCAAAGTTGGCGCGAATGTCAGGCTGGGTCTCATCGGATTTGATATCGGAGGCCACCGCGGTTCGTCGGCGAGTACATATACAGTTCACAATCTCTCGCGATACACGATCGGAGTTTGGCCACTGGCACGACCAGAGGATTTCAAAAGAAATGTTCAGTCTTTATCTCTGTGTCTTTTCGGAGGAGCTGGTTGTTATCTCGCTAATAAGGATACTACGGATATGTTTCCCCATGTGGTTCGTGCGTTCAGCGACCCCACTAATAGGCGCGTGCTAGTAATCATCTCCGACGAGATGGGACGAAATGATGGGCTTAACTCCATCTGTTCACAGCTTACGCAAGCCTCAATCCAGGCACATGTCCTTGGTGTCGCAGGAAGGAGCGGGGCGCACCAGGCGATCGCCAATCAAACTGGGGGGCAGTTTTGGGATATTAGTAGATCAAAGGGAAAACACGATTTCAAGAGCTTGTTGGATACCGTGGCCCAAACGATCGCAAAAGAAATGACAAAGAACCTTGTTGACGGTACCACGTCTGCAGGAACTGACATGGGCCGGGCTTTATCAATGCTCGCTGAAGAACTAAGAATACCTCCAATGGCCAATAGAGCCCTTCCACCGGTACTTGTACTAGTTACCGACGGGCAACCCACGGACGATTTTGAGAAGGGACTCAGGGCCTTGATGGATCAACCCTGGGGCAAGAGATCGGTGCGCATAGCGATAGCAATTGGGAAAGACGCAGACATCGCTCCGCTGAGAAGGTTTATTGGCCACACAGAACTGGACCCCTTGCATGCTGACAATCCGGAGGCATTAGTAAAGTACATTAAGTGGGCTTCTACAGCTGTGCTCAAGTCGGCATCTGCTCCAGCCAGCCAGTCGACTGCGTCGTCGCCTCCCGGTCTCAATGTCCCTATTCCTTCGCCGCCGCAGGTTGATCTTCCCAAAGACGGAGAGGTTTGGTAGTTCCGTCGACATCCTATCGTACACAAATGGAGTGGACGCCTCAAAAGACACCCTCAAGACACCCGCTTACAACTCGACCACTACACATAATTTGGATTGTTGATTGTTCGGGTTCCATGTCCGTCGACGGCAAGATGGAAGCATTCAACAACGCAGCGCGCGAAATGATTCCACACCTGCGCGATGTTGCGGCAGAAAATCCAAACGCCGACGTCTTGATTCGAGTGTTGTCTTTTTCTTCCGGTGCGCATTGGGAGGTCAAAACGCCGCAACCAATCGAAACCTTTAGCTGGGCCAATTTGAGCGCTGGTGGTCGAAGGGACATGGGTGCGGCGCTGACTTTAGTTGCTAAGGCGCTTAAGACGCAAATGCCACTCAGAGGTCTTCCGCCTGTCTTGGTGTTAATCAGCAATGGTGCACCAACCGATGATTTCGATAAGGGGTTGAAGGAATTGATGGCGCAACCGTGGGCTAGACGGGCTGTGCGTGCCGCAATCGCTATTGGCAAAGACGCCGATCTTAATGTCCTTCAAAGATTCATCGGAAACAAAGAACTGAAGCCGTTGCAGGCCAATAGCCCAGAAGCACTGGTTAGAATCATCAAGTTCGTTTCCACGACAGTTGAAAATATTTCTATCGATGCAACGGAGGACTCCTCTCAGGCGGAGAATATTAATCTGCATAATCAATCGGAGGGCTTTTCAAGGCCGCTTAGTTTATTCAAAGCTGAGGAGTCACCGCTCCGCACGCAAGGCTTGAATAACACTGCCAGACAAACGCTCTGCGACATTATTACCAAGTATGGTTCGGAGCTTTACGACCAACCTCGACGTTGCGAAGCGTTGTTGAGAGATCTGTCGGCAACACACAAGCGTGAGATTAGTGTTTTGATCGCAGCTCTGAAGTTCGGAGTAGTGGGTGAGTTAACGTCACCGCCAAATACATCTCCGGAAATTGTCATCGCGCGTCTTTCCGATCAGCTTGAGGACAACCTGGGACTAACACCGATCGCTGCAAGGTGGGCTGTGGAGTCCTGGGCAATCGCAGTTGGGCTAACGTCGAGTGCCGAACTGCTGGGGGACAGTCTACAGGTTTCTTCCAAACGACTGGCGGTGGAGGATCGATCTTTTCGCATCGCCGCCCCAGCCGATAAACGATCCCCAGTTTCGCTGAATGTTAGAAACGGAATTGAGGATGAGCCCGATGAGCCATATTGGTATAAGCGCGAAGCAGAAAAGATCAAGAGATATGTGGTCTCCGCTGCCGGCCGCCCTATCCTTCTCACTGGACACGGTCATTTCGGCGAGTCTTACCTAGCGAAATGGGCGATTAACAAATCAGCGCTACAACTGGCCCAAAAAACCGGCACGCGCCATGATACAGTGCTGATGAAAATCCCTATCAACCTGGTAGGTCAGGACTCTGAGCATTTATGGATGGCAATAGATCGTTGGGTGATCAGTTCCTGGGAAAACCCAAAAAACAGCCCATTTAAGAAGCGCTATAAGGACAAACTAAAGATATTGGGTCAAGACCCCTTTTTTAGTTTGCGAGAACTGACGATAACGGAAACGGACGGCGCGCCTCAGGGAGAAATTCACGTCAGCGGGCCCGTAGGAGGAGCCAGTTTCACTCCGGGACAAAAAGGACACTCATCTGAGAGGGTCTACGTTCCGTTGAATGCTGAGCGTCTGCGAGAGAGACTCCTTCAATCAATAGCGTTTAGCCTGCCATCAGAACCGGCCACCAAACTCACAAGATTTTTCAAGGCGCTTTGGACTGATGGAATACCGTACCGCATCGTTCTGTTAGTCGACAGGATTGATGATTGGGATCAACTCAAGGCGTTGGAGTGCCTTCTGGAGACAGGTGGTGCTCTGAAAATTGTAGTGGCCGCCGATAGGTCTCATTACGACGAGTGGACGCGTAACACACAAAACGCGCGTTGGATCAAAAGCAGATTCAACATCATTAAGTGCGCTCCTGTCCTCGATGAAAACATAGCAGAAAACCTCACGCGATTCTTCTTTGCCCTTGATTTGAACGATTTTGCCAAACCGATCGTGCGGGATTTTGTTGATGGCCTGAACTTCCACTGTTACGGATCTCCCGCCAGCCTCCCCAGAAGAATATTCGATGATTGGTCTGAGAGTTTCGATGAAGCGGGCGGTGAACTCTTACTGTCGGACGATTCTAAACTGATGACACAGTACCGCGTTTGGGCAAAAGCGAACCAAATCCTTTGTCGCGAATGGAGATGGATCATAGGAAACTACACGCCTTTTGAAGCACCTGACCATCCCACACTTGGTGAGTACGATATTCGGGCGCGACGATTTCTCTATGAGGTTCTCAAACAAATAATACAAATAGGGAACATGGGGTTCAGCGAAGGCGCACTCTTGGAAATCTGCCGACAGTGTGAACGGGGCTTTAATTTGGAAATGTCCGAGAAGAACCTGGCAGAGGTTTCCAGGAGATTACTGGATTCCGGCTGTCGCGTTGGAATGCTTGAGCCGTTTTAACGTCCAAGTATACGGAGTGTCAGGTGAATACTGTTGCGCGAGACAAACTTTGTGAAGCTGTGGCGCGATATGGGCAAGACCTGTGTGATGAACCGCAACGCTGCGAAAGCATTCTGAATGATCTTTGTCATGGCAACAGAGAAGAAGTACGACTTTTGGTGACGATCGCAAAAGAAGGGGTGGCCTCAGATCTGCGAACCTCCAGCACGGGCGTACCTCACGATCTATTACTAAGTAAACACATAAGGAATCTGCAAAGCTTCTTTTTCACGGAGCCAGCTGCGAGATGGGGCGTCGAATCCTGGGCGCTGGCGCTAGGCATAATTTCGGAGGCTGATATTTCCCGTAGAGCCCCAGAGTCAACGCAAATCAACAATGATCAGACAATTCCGGCGGAGGCGATCCCTCAGACATCCAACGATGTGAAAAGAAGCGTTTCCTCGACCCATTTCTGGATGGGTGTTTCGGCCGCAATAGTGCTGGCGATCTTCGCAGTGGTTGCGGTGATATTGAAATATCAGGCTGATGGCAGAGCGAATGAGGCATTGGCTGCAAAAGAGAGTGCCCAGCAAACTATTAGGGATCTTCAGGCGGCCAAAGCAAACTCAGAACGGCAAGCAAACATCACCCTTCAAGAACAGACAAAGGCCTTGGAAACTGCCGAAAACGAACGGAAAAGGTTGCAGTCTCTAATACCAAGAATCGATGTTGATAATATGTACGTTGACGTGGGATCTAACTCAATAACACTTCATGCTAAATTTCGAGCGAATAATCTTCAAAGCGTGCAATGTGTGATGGAAATAACCTTATACGACGATAATCAGGAGGAAGTCACTCATTGGAACCAACCGGTCACTGATAGTAAGAACTTCACACCGACCGAGATCAATTCTTTGTATGAAGACGTGTCGTTATCTGTTTACCAAAGATCGATAGGCCTTCGTTCAGGCACTTATACTTTCAACCTGGTGTTTCGACGGCTGAATGGAGAGCTTATCGATGAAGTAGATTCTGAGCCGTTCACCTTCGTAGCAAACTAGCATTTCTTTAGTCCGCGAGAATGCGGAAAATGAAAGGGAAGTAGTGATGTCAACAATCCGATGCAATGCTTCAGGCTGTACGCATACAGACAAGTCAGGAAAGATGTTCTTCCAATGCAATCACTGCACTCGATGGTGGTGCAGCAGCCACGGCTACAAAGGCAAGAAGTGTCCGGGTTGTCAGAAAGGTTTTATGAAGTAAGTCGGTTCATTAAGTCCACAGAGTCGTTGCGCTGAATCTAAATGCCGGGCCCCTTCGAACTGTTTGGAAATCTGCTGGTAGCCGGGTTCAAAATCTCCGGGTACTTTGTGGTCTGTATTGTTCAAAGCACCGTTTATGCGCTCACCGGAAGGTCCGACAAGATTGCGGACGCGTTCGGGTATCTGGGCAGAGGTAGCGTTGACGCGATCAGCGAAATCTTCAAAAGGAAGTAGGAGGGTTGGTCGTCATCGTTATGGGCAAGGGTTCGCTAAGACTTCCGAACTGCAGAGTCTCGCTCAACTCAGTGGAAATGCGGAGGCCATGGGCCCCGAAAATGTCACCGATTCGTCACTCGACTCTATGCAAATCGATGAAAATCGATGTCAAAAACTGCACAGAAATTTGCTCCTGTAGCGGCTGCAACCTGTTGAAGAATTGTAAGTTATGTCACTGCATGTAACTGCGTGTCAAAAACTGCAGTGAGCCTGTCTGTCCGTTCGCAATGCGGAGGTCAGGGGTTCGATCCCCCTCTGCTCCACCAAATAAACCAACCACTTACGGCAGGGCACAAACCCTGCCGTTTTTATTTTCAGCGCTTTTGGCGTCAGGTTGACGTGGAGAGCACCCGACCAGTTTTCCAAGGCGTTGCGCTTGCGTCACTGCATCGCGTGCGAGTATCGCTTGGTCATTCGAATATCGTATGACCCAGGATCTCTACCGTCACAAGCTCTTCGCCGCCACGCGGCGCTTGTCTTTTTGTTCAGGTGTTTTGTGGATTCGTGGTTCTCTTTCTTAACTTCGGGAGTGCCCGGTCAAACTAGCACCCGCGCGGCAACTCGCCGATCAGGTCACGCGCCTTGGCTATCTTCGGATGGTCCATAAGCTTCTCGACGGACTTCTCCATTAAATTCTCGAGCTTTTCCACGCCGGTCCAGGCAGCCCGGGCATCCGAGCGCGGGGTGACGATCGGGAAAGACGGGTCGGCATCGTCGAGCAGGAGGAAGAAATGCAGCAGCGCCGCTACATTGCCGGTTACCTTGATCAGCTTGCCGCGCAGCGCTACCTGCAGCGGGAGCTCGCCCGACATCAGCTTATTCAGCGTGTCCCGGCTCATCCTAATAGTGACGTCCGCCCGCTTGTCCTTTTTGTTTTTCGTATAGTTCAGCACGCCGTCCTGCACCACCACAAGATAAGGAACGTTCGGATTTTTCGGATTCTCCGAGTCATTCGGGTCCTTAATGATCCAGTTCATGACGATCTTCGCGTCGCGGACCAGCGGCCCGATGAGCTTGGCTGCAAATGCGTCGAAGATCATGGACATCGTCATCGCCGCAATAAGCGTAGGCGACGTCTTTTTCGGTGGCGCGGGCGCAATGCCGTGGCGCAATTCCTGCGTTCCCTGTAAATAGAAATTGCGCCACGTCGCGTTCTCGGCCTGGTAGCCCATCTGCTCCAGCATCTCGGCCTCCAGCTTTTTGGCTTCCCAGTGGCCTTCGTCCGCGTAGACCACGTGCCTGATAAGCTCCGCCGCCCATCGATATTCGCCCTTCTTGCTGGCCTTCTTTGCCGCCTTGAGCACCTGGGCGGCCCCGCCCATCAGCGCTACGTATTTCGGCGCGGCCTCCTCCGAGGTCAACTTATGTAGATTGGCTGGGTCGCCGTCGAACCAGCCCAGGTATTTATCGTACACGGCCTTCGAATTGTGGCTCGTGCTGCCGTAATAGCCGCGGCACGACCAGTCCTTTGCCAGCCCTTCAGGCATCTCGAAAACCTCGGCGATCTCGATGCCCGTGTAACCCTTGTTGAGCATGCGGAGAGTTTGGTCGTTCAGGTAGCGATACATATCCCGCTGGCGTCCGAGAAAGCCGTGAATGTTGTCGCGCCCCCAGATCGGCCAGTGGTGCGAGGCAAACATCACCTCGGCCTTGCCGCCCAGAAACTCCATCGCCTCGGCCAGGTACTTCGACCATTTCAGCGCGTCGCGCACGTTGGCGCCGCGCAGCGTCTGAATATTGTGCATGTTGTGCGTGGCGTTTTCTGCCGCGCAAAACGCCTTGAAACTCGGGAAGAAGAAATCCATCTCCGCCGGGGCTTCCGATCCGGGTGTCAAATGGAACAGCACTTCCACGCCGGCGATGGTTTTCTTCTGAACAACCACGCCGGAAATAGTTTCCGCCCCGTCTGTCGATGTTATGACGTCGGTCGGCTGGTAGAGCGAGACGTCGCCGGTGCTCTGCCCCTTGCCGAGGCCGGTATCGACCTGGCCTTTGGCGTCCTTCCGCAGCAGCGGCCCGTACATGTACTGCGCCCGGCGCCCCATCGCAGTGCCGGCATAGACGTTTTCGCTCACAGCGTGTTCGAGAAACCCGTCCGGGGCGTAGATCCTGACCTTCTTTTTCTTCTTCGGGTCCGTGGGCATGATCCCCTCGACGCCGCCGAAGTGGTCGACGTGGCTATGCGTGTAGATCACCGCCGTCACGTCAAGTTTCTTGGTTTCGGGTCGGTTATTACGGTAGAGCTCAAGCCCGCTTTTGGCGCACTGGACCGAGATCAGCGGATCGATGATGATGAGGCCGGTCTTGCCCTCGATGACGGTCATGTTCGACATGTCGAAGGCGCGAAGCTGGTAAATGCCATCGCAAACCTTGAACAGCCCGTTGAAATTGTTGAGATGCGCCTGGCGCCAAAGGCTCGGGTTGACGGTAAGGGGCGGGGGCGTATCGGGCGATCCTTCGAAATCCAGGTATGGCTGGATGTTCCACACGACGGCTCCGGTTTTTTCATCAGTGATCTTGAGCGGGTCCCAGGTGGCTATGTATCCTTTTTGGGCGTCGCTAAATGATTGTTCGTCTTGCCAATTAAGCCGTGAGGCCATGGCAGCGTTGCGGGCGATAGTGATCTTCGAGGCGTTGTTTCGATTGTCGGTCATGTTCGTCTCCTTCGTGGCACGATTCCGCCATTTTCTGATTTTTAGATTCAGGGTAAAACGCCCCCACTTGTCTGGCGTTGGTATGCAGGATGAGAGCTCGGTAGAGAGAACCTGGTTATCAAAATGGGGCGCGCCCCTCGGTGAGACCACCAGTTAAGGTGGTTTCGGTTTAGCAGCACCTTGCTGGTTGCCAGGCGCTGCGCCTTGGTTGCAAAGGGGCCGGCGGTTTAACGCCACAGTTGCTCCCCCCTATCAAAACTGTAGCTTAACTCGTGGTCTCATTTTTTGCGGCGCCCTCCAAATTTCCTGAATAAGATAAGTCGTTCGGATACCTGGCTCAGGAAAGGAGTCGTCTGGGTTAACTTGCCGGCGAAATGTAAGGATCGCGCTGGCAACTAATACGGCCCGAGCACAGTAGATAAACTTGTAATCAAAGTCAACGTTGGTATCTTAGTAAACTGTGGATTCCAGGCTTAGACACAAGGAGGCATGGCCCAAAGTGCTTGAACAACTTGATCTTGGAATGACTGCGGAAAAACCCGAGCTTTGTTGGGAACTGCAAGAGCTTCGGTCGAACCTCCAACCAGTGACGAGATTCCCGCGTAATGGCTGGTTGCGTCAAAGCTGTATCGCTAAAATTTTTGGCGTCACGTTGACGCGATTGTAGGGCGAGGGGTGTGAACGTGTTAGAACATAGGGCTTCAACAGCCGCGCGTTTGCTCTTCTCAACTGTCCTCACGTAACGCATGGTCACACGAACGTCTGAGTGCCCAAGGAGTTGAGCAATTGTGAAGGCGTCGCAACCGATTTCAGCCAGGCGGGTGCCAAACTCGAGAACCGAGTAATTCGTGAATAAACTGTGAAACGACAGTTCTTGGTTAGGCTTATTTCGTGCTTTCAGCCTTGCCGCCACGCCAGCTCTGCCAGTCGGTGGTGGTAGCTTGGACCATGACCAGGGCGGCTTGATTGAGCCAATTGGCGCGGCGTTTGAACAGGTCGTATTGGACGACTCGAATGGATTCCGAACTGCCGAGGTGGATGTTGGCCGTCTCGCGGCCCATCGCTTCGAGCAGTTTCCGCTCGTCCTTGTGCTTCGGCAACGACTTCAGTTCAACACGGCTCGAGTCATGGGCCAACCGGCGTAAGACCCATTGTTTGTGTAGCTCCAACGATGGATCGGGGCATCGCACTGCCTGCTTAATGATCTTCTCGTAAGCGTCGTGATGATGTTTGTTCGAGTCTTTCTTTCCAGCCAACCAAACCGTGGCCGCGGGAACGCGTGCTTTGACTTCGCGCGCCACTAATCCTCCGTTCCATTCAGCGATAGCCAGATAACGTTCTCGACCGAGGCTGCCCAGTCCGGCAACGCGATGAACGACGCGATAGTCAAGCTTTCGTTCGGGCAAAGCTTTCGCCAGCGTTTTTCTTGCTTTGTCAGGAACCGGCTCAACGTCTGCAAGCTTTTGTAGTTTGTTCCAGAATTTCACTGGATCGCGAACATCGCTCATTACCACGTTGCGCAGCCATTCGTGGTTCTCAACCAGCACAAACGGTGCGCCACCATCTGCCAACCCCTTCTTATAGCCTTTGAGAATTGCCTCGCAGGCGTCATCAGGCTCAATCGCGAGCTCGTCGGCAGCGATTGACAGATGCACACTTACGGCGAGCCTCACCAAATCATTGGTATAAGGAAGAGTCGCTGTCTCGTCGAAGTCATTGATGCCCCAGATTAACCGGGCCTCCCGATCGCGCCAGGTGCCAAAGTTCTCCGCATGAAGATCTCCTACAGCTGAGACGGTTGGTGCATTGTCGAGCTCGCTACAAGAATCTTTCCAGAGCTCAATCCAGCGATAGTAAGTTGCCCGCATGAACGGGAAAATGTCCGCTGACATCTCGCGATGTTTAAGATCCAGATCTTCTTCGATAACGCTCGCGCGTTTCCGGAGCCATGCCTCATAGGAAGAAGTAGCGTCTTTGCAGTTCATAGCCATTCAGTGTTTAGAGACTAAGTGGAGGAGCATGGCGCCGTCTCAAATTCAAAGTGCGCGCTGTTGAAATACCATTGCGGCAACGCGCCGGCATGGGCAAGTAGCCGCGCGTAAATCCTACCGCAAGCCTAAACACCAGCATAGTACAGAACCGATCCCACGAGCATGGGCGGTCCTTCTCCGGATTGGCGCCGATGTCTAACTCCACTCGCAAGCCCTCAAACGCGGATTAAAGAGTCAGTTGCATTGGCAGCCTGGGCTAATGCTGCTTGAATACTCGAAACGACCTCGCGCATTGAGTAGGGTTTGGTAATGTAATTGTCGACGCCGGTTTGGAAGCCGCGCGCCCGATCAGCGTCTGAGGCAAACGCCGTCAGCATAATTATTGGAATGCTCTGCGTCCGGGGTTCCGCGCGCAACTGACGGCAAATCTCCAACCCGTCGATGTCAGGAAGGTGTAAATCAAGGAGCACGAGCGCCGGATGAGTCTGTGCTTCCCGCAATGACGAGAGGCATTCCTCGCCAGTCCGTGCTACTTGAGTTAGGAATTCGGCCAACTCAAGGTTGTACTGCAGGCATTCCGCGATGTCCGGATCATCCTCGACGATCAGAATTGTGTTTGTCATGACTACCACCGTGATGTCGCTCTTTTGAAATCTGTTCAGGTCGTGAACTTCGCCGGTAGTGGTCAACCTCGTGTAGAGAGTTTACAGAACTGAGGTTAAGCCGTGATGAAAAGACTTTTAAGTCTGTGTTACGTGAGTTGCAGCTCTACTGAACATAGGGACAAGACGTCCCGCTCCTCGGGGAGGTGTCACTCAGGGATTTGAGAGTTGCGAGGTCGTCCAATAATCGGAGAGTTGTCACCTTCAACCGATGCGGGCGTCTTGCCTTTTCATTGACGGCTTCAGAATCCGCCTCCTATCATCACGTCATGCTTGGATGTTCCTCCGCCCTTCTATTGTGTTTCGCGGTGATACTCGCGTTTTCATCGTCGTGTCCCGCGCAAACAACACTTACAACTCCTATCAACCAGACCAGCCTTACGAAAATCCTTGGCTTCGAGAATGAGCATAGCGGCGACAAACCAGGTGGCTGGTCTGCCAATCCGTCCGGCACAGTTTTCAACGACGACAAGATCATCCACAGCGGCCAGTGGTCGGTGCGCATAGAACGCAACGCCCAAAGCGGCGGCCAGTTTTCGGTAATTGGCAGGTCGATCTCGTGGGAGTTCCCGGGCAAAAGCATTGAGATTCGCGGCTTCTTGCGAACTGAGAATGTCACGGGCTACGCCGGACTATGGATGCGCCAGGACAACGGCCCAGAGATGCTTTCGCTCGAGAACATGCAGAGCCAACAGTTGGAAGGAACGCACGATTGGGCTGAGTATAAGATCACATTGCCGATTCACGCGGAAATGCAATCGCTGGTTTTCGGATTCTTAATGGTCGGAACCGGCAAAGCGTGGGCGGACGATCTACAAATTCTCGTCGACGGCCGGCCACTTTGGGACACGCCCACAGCTCCAATACCAGAGACAATCCTCAATCGCGATCATGAATACGACGGTGGGTCCCGCATCGTGCTCTCCGAGCTCTCCGACGTTCAAATTCGGAACTTGGCAACATTGGGCAAGGTGTGGGGATTCCTGAAGTATCACCATCCGCTGATCACTGCCGGCGAACGCCATTGGGACTACGACTTATTGCGGGTGCTGCCTTCGATCCTCTCTGCACCCGATCGCAACACGGCCAACACCATACTTGCCAAATGGATTGGAGGGCTTGGCGCGATCAAACCCTGCGCCTGCGTAAAACTGGACGAGAGCGATATCCATATCCGTCCCAGACTCGCGTGGCTCGCCGACAATAAACTGCTCGGCACTGAGTTGAGCGCGAGCCTGCAATCGATTCATCCCAACCGTGTGGTTAATACCAAGCAATTCTACGTCTCCAAAGTGCCGAACATCGGGAACCCGTCGTTCGACCACGAACTGAGCTACCAGAATATCAAGTTGCCCGATGCCGGATTTCAGATTGTGGCGCTTTACCGATTCTGGAACATCATCGAATACTGGTTTCCATATCGCGACATGCTGTCCGAAGACTGGGACAAAGTATTGATCGACTTGCTGCCCAAGGTCGCGCTTGCCAATAACGCGGAAGCTTATCAACTTGCCATGATGGAGATGATTGCAAGGGTCCACGACAGCCACGCCAACCTATGGAGCTCGCTCAGAGTCCGGCCGCCTACCGGCGCTTGCCAGCTTCCCGTGAATGTCCGCTTCATCGAACGCCGTCCTGTGATTTCAGGTTACGCTGGTAAGGCGGGCGAAACCAGTGGAATCAAACCCGGCGATATAATTACCGAACTTGATGGCGTGGCCATCGCGAAGCTGATGGAACGTTGGACGCGGTATTACGCTGCGTCCAACGAGGCAGCGCGGCTGCGGGATATCGCTTTCCAGATGACGCGCGGAGAATGTGGCAAGGCCATGATACGCGTCAGCCGGAATAAGGCCGCGATAGAGATCAGCTCCGAAAGGGTGCCTCCCAGAGAACTCAATGGCATTGCATACAATCATGACCTCCCGGGTGAAACCTTCCGCCTGCTGTCGAAAGATGTGGCCTATCTAAAGCTTTCTACAGTGAAGGTGGACCAGGCTGCGAAGTACGTCGAGACGGCCGCAGGCACAAAAGGTCTGATTGTTGACATCCGCAACTATCCGTCAGAGTTTGTGGTCTTTGCCTTGGGATCGCTCTTTGTTGACCAGCAAACTGATTTTGTCCGGTTCACTCAGGGAGACCTCTCCAATCCGGGCGCCTTTCATTGGGGGCCGCCATTCTCGCTGACCCCACAGCAGCCGCATTATCCAGGCAAGGTAGTGATTCTGGTTGACGAACTCACCCAAAGTCAGGCGGAATACACCACGATGGCGTTCCGTTCCTCGCCGCGAACCAAGGTTATCGGCAGCACGACCGCTGGCGCCGATGGCAACGTTTCGGCGATTCCTTTGCCGGGCGGCATCCGTTCGATGATTAGCGGAATTGGGGTTTTCTATCCTGACAAGAAACCAACTCAGCGCCTCGGGATAGTTCCGGACCGCGAAGTAAAGCCGACCATCGCCGGCATCCGCGCCGGCCGCGATGAAGTGCTGGAGGCTGCCATCCGCGAGATTGTAGGGAAGGATGTCCCGGCTGCGCAGATCGAAAAAATGATTAAGCATTGATTCTGACCCACACCGCTGTTTTTCGTTTCCCGCAAACACGATTTGGTTTTAGGAGCTTTGCACGAAAAGTCTTAAATCCCACCCGCGGCAGCTGGTGGATAGTTCAAGGTCGACCTACAAAAGAGAGGTTAGGATTGGTCCTTTGAATCCAGCTGAGGGATGTTTCAAATGCAGCCTCGCTCGCAAGTTTTCAACCAAATAGCCAGGACTTGAACCATCCACCTGCTCCCGCAGGTGGGATTTACAAGACTCTTCGGGCAAAGCTGGTTTTAGGGTTGACGACTTTTGAAGCCAGCGCCAACTCTCAATCACTCTCACTCCGCACTGAACGCGACAAAGCTCAAATGAAGTTTATCTGAGTGCCGCGTGGTATCTCTTGGTCAAAACATGACGACCTGCGGTCAAGTGGCGACCCATGGTCACTGACAAGCACGGTGGGCCGCGCCGGCAATTCACAAGTAAGGGCTCTTTCACAGAGTCGAGGGTGAAAACTCCGGTACTAAATCGTGTTCGACTCGGCGATCAGACGTGGCAAGACGCTTGCAATATGAACGTGCGGCAACTTGAGAGGTAACCATGCCTACGCGCATCACACAAATTGAGACTCCAAGCAGCGATATGTCGGCGCTCAAACCTCTTGCAGAGAACTGCAATCAGCCTGGTATTTCCAATCCTGAGCGCGGGACGATAGATAGCGGGACTGAGCGGACTGTGTTCAAGGTCGAAGGTACGCTTTGTCTAAGAGACGCTGAGTTGTTGGAGAAGATCTGTCGAGATGTGAGGACTCAGACCAAGCGGCCCGTGACTCTCGAACTCGCCGGACTCAGTTACCTCGATAGTGACAGCGCCGCCGTGCTTTGCCGTATGAAGCGCGAGCAGAACGTAAACCTTGAAGGACTTCACCTCTTCATCGAGAAGGTCGTTGAGCTGACTGAAGAAAGTGAAAAAGCCACGAAGTACCTGCCGAAGCCACAGTTCCCGCGCGAGTGAGGTCTGCCGGCAGGTTCATACACTAAAAACGAATCCTTACAAGTCACTTCCACCACGTTTTCTCACAAACTATGGCGTGACGTTACTGTTGCCAGCCGCCGCCAAGGGCTTTGTAGAGTTGGACCAGGGACAAAAGCTCGTTGCGTTTGGTCTGAGCCAGATTCAGCTCAGCGTTGAATAGCGAAGTGTCAGCTATCAGAGCATTGAGCAAAGTATCCACTCCTCCCTCATATCTCACGTGAGCCAGGCGCGAGGCATCCTGCAAAGAACCGACCAGCAATTCCTGCTGAGCGCGGACTTCTCTTATGCGTCGGTACTGGACCAAAGCATTGGACACATCCCCAAAAGCCGTCTGAATGGTTTGTTGATATTGAGCGATAGCGTAGTCGCGTTGTGCCTTTTGGAAGTTGACATTCGACTTTAGTCGACCCGCGGTAAAGATCGGTTGCGTAATCTGCGGAATGAGCGACCACGCTCGACTCGGACCGCTAAACAAATTCGACAGCGAATTGCTTTGAAATCCAAAGGCGCCCGTCAGACTAATGGTCGGGAAGTAAGCTTTCCTTGCCGCAGAGACGAGAGCATCCTCGGAAATCAGAAGCTGTTCCGCCGACCTGATATCCGGGCGCCGCTCAAGTAGCGAAGAGGGTAAGCCGGGGGGAACAGCCGGCAGTTCCTGCTGCTGCGAAAGTGAAGGGCCCCGCGCTATTGGCCCAGGATTATTTCCCAACAACAGGCTAATCTGGTTTTCGGTTTGTTCGATCTGGCGTTCGGTGTCGGGGATAGTCTGCGAAGCCTCATAGACCAGTTGTTCAGCTTGTCGCACTTCTAACATGGTTGCGAGTCCACCCTGCTGTCGCGCCGTTATGAGTCGCAGCGACTCCTGCCTGGCAGTGAGTGTTCGTTTTGCGATTTCGAGTTCAGTATCCAACTCGAGCAGGTTGAAATAGTTGGTAGCGACATCGCTTACTACAATCGTCGCAACCGTCTTGCGGTCCTCTTCGGTGGACTTTAGTTGCGCGCGCGCGGCTTTTGTCTGCTGGCGGCGCCGGCCCCACAAGTCAACCTCAAAAGTGAGGAGGCTCAAAAACACCTCACCGAACGAGCGTTTTCCGCCTGCTTGCGCCGCTAATCCACTGTTTGCGGACGTGCGCGTCGTTGTCAGATCGGCGCCAACATCAAACTGCGGAAACTGATTAGATCTGGCAAGCCCAACGTTTGCACGCGCCGCGTTAATGCGCGCAACCGCCAAACGCAGATCGTAGTTCTGGTCCATTGCTGTTCTGACCAGCTTCTGGAGCTCGTCGTCTTTGAAAACTTCAAACCATTTGAGGTCGCCTATAGAAGTCTGATCGCTTGGGGCGACTGCGTCGGCTCCACGGAATGTGTCAGGTGTTTTGACGGGCGGAGGCTCGTATTTCTTTTGACCGGCCACGCTGCTTGCGAGCAGACTTAAGAGCACGATCGCCCTTATGAAACTCTTCACGTCAACCAGCCTGCGGAGCAGGCGGAAGCATAAAGCCCAGGGTGGAGCGAAGCGGAACCCTGGGAAGACGTCTCCAATGATTCGTCCAGCCCGCGAAGCGGGCGGCAGAGGTCTCCTGTGAACCGATCTGCTGTCGCCCGTTCCACGGGCTTTAGCAAATCGAACCGTGTTACCCAGGGTTCCGCTTCGCTCCACCCTGGGCTTTACGCTTCCGCCTGCTCCGCAGGCTCGTTGAGTGTTTTCACCTGGTCGATACATCTCAATCTCCGGCGGCTGGCTCGGGCGTTACAGAACTGGAATCTGGCACGCGCTTCCTGCTAAATCTCATCGTGAACTTTTCCACCAAATAGAAAGTCGCCGGGATAATGAAAATCGCAATCGCGGTGGCGGCTAACATTCCCACTATCACGACTGTGCCGAGGATGCGCCGTGAAGCAGCACCCGCGCCTGAAGCGATCCACAATGGAGCCGATCCGAAAATGAAAGCGAATGAAGTCATCAGGATGGGTCGCAGGCGCAAACGGGCTCCCTCGAGCGCTGCATCAATCAGGTCGCGGCCCTTTTCCAATTCCGCCTTCGCAAATTCGACAATCAAGATCGCGTTCTTCGCAGCCAGACCGATCAACACGATCAGTCCAATCTGAGCGTAGACATCAAGGTCGTAACCGCGCAGCCAAAGACCGAGGAAGGCGCCGAAGATTGCCACGGGTATCGTAAGCAGAACTGAGAACGGCAGCGACCAACTCTCGTACAAGGCAGCCAGGATCAAGAACACAAATACCAGCGAAAGGCCGAACACACGCGTCGTAGTTCCCGAGGCCTTCTTCTCCTGATAAGAGAGGTCCGCCCAGTCGTAACTAAACTCGGGCGGAAGTGTTTGCTTCGCCACTTCTTCGAGTGCCGCCATCGCCTGGCCTGAGCTGTAGCCCGGCGCGGCGGATCCAATCACCTGCGCAGCGCGATAGACATTGAAACGATTGGTGTACTCAGGACCGGAAATTCGACGCGTGGTTACCAACGATGACAGCGGCACCATGTTGCCGTCGTTGTTGCGGACGTAATACTGCTCGATGTCGCGGTCGCTGAGACGTTCGTCGCCCTCAGCTTGTAAGAAGACCCGCCATTGTCTCCCGAAGCGATTGAACTGATTCAGGAAGAGACCGCCGAGGTAAGCTTGCATCGTCTGATACACGTCGGCCACGGCAACTCCTTGTTTGAGCACCTTGTCCCGATCAACGTCGACGAAGATTTGCGGCGAGCTCGCAGAGAATTGAGAGCCGATCCCGGCAAGCTCCGGGCGTTGGCGGGCCGCCGCTAGAAACTTTTGCACATTCTGATCGAGAAGCTCGACTGGTCCGCCACTTCGGTCTTGCAGCCAGAATGAAAAGCCGCCGGAGTTTCCCAGACCTGGAATTGCTGGGGGACTAAAGGCAAACGCCATCGCCTCGGGGACTTCGCCGGCCAGCTTGGCGTTGATGCTCTTCAGGACTTCCGCCGAGGTTTCCTTGCGCTCGTCCCAGGGTTTTAGAGATATGAAGCAAAAACCGTTGTAGCTCGCGGAGACTCGATTCAACAGACTGAATCCGTTGATGCTGGTCACAAACTGCACGCCTTCTGTTTGCTTAAGGATCGTCTCGACTTTGCGAGAGACCTGATCTGTTCGTTCGAGCGAAGCCGCGGGCGGAAGTTGAATGTTAAGGAAAAGGTAGCCGTAATCCTCCTCAGGAAGGAAGCTTGCCGGCAACCTATTTCCGAAGACACCATCGAAAGCTGCAAAGCCGATCAGAATCACTACCGCGATAGCTGCCTTGCGAATTAATCCCCGGCTTATGCGGACATAGCCGTTTGTTGCTTTCGCGAACCAGCGATTAAATGCCTTGAAGAATCCGGCCAGCGGACCGCGCCCTTCTTTGCGTGGTCGCAGCATCAGCGCCGACAGCGCCGGCGACAACGTCAATGCGTTGAACGCCGAGATGATGACAGAGACAGCGATCGTGACGGCGAACTGTTTGTTCAAGCGCCCCTGGATGCCGCTGACCAATGCCACCGGGATAAAGACCGAGGCCAGGATGAGCGCGATGCTGATGACAGGCCCGGATACCTCTTCCATCGCCTTAAAGGTCGCTTCGCGCGGGCTCATACCTTCCTCGATGTGGTGCTCAACCGCCTCCACGACGACGATGGCGTCGTCAACGACTAAGCCGATTGCCAGCACGAGAGCGAACAGCGACAACGTATTGATTGAGAAGCCGAGCAAGGGAAAAGCAGCGAACGTACCAATCAATGATACGGGCACCGCAATCATCGGTATTAATGTCGCCCGCCAGTTTTGCAGGAAGATAAAGACCACCAGAATGACCAACACAATCGCAATCAGTAACGTCTCAACAATCTCGCGGATTCCTTCCGTGACTGAGCGAGTCGTATCGAGCCCAATCGCGTAATCGAAATCGGCGGGGAACCGCTGCTTCAAATCCTCCATCGTCTTCTTCACGCCGTCGGTCACGGCCAGCGCGTTTGATCCGGGCGCCTGAAAGACGGCGATAATGCCCGCAGGCTGCCCGCCGAAACGCGCTACCTGTTGGTAGTTCTGCGCACCAAGCTCAATCCGCGCTACGTCTTTGAGGCGGACGACTGACCCGTCCGGATTTGAACGCACCACTACCTGACCAAACTCTTCCGGAGTCTGCAGCCGACCCTGCGCGCGCAGCGTGTAGGTCATCTCCTTGCCCTTCGGCGCGGGTTCAGCGCCAACCTGGCCGGCGGGATTAACAGTGCTTTGCTGTTGTACCGCTCGCGCTAGATCTGGAACGGTCAACCCAAGTTTGGCGAGCAGATCAGGTTTGACCCAGATGCGCATCGCATAATCGCTGGCGCCGAAAAGGCGAACCTCACCCACGCCGGGAACGCGATAGAGCGCATCGTTGATGTTTATGTTCGCGTAGTTCGCCAGAAAGAGTGAGTCGTGACTTTGATGCGGCGAATAGATCGCAATTGCCAGCGTAGGTATTCCCGTTGACTTGCGCATGTTCAGACCAAACTGATTAACGTCGGCGGGAAGGTTTGGCTGCGCCTGCGAAACGCGATTTTGAACGTTGACCTGATCGATGTTGGGATTCGTATCGATGTCGAAGGTAACGGTAAGCGTCATCGTGCCGTCGTTAGCATTCGTCGACTGCATGTAGAGCATGTTGTCAACGCCGCTCATTTGCTGTTCGAGCGGCGTTGCTACTGACTGCTCGATCGTCACCGCATCGGCGCCCGTGTAAGTGGTGTTGACGATAATCTGCGGCGGCACGATTTCGGGAAATTGCGCCACTGGCAACCCTGCCATCGCCACGAGGCCGCCGATAACGGTGACAATCGCGATTACCATCGCCACAATCGGCCGGTTAATGAAGAGCTTCGAAATCATTTTTTATCTCTCTTGCAGTTCGTCAGTACGCCGCGGCCAGCAACACTCTGTTCCTCAGCCTGCGGAGCAGGCGAAGGCATAAAGCCTGGGGTGGAGCGGAGCGGAACCCCAGGAGTCTGAGGCGAAAAGCGTAAGCCCGTGGAACGGGCGACAGCGCTTTTGTTGAGATCATCTCAATCGTAAACATTTGCTTTTTGACTCGCCTCTGCCGCCCGCTCTCGCGGGCTAGGCAGCCCTGGGGCTCCACCCCAGGCTTTATGCTGCCACCCCGCTTCGCGGGTTAATTGGTTGTCTTCTTCCCCGTAAACGGCTTCGGATTTACTACTGCCCCCGGCTTGATCTTCTGGGTGCCTTCTACGACTACGATCTCACCGGCTTTCAACCCCTCTTCGATAATCCATTGTTGTCCACTGCGCTCGCCCACTTTGACCGTGCGCATTTCAATCTTGTTGTCGCCGCCGACTACGGCGACCTGATAACCGCCCTGCAATTCACTGACGGCGCGCTGTGGAACCAGCAGGGCGGCGGGTTTCGTCGCGGTCACCGCGCGGACCCGACCGTATTGTCCAGGCCGCAGCACGTTGCCCGGATTTGGGAATATACCCGCCAGCCGGATCGCTCCGGTCTTCTGATCGACCTGACGATCCGCAAAAAAGAAGCTGCCACTTTGTGGATAGTTGGTTCCGTCGGCGAGGATCAGTTCAAGCTGGACCTGAGCGACACTTGCGCCTCGTCGTGCTTCAATGAGATTGCGCTTATTAAAGGCAAGGTACTGTTGCTCGCTGAGTGTGAAAAAAACCTTGATCGGATCGACGGTCGAAACGGTAGTCAGCGGAGCGCTCGTCGTGCTGAGCAGGTTTCCTACCTGCGCTTGAGCAATGCCGGCAATTCCGTCAATTGGAGAAACGATTCTTGTGAAGCTGAGATTTAGTTCCGCGGTCCTAACCGCCGCCTGCGATGATTCCACTTGCGCTTTCGCTGCAATGATCGCCGCCTTAGCCGTTCCGACTCCGGCTGTGGCTGCTTTTATTTGCGACTTAACTGCATCTACTTGAGCTTTAGTCGCCTCGTTCGCCTGATCCGCATTATCAAACTCCTGCTGGGTTACAGCTTTCTGTTCGAGGAGCGGTCGGTATTTGTTGACATCGAGTTGGGTCTTTCGCTGATTGGCTTCGGCCTGCAGCAGTTGGCTATTCGCTTGCGCAAGTTGCGCCTGCGCCTGATCAAGTTGCGAAATGGCCTGCTCCACCTGACTTTCAGATTTGGCCAGATCACCTTTGGCCTGATTAACGACTGCCTGAAGCGGCCGGGGATCGATCTCGAACAACAACTGCCCTTTCTTTACGAACGAACCTTCCCGGTAGTCCTGCCTAAGTAGGTAGCCGGTGACCTGGGCCTTGATGTCGGCGTTTACCATCCCCTCGGTCGTGCCGATCCATTCGCTATAGACGGGAACGTCGTTTTGCTCGACTCGGACCACTTCAACATCGACCGGTCGAGGCGCCGCCTGCACCGGCTTGTTCGAGCGGCCACCAACAATGAAAGCGCCAAGAAGGGCAACCGGTACTATCGTGATCACTGAAGCCACTAGCTTGTGTTTTAGCAAACTGGCCCGTAATCCCTTCCAGATCTTCCGCAATTCCTTTTGCATGGAAACCTCGTCAATCAGTCTTCTCTACCTTCAACCCGACAAACCCCTGCTTACTTACCTTAGCTGGAAACTCTGCACTCGGCTTCCGGATTTAGCTACGAATTGTCGTGATACTGCTTACGACTTTCCCGTCATCCAGGAAGAAACATTATTGCCCGACGAGCGGGTGGACTCGCGCCATGAGCCCACTTCTCAGCTCCAAGTCCACCCGCTCTGCGCACACAGGCCGAGTCCCCCGCTCTCGACCTGTGCCCCCGTGAAAGTCTTCCGCCTTTGTTCATAACGCTGTAATCCGTCATTGTTCGTTGTCTCATCTAGCAACAGCCCTGCCACAGTCTTCGTCCGGGTCGAGCTGGTGATCTTCAGTAAACACGACAGTCTGATTTGCAATGCGGCAACCTCAGTGACCAGATACGGTCATGTGCCAAGTAAGCGTCACGACAAAAGTGTGGGAACCGAAAGCTCTACTCTCATCAAGGCTGAGCTGGCCACTTGCTCATCTCGACGACGCTGATGCAGTTCGGATATCCATCCCTTGATCGTCTTAGCTATTTCTCGCGTGCTCTGAGCACGAGCCTGCCCATCCTGGCCATCCTGGAACTCAGTGGAGACTTTCTTCTGACCCCGCTTTATGATCTTTACGGCCGAGTTCATGACGCGTCACCTCATGTCGAATAATTGCTGCAAACTTATTTATCGTCCGGCGGAATGCACAAGCCGGCGCTCTGCCAATAAGCGAGAGCATCTGCTTTAGCTAGAGCCGCTTCCAAACGTATCCGGCTACGGTCTAATTCCTCGAGTTGGACAACGACGCCGCCCTTTGCAATCTCCAGTTGCCGCCGCCGCTGTTCTCGCAATAGCTCCGGACGCGTACTGCCTATGCCCGCCAGGCTTCGCTCAATATTTTCTGGTTTCAAGTCTTCTTCGAGTTGTTCGTTACGGGCCTGCAATTCCGCCTGCCTGAGTTGTACTTCGCTCAACTGCAAACGGAAATTAGCAGCGATTTCCTGAGCGCTGGTTTGTGCCACGGTAGTAATTGCAAACAGACCACTCAGCAATACAATCGCGGGAATTCGAGTTAGAAGCTTTTTCATTTTCCATACTCCTCGTGTCATCTGCTCACCTCACAAAACCCCTATTCCAGTTTCGGAAAGCGCAAGATGTCAGTGACAACGAACAATACAAGAACCTTGCCAGAGCTCCCGTTTGCTTTCTCGTTGGGTGAATTGTTTGAAAAGCGGCGAATAGACGGAGGGTATTAGGCTGGCCTTTTAAGCCACTTGGGAGATGGCGTGCAGAAAGTGACCGAATGCGGCCAGATGACAGGCAGTTGTCACGACTCCTGCAGTTGAGGTCGGTTGATTCCGAGTTTCCGCATACGGTGGTTGAGAGTGGTGCGGTTAAGACCCAGGCGCGCGGCCGCTCCGTTTGGTCCACCAATCACCCAACCTGTCTCACGCAAGATCTTCATGATGTGCTCGCGTTCGACCGCATCGAGTTTTATTGGACCTTGAAGCTGATTAACCACACCGCCATTTCCCGATTGCTTTAACTCAGCCAGCGGGACTTCCAGCACCGAACCGCGCGAAAGAATCACGGCCCGTTCGATGAGATTCTGAAGCTCGCGAATATTACCGGGCCAACTATATTCAGTGAGACGTGTCATCGTTTCGGTGGGGATTGTTTTTATTGGTTTCTTCATCTGTTGCGAAAACTTCTGTGCGAAGAAGTTGACCAGCAGCGCTATGTCTTCAGTTCGTTCCCGCAATGCCGGCAAAGAAACCGGAAAGACGTTTAGCCGGTAGTAAAGATCGCTGCGGAACTTTTTCTCGGCCACCATTTGAGCAAGGTCGGCATTGGTTGCAGCCAGCACGCGCACATCGACGCGGATCGTTTTGCCACTGCCTAACCGCTCAAACTCCTGCTCCTGAAGCACGCGCAGCAGTTTCGGTTGCAGCTCAAGCGGAATTTCCTCGACCTCGTCGAGAAAAATTGTACCGCGGTGCGCGAGTTCAAACCGGCCTTTGCGCTGTTCGACCGCCCCGGTAAAAGCGCCACGCTCGTGACCAAACATCTCGCTTTCGAGCAGGCCAGTCGGAATCGCGGCACAGTTCACCTTGACCAGCGTATGCTCCGCTCGGCCACTCAAATTGTGAAGCGCGCGGGCGATCAGTTCCTTGCCAGTCCCCGTCTCTCCAAAAATCAGAACCGTCGAATCGGTAGGCGCCACCGTCTCTACATCCTGCAGCGCGCGCTTTAGAGCCACGCTGGTGCCAATGATCTCTTCGAAGTTGTATTCCGTGCGGATCTCTTCCTGGAGATAGAGTTTTTCTTCCTGTAACTTGTTCTTTAAGGCATCGATCTCGCGATAGGCGAGAGCGTTCTCAACCGCAATCGCAACCTGCTTCCCCACTTCGCTGAGCAACTTTGCGTCATCCTCCGTAAAAGCATTCTCGCTCAGCCTCGCTACGCCCAGGACACCGAGCGCGCGCGCATGTGAAATCAGCGGCACGGTGCAACCGGATTTGATTCCAGCACGTTGCCCAAGAGGATCAACCAGGTGATCCAAGCCGCTGATGACGGGTTGTCGGGTGGTGAAGGCGCGCCCCGCAGGATTCTCCTCCAAATCAATGATTTCGCCTTCAACAAACGCATCTTCGTGTTCGGGAAATTCCAGCGCCGTGATCCGCAGCTTGTTGATTCCGGGATCGTGAAGGGCGAGACCAGCGAGGTCATGCGGCATCACTCGTCTAAGACAACTGGAGATGGCTGAAAGGAGTTCGCGCAAATTAAGATTCGAGACCAGCGTGTTGTTTATTTCTAAAAGTAGTTGGGAGCGGTCGCGCTCGCGCGCCAGCTTCTGCTGATGGCACTGCGCTTCGATTGCTACCGCAATCTGCCCTGCCAGGAGTCCTGTAAATTCGAGATCGAGTTGATCGTAGACCCCGGCTTCGTCACTCCAGAAATTAAGTACTCCCAGTCGGTGACTGGCGGTCGTCAGCGGGAAGCTGCAAATTGCTTTGATGGGATGATCTGGTAGCGTCTTCGCAAACGGAAACCGATCGTCCAACGCGATATCGTGAACGACGACCGGATCCTGGTGCTCCCAAACCCAACCGGCAATCGAACCTTCCATCGGGACTTCGCTGGGGGCCTGCCACTTTGTTGGTGCGCACGTTTCCAGAAAGTGGCAGCGCATCATGTTGCGCAAACTATCGTGAAACATCACCGCGAGGCTGCGAAACTTGAAGAGCATTTGCAGTCGACAAGCAAGATCATGCAACAGCTTCGTTAGGTCGCGATGTGACGCAATTGCCTTCGACAGCTCAAGCAAGGTTTGGTACTGCTCTGGCTTTAGTCCTTTGGCGGCGGCGGTGTTCGTAGTCAAGCTAACCCCTTAGCCAGAATTGCGTGATCGGAACTCGGGAGCAGATTTTTCTCCCGGATAAATTCCGGTAGAACAAAATCAAAATGTCAGTATCGAGCCATTGTATTCTCAAAATCGATCGTAGATTTATTGTCTTCGGAATCTGGTGAAAATACCAGCGGACTTGTAGCCCACGGGTGGGAGAAGCAGCCTCTCTTACTCGTAGATTTTTCAATTGGACCCAGATCGGGGACCGGGAGATCTCACCTCGCGCTTTCCAGTGCGCCAGGAAAAAGTAGGTAAAGCCTAAATCGTGAACTGAAGCCTGAGCCGATACCACAGGCTAGCCCTGTGGGGTTTCATGTTCACAGCTACAAAAACAGGCTGATCCATCGGTTCGCAAGAGGCCACGGGCTGGCCCCGTGGTGTTTCACGTTGCCGCCTGCCAGCAGCATGAAGCGTGAACACTCTACGGGACGAGCCCGTGGCCTCACCAAAAATCTCGGCCCGCCTCTGTTAGCGACCAACGTGAGTGACCACGGCGCCAGGCCGTGGCCTCGGTATTAGCGACTACCTACTTTTTCTTGCCGCCCTGCGCTGAGCCTACTTGACACGTTACCTTGAGTATAAGTATCTTGATGTCAAGATAGTTCGGAGAGACCTTGAGAAGGACGAACCGAATGAGCAAGAGAAAGTGGAATCGTTAACGGGCGGAAGTGGTGTTCACGTTTTCCTGGTGTTGGGGAAGGCGTCGCGGCAATTAACTAACTGAAAGATCGAAGATCGAAAGGAGTGGTGAGGATATGTCACAGGCAATAGCAGAGAGCGCATGGTTGAGTTCCGGTTCGACCGGCAAGGTTATTAACGTGGTGATGTGGGTTTTACAGATCGCCGCCGCCGGAATGTTCCTGATGGTTGGGTTCTTGAAGCTGTCGGGAAATCCGCAATTGGTCGGGCTGTTTGAGGCCATCGGCCTCGGGCAGTGGTTCCGCTATCTGACCGGATCGCTGGAAGTCGGAGGCGCGATTATGCTTTTGATCCCGCGCTTGAGCGGATTGGTTGCGCTGATGCTCGCAGGAGTGATGATCGGCGCCGTCATAACGCACCTCTTCATCGTCGGCGGCAGCCCTTTAATGGCGATTATTCTTTTAGTCGTGACGGGTGTCGTGGCGTGGGGAAGACGCCAACGGACGATGAGTCTTTTCGCAGGCGTATGAAGATGTTTTCCTTAGCGCCTTTGCGTGAAGCACCATTGTGGTTTCTCGCAAAGGCGCCCAGAGGAGTCAAAAGCGCAAAGTAAACTAAGGCACTCTCCAGGATGAGTGCAATAAGAAGGAGTGAGCATGCTATCCAACGATAAAAGACTGATCGCGGTGATTGGCGCAACGGGACAACAGGGAGGCGGAGTTGTAAGTGCTCTCCAGGCTAGCGCCCAATTCAAGGTCCGCGCACTGACTCGGAATCCGGACAAACATAGGGAACTCGCAGAGGAAGTAGTCGCGGCAGATTTAAGCAAACCGGAGACACTCAACGCTGCATTTGAAGGGGCCCACGGAGTTTTCCTGGTCACCAATTTTCAGGAAGCCGGAAGCGACGAGCTTAACCAAGCGACAGCGGCCATCCGCGCCGCCAAAGATGCGGGGGTCAAACACTTTATTTGGTCAACCCTGCCTGATGTAGAAGCGATCAGCGGTGGCAAGTTCGACGTTCCCCACTTTACCGGCAAGGCCAAAATCGATCGGGTAGTGAAGGATGGCGGGTTTGAGAATTACACCTTCGTCATCGCCCCTTTCTACTACCAAAATCTTGCGGGCGTCCTTGGTCCGCAGAAGCAGGCGGACGGGTCCATGGGCTGGGCTCTTCCTCTTGATCCGACACTGCGGGTCATTCAGATGGGCGACATCAACCAACTCGGCGATATCGTGGCCGGCGCATTCGCGCACCCGGATGAGGCAGGCAATGGTCAGTATCTACCACTCGTCGGTGATTTCATGAGCTTTAATGAAATCGTGGAGACCCTAAATCGACAAGGGCATAACATTTCATACAAGCGGATCCCAAAGGAAATCTTCGCTGGTTTCTTTCCTGGCGCAACCGAAATTGCCGAGATGTTCAGTTACTGGGAAGCTCATACTTATCTGGGTATGGATTTGTCTGATCAAATTGCTCTCGCAAACAAAGTAGCAGGTCGGGAACCGATTCGCTTTTCGACCTGGGCTCGGGAGAATTTTCCCAAATAGCTCAACGGCACTCCTGCGAGCTTCAGCGCACCCAATCAAAGGCCAGATCGCAACGAGCCTGGAGCAGAGAGCCGCCAATCAACAGACCTTGGCCACGTACTTGATGGCGGCTTCTACTCCGGCTCACGTAGCGTTTGGACATATTTTTTGCCGTAGGGGATAGAAGAGTTCTTTGCGGCCTTGCTGCCATGCCGCTTTGAGTTCCGGCGTTGTTATGTCCCAGTCCGGACGGCATTTTCTCAACACCGCGCGCAGGTCTTGCCGCAGCTCTTCGATTGTGGGTCGGCCGAAGAACCAGTAGCCGTTGTAGATCTTATGAATGACAAGACCGGGCTCCAGGACAATCGCATGGGGAATCATCGGATTATTGACAGGGTCGGTGTATTCGGCGATGTCGAGATCTTTTTGGACAATACGCCCGGCGTCGGAAAGGAAAGGCCAGTGGGCGCCGACTCCACTGCGATACTCATTCGTCCGAGTGATATTGTCGGTGCTGATTGTAACCAGCCGGCAATAGCCAACCTCGAGCTCACGATGGAGTTGAACCAGCCCTTCAGCCTGCCTACGCTCTTTGGGGCAGTAGCCTCCCCGGCTGAGGACGAGAATCATCGGGTCTTGTCCTTGCAGTTCGGAAAGCTTCCGCCGCTTGGAGGTGTGGTCGGAAAGTTCATAGTCGGGGAAGATAGTCCCAGGAACAATGTCAGATCGCATGTGAAGTCCTCCACCAGTTGAATGCGTCTCGTTAGTCGATCAGTTTTTGCTCAGCTCCGATTAACGCCGCGCCGCGTTGTCTCAGGTTGCGGACAAACTGACTTATTTTACCGAACCTTTCAGGAAGTTGAATCTGGCCTTCCGGATCGCGCTGTTTGATGGCGTCGAGAAGTGACTGGACATCGGTCGCGCCGGTATACCGGATCCCATTGAGGTAAATGGTTGGAGTACCTGTCACATGCTCGTCAAAGAGACTCTGATCGTAAAAGGACTGAATCTTCGGAAGAAAAACATTGTCGGCTAAGTCACGCGTAAATCTCTCGATGTCGAGATCGACCCGTTTGGCATAACGAACCAGGTCAGGATCTTCCAGCGCCTTCTGGTGCGCAAACAATTCGTCATGCATCTGCCAAAATTTTCCCTGCGCGGCAGCAGCTTCGGCAGCTTCAGCGGAGCGCAAAGAACGTGGATGCGTCCTCACTATTGGGAAATTTCGAAATACCAAACGCAACCCATCTCCGAGGACATTTCGAATCTGCTTAAGGCTGCTATAAGCGCGGCCACATTGAATGCATTCGAAGTTGCCATATTCGACCATGGTGACAGCGGCGCTTGCGGGCCCGGCGACATGATCTTGATCCGTGATCGGGGATTTCAGTCTTACTATTTCCTCACTCATATTTACCTGCTTATCGTCACATTACGGTCGGCTAGCCCTGTTGTCAGGTGTTGCTAACTCAAGAACTAACTCGGCCGGGCTCGATGATTTCAACTCCTCCTCGTGAGAGCTTGGTTACAAATCTGTTTGCGTTAATGGTCATCATCAACTTGCAGCACGCGTGGCCAACACCGATTGCTGTTTGATTGACATGACCACACAGCAGATCGATAAAAGTGTCGCGGTAGCCAACGCCAGTACCACGGATCGCCTCAGTAGCAGGGTTCCTAACGCTGCTCCCGCAACTATCAGGAGAACGGCTAGAAGGCGTCGTCGCAATCGTGGATTCGTACCACCGGCGAATCTTGAATCGGCTGCGAGCCCAGTAATGGTCAGGGTAAGAACGGTAGTCGTCAGATCCGGGATTGCCATTTTGCGAACCGTTGCGTTGCGAATTCCCATTGCACCCGCGGTAAGCACTATGATCGAATACAAATGGAATGAACTTCCGGACGAAGCATTGAAATTGATCGACACCATGGTGGCCGTGAGCAACAAAGCTGATTCCATGGTCAGGGCTGTCGTAACCCAGCTCGGTGTGAAGACTCCCGAAAGACGAGTAGCAGCGCGGCCGCCAATCAAAGCACCGATCAGAAATGCAATGAGCGCCGTTAGCGAACGCATTATTGAAAGCCCAGGTGCTCCGGCCAGTGCGAACGCGAGCAACACGACGTTTCCAGTCATGTTTGCCGTGAATACATGGCCGAGCGCCAGGTAACTGATCGCATCGATCAAGCCCGTGATAACCGTGGCAACATGAAGCAAGAACGGCAGCGAGTCATTGAGACGAGTTTCCGGCGTCATGATCAACTCAAATTCTTAAGGTTAGGTAGACTGCAAATCCTCTAACTCTTTAGTTGGTTCCGCGCCCGAAAGCGTCAGCGGCAACTTTCGTCGGAACTATGAAGCTACGAGCAGCTAACGACATTGTTCGTGCCTTAGAGGCATCTCGAGTGCAAAGATTATCCGGAAGAAATCCGCCTGTCTTGCCTACGTTTGCGTGTAATTGTTAACCCTTGCTATCGATGTGGGCAGTTCGAATTGGGCGAAGATGAGATCGTGCTAGTGTCCAGTCTCTAAGGTCGCAGAATAAATGAGCGCCGTAGGCGCTCCGCTCTTTAGTCCCAGAGGGACGAAATGTCTATAGAACCACGCAATATAGAAATCCTTTTCGCTCCGGAGGAGCGAGATATTCGGTTGGCCGAAAGCACCTTACGCTCCTAACGGAGCTAAGGAAGTAACTTTTGCGAACGTGAACTATAAACATTTCGTCCCTCCGGGACTGGAAACCGCAGTTCTATTTGTTACGTGAACTTTAGAGACAGGACACTAGTAAGTTATTGAATAGTGTGAGTATTGGTGGAGCAGAGGACGGTCGAACTCCTGGCCTTCGCAATGCGAATTGGATTTTGGGCGCGCTTTTCAGGAGAAGGTCAGCCTTGTTCCTGCAAAGTAACGCTCCCGATTGAATAGTAGAATGTTTGACGTTAATCTCATGCTCGAACCACGAAAGTACGAGGACTCACAACGACCCTGGCGAGCAACAAGATAAGCACTCAAAACGGTTGCAGCAAAAAGCTCAGGATTTGATCAGATGCAAACACCTTCATCAGATGAGGTAACACAACTTCTTCAAGCCTGGAGCGCTGGTGATCAAACGGCTCTAGAGAAGTTAATCCCTCTGGTAGATGACGAACTGCAAAGAATTGCTAATGGCTATCTTCGTCGCGAACGTCCGGGCCACGATTTAGAGGCCACGGCGTTAATCAATGAAGCATTCCTTAGCCTCATTAGGGAACCTCAGAGAGAATGGCAAAGCCGTGCGCATTTCTTTGCTATAGCCGCCCGTAGAATGCGGCAAATTCTGATCGATTACGCTAGACGTAATCTCGGTTCAAACTTGCGCTTGAAGTGCTGGATACAATACCTGAAGGAGCTATTTACCTCATACCAGTCCGTCTCGAACCGTGTGAAATGGGCGTTCGATTAGTTGACCGGCAATGGGTGGACTTATTCGAAAACGATGGCTATGAAAATCTGTTGAAGGCTCTTCGGTGGAATGAAACAAGATAATAGGCCTGACGCGCACTTCTTTTGCTTCAGCCGTTAATTTGTTTTTGCACAGCCCTCCGCATTGCACACGAAGTTAACAAGTTCAAGAAATGTGATAGTTGAGGGTAAAGCCAACAGAGGCCACGTGTTGGCCTTCGCAGACACTCTGAAGCAAGGTAGGAGCCTAATCAAAAAAGCAGTTCCATTAACGATAAGGTTGGAGACGTGTTCGAGGTGATGACTGATCTTAAGTATTCTGCATTCAGTGTTCGCGCCGCAGGAGTTCTTAGGCCAACTGTCACGGCGATGCCAGCTTCACGAAGAGCAGCCAAACCGCGCCCGTTAACTCGAGGGTTCGGATCTGCGATGCAGCACACGACCCTTTTCACTCGAGCTTCAATCAAGGCGTCCGTGCACGGAGGTGTCCGTTTGCCGTGCCCTCGGTAACAACATGGTTCCAGATTGACATAGACAGTTGCGCCTATCGCCAGCCTGCCTGCTTGTTCGAGTGCCAATACTTCCGCGTGCTTAACTCGATCGTAGCGGTGGAACCCCTGGCCCACGATGACCCCATCCTTCACAATGACACTTCCCACCAGCGGGTTTGGCTTTACGTAGCCTTCACCTCTAGCCGCAAGTGCCAGAGCCAGATCCAGGAAACAGAGATCGAGATCGCCATCAAACTCGGCTTTCATCAGAGGTAAAGTTTCGAGCAAGCTGCTTACCATACGACTGCGCTCCGATGAATTGTCACCGCGATTAATCAATATTTCAGGTCCTTCCGCGAACTCTGTTTACTGGCGTCACCCCACAACTCGTTTCTGATCCGCCCAAAAACGCTCGCGCAGATTCCTCTTGAGGATTTTGCCGGACCCATTCTTCGGCAACTCCGTTTCAGAGAATTCAATCCGACGCGGGACTTTGTAATTAGCGAGCGATAGCCGACAGAATGAGATGAGCTCGTCAGCGCTCAGAGCCAACCCCGGCTTAATCACAACGTAAGCCGTCACCAGTTCTCCCCACTTAGGATCAGGTATGCCGAAGACCGCGGCTTCCCTGACCGCTGGATGACGGTAAAGGACGGCTTCGACTTCGCCCGAATAAACATTCTCGCCGCCGGTAACAATCATGTCCTTCAACCGATCCAAAAGGTAGATGTAACCATCAGCATCCTGGTAGCCGATGTCACCGCTGCGGAACATCCCATCGCGAAATACCGCGTTCGTTTCTTTCAAATTGTTCCAATAGCGGCGCATTACATTTGCTCCGCGAACAACCAACTCGCCGTGTTGGCCGGTAGCAACCTCTTTCCCCACGTCGTCCACCACTCGCACTTCAATGCCGGGACAAGAGCGTCCGCAGGATGTCAACCTGTTTTCTGTGTGTTCATGATCCTGCAACCCGGTGAGAAAGCCCGTCTCGCTCAGCCCATAAACCTGCACCAATTTCACCTTGGGTAGCATCTTCCTGGTGCGGTGAATAAGTTCGGGTGCGATCGGAGACCCTCCGTATCCCAAATTCTCAAGGCTCGTCAAGTCATACTTTTTCAAATCCGCAAATTGGGACAGTAAATTGATCATGGTTGGGACCAAAACTGTGTGCGTCACACGTTCGCGCTCGACGGTCTCGCAGAAGGCTTGCGGGCTGAACTTCGGAATTGTGGTCTGACAAGTGCCGAAAGCCGGCGATGCGAACATAAAGGGAAAATCGGCTATGTGAAATATCGGCGCCGCGTGTAGATAGACACCGCCTTCTCGGTAACGCATCCAGTAATTCACGTGGTCCACGCTCGCCAGAATGTTTGTGTGCGACAAGATCACACCTTTCGGGTGTCCGGTGGTGCCGCTGGTGTAGAGCAAGGCAAAGACGGCTTCCGGATCGTAGACAGGCTTAGGCGGAGAGTAGTTGTCAATCTCGAATGGATCCTGGTCGAGTACGAATTGGAAAGTCAGTTTTGTTGTCGGGGCGGGAAGCGACGAGTGACGAACCAGACCGCGCGGACTGGCGTCGGCAAGGATATGATCGATCTCCTGCTCCGACAGCCGGGTATTAATAGGAACTACAATCACGCCAAGCCAGGCGCAAGCATAGATCAACTCGATGTATTCAATCTCATTCGGAAGAAGAAGCGCGAGGCGGTCGCCAAATCTAAATCCGTGTCCGCTTAAACCCGCTGCAATGCTCGCCACCCGATCGTGAAGCTCACGAAAGGTTCGGCGCGTCTCGCCCGAAGCAAGCGCTGTCTGTTCCGGATAGAATTGAACCGCCCGTCCTAGTGAATGCGTGTAGATCATCCAATCAACTCCGCATTGATGTATGGCTTGTTGGGAGGGTAGGTTCTATCGAGATCAGTCGGAGAGATCGTGTTACATACCGGAAAAATGCCATCGTATGCCGCCAGGGACCCTTCATAATCGCAATCGAAACGATAGCGAGCGAGATCTGCAACTGTGATCATCAGCAGATCGTGTTTCCTGCAGAACTCGATAAGGTCAGGCAAACGCGCCATGGTACCGTCGTCGTTGATAATCTCGCAGATTACGCCGGCGGGCTGGAGGCCAGCGAGACTTGCCAGATCGACGGCCGCTTCCGTTTGGCCGCGCCGTTCGAGAACGCCGCCGGGCCGAGCGCGAAGTGGAAAAATGTGTCCGGGTCTGGCGAAATCTTCCGGACAACTGTTTACATCGACAGCGGCCTTGATCGTTTGGGCGCGATCGTAGGACGAAATGCCCGTCGTTACATCGTTGCCTATGATGTCGATCGAGACGGTGAAAGCAGTCCCACCTAAGGCGCTGTTGTCTGTCGACATCGGCTGAAGGTCCAGCTCATCAAGACGCTCAGCGGTCATTGCCAAACAAATCAATCCCCGACCGTGCGTGGCCATGAAGTTGATCGTCTCTGGCGTGATCATCTCCGCAGCCATGGTTAAGTCACCTTCGTTCTCGCGATCTTCATCGTCCACAACGACGATCATGCGTCCCGCTCGAAGCTCACGAAGTGCCTCGTCGATGGTGGCGAAGGAAAAACGTTGATCAATATGACTTGTTGGACGAATAGGACTGCGAGGATCTATTGGTTCCCTGGTTTCGAGCGTCAACGCGTGTCCCATTTTTTCTTTCTTAGTTCTCAGGTAAGCCAGTGAGTGTGAGTTCGGCGCCGCCTCGCAGGAAAGCTGTTCGGCCTCGATGCCTCCATCAGTCAACGCACGAACTTTGTTTGGATTATTCGTAAGTAGACGCACGCGATTGAGTCCCAACTCACGAAGAATAGCGATGGATAGACCAAAGTCTCGGGCGTCGTCCTTGAATCCCAGAGCACGATTGGCTTGTACCGTGTCCAGACCTTCATCTTGCAGCGCGTAGGCGCGCAACTTCGCCATCAGCCCAATGCCCCGCCCTTCCTGGTGTTCGTAGATCAACACGCCGCAGCCTTCTGCAGCGATTGCGCGCATCGCAATTTCCAACTGGTCTCCACAATCACAACGCAACGACCCCAGGACCTCGCCGGTGAAACATTGAGAATGGATGCGAACCAACGGAGCGTGGCCTGCCAAATTGCCGTAAATCATTGCGACCGCTGTTTCCACGTGCCGAGCGCCGTCGAGGCTCTCTAGCTCGAAGCCTACAGTCTCAAATACTCCCCATTTTGTTGGGATGCTGGCAGAAGCAACTCTTCGCACATTTTCGGTGTGCCCGTTCTGTTCCGGCATGTTCATAACAAGTTTTCTCTTCCGATCAGCTTTGCACGAAGGATCCACTCAGCCTGCGGAGCAGGCGCAAGCATAGAGCCTGGGGCGCAAGCTCCAGGTCGAAGCACCACAAGTGTGACTTACGTTGCCCTCACAACTTCCCTGGCTTTCGTGAAGTCGGGCGAACGCTTCTCGATAAACGCTGTGAACGCTGCCTTTGCTTCCGCCGAGCGCACTCGCGAGGCGAACTCTTCGTTCTCGACTTTTATCGCCTGCGCGATTTGCTCGCGTTGAGAATGCTTCATCAGTCTCTTGCAAGCTTGCAGAGCGCCAGGAGGTTTCGCAGCCAGCTTCTCAGCGGTTGCGGTTGCGGTGGCCAGCAGTCTTTCGTCGGGCACAACCCGGGTGACTAATCCAATTTCAGCCGCAACCTGTGCGTCAAAGGGCTGGCCCAACAAAATCAACTCGGCAGCACGGACGTGTCCGCTACGTGCCGGTAAGGACCAGGAAGATCCGAATTCCGGAACCAGGCCCAGATTGACGAAGGGCAATTGAAACCTCGCACTCTCGCCCGCAAAGACGAAGTCGCAATGTGTCAGCAGAGTAGTTCCGCCTCCGATCGCGACACCTTTCACCGCGGCGATCAGCGGCTTGTCAAAGTTCAGCAATGCATTCGCTAGTTGTGCTTGCGGACTCTCACCAGGGCCAGGTGGGTTCTTCAGGAAATCTTCAATGTCGTTGCCGGCGGAGAACGAGTCTCCGGCGCCGTCCCACAGCACGACAAGTATGTCATCGTCCTTCGCTGCGTCATTGAGGATCTCCGCCATGCTCAGGTACATGCTCGAAGTCATCGCATTCTTCTTAGCGGGTCGATTCAAGGTGATCCGCAAGACACTGCCTGAACGTTCGGTCAAAATTTCACTCATTGCCCACCTCACACGAAATCCATACGAAAACTCTTGTTAGCGTGAAGCTCAGATTCCCGTCAGAGCTTCGAGTTGTTCGGAATACCGTGCCCCTTTCACAGTGATCTGAGAAGAGGCGTCATCGATCTCGCGAAGATCTTCCGCGGTAAGTTCGATCTCCGCGGCGCTCAGGTTTTCCTCCAGGCGATGCAGTTTCGTGGTTCCGGGGATGGGAACGATCCAGGGCTTTTGTGCCAGCAACCAGGCCAGCGCAATTTGGGCCGGTGTCGCGTGCTTGCGCTCTGCGATCGACTTGAGCAAATCGACTAGCGCCTGGTTCGCTTTCCGCGCTTCAGGCGTAAACCGAGGGAGTGCAGCGCGAAAGTCGGTGCTCTCGAACTTAGTGTTCTCGTCCATCTTTCCTGTGAGAAAGCCCCTGCCCAGAGGGCTATATGGAACAAAGCCGATCCCGAGTTCTTCCAATGTTGGTATTAATTCCTGCTCAGGAATTCGGGTCCACAGCGAGTATTCGCTTTGGACGGCGGTGATCGGCTGGACTGCATGCGCGCGACGAATCGTTTGCACGCCGGCCTCTGACAGACCAAAGTGCTTGACCTTACCTTCCTGAATCAAGTCCTTCACCTCACCCGCAACATCTTCGATCGGCACATCCGGATCAACCCGATGCTGATAGAAGAGATCAATCGCATCGACCTTGAGTCGCTTGAGCGAACTTTCGGCGACTTCCCTGATGTGCTTTGGCCGGCTATCCAGACCAACCCACGCGTTGCTGCGCGTGGGATCAAGTTTGAACCCGAACTTGGTGGCTATAACTACCTTGCCGCCAAAAGGCGCGAGCGCTTCACCAACCAGTTCTTCGTTCTTGAATGGGCCATATCCTTCGGCCGTATCAAAAAATGTGACGCCCCGTTCGCAGGCTGCACGAAGAAGCGTGACCATCTCTTGTTTGTTTGGCGGCAGACCGTAAGAAACGCTCATGCCCATACAGCCAAGGCCGATGGCCGAAACTTCCAGCTTGCTATTTCCAAGTTTGCGCTTCTGCATTTTCAAGCTCCCTGCTCAAATCGCCAGGCTGAAGATCTTACCCAGCATTAAGATTTCACTTATCGCCCACCTCACTTGACTGCTGCTTCCACCTGCCCTGATACCACGCCACTCTCGAGGAAGCTGTCGATCTGTTTCGCGTCGAAGCCCAGCTCCTGGAGAATCTCTTCATTGTGCTCGCCAAGTTCCGGGGCGCGTCTTGCAGTTACCTTGTTGACGCCGTGCACCTGAATCGGGCTGCTGATTGTTGATGTCAGCTTGCCGCCGGCGCCTTCAAGCGGTACGACGATCTCATTCGCTCGCAGCTGTGGGTCGTTGACTACTTCTTCGGGACCGCGCACTGCACCGAACGTGACGTGGACGTTATTGAAGACTTCGTACCAATGCGCCATCGGCTGCGCGCGGAAAACTTCGTCGAGGATAGCCGTCAGCTGCGGCATGTTCGCCACTAGCTTGGATGGGGAGAACCGTGGGTCAGTTAATAGGTCGGCGCGCCCGATAGCTTTCGCCACTGCTTGCACTTTGTCTGGCGTAACCAGAAGCACGAACCAGGTGCCGTCGGCGGCCTGATACACGTTCAAAGCTGCATTTGCAGGATTCTTGCGATCGTGAAGTCCGTAAAACTTCGCTCCGCTCAGTGCAGCCTGGATCGAAACGCTCGCGGACCAAATACCCTGAGCGAGCAGCGAGGTTGTGACGTACGACCCTTTGCCCGTGCGTTCGCGACGATAGAGCGCTGTCACGATCGCGGAATAGATACCGACGGCGGTCGCATTGTCACCACTGGCAGCTACCGGCCAAGTGGGCGGTGCGCCGGCATCGCGCGTCATTGAGAGCAAGCCGCTGCGTGCCCAGTAGGAAGTTATATCGAAGCCGGGAAGCTCGGCATCCGGACCCTTTTCACCGAATCCTGTTACGTCCGCATAAATCAAACGGTGGTTCCACTGTGCGACGTCTTCGTATTCGAGCTTCAGTTTTTTTCGTGCGCGATGCGGCGTGTTGACAATCAGCACGTCGGCCCATTTGACGAGCTTCTCGAGAACCTGCGGCGCGCTCGGCGACTTCAGATCGAGCGCTATGCCGCGCTTGTTGCGGTTGGCCAGGTGCCATTGATAGGGATAACTCGCCTGCGGCTGCGGCGGTATCTTGTTCCCAATCCGCCACATGTCGCCGGAAGGCGGCTCCACTTTGATGACCTCGGCGCCAAAGTCGGAAAGGATCACGGCGGCGCTGGGACCCGCAATGAAGCTCGCCAGGTCTACTACTTTCAATCCCGAAAAAATATTCTCAGTTGTCATTGTTTCTCCCTTAATGTTTCTAATAGGTCATTCATCGACCCTGGAATTCCGGCGCCCGCTTTTGCAGAAAAGCTTGCGTGCCTTCCTTCTTGTCTTCTGTTCCCGCGCAAAGTCCGAAATAAGAAGCTTCCAACGACAAGCCCTCTGCCTGACTGGTCTCCAAACCTTTATTCACTGCTTCCAGTGAATACCGAACCGCAATTGGCGCATTAGCAAAAATCTGTTTCAGGATTGCTTCGGCGCGCGTAATCAGGTCGGCAGCGGGAACGACTTCGTTGACGAGTCCGATGCGATAAGCTTCCTGCGCCGAGATCATTTCGCCTGAGAGGATGAGTTGCAGGGCTCTGCCTTTGCCTACCAAACGTGGCAAACGTTGTGTGCCGCCTCCGCCTGGAAGGACCCCTAACTTCACTTCCGGTTGGCCGAATTTTGCGTTTTCAGTCGCGACTCGAATGGTGCAAGCCATCGCGGTTTCGCAGCCCCCGCCAAGCGCGAAACCGTTGATGGCTGCGACCACGGGCTTGCCGAGATTCTCAATCAAGTTGAGAACTCCTTGCCCGAAGGTGCTGGATTCTTCTGCTTCGACAGCGGTGACCCGCGACAGTTCACCGATGTCGGCGCCGGCAATGAACGCTTTATCGCCTGCTCCGGTGAGAATGACGCCGCGAATTGCCGAGTCCTGTCCCGCATCTTCAAAAGCGGTTTGCAAATCTTCCCACGTTCTTCCATTCAGTGCGTTGAGGACCTTCGGACGATTAAGCGTTACGTAGGCGATTGGCCCTTTCTTCTCATACAAAACGTTCTCAAGGGTTGCTTCTGTTCTTGGTGAACTCATACATGCGTCTCCTTCTCCATGTCCCTCCCGTTTCACGGGCTGCAAATAATTGTTCAATCAACCTGGGGCTCGCGCCCCAGGCTTTATGCGTACGCCCACTTCGCAGGCTACAGCGTGCGTTATACAAAGGCGCTGAACCCGGTGACCGCTTTGCCGATGATCAGGTTCTGCATCTGGTATGTGCCTTCGTAGGTGTACAGTGCTTCGGCGTCTGCGAAGAAACGGCCGACCCCATAGTCAACGGAGATACCGTTGCCGCCACAGATTTCCCTGGCCCAGGCAACGGTCTCGCGACACTTGGCGGTGCAGAATGCCTTAGCTACTGACGCATGGGCGTCCGTTAGCTTTCCTTCATCATGCAGTTGGGCCATGCGCATCACCATGCATTGGCAGGCCGTAATGTTGCTGATCATTTTGGCGAGCAGTTCCTGAATCATCTGGAACGAGCCAATCGGCTTACCGAACTGCAGCCGCTCTTGCGCATACTTGAGCGCGTGCTCGTAAGCTCCCATCTGGCAGCCGGTCGACATCCACGAGACGCCGTAGCGCGTTAGCTTTAATACCCGTGCGGTATCGCGGAATGACGCATCCTTCTGCAGTCGATTTGCTTCGGGCACGCGGCAGTCTTTCAAGGTAATGTGTCCGTTCTGGACCACCTTGAGCGCCATTTTGTCCGTGATTTTCTCGACGCTGAAACCGGGCGTCGTCTTGTTCTCGACGATGAAGCCCTTGACCTGGTTGTCGTCCACGTCGCGCGCCCAGATGATCGAGATGTCGCACCACGGAGAGTTGCCGATCCACTTCTTTTCGCCGTTCAAAATCCACGTATCGCCCTCGCGTTTCGCGGTCGTCAGCATGCCCGCAGAGGTTCCCGAGCCCACTAGCGGCTCTGTCAGTCCGAAGCAGCCGATTTTTTCCATGCTAATCATCGCTGGCAGCCACTTCTGTTTCTGCTCCTCGGATCCGCCCAGATAGATACTGCCCATTGACAGACCGGTGTGGACACCGAGAAACGTTGCGAGCGATGGATCGACTCGCGCGAACTCCATCGCGATGGAGCCCCAGAGCGCAAGGCTGCCACCGCGGCCGCCGTAACCCTCGATACCAATACCGCCGATGTTCAGCTCCTTGAGTCCCGGCAGCACTTCAAATGGAAAGGCGTCATCGACCCAGTACTTTCCGATGATCGGCGCAACCTTGGTGTCGAGGAACTCGCGTACCTGCTTCACAATTTCCTGTTCCGCGGCGCTCAATGTCGACCTGAGGTCGTAGAAGTCGCTGTTCGGCGCCGGCAGCGGCTTCGGTTGCTTAATTACTTTTCTTTCAGTTGCCATTTTTCGTTCTCCTTAAATCTCGTTCGTGGACTCCCTCCACACGGTCGTGCTGGAGTATCCGTAGTTTTCTTTCTAACAAGCACTAATCGTTTACGCTTTGCGCAAAACTCACATAAGCGACGCCGGTCAGATTTCCCTGTACAAAGACCAATGCTTTCTTTTCCGAGCCATCGAGCTTTGCGGAATAGATCGAACCACCCAGATCAGCGAAAAACATGCGTCCGCTTTGCAGATCGAGAGATAGCCCAATTCCCTCCATTAGATCCCTGACGAGAATCTCCTGCTTCTTGCCATTGTCGATTGACGCTCGACTAACAGTGTTGCCCTGCGGGGCATTGCCACGATCGGTCCAGTAGATCAGGCGATTGGTGAGATCCAGATCGAGATCAATCGGCTCGGCTAGATCTTCGAAAAGCACTTCGACGTCTGAGCGATTTGCGGGACTCTGGCCTTTTGGTATCTCGAGATTCGCGCGAAAGATTCGGCCGTCGCCGGCATTGTCGCCGCCTTTCTGCGTCCAATAGATCTTGCCGCCGTCGTGATCGACCGCGATTCCAACACACCATTTCTTAGCATCGAGGCCAGGACGTGCGTCACCCTTACTCGTGTCCACCAGCGTCTCGATCTCCGAGCCGTCGAGGTTCGCGCGCATGATGCGCATGCCTTCTCGGTCCGACCAATAAACTTTGCCGCCTTTCTTATCGAGCTTCAGTTGTTTGGGAGTGAACGTCGCACCTTCCGGCACAATCGTTTTGCGATTGGTTCCGTCGAGATCGGAACGTTCAATGGAACCATCGTTCCTGGACGGACTACTACCCATGTTGGTCCAGTAGATGTGCCCGGCTTCGACATCGACTTCAATGCCGTCAGGCATTCTTCTGAGTCCGTCGAGAATCACCCGACGATCGGAGCCATCCGGATTAAGAGACTCGATACGACCGCCACTCATATCCAGGAAAAACACCCGTTCGGATGGTTTGCCGTTTGACCCATCTTGGATCGTCTCACTGACTTTCTTCGTCGTTGCTGATCCGTTGCTCGCTCGCAGCTTAATCAGTCCGAGGAGTTCTTCGTTTTCCCTCTGTGCAAGCTGGTCGACCGAAGCATTCCCGGCGATCTGCAAGACACCATCAACGATCGTCTGCTTCAGCTGATCCGTGATGTCAGGTGTACCGAGAGATTTGATAATCACCTCCAGTCCGGGCATCAGGTGTTCCATGAAGTGCTTGATTCCTCCGGGACCACCACCCAGGTGCCACTGCAAGCTGGGACCCATCACTCCCCAACGGAGCCCTGAGCCATAACTCACCGCGTCGTCGGCATCACTAACGCTGAGTACTCCTTCTTGAATCAGATACAGGATCTCCTTATAGAGCGCCGCCTGCAGCCGGTTTCCGACGTGACCAGGTAGTTCCTTGTGCAAGTGAATCGGCTTCTTTCCAATCGACGCATAAAACGCAATCGCTCGCTGAATTGCTTCAGGCGAGGTCTTGGTTCCGCCAACGACTTCAACTAATGGAACGATGTGCGGTGGATTGAAAGGATGACCAACCAGGATGCGTTCCGGATGCTTGCTCTGCGACTGCATAACGCTGGGCGTAATTCCTGAAGAGCTCGAAGCGATAATCGAGTCAGCGGGGGTAGCAGCATCCATATCGGCAAACAACTTGATTTTGAAATCCGGACGCTCGGGCCCGTTTTCCTGGACGAAGTCAGCTTGTGATAGAGCCTCCTTCATGTTGGTCGTGAAAGTGAGACGCTCGCGTGATGCGCCGGGCGATAAACCTATCTTCTCCAGCGCCGGCCATGCTTCATCGATGTATTGGCGTAGATTGGCTTCAGCGTTTGGCGCCGGGTCGGTGGCGATCACATCAAAGCCGCGAGCCAGGTATTGCGCGGCCCAACTGGCTCCGATGACTCCCGTACCCACAATTGCGATGCGATGTATTGCTTTATCAAAAGACATAAATGTTTTCCTCTCTACTGCTTTCCGGTGGTCCCTCGTCGCGACTGAAACTGCACTCGTCATTTGGTCGACGACCGAAACCTCCTCATTTCTAACCTGGTCAGTCTAGGTAGTTCCGCGGCGAGGTTCTTTTCGGTTTTTGCTGAATCTATCTGTCTTTAGCTTGATTCACCTTCCGGACGACGGAGGGTCTGTTGGAGCGCAGGCATCCTTGCCTGCTGGTTGAGTGGATAGACCGTTAGCAGGCAAGGATGTCTGCGCTCCCAGGCCAAAATTTAATTGAGTGGCTAGACCGTTAGCAGGCAAGGATGCCTGCGCTCCCAGGCCAAAATTTAATTGAGTGGCTAGACCGTTAGCAGGCAAGGATGCCTGCGCTCCCAGGCCAAAAATCAATTGATACAAGCAAATTGTCGAAAGAGCGTTCGGCTGCAGTTTTCTAATATGCAGCGCGTCGAGGAAATGGTCCGGGTCACATCAGTGGACCAGTGATTGGGAAATCAGAGCTAACGAACAAAAACAAAATTGGAAAAGGAGTAGATATGGTTTCAAGTAACGGCAAGCCAAGACTCAGTGAGAAAGGATTGCTTACCCCTGACAACTGCGTGGTCGCCCTGATTGACCATCAGCCGCAAATGCTGTTCGGAGTTAGCAACTTCGATCGTCAATCGATCATTAACAACACCGTGGCACTCGCGAAGGCTACCCAAGTCTTCGACGTTCCGGTCGTGCTCACGACAGTGGAGACGAAAAGCTTCAGTGGGAATATTTGGCCCCAAATTAAGGCCGTGTTTCCGAACCAGGATCCAATCGAACGATCGTCGATGAATTCCTGGGACGACAAAAACTTTGTCGCAGCGATCGAACGAACCGGGCGCAAGAAGATTGTCCTGGCCGGTCTCTGGACCGAGACCTGCGTCGCCCTGCCCACAGTTCAGGCAATACAAGACGGCTACGAAATCTATGTCGTTGAAGATTGCTGCGGAGACGTTAGCCAGCTTAGTCACGACAACGCGATGAAGAGAGTGATTCAGGCCGGAGCAAAACCGGTGACTGCACTTTCCACTCTGCTGGAGTGGCAGCGTGATTGGGCTCATCGCGATACCTACGACGCCGTCATGGATATCGTGAAATCGCATATGGGAGCATATGGCATTGGTGTGGAGTACGCGTACACCATGGTCCATGGCGCCCCGCCTTCGAAGTTTCCTGAATACGAGATCCCGTCGCTTGTCGGAGCTCACTAATTAAGGCGATCCGAGGGCTGGAATTTCCCGCCCTCGGGTATCGCACGGAGCTCGCACGAGAGCGGCTGAACTAAGGAGATTGTGATGCCGGCTGACACGATATTGTACAACGCCAGGATTGCCACGAACGGAGTCCCCTCCTTCGCCCAGGCTGTCGCCATTACCGATGGAAAAATCGTTGCGATCGGGAGTGACCGCGAGATCTTCAGGCTGCGTGGTCCCCTTACCAGCCTCATCAATGCAAATAGCCGTACAGTGATTCCTGGCCTCAACGATTCACACATGCATCCGATTCGGGCCGGACTCAGCTACAACATGGAACTGCGATGGGACGGAGTGCCTGCGCTCGCCGACGCGCTACGCATGCTCAAGGAACAGGCCGCGCGGACGCCGGCGCCCCAGTGGGTGCGGGTGATCGGCGGGTGGACGGAATTCCAGTTTGCAGAGCGGCGGATGCCAACCCTGGATGAAATCAATGCCGCTGCGCCCGACACGCCTGTCTTTGTGCTTCACTTGTATGACAGTGCTCTGCTAAATGCGGCCGCGTTGCGTGCCGTCGGATATACAAAGGAAACTCCTAATCCGCCTGGGGGAGAAATCCAGCACGATAAGAACGGAAATCCCACGGGACTGCTGATCGCCAAGCCGAACGCGAACATCCTTTACTCCACTCTGGGAAAGGGGCCAAAGCTGTCACGCGCAGATCAGACAAATTCAACGCGCCTCTTCATGCGTGAACTAAATCGCTTTGGTCTCACGAGTGTTATTGACGCCGGTGGCGGCTTCCAAAATTATCCCGACGACTATGCAGTTATCGAGGAGCTCCACCGCAGTGGCTATCTTACGCTCCGATTCGCAGCCAACCTGTTTACGCAGCACCCCAAAGGAGAGCTCGCCGACTTTCAAAACTGGACCAGCATGACGAAGCCAGGCGAAGGCGACGACTTCTACCGCGTGAACGGCGCGGGCGAAATGCTTGTTTTTTCGGCTGCTGATTTCGAGGACTTTCTGCAAGTGCGTCCTGACATGCAGCCCGTCATGGAATCTGAACTTAAAGCCGTAATCCGGCACCTGGCTGCGAACCGCTGGCCGTTCCGTTTGCACGCGACTTACGACGAGACGATCACACGAGCTTTGAACGTCTACGAAGAAGTCAATCGCGAGATCCCTTTTGACGGTCTCCACTGGTTCTTCGACCATTGTGAAACGATCTCCGACCGGAACATCGAGCGTGTAAAAGCGCTGGGTGGCGGCATTGCGGTTCAAGACAGGATGGCGTTTCAGGGTGAGTACTTTGTCGATCGCTACGGCCATCGGAAAGCAGAACGAACACCGCCGCTCAGGCGCATGCTCGACCTCGGGGTACCCGTCGGCGCCGGTACGGATGCCACGCGCGTGTCGAGCTATAACCCGTTTGTCTCCCTTTACTGGCTCATCACCGGAAACACCGTCGGAGGTCTGAACCTGTATCCCGAAAACAATCGCCTCGATCGCATGGAAGCGCTCCGGCTCTACACGGTCGGAAGCTCCTGGTTCTCTAACGAGGAAGGCAAGAAGGGCGCGATCGCTCCGGGTCAATTAGCCGACCTTGCCGTACTTTCGGCTGATTACTTTTCTATTCCTGATGAAGAAATCAAGGGACTCGAATCCGTGTTGACGATGGTTGGCGGCAAAGTCGTTTATGCGTCAGGAGAATTTTCGAAGCACGCGCCGCCGCCGCTTCCGGTCAGTCCGGACTGGTCGCCGATAAAGCATTACGGCGGCTATCAGCAACCGCAGGAATCGACCGTCGGCATAACGGACCGCGCCGCACGATCGAGAATCGAGGCGAGAATCGAGGCGACAATCGAGGCAACGATCAAGCCCGAGACTGACCATAAGCATCGCTGGGTTTTAGGTGAAGCGGGCATGTGGAGTCTCGGGTGCGATTGTTTCGCATTCTGATAGGGACTTATGAGTACGACATCACAACTGCAATTAGGTACGTTGATTCGCCACAGCATGCTCGAGTTGATTCTCACTTCAGCATTGCTTTTCGGAGTCACAACCATCGTGAGATTTGTCGTGGGCGACTCGCCGATTTCACGCGCGCTTCCACAGATCCATGTCCAACTATTTCTGGTTGGTGCGTTGGTCGGGGTGCTGCTGTCCTTATTGATAATTAGCCCTGCCGGCAAGATCAGCGGCGGCCACATGAATCCTGCGATATCGCTGGCGATGTGGCGCTTCGGCGTGTTTCCCGCGGTTGGAATAATCCCTTACATCTTAGCGCAGTTGCTCGGATCGATACTCGGCGTGCTTGCGGCCCGGGTGGTCTGGGGTTCAGTCGTCGCCCGGCCGCCGGTGTTGTATGCCGTCATTCAGCCAGCGCCCGTCTGGTCGTCGCTGCCGCTGTTTGCCGCGGAACTAGTTGGCATGGCACTGATTGTTTTTGTGGTTGGTTACTTTCTGTCCGTCCCGCGGCTGGCCCCAGGAGTTCCCTGGCTGGTTGGGATTCTCATCGGGCTCGGGATAACACTGTTAGGTACCCAGAGCGGGGGCAGCTTAAATCCTGCACGCCAATTTGGGCCCGCAGTTGTTTCAGCAAACACAGCCAGACTGTGGGTGTTCCTGGTCGCTCCGATGGTGGGTGCCGAACTCGGAGCCCAGCTGCTCCGCGCTTTTCGAAAGCGAAGACAGGTGCTCACGCACCGACTGTGCGGGACTCTTCCTGACAGAGCCCGACTGGACGATCCCTTCGTTGACGGCGCCCTGTGGTGAAGACCCGGCTTGTATATGTGAGGAAGTGACGATTTGAATTCCTGGTCCGATGAGTAAGGAGATGGCGATGCGATTTTTACGAGCATTATCGGTAACTGCTTTTACGATTCTTCTGGTCGTTGGAACTGTTCGCGTTGACATTGGTCAGCAGAAAGCGACGCCCAATCTGGCCCCCAACATTGCTATTGCACCGCAATACAGCTCAACTCACGTTTACGTCACGCCCGACGACTTCGACCGCTTCGTTGCGAGCTTCTTAGCAACTTTCGGCGGTACTACAAGCAAGCAGGTTGTGACAAACGTGACACCAACTCCAAGCAGCACCCTCTCGCAATTAATACTGACGCCAGTCGGAACAGTTTCCGTATTCGGCTACAAGACACCGGTTCCATATCCGTTTGGCGTGGAGCGAACCGGATACCTGGTGAGTGACATGAATGCGGCGGTGAGCGCCGCCCGGGTGACGGGCGCGGATGTTCTGGTTACGCCTTTTGACGATCCGATCGGAAAGGACGCGATAATCCAATGGCCGGGTGGCGTAGATACACAGCTTTACTGGCACACCACACCACCATCCTACAAGCCGCTCGAAACGATTCCTGAGAATCGTGTCTATGTTTCGTCTGATAGTGCGGACACGTTTATTCGGAGCTTCCTTTCCTTTTCGAAGGGCGAGATTGTCTCTGATGATGAGCGCGCACCCGGCATTGAGATTGGCCGACCGCGAGACACTTATCGAAGGGTTCGTATCTCATCGAATTTTGGAAAGCTAACTGTCTTCGTAACGGATGGCCAGCTTCCCTATCCGTATGGACGGGAGCTCACCGGATACGAGGTGACCAACCTGGCGGACACGCTCGCAAAAGCGAAAGGCGCCGGCGCGACAATCCTGGTTGCTCCGTATCAAACCGATCAGCGGCAAGCCTGCTTCGTTCAATTCCCCGGAGGTTACATCGCCGAGATCCACTCAGCGGTTAAGAAGTAGTGATCATCCACAGACTACGCAGATTACACCGATTTCTTTGAGAGAAATGTAGGGGCCCATTCGGTTGACGAAAAGGAATCTGTGTAATCTGCGTAATCTGTGGATGGTGTTCTTAAGAGGAAACATGTTTCAGCGACTCCTTATACTTTTGGTACTGGTTCTCGTTGTTGGTGTAACGGCCGCGCAGGGCCAGTCAGACGAGGAGGCCGAGCCGAAGGTTCCGGATCGCAGCTACAAGCTACTGAGGGAAGATGAAGACTGGAGCTTTCTGCGCGACCCGCGTCTCAGACGCGATCCCTGGGATAAGATCAAATACATTCGACTCCGCAAAAACTCCGATGATTGGTACCTGACGATCGGCGGCGAGGCTCGCGCGCTTTGGGAACAGATCGGAAACGAAAGCTGGGGACAGCAACCCTTCATGAACGGGTACCTCAACTCGAGGTTCATGCTCTCGTTGGATCTTCACCTCGGCAAACACGTTCGCACCTTCTTTGAGTTGAAGAGTGGGCTGAACTTCTTGCGTCAAGGCGGTCCACGTCCGATAGACGAAAAGAAACTCGATTTTCAGGCGGCGTTTTTGGAATTGAGTACCGGCGGCTCACGTCACTGGATCAAGTTGCGGGCGGGTAGGCAGGAGCTCGAATACGGCTCCGGCCGATTGGTCGACGTGCGTGAAGGCCCAAATGTTCGGCTCAGCTTTGATGGCGTTAAGGTGATGGCTAAATTCAACTCCTGGCGCATCGACGGATTCGCAATGCGCCCCGACGGGGACAAACCGGGATTCTTCAACAGTGTCTCCAACCACGAGATCGGTTTTTGGGGCGTGTACGCGACGCGTCCACTTAACCGGAGTACGTCTCTGGATGCTTATTACCTCGGCCTGAATCGCAGGCATGCAACTTTTCAGCGAGGCACGGCCCAGGAAGTACGCCACAGCGTAGGCGCAAGAGTTTCGCGGCCCATCGCGACGGAAGAACCAGGATTCGACTTTGACTACGAGGCGCTCTGGCAATTCGGTTCATTCGGTTCGGCAAACATCCGTGCCTGGACCATGGCGTCTGAGACTGGCTATCGGCTCACGTCGGTAGCCCTGAAACCTCGCTTCAGCGCGAAGGTAGATGTTTCCAGCGGCGATCACCCGAAATCGAATCCGAACACACTGGGAACATTCAATCCACTCTTTCCGAAAGGCAACTACTTCGGGGTATTAGCCACTACTGGTCCAGGCGCCGTCAACTTCATCGATCTCCATCCGAAGGTTGACCTAACATTACCGCAGAGCATTACTGCTTCGTTCGATTGGATTGTTCAATGGCGACAAAGCCTGGAAGACGGAGTGTACTCGGTGCCAGGCTCTTTGATTAGACGCGCAGACGGTAGTCGCGAAAGGTTTGTGGGACACAGGCCTGGCATGGAACTGCGCTGGCAAGTCAACCCTCACCTTTGGTTTCAGGCCGACTATGGGATTTTTTATGCAGGTCGTTTTCTGAAGGACACGCAACCGGGACGCAATCTTAATTACTGGGCACTGTGGGCCGGCTACAAATTCTAGCGAGGCTAAAGCCGAGAAAGCTTTGCGTGCTTTGCGTCTTTGCGTGAAATCCATGGGTTAGTGACGGCTCAACTTACAAATGCACGCTCACGCAAAGACGCAAAGCGCGCAAGGAAGAAGCCGCCTCAAAAACTTGACCCAATCGCATCAAGTGTTGCCGGAAGAGAAATCTAGCCATGGGAGGTTTCTAAATGTTCGTCGATTACCTGAGGCAACGTTTTGATTCGCCCAATAATGACTATTGATGTATAGATTTGTAGACAAACTTCGAGGAGAAACATGGTGCATACGAAGGTAGCAGCGAAACCGTGTGAGGCTTCAGACTTCCGTGGATCAGTTTTCGAGAGATTTCCCGCGCGTGAAACCAGTCTCGGCACGTTAAAAATTATTAGAGCATTGCCCATTCGCCAGAAGCGACTTGTGGGCGCGTGGTGTTTTCTCGATCGGTTCGGGCCGCTTTCCTTTACCGAAGCCAAACCTATGGACGTCGCTCCGCATCCCCACATTGGTTTGCAGACAGTGAGCTGGTTGCTACAAGGAGAGATCGTCCACAACGACAGTCTTGGTAATGAATCTTTGCTCAGACCAGGTGGTGTCAACGTGATGACGTCAGGCGGTGGCATTGCCCATGCGGAAGAGACACCCCGGAAGAACAGCGGCCTCTTGAACGGGGTTCAGTTGTGGATTGCGCTTCCCGATGCCTATCGAAACGTTCAAGCGTCCTTTCAGCACATTGACGAAGTTCCGATCATTGAGCAGGCTGGCGGCATGGTGAGCGTTTTTGCCGGGTCTATGCCTGGTTGCTCGTCTCCGGCAAAACATTTCTCGCAGATTCTTGGGGCGGACATTGCATTGCACGCTACTGCGAGTCTGGAGCTTCCGTTGGACACGTCGTTTGAGCATGCAGCACTGTTGATAACAGGCGATGCAGAGATCGATGGTCAATCACTTGAAGCGATGAATCTCTACTATCTCGGGACAAATCGCTCGAGTGTGGAGTTCAAGAGCAGGGATGGAGGTCACGTATTGCTGCTTGGCGGGCCTCCTTTTCCAGAGAAGATCCTAATGTGGTGGAACTTTGTTGCGCGCACGTCCGAAGAGATTGCGCAAGCACAGACGGATTGGCAGAGTCATCAGAGATTTGGTGAGGTGAAGTATCGAGGGCCGCGGTTGGACGCACCTCCGCTCAGGCGGTTCGCACCCCCCAATCCGGCCAGCTGATCATAAGTCGCCTTTAACATAATGGTTCCAAAGCTGATTTCGGCTTTAAGACTCGCCTAACGCTGCCGATAAGAACCAGGTCCGCCGCTCAGACTCATCAATCCAGTTCTCGATCAAGCTCGCCGTGGCTACATCGCCGTTTCGGTCGCATACCTCGTGCGTCAAACGTAAGAAACCTGTTAGTTGTCTATTATCGGAGCACAGCTCGGCGAGCATTTCGGTCGCGCTGAGGCTGGCATCATTATTGTCTCGCAGGCGCTGATGCCGGCTGACGTCACTGATGGAACGCAGGGTGCTGCTGCCAATTTTTCGAGTCCGTTCGGCAATGTCGTCGCTCATCGCAAAGATTTGCGCCGCCTGTTCATCCAGGAGCAGATGATAGTCTCTGAAGTGTGGGCCACTAATGTGCCAGTGAAAGCTTTTGGTCTTTAAGTAAAGTGCGAACACGTCGGCAAGCAGCAGGTTCAACGACTCCGCTATCTGCGCTACTTCCTCTCGTTTAAGATCGGTTGGCACTATGAGATTGCCTTTGGTCATTTCACTTAGTTGAGTTACGGTTTGCATTAACTGTTTTCCTCTTCTTCGAAAACTCTCTGAGTTCCCTTCGCTCAAGTTCCTCAACAGAGGTTACCATCGCAAGCCGCTCTTAACCTTCCCTGTGCTTGCTGCATTTTGCAGATTTTTGCTGAGATGTTCAGACGTGGTGCATAAGTGAAAATCGCAACGGAGAGCACCTCGGCGCAACCATCGAAAATACTTCGGGCGGTCCTCCTGGTACTCTCGGTCGACGATACGGTCTAACCGGCTGTATACAGGCCAGGAGAGGAAATATGGATTGGATCTTATTTGCCGCCGTGCTGCTGCTCGCGTATCTCGCGGCACACTTTTTCATCAAGTATGACAACAAGCGAATTGAAGCTGAATGTGAATTCACGAAAGAATCTAATCACACTTGAAGACCTAACTGTGGAAACGAATCCTCTACAGCTTGTTCCTAAAAGCTTTTGGGGTCGTCCAGACAAGTTTGCGAAAAGTGGTCGTAAAATGACTTTGGCTCGCGAAGCCGGCCCGCAAGGCGATGTCAGCGATGGGCAGGTCTGTATCTGATAACAACTTCTTGGCCCGCGCAATTCGCTGCTCAGTCATATACGCGTTCGGACTGATTCCCATCGATTGTTTGAACGCGCGCGAGAAATGAAAATAGCTCATTTGGACCGCTTCAGAGACTGCGCTCAATGTGACCGTCTGCTCCTGATCGAGATTGTCGTTGATGAATTCGATCGCTTTGCGTAGTTTTCGCGGCGCCATTCCGCCACGACTCGTTTGCAGATCCTTCAAATAGCTGTACCGTCTGACAAGCTGCATCGCGAGCACCTTAGCCAGTGAATCGGCGTACAGTCGTCCGATGACGTTCGAGTCTTTGAGTTCGTGGCGCAGAGACATGCCGATGTGATGTATATGCTCGTCCCTGATGCCAAACTGCGGGGCGATCGAAACCTGACTGTAATCGACATCTATCGACTCGGCAGTCGTCCGCAGAAATTGCGGATCGAGATACAGATGCAGAGTGTGGCTTGGGGTATCGTCCTGCTGCCAATCAACAGACAGGCCGGCAGGGACAATGGCGATCGCTCCCGATTCCAAACTCTGCTCAAAGTTCTCGTCACCGATCCGCGCCGTTACGTCCACAGAAGGCCCTAATTGAACAACGATGCAGTGATTCTCAAGCGGGGGCATGGTCCATTCCGAGGTCGACTGCCGCAGCTCAAGCGCGCGCAGATTCTGCCATCCAAGGGGTTGGCTTGAGGCCACCACAGCCTCGGGATAGATCAACGATAGATCGCTCACCACTGTGGGTGCGATTGCCAGTCTCTTCTGCCGACCAAGTTGGGCGGACCGCTCGCTTACCGGACGAATCGTCGCCGTTTGCGGGAAGTAACCGGATGATTCTGACCGAACTGTTGCTGCACTATGCATCTCAATCTCCCCTTAGCATGCTTTGGTTTACGAACAGATGCTTCAGACTGTCGCCCCAATTAGTTGACTCTTTTGTGCCGGGGCGCCAATGAAGCCGGCATATTCCGCTGCCGATGCAGCCAGGGCCGCATCGCTCATCGGTCTGTCCTCATAACGTTTCGAGAATTCAACCTCGCTACTTCCATCGTTCAAATTTACATAGACGACATCGCCAGAAGTCACCTGACCGGTAGCGATGAGATTCGATAGTGGAAGCAACAGCAGCCGATCGATCGAGCGCTTCAAGTGCCGCGCGCCGTATTTGTAGTCGATGCCTTCACGTAACAACATCTCTTTCACCGCATCTGAGCATTCAAAAACAAACTTCGTATCCGAACTCATGATTCGATTTTGTAGCGCAGTCAGCTCCAACTCGAGGATCTGACGGAGGTGTTGTTCATTAAGTGAATGAAAGACCACCACTTTGTCGATTCTGTTCATGAACTCGGGAGAGAAATTGCGGCTGGCGGCCTGGATAGCTGTGCGACGAATCTTCTCGTCGAGGTAGCTTGCGTCTTCACACAAGGCGTCCGGTTTTTTTGCCGCTGCGAAGCCGATGTTTGCCTTCACCAGGTCCGATATCTCACGCGCACCGAGATTGGAGGTCATAACGATCACCGTCCGCGAAAAATCAACGCGACGGTTATCGCCTAACGTTAGCGTCGCTTTATCCAGTACGCCCAGCAAGAGCTGCCATAGTGAATCTGAAGCCTTCTCAACCTCGTCAAAGAGAACTAACGAAAGCGCCACCTCGTTTGTCTGAAACCGGTTTAGATTCTCCTGAGTCAGTAGCGGCGAGGTCTCGCGATGGCCCAGGTAGCCCGGAGGCGAACCGATTAGCTTCGCGATCTCGTGCGAGTGCTGAAACTCCGCGCAATCGATTTTGATGATTGCGTTGGCATCGCCGAAGAAGACTTCGGCCGCAGCCTCAACCACACGCGTTTTGCCGGTTCCGGTAGGACCAAGAAAGAGCAACGTGCCGAGTGGGCGGTTCGTCTGGTTGAGCCCGGCGAGAAAAAGCTGGTAGACACTGCTCATTTCGCGGATCGCGTTTTCCTGACCAACGATGCGAGCCGAAAGCTTCTCATCGAACTCCCGGGCACGTAGAGACTTGAGTTGCGGGTTTAAGAAGAAGGGGGTTTTCAACAAGCCTTGCTCTCTATCCACTTCAGCAAACATCACGCTCTCCTTTTGTTAATCACTTTGCATCTCTTTGTCTTTCAATCCACTCACAGATGTACGCCGGGCAATTTCGAAGCTCGATGTCATCAGATTCGCATTGCTCCAAAAACCTGACAGCCTCATGATCCACCAACGTTAGATCTCGCAAATCCAGGACTATCGACCGGCCCACTTCTTCGGATTGGAGTAACTGTCTTAATTCGGCTAAGTTCTCCTCATCCAATCGACCGCTGATTCTCAGGACTACTTGTCCGTTCGCTTCTCTCTGGATTCTTAACATCGGGCCTCCAGCTCTAAACCTCGTACTGCAGAGTGCAATTGCCTGGCCGTTTGTTAAGTCATTGAAAACTAAGCTACGAGAAACTTTGAAGAATGCCGAAGTCCCGGACAATTGACGAAACTCCGGTCAATCACAACGGCCATACCCGATATTCTTTCCTTTTTTTCTGGCATAAACGATCGATCACAGTTGACGGTCCCGCAGGCATGCGACTTGCGACCACATCCCATGAACTTTACAATCTTTGAACAAAGTTCAATGCTCGGCTGATCCGACTTTCACCCGTTCGAAGGTCGTTGCTTTCTGAACGGCCTTTCCAGGGGTGAATCTGAAACTCGCCGGGGTGCATTCTCCACAAGACCCTTTGGGAAGTCCTTCAGGTAACTCTGAAAAAGTATGAAAAACTCGGAATTGTTCGCGGGGTAACGAATTGGCGGCTTCTTAGGACGGCCTGGGCGATCAGAGCGCAGGCATTCAGAACGGCTCTCACAATGAGTGATCTCGGTAAGGATAGAGAATCGAGTCCACCTGCCGGTTACTTGTACCGCTTCGGCCAGTTTGCGCTGGATTCCCGGAAGCGCACGGTATCTTGCGCCGATTCACCTGTCGCTCTCACCCCTAAAGCCTTCGACGTCCTGCTTTTCCTGGTGCAAAACCCCAACCGCCTGGTCACCAAGGAGGAATTGTTGCAAGCCGTGTGGGGCGACACCTTCGTGGAAGAAGGCAACCTGACGCAATACATCTCGCACTTACGCAAGGCGCTGGGTGACCATGCGGAAGATGCCAGATTGATCGTGACCATCGCTCGAAAGGGATACCAGTTCACGGGGGAGGTCGCGGTTGCCGAAGCGGGAGATACTACAAAACAAATCGCGGTAGAGGCCCCTGCAACCGAGACCTCGCGAGCCGATGCGCAACCAGTCCACGAAATTCCTGTCAAAGAGGCAGTTCGAAAAGCACCCAGGCGCGGGTGGAGAGCTGCGATCGTCGGTGCCTTCGCTCTCATTTTAGTGGTCGCGGGCTATATGGTCTGGCGGCACTTTCGGGTTGGAACACCACCAGCAACGGAAAAAATCATGCTCGCCGTATTGCCCTTCGCGAATCTCACTGGCGATCCGAGTAAGGAATATCTTGCGGATGGCCTCACCGAGGAAATGATTTCACAGTTAGCCCGGCTTAACCCGGAACGGTTGGGTGTCATCGCGCGAACGTCCGTTATGGGATACAAGAATAAGGACACACGCCTGGACCAGATTGGACGCGATCTTTCTGTGCAGTATGTGTTGGAAAACAGCGTCCGCGCCAACGGAAATCAGATACGTCTTACCGCTCAGCTTATTCAGGTGAAGGACCAGACTCACGTTTGGGCACAGAGTTACGACTATCTGGCGAAAGACTTTCTCAATGTCGAAGACGAGGTAGCTAAAGCTGTTGCTCGGGAAGTCCAGCTGCGTCTGACTTCTCATGAGCAAGCAAGGATGACGCAGACGCATCCCGTCAATCCGGAAGCCTTCGAAGCATATTTTCAGGGACGTTACTCAGCGCAGGATCCGGACGTTGCCGCAAAGTATTTCGAACGGGCAACTCAACTTGATCCCAACTACGCGCTGGCGTGGGTCTGGTTGGCTCGGACACGGTTCCGCCAGGTCGACAGTGGTCGTGTACCTACTGAAGAGGGCCAACGACTTGCGCGTGAAGCGGCTGAGCGAGCATTAGCGCTGGACCCAAACCTCGCGGCGGCCAACGCCACCATGGGAGGTCTGAAGCGAACGTTCGACTTTGATTGGGCTGGAGGGGATGCTTACTTCCAGCGGGCTCTTGCTCTAGAACCCAGTAATCCCGAGATTCTAACCGTAGCGGCTAACGCGGCAGCCGAGTCCGGCCGCTTTAACGAAGCTCTTAGACTGATGCGTCGAGCGGTTGAACTAGATCCACTCAATGCGAACCTGCGGGCGGGCCTTGGGCAACTCGAATATTGGGGGGGTGCCCCTGACGAAGGAATAGTCGATCTCAAGAGGGCTCTTGAACTCAATCCGAAAGCCACACCCCGTATAGTTTTGGCCGAGATTTATGTGATACAGGGGAGGCCTCAGGATGCCTTGGCTGAAATCGAGCAATTGCGACCTGGGTCTCCCTACCGCTTGCAACAGTCCGCTATCGCCTACCACGGGCTTGGCCGGGAAAAAGAGTCGGATGCCGCTTTGCAGGAGTTAATTGCGAAGTACCAGACGATTGCTGCGTTCCAGATCGCAGAGGTTCATGCTTTTCGGAACGAGCCTGACAAGGCGTTCGAATGGCTGGACCGGGCCTATGCCCAACGTGACGTTGGTCTGGCCTTGACGAAAGTATCGGCTCTACTGAAAAACTTGCACGGCGACCCGCGATATGCGGCGCTCTTGAAGAAGCTCAACTTTCCGAATTGAGTTACGTTGTCCTATTTAGTTTAAGAGCTATTTTGCGGGAGACGTCAGTCCTCAAGCTCCGACTAGAGCCTGAAGCGGTTCTTGTCGATCTTGAGAGTCTTAATTTTCGACTCCAAAGTAGATCGTGCAATACCCAACCTGGCCGCTGCGCCAGAAGGACCGAAGACTCGTCCGCCGGACTCCGTAAGAGCTGTCTCAATCGCCTGTTTCTCCTCGGCGGCCACCCTTTGCCGAAGCTCACGTTGGCTGGTCCGAGACTTGTGCAACGGTTGCCGCGGTAGCCAACTCGCATCGACCAGGAAACTTTCGCTTTCGGAAACGATGACCGAGCGCTCAATAACGTTCTGCAGTTCGCGAACGTTACCGGGCCAGGGGTACAGTTGGAACAAATCGAGCGTCTCCCTGCTTACCCGCCCGATATTCTTGCCTTCTTTTCTGGCAAAGCGATCGATAAAGTATTGGACCAGCAGCGGAATGTCTTCTCTCCGCTCTCGCAACGGAGGGATCTCAATGGGGAACACGTTCAAGCGATAGAAAAGATCCTCGCGGAATGAGCCGGCGGCGATGCCAGCCTGCAAGTCACGGTTAGTTGCAACTATCACTCGGACGTTTGCTCTAATTGATTTGTTTCCGCCGACGCGCTCAAATTCACGTTCTTGAAGCACACGCAGGAGCGCGACCTGAGTCTCCGCGGGAAGCTCACCGACTTCATCAAGAAATATTGTGCCCCCTTCAGCCAATTCGAAACGGCCAAGCCGGCGCGCGGTCGCACCCGTGAATGCGCCCTTCTCATGACCGAATAGTTCCGAAGCAACCAGTGACTGAGGAATGGCGGCGCAGTTCACGCTCACGAAGGCGCGATCGGCACGCTTCGAGGCCTTGTGAACAGCGCGGGCGATCAACTCCTTGCCCGTGCCTGTCTCGCCGGTGATTAGTACGGTTGAGTCTGTTGGCGCCACCTTTCTTACCAGGTTGAGCACTTGCACCAGAGCATCCGAATTGCCAACTATCTCTTCAAACATCGAGGTCTTGATTATCTCTTCACGTAGTGCAATGTTCTCTTTTCGTATTTCTTCTTCAGCCCGTTTGCGATCCTCGATATCAGTTCCGATGCCACACCATCGTGTTATGTCACCCCGTTCATCCTTAATCGGAGCAAAGCGGATAATAAAACAGCGAAACTGCCCGTCATGTCTCAGTAACCGAGCCTCGTGCTCAAAAGGCCGGGCCTCGAGAAATCCCTTCATTCTTTCACTGACGAAATGTTCACGATCGTCAGGATGAACGAGATCAAGTCGAGACCCGGGCCAGGGATTAGTAGGTTCAGGCTGACGCGGATCGGCTCGCCATACGGTGGCGCCGAAATACTCGAGCCCCACCTGGTTAAGGTAGAGAGGGCTGCCATCGGGTCCAAAGACGCCAATGTGTTGGGGCGCCAGGTCCAGAATCTGTCGCAGCTCTGTCTCTTGTTCGCGGATTTTTTCTTCCGCAGTCTTGCGCTCCTGGATATCTATGCTCGAGCCGTACCATTTGATGATCTTTCCGAGTTCGTTACGCAACGGTTCTTTGTGGTGCATAAACCAGCAATACTTGCCGTCGGCGCGCCGCATCCGCGACTCGGCAAGAAACGGTTCCCCTGACTGCACCGATGCGAGCCACCGGTCTACGAATGCTTCCACATCTTCCGGATGGATCTTCGAGGTCCAGCCCCAGCCGAGCAAATCTGTTAGAGGAGCGCCTACATATTCCAGCCAGCCGCAGTTGAGGAAGTCGAGTTCACCATTGGGTAAAGCGGTGTGAACAAACGCGGGGGTTGTATCTACGAGGTGGCGATATTTGCTCTCACTGGCGCGCAGTTCTTTCTCGGCCCGTTTGCGCTCGGTGATGTCGATCACCGTGCCTACGAGTTCAATCAGATCGCCGGACGAATTGAGAATAGGATGACCGGTGCTCTGGATGTGCCGAACCGAGCCATCCGGATGGACAATGCGATATTCAACTTCAACGTCGACCTTCTCATTGATGGCCCTTTCGGTTACTTCCCACTGCCAGACTCGATCGTCGGGGTGAATTCGCTGAAAGAATTCTTCGAATTGGGGCACGGCCTCTCGCGGATCGAAACCCAAAACTCGGTAGCATTCGTCCGACCAGTACCTGATACCGTCTGCCTCACTCCAGGCCCAACTGCCGGTGTGGCTGAGTTTCTGCGCCTCCGCAAGGTAAGCCTCGCTCCTACGCAGTTCTTCCTCGGCACGCTGGCGCTCGGTGATGTCGATCACCGTGCCAACGAATTCATGCAGATCGCCGGATCGGTCGAGGACCGCACTACCTACGACGTGAATGTCCCGCATTCCTTTGTCCGGATGAACGATTCGGTAATCCAGTTCGAACTCCCCCTTGTCGCGGATCGCTTTCTCGAACCCTTCCCTGCTCGCGTCCTGATCGTCTGGGTGAATTTTCTGAAAGAATTCTTCGAATCGCGGTACCGGCCCAGCGGGATCGAAACCCAACACGCGATAGCATTCCTCTGACCAGTACCTGATATCCTGGTTGGGATTGGGATTCCAAGCCCAACTGCCAGTGTGGCTGAGTTTCTGCGCCTCGGCCAGATAGGACTCGCTTTCTCGTAGCGATTCTTCAGCCAACCTCTGGTCCGTAATGTCGGTGACCGCGCCCACGAATTCGCGGTTGCCGAATGCATCCTGGGTTGCGTGAGCCAGGGCGTGGACATGCTTGACTCGGCCATCGGACAGCAACAAACGATAGGCATGCTCGAAATCTGAAGCTCCTCGGGACGCACGTTCAATGACTGACTGAACGTCGGCGCGGTCCTCTGGATGAACGCGTTGCGCAACTAAGTCTATTGTTGGCGTGACCGCTGGGTCATATTCGAAGATGCGATAGGTTTCGTCTGACCAGATAATCTCGCCGGTCTCAGGTTTCCACCCGAAGCTGCCTGTTTGACTAAGTTTTTGGGCTTCGGCCAGGTAGGCTTCACGGCGTCCGAGTTCCTGAGTCAGGAGCTCGTGCTCGGTAACATCGATTCCCGTGCCGATAAACTCCTGGACCGCCCCAGCGTGAGTCGCCGGGCTGGCAACGCAACGTACGCGGCGAACTTCCCCATCAGGACGCACGATACGTTTCGTGAAGTCGAATCCTCGACCTTCCGCAAACATCTTCTGAATAGTTTCCGCGACAAACTCGCGATCGTCGGGGTGGACGAGCTCCATATACTCTTCTTTCGTCGGGGCCTGGCCGCCAGGATCAAGGCCATAAATCCGGAACATCTCTGAAGACCAATAGTCGAAGCCGGCTGCGTTGAAGACCCAACTACCCGTATGCGCCAGGCGTTGTCCTTCCGCGAGATAGAACTCGGCTTGTTTGCGGCCTTGAATGTCGAGATTGACGCCGATCCAATAGAGAAGTGTTCCATCGCTCGCGCGGACGGGTTCGGCCCGACTGAGATGCCAGCGATACCCTCCTTCAGCGTTACGAACTCGAAAACTTACATCACCCGCGCAGCCGGTGCGTAGAAGGGTGGACCAGACTCTACGTGCCTCTTCGTGGTCGTCAGGATGTAACAGAGCGATATGGGAATCCCACGCTGCGCCAGTATCGATGCCCTGCCGGATAGGATGATCTTTGGGGAGGCCAAGGTAATTCGAACCTCGTTCATTCAGGAAGGTGAGCCCGCCGGATGCATTACAGTACCAGGCGAACGCAGGAAGCAGATTGAGAGCGGCTTGTAATTGCTTCTCCACCGGGGGGCGCTGCTGATTAGATCTATCTAATTGCAGTGTAGTATCTGCCAGAAGCTTGAAGGGATCTTCCGTGGTGAGCTTTCGTGAGGCGTCTTGTTCGTTGCTACGTGCCACCTTGCCTCCGCTCAAAACGCTTTTATTTTGGCATTGTACAACTCAATCTTGCAGCGTCACAAAGACCCTCAGCGCGGTGTCCTAATTTGGAGTGCGCCGACCTGTCGGCGCTTTGGCCGCTGCGACCTGTCGCAGCTGATCCTGTGAAAATGGCCGACATTACAGAACGTCGTCAAGCCGCCACAGCACAAAGCGGTGACAGGTCCAAATAGGACACTATTCAGCCTCTTCATGAGCCACAGATTCAGACGCGAAATAAATGCGCGTGATGTCGGGGTGCTTTTCACGCACAGTCGCCTGCACTCGCTTAACCGCTGCTCGGACATCGATCGCTGACAGTTCATCGCGGAACTTCAAATCGAGCGTGAGTAACACTTCATGTGGTCCAAAGTAAACGGTCAGCAGCCGGCTAAGGTGCGCGACGTCTTCGTCCGCCTCAACCAATTTACGAATGCGGCCCAACGTTTCAGCATCAACGCCCTCGCCAATCAGTAGCCCTTTGCTTTCGTAGGCAAGGAAGATTGAGACTACTCCAAGCAACAGCCCGATCATGACTGACGCCACGCCGTCGAGGTACTCGTTGTGCAAGAGTCGCCCAAGAAAGATGCCGAGAAAGGCGAAAACCAGTCCCAGCAGCGCCGCCGAATCTTCAAAGAAGACCAAAAAGCTGGCCGGGTCCTTGCTTCTGTGAATGGCAGTGAAAATCCCGCTCCGGCCTTTTGTGACTCGAAACGCTCTCCACCCGAACACCCATGTGGTCCCTTCAAAAATGAAGGCGAACGCCAACACCAGGTAATTCCAGAACGGCTTAGTCAAAGGTTGCGGTGAAATCAGATGAGTAACGCCCTCGTAAATCGACGTGCCGGAACCCATCGCGAATATTGCAATCGCGACAATCAGCGACCAGAAGTAGAGTTCCCTGCCATGACCAAAGGGGTGTTCAAAATCGGGAGCTCTGCGGCTCAGGCGAATGCCCAGCAGCATCAATCCGCCATTGCCGGTGTCAACTAGTGAATGGATGCCTTCGGAGATCATGGCCGAGCTGCCGGTAAAAGCTGCGGCCACGAACTTAGTGAAAGCAATTGCGATATTGCCCAGGATTGCTGCGGTGATGGCGACTTTGGATTCTGCGGCTCCGTCGTTGGCCATATAGGACTGACATTCTACTTCTTGCCTGGTGTGATGCCCATTTCCGTTCTTACTTTTTCACAAACGTGATCCTCGTGGCGAACTGCCGGCCCACGCCATTGAAAAAGCCGCCGAAGTTATCACTCGCCAGGTTGTTCTGAAAGTCGCGCGGATTGAAGTGATTCGTGAGATTGAAGACCTTGAGCCCCAGCTCCAGGTGATAGTTCTTGAATTTTCCGATTAAGCTCACAGTCCGCTGAATCTGCAAATCGAGCGAGGCGAAGTTTGGAAAGCGCCCGGCGCGGTTTCGCGGTCCAACAAAATTTCGGTCCTCATCGATGGTCGAATAAGGAAAGCCCGTGCGCAGATCAAGGACCGGGGTGAGCGTGATCCGATACGGGACGTGGAACTCCCCGCGGAAGAGAAAACGATTGGGCGCGTCCCAGGACAGGCGCGAGTACTCATTTGCCTGGATGATTGGGTTCTGAAAATTGCTGAAGTAGGAATTGAAATCGTTCAGGTCCCCTTGCGATGAAGAATGGACGTACGAAGCCGTAAACTCATCCTTCTCGCGGAATTTGTAACGCGCGGTAGCTTCCAACTCTCGGTAGCGCGAACTTCCGGAATTGTCCAATGCAAGTATGCATTGTTGGTTTGATGAGGACCCGGTCGCTACCCCGACGCGTCGGGGTTCCGACATTGGGTTCAGGATAAACTCGCGCCGAGCCTGGCGCTGTTGGTAACCAACCCGCACGAACAAATTCTTCAGCCACTCGCGATCAAACTCGAGGTTCCAGTTGACGCTGCGTGGCGTGCGAAGCTTCGCACCCGCAAACTCAAAGCGCTGGCGTACCGGTGAGCCGATAACCTGTAAACCATCGAGCCCAAAGTTAGTTAGGATCCGGTCCTGCAACTGAGAAAAGCTCGCGACGTTGAGATTGATATCGTCATAGAAGATCCCAATGCCGCCTCGGACCACGGTGCGTCCGTCAACCAGCGGCAGAAATGCGAAACCGAGGCGCGGCGAAATATTGCTTTCGCTGGCAACGTTGTCGCGGTCATAGCGAACGCCGTACTCAACCGTCAGCCGTCGATTAAGAGTCCACTTGTCCTCAAAGTAAGCGAGAAATTGTGTCTTGTTACGGCTGAGCAGGCCGTTACCTTCATAATCGAACTGTTGGCTGCGAGTCCCGTCGGCTCTCAGAATCCGCACTGTGCTGCTGGTATTACGGCCATTGAAAGTAACGTGACTGATTCCAGCTCCAACTTTGATGAAATGCGAGCCTGCGAAACTCGGCCCATCGAAACTGTAGGTCTCCAGCACCTGATAGCGCTTACTGCGCCGTGCCTGCTGGTTGAAGAAGCTCCCTGAATTCTGGTCGGGCGCGTAATTCAGCGGCGCGCTGCCTGAGCTGGGAAAGACATCTGCATCGAACTGCTTAATGCTGAAAGCAGACTCGAGCACTGATTTGTTGTTGATAATTCTCCGCTCGTTGATCGCGATCAGGAAGCCGCGCTGCTTGAAATTCGGCGTCACTCCCTGATGGTTGAAGGTATTTAGTCCAACGTGTCGCAGCTTTTCCGGAAACAAGGAAACTGTCGCCGTCAAGTGATCCTTGCTGCCAATTTCCCAATCGAGTTGCGAGAGGGAGTCGAAGCTTTCGAGATCTGTATCGCGGCTCAGCGGCGGCAGATTATCTACGGGTGTGCGAATAAACCTATATTCGAATGATTGGAAAAACCTCAACTTGTCCTTAATCACAGGACCGCTAAAAGTTACCCGTGGTGTGAAGGCTCCGATACCGACAAAAGAGCCGCCGCGACGGCGCATCCTTGGGAAAAAGCTGGTTGCGTTGGCGTGGTACTTGTCTGATCCCGATCTTGTTTGCACTGAAGTTACGCCACTGGTGAATTCTCCGTACTCAGCTGCGTAGGGATTGGTCAAGACCTCGACCGACTGGACGGCTTCGATCGGCAGGTTAATCGCCGACTCGCCGGTCACGGGATCAGTTACATTCGCGCTGTTAACGATCATCCCGCTTTGGCTTGAACGCGCGCCTTTCAGGTTAATCAAACCGTCGGGTCCCCTCACAACTCCGGGAACCAGTGGAATGGCATCCTGAAATCGCTCATTGACCAACGGCAGCGTTTGTAACTTGTCCTGCTTGAATGATACCGGTTCACCCGAGGGCGTCGTGTTTAAGCCGTCGCTGTCTTCAACTACCGTGACATCCGCTGTCAGGCCCTCGAGCTCGAGGTTTATGTTTTCGACTACGTTGGCGTCGTTTTGAAGGGCCACTGTCTTCGTTTGCTGCTTGAAGCCAGTGAGACCAATTTGCAATGTATATACCCCGGCTACCAGGTCCGTAAACTTGTATTCTCCCTGCTCGTTGGTGACTGCTGAGCGCGGCTGGTCGCCTGGCTTTGCCGGTGTCAGATTTACACTCGCACCCGGTAATCGTTCACCCACGCCAATAGTTGAACTGACGCTGACTGTTCCTTGCAGCATGCTGGTCTGGGCCAAAGCAACCTCCATAGATGCCGACAAAAGACCGACCAACATAATGAGCCTGACCATCCAGTGCCGAGGGTAGTGCCCTAATTTGGAGTGCGCCGACCTGTCGGCGCTTTCGTCGCTGCGACCTGGCGCAGCAAGTTGTGGAAAACAGCCTATTATCAAACCCGCGGCGTCGAGCCTCAGCGGGCGAAAGCGATGACAGGTCATCGCACTCCAAATTAGGGCGCGCCGGGCTGTGCCGGGACGGAGCCTCGAGGCTGGTTGTACATTATTCTGATATGACAATTTATTTGCTCCTAAATCTCCGTCCTACACTGCTGTCCAAAGAGCTATGGTCGCGGAGCCATTTGCTCCTGAGAAGCTGCCTGCGTTTTTCCCTGCGAAGAGATTCCTTTATTGACAAAGACCTTAATCTCAGCGCGACGATTCAGAGCTCGACCGACTCGGGTGTTGTTCAACGCGACCGGATCTGATGAACCGAAACCAAATGGTTGAACCAACCGGTAAGGCGGTACACCGTGTTTGGTCACAAGGTAGTCAGTCACGGCCTTTGCTCTACGTTCACTTAGCGAACGATTTCTGGCTGGTCGACCGGTTGAATCGTCATAACCCTCAACTGCAACTAGCCAACCATTCAGGTTCTCACTGACAGTGTCTGCCACTGCATCGATCTCTAACCTGGCCTGCGGAGAAAGACGAGCGCTTCCGTTCTTGAAGTGCACTGCAATTGTTGCTAACACGTCGTAATCATCAAGCTGGTTGATCCGCGAATTCGCTGTCGTTGCATTGGCGTCGGCCTGGTCAGCCGACGACTGCGCATTATTCGCAGCGGATGTGGCCGCATTTGCAACGGTGCTTACTTCATCAACTTGGCCCGAGAGTCGTTGCGCATTTTGTTCAGCCTCACCAATGCGCTGCTGATTATTTTCTGCCAGCGCCTGCGTCGATTTCGCAAGGTTCTCAACTGGGTCCACGCGCGACTCGAGCGCCTGAGCTGTTCTCAGATCCTCTTCGTCGAAGCGAATCTGCCTGGCCACGATCTGGCCATCACTGTTTGTGCCTCCCTCCGCCTCCAGCCTCAGACCGCGGAGGATCTCAGTTGCATTTGAAGATCGGTCAGCACGAAAGAGGCCTTTGCGCACTAACCTGATTTTTGTCTTATCCGTTGTGACGACGGTCGTTTCCTCGCCGCGTGAATCGCGAATGGTGAATGCATCGCCATTGCGATTGATGACGATGCCGGTGGCCTTTGCTTTCTTTCCACCAGCTATCACGGTCGTATCTGGCGCCTTTGAGACACTCGACTCCACAGTCAACGCGGCGCTATCCTGGCCCAGCACCGGACCGGAACAGGCGAGTGTGATCGCCAATGCGATCAACAGAATTTGTGTTTTCTTACTTTCCATCTAACTAGGTCTCCTCTTGTATTCTTCTGCACACGCGCTTCGTCTGTTCTCACGCGTGTGAGTTAACAAAAGTCGCGCAACTTAGTTAGTGGATCTTACGTGGAAAGGTGAGAGCTGTTTTTCGGATTCCTGCTGGAATGTTCTTTCTCTTGTGGTTATGCGGGGACTATGACTTGATTTCAGCTCTTCCGCGATAAGCGGCGGGGGTGAGGCCGGTGCGCCGTCGAAAGTTGACGCGGAAACGCTCTTCACTATCAAACCCTATGCGTCGTGCAACTTCAGCGATTGAAAACTCGCTCTCCGTCAGCAGAATCCTGGCTTCCTCAACTCTACGTTCAGTGAGATAACGATGGATGCTCTTGCCGGTAGACACCCTGAATGCTCGCGCAAGTCTCGCGGGCTCGATACCAACAGCACGAGCGATCTCCTCTGTCGAGAGACTCCGATCAAGGCCCCTGTTGATGTAGTCAAGCGTTGACTCGAGGAGATATTTAGGAAATCCTCCCACCTCTTTGGCCGTGCAGGTTTCCGCCGTGTAGTACTTGACGAGATGTGTAGCCAGAGTTTGGATTAGTAAGTTCACATATTCTGGAGCGCCACGACGGCTCGTCAGCTCTTCCTCCAACTGATAAATAGTTTGCTCGGCCAGCGAATCAACCGCGCCTAATACCGGGACTATCGCCGGCGATACCCCGGCTTCACTGGCGGCGCGCTCAATCACTGACGGGCTGAGATGCAGTTGTAGGAATTCGCAAGGCTCGACGTACGCTCCGTCGATTGAAAAGCGGTACGGCGCTATGGTCATGTCGCCGCGCCGCAGCGTTACTCGAGTACGCTTTTCGCCGCACCTCACTTCAAACTTTGACGGACCATCAAGTTGAATCGAAATGGAATACAGGAGGAAGCTTTGGGGCAAAAGTGCAAGGCTGGATTGTCGATCGTGCTCAAATATGACGTCGACGCGTTGAAGCAATCTGCCCCCTATCATTCGAGACCTCGTTGATCCATTGGATTCGACACCCTCCCGCTCGTCTTAACTATGGTCCGATGTCGGCGATTTACATCCAGTTCGATTCGTCGACCGCATCGACTCCTATGATCCCACTCCGATTGACAGCATTCAATACTGATCTTTCTTTCTAAAGCAAAAGCTAGTGATCCTGAGCAACTGCAAGCAAGACGACTAGACGTCACTCTGGTTATGTTCGCATCTCCATTCGGAAATGCCTAAGAAAAGAGACAAGCAATTGAAGTCACAAATCAGAGTAATAAAGCGGAACCGGGAGATCATTCCCACGGACCGCCCAGCGCCGCGCGAATCAAAATCTGTTGAACAGAACGCGCACGAAATCACAATCGTTATTAAGAACTGGATTGCCGAATCCAGACAAAGCAAGCGCAACCAGAAAGAGTTCTCTTCGCTCTTCACTCTTCCCTCTCAGGTGAAGAGCATCAATCAAGAGTCATAAGACAGATCAGGATTTCGCTCCGTAGGAGTGACATGTTTATGGCCCCCGAAACGCAACCTCCAGTCCACCGCCGTTCGCAGGAGCGGAACGCAACTAGACCTGTACTCATTAAGATACCTCCCGCTCCTGCGAACGGAGCCGGACCGAGATGGGCGTCGCGCTGCTATAAACATCTCACTCCTAACGGGGTGAAAGCCAGGGCACTTTTTCAATGAACGTCAGAAACACGATTCTTGTAAGGCTTTAATTAACACCTCGATCGAATCGAGCTTATGGACAGCTTAGTCGTGAGAGATCTGAAGGTTTTTCGACTCGTTGTCTGGCATTCCTGGTTTTTCCGTTTCGTGCTCGGACGGGCCAATGTGCGTGCCTTGTTCAATGCCAAGTGTCCATGAAGGCGGGTCACTCGCTGGAAACGTATCGCCCAGGATCTTATCAACTGCATCTTCACTAATCATTGTTGCCAGCCTCAATCTTCTCGCCGCCTCAGATCTTGTCATCTTTGTGGCAACAGCCACAGCCACCACCTGTTATGCCGCTTCGCGATTGAAGTGGTGAATCTGAGAATAGCTCTCATCGTCGTTGGGGAATTCCCCGCTCTTTACATCCTGATCGTACGTGTTGAGCGCAGCCTGAATAATATCGAACGCGTTTGCGTACGTCCTGAGGAACTTCGGCTTAAAGTCCGGATTCAGGCCAATCAAATCCTGATAGACGAGAACTTGCCCGCTCACACCGGGACCGGCGCCGATGCCGATCGTTGGAATCTTTAGCAGCTTCGTCACTTGTCGAGCAGCTTCGGCGGGTACGCATTCGAGCACCAGCGCGAAACATCCGGCATGCTCAAGTTCACGCGCCTCAGATGCAAGAATTTCGACCGCAGCGTTGGTCCGCGCTTGCACTTTCATGCCGCCGAGCGCGTGGACTGATTGGGGTGTGAGACCGAGATGACCCATCACCGGCACTCCCGAGTCAACAATGTGTCTGACAATCTCAGCATGCCCATGAACGCCCTCAAGCTTGACTGCATGAGCACCCGCGCTCATCAAAGCCTGTACCGAATCCATGGCTTCCTTCAATCCTTTGCGGTACGAGAGAAAAGGCAAGTCGGCGACAATGAACTTTGACGCAGCGCCTCGGACCACGGCGGCGGTGTGCAGAGCCATTATTGATGTGGTAGCCGAAAGCGTATTGGGAAACCCATGCATCGTCATGACGACGCTGTCACCGACCAGGATGCAATCAATACTCGACCCTGCCACGGCCCGCGCGCTCGAGTAGTCATAGCAGGTGACCATTGAGATCTTGCGTCCTTCTTCCTTCATCTTTTGAAAATCGAGCACGTTCATAGCCGAATCCGTCCTCTTCGGTTGCTAGCTACACACAGCCTCTGCGGTCCAACGATCATTCAGGCTGATCCATCGGTTCGCAAGAGGCCACGGGCTGGCCCCGTGGTGTCACCAAAAATCTGGGCCCGCCTCGGTTAGCGACCAACGTGAGTGACCACGGCGCCAGGCCGTGGTCTCAGTTTTGTGCGACTACCTACTTTTTCTTGGCGCACTGAAATCTAACTTGATTGTTGACACGGTGAAATCCGCGACCTCAATCAAACTGCTACTGAGCTTAATCGCTTCCAAGGCCAGGTTCTTTCATCGAGCTGTCACGTATGTAAAAAACCTGCGAGAAATACGAGAAGCGTTTTAGGAATGGGAGTCTTGACAAATATTCCATTGCAGCTCGCCTTGATAGGTTTCGGCGCCGGCCTTCAATACTTCACTCACCCGCGCTTGCGTCACCTCAGCCCGCGCTCTTTTTCTGCCTCAACAAGTCCGCAAATGACCGAACTTTTTCGCATCGGGTGGTAAGACCTGCGAGCGAGCCGCGAATTACTTTCTAACACCAGCGAACGATCAAATGGTGGTGCCTAGACACCAAAGTCACCTGGAAGGAGAAAGTTAATGAATCGCAAAGTGTTAAGCCTGCAATCGAAAAAGAAAACCCCGAGGAAGGTCCCGCATCTTGGGGGACTTTGGATCGCCTTAACCAAAAATGCGCCTCCGAAGTTGAAAACGGTGGCTTAGGGAAGATTCTATCGTGCTTTGTGGTCGCGGGGCTGTGGTTCCTGATGCCGCCCACAACTCTGGGGCTACTCGCAATTTCTGGCGGCGCCGTAACGTAACCAACGGCATGCCTAACATGGCTGACTCTGGCTACTGATCGCGTTGTGAGTCAGGCCAATTTCTACTTTGTCGGCGAGTTTGAATCGAAGTAGATTTTCATTGGTTTCATGCATGCGATCAGAACAATAGCCAAGGCGGCAACACATGCGATCGCGAGATAACCGTCGGCATACGCGAGGGTGTAGGCTTGTAACTTAACCTGACCGCCCAGTAACAAAGCCGCGCGTTCTTGCGCCGTCTCGGCTCCGGCAGAACCAGGAAACAACCCGTGCGTGAGGAGCTGCAATCGCTCGCTGGTTAGCCAGTTTCCAGCTTCGACATGCAGGCCAATCATGTTGGAATGGAATTGTTCGCGAACGGCGATCAATCTTTGCATGAGGGCCGTGCCGGCTTCTCCGCCGAACAAACGAATGCAGTGGATGAATGATGAGTAGGTGAGGACGTTAATCGGATTAGTCAGCGCATTCGTATCGAACGCATTTTGCACGAAGGATCCGACCAGTGCGGTGAAGCTCAAAGCGAGCCCCAATCCGATCACGATCTGCGAAATCAGGAAGTTGTCACCTGACCACGCACTGGTTACTTGAGCATTGATTAGAGCCGCGATCGCCACCACCGTAAAGCCTGAAGCAAACACCAGCCTGTTATCGAACCGCCGCATCAACCGCGCTGCGATGACTCCGCTGAGTATCAAAGGCAAGATCAGCCATAGCAACACGTGTCCGGTTTGGAGAGGTCTATAGTTTTGCGTTACAGCCAGGACCGCCGGCAGCAGCAAAGCGATTGCAAGTAAGACGAAGCGAAAGCAAAACAGACAAGCACATATGAGCGCGGTGTTCCGGTTGACCAAAAAGATTGGATTCACCATCGGATTCGGCGAGACCCACCTCCGAATCGCGGTCACGACTAACAAGAAACCTGCCGTGACCAGCAGTCCCACAATCACGCCTGAGTGCAGCCAATTTAAGCGTTCCCCTTGATCGAGGGCGCCGTAGATAAGACTCAAGGCCAGGCTGCCATAGAGAAAACCTCTCCAGCTCAAGATGGGCTTAGGTCCCGGCCGCGGCGGCGGGTTTTGGATTGAGAGATAAACGCAAAGCATCATCAGCGGCGTTAAGAAAACGCTTTGCCAGAAGATCCAATGCCACGATAAGTGTTCGACATACAAGGCTTCGAGCGAGGTCCCAATGCTGGTCGCGCCTACAATGTCCATCGAATAAATGCCGATCGCATAGATTACATAGCGCATCGGCAAAGCACGGAGCGCATAGCTCAACGTCAACGGATAGAACGTACCTGAGGCAAGACCACTGATCACCTGTAAACAAAGCATCGTCTGCAAGTTTGGCGACAGCGGCAACAATAGCGAGCTGAGAATAAAAATGGCGGCTGACGAAAGCAGCACGCGTCTTGGCCCAAGTAACCCCCCAAGGTAGACGGAGAATGGCCCCATAAACATCAAGGCCATGTTGTAAGCCGTGGGGATCCAACTCGCTTCATCGATTCCCAGACCCATTGCGCCACGAAGATCCGGCAGAGCAACACTGATCAGACGGCCGTTCAAAGTAACGATGCCGGCGCCCAGGAATACTCCGAGAGTCCCAACGTAGGGATTTTGACTGAGCGAACCGATGACGCCCACGAAACGCGATCGCCAAATATCAAGCGTCGCATTCAGATTCGATCCCTGGTCCAATGCTACGTTAGAAATCACTTCTATCTCTCAGCATCGATAACGCTTCTCTGCGTAAGCTCTGCGCTCTTTGCGTAACAAGTCCGGAGAATCCTGTTTTCTAAGAGAATTTCTTAGACACGTTAAGCCCGGAGGGATTAAATGTTTATAGACCACCTGGCGGCCTACGGTTCATAGCTCCGGAGGAGCGCAATGTGTATCGAGGCCTTATTGCGCTCATCCGGAGCTTGGACTGGTTTGCGACCGGTGTAGCTATAAACATTCTGCTCCTCCGGCGCTTAACGCGTTTGGTTGTGGCTCTGCCGCGCCGTGTCTCTGCTGTATAACGCTCCAACAATCCTTCACCGCAGAGACGCCGAGAGCGCAGCGCTTACTCAGAAAATTTGTGTATCCGATCAAACTTTTCGTGCCTTAGTCCTGATCTTCGCAATTACTGACATGCCGGGACGAAGTCGCTCAGCCAGCTCGGGACGAGCGTCGAGAACTATCTTCACTGGAATGCGCTGGACGATCTTGGTGTAGTTCCCCGTGGCGTTATCCGGTGGTAACAGAGCGAATTGCGAGCCGCTCGCTGGAGCTATCTCCTCTACATGGCCTCGCAGAGTAATGCCGGGGAAGGTGTCTACAGTTACCTCTGCTCCGTCGCCTTTAGAAACATTTGTAAGTTGCGTTTCTTCGTAATTCGCCTGCACCCAGACGGTATTATCGACCAGCGAAATCACTTGCGTGCCCGGTGAGACCAATTGCCCAATTCTCACCTTCCGCTCACCCACTATTCCATCGGTTGGCGCCACAATTCGAGTGTAGTCAAGATTAGTTTGCGCGATCTTAAGAGCTTCCTGTTTGACGTTGAGGTCCGCCTGGAGTTGTTGTTCCTGAGCATCCAAAACCGCACGCTGTTTGATCTGCGCCTCAACTTCCGCGCTCTTGCCCGATGATTGTGCTTGAGCACGCAGTCGTTCCGCCTGGCGCGACGCTACCCCGGCGTGGGTTTTTGACACTTCTGCTCGCTTGCTTTCGAGATAGGCTCGTGCCTGCGTTAACTCTGCTTTCCGGCTATCGAGGATGGCTGCAAAGCGTTCCTGATCCGCGACCACCTGCTCCAGTTTCTGTTTGGTGGCGGCGCCCATCTCAACCAGCGCTTCCTGACGCTGTCTCTCCAACCGACTTCTTTCAGCGTCGGCTTGCGCGGCTGCGACGGCTGCTTCGGCATCAGGAATCTTTGCTTGAGCGGCTTCGACCGCAGCTTGGGCATTGTCCACGTCAGCCTCTGCGCCATTGATCGCGGCTCCGCTTTGAACGATGTCAGCGCTGGCCGCCTGAGTCCCGGCTTGCGCCTGCCAGATTCTCGCGTCTTGCAATTCTTTCTGTTTCGCATTGTTCGCGAGAGCCGCCTGTGCAGCTGCCACGCCCGCCTCAGCCTGGCCCACCTGGGCTTTGAAGTCGTCGTCTTTCAACTGCACCAGCAGATCGCCGGCCTTCACTTTCTGATAATCGGCGACTGCAACTTGTGCGACTGTGCCGGAGACACGCGTGCTTAACGGAGTAATATCAGCCCTCAAAAGAGCATCGTCCGTTCTTTGGGTGCTCCCGCCTCCTACGAAGCGATTCCAAACACCCGTAATTCCAAGAAGAATGCCGGCTGCCAACAATAGGACGACAATAGGCACGAACTTCTTGAAGCTAATTCGACGCTTCGCGCTCGGATCACGTGCGGGGGTGACATTCCCACCGTTATCAGTGGGAGCGGCAGTTGTTCCGTTAGCGGATTCAGCATTCTTCACGGTTGATGCTGTCTGAGTCGCGGACTTTTCCTCGACGACGCTCGCCTCCTTCGTCCCGGTGTTTGAAGAGTGGTCAATCTTCTTGTCAGCCATGCTATTTATCCTCTCCGAGCGCTTTCTCGAACTCAGCCTTGGCCGTCCAAAAAGCCAGCAACGCCCGCTGATATTCATGAGTTGCTTCAGCCAAAAATGCTTGCGACTGAAGTACGTCAGATAAGAGCACCTCCTGAAACTTGAAGCGACCCGTGCTCACACGCAAATTTTCTCTCGCTGAAGTCTCCTCCAGCTTGGCTACGCGCAATGCTTTGCCACTCTGTTGCAGCTTTCTCAACTTATCGCCCACGTCGATCAGAATCTGGTCCTCTTTTTCCTGTAAGCTGTTCTTTGCCTGCTCAATAGCTATGTCTTTCTCAGAAAGTTGATGCTTCTTTCGTCCCCAGTCGAAAATCTCCCAACTCACCACCAAGCCGACATTGGCGAAGTTTTTCGGAATCACGGGAGCGTAGTTGCGCGGCGTTAAGTAAACGAACCCGGCACTTACATCAGGTATGTACTCGGACTTCTTAATGCGCCGTTCCAGTGTCGCTTGTTCTATAACCAGTCTTGCCTGTTGCAGCTCGGGCCTGCTTTCGAGAGCGATCTTTCTCGCGGCGGCCAAGTCGGTTTCAAATGCCGTAAACTCCGGAACACCCGCGACTTCGAATGAAGTATCTACAGATCGACCCAGCAGCATGTTCAATTGCTCCTTTTGGGTGCCTAACTGGTTGGTTAACTCAAGCTGTTCATACTCGACTTTAGCCAGTCGTGTTTGCACGACGAGTAAATCGGCTTTGAGCGACACGTGCTGCATTACGTAATCGCCTGTTACCTTGTCCAACTCACGGTAAGACTTCAGGGCTTCTTCCACGCTGCTTAAAGCGCTCCTCGTTTGCAGAATTGAGTAGTACGCCTTTTTCACCTGATCAATTGTTTCGTTCTGCTGCTGATGCAGTTTCGCCTGGGCCAACTCGCGCGATCTTCTTTCCAGCTTGATATTGAGTCCGATTCGATATTGCTGGGTCAGCGGCTCAGTGACGGTGGTAGCAAAGATCGCAGTCACTTTGCGGCTGTCGTTTAGAGTGAAGAAAGGTCCGAGTCCCGGAAACAGGTTGTTCGCGGGATTCGGCACCTTGAGTTGGTTGTTGGCGAGATTGCCAGCGACGCTGGTATACGCATGCAATGAAGGAAGGCGGAAAGTCTTTGCCGCTGAGACATCCTCGTCAGCCCTCTCAACTCCGAGCTTTGCGATCTTCATCGCATGATTGTCGCGTAAAGCCAGGGCAATCGTCTGATCCAGAGTCAGTGACTCGCCAGAGGCGGGCGCAGACTCCTGAGCTTGAACTGCGAACCAAAACAAAAGTGGTAAGAGTAACCCTAGCGCCCGAAGAACTCTTTGCGGTTTCAGTGGTCCTAGAGCCATAACTCTCGAATTCTAGTCACTAGCGGCTCTCGTTTCTTTCCAGTTTTCGCGCTTTCCTGCGTGATTTTGCTGGGCTTGATCTATTCGACGAAAACAGGCGTTTAGAGTTCAAACTTTAGTTTGTGGTTACGAGAGCACCCAATCTAAAGATTGAACTCTAAACGCCTGTTGTTCACGCTTTTGAACTTCCGTAGCTACCAGAAAACGTATCCAGCAAATCCGTAGCTAGCAAAATCAAGTAGGTCTGAGCAGGATTCGGGAAGAACAATCGTGGCTCGTAGACACAAGATTCCTACGCTGATGCAGCCGCTGCAGACAGGCAATGAGAAAGGACCGGACGGGCGGGAAAGGAACAAGGACGACGTATGAAGAGTGAAGCAAAGAGACCTAAGGTTGTGATTGTCGGTGGTGGCTTTGGCGGCTTGTCCGCCGCCAAAAAACTATCGGGCAGCCCCGTTGAGGTCACGCTTATCGACCGCAAAAATCACCACACGTTTCAGCCGCTCCTTTATCAGGTGGCCACCTCCGTCCTGTCAGCAGGCGAGATTGCGACACCATTGCGCCATATTCTGCACAGCGCGCCGAACGTTGAAGTGATCTTAGGAGAGGTCACGGACTTCGAGGCCGATGCGCGGCGTGTCCTTTTGAAAGATGGCTCGGCACTTCAATACGACTATCTGATCGTCTCTGCCGGTGCGCGCCACTCCTATTTCGGTCACGACGAATGGGAGCACGACGCGCCAGGTCTGAAGACCATCGAGGACGCCCTGGAGATCCGCCGCCGCGTGCTGCTCGCATTCGAGCAGGCGGAGCGAGAGGCTTATCTGACTGGAAAACACGGGCCACTCAACTTCGCGATCATCGGCGGCGGGCCGACTGGCATTGAGCTGGCGGGCGCGATTGCCGAGATTGCGAACCGAGTTCTCCCCCGCGACTTTAAGGCGATAGACGCGGCCATGGCCCGCGTCATGTTGTTCGAAGGCTTGCCCCGTGTGCTGAGCGTCTATCCCGAAGATATATCCCGAAAAGCGGAAGAGCAATTGCAAGAGTTGGGCGTCGAGGTTCGCACCAACAGCATGGTCACAGCAGTCGAGTCGAGCCGGATCAAGGTCGGCGCCGGATGGATTCCTACGAGCGTGACCTTGTGGGCTACGGGCGTTGCTGCCTCGCCACTCGGGAAAAAGCTCGCCGCGCAAGCTCAAGGTGTGCAAGTCGACAGGGCTGGGCGCGTGCCCATCGCTCTCGACCTTAGTCTCCCCGGGCGTCGCGAGATTTTCATCATCGGCGACTTAGCTTCACTCAAGGACGCCAACGGAAAACCGGTTCCCGGTCTGGGGGCGGCGGCGCTGCAAGAGGGCAGGACGGCGGCCGACAACATCCTGCGCGACTTGCATGGCGAAGCGCGCCTGCCGTTCAAGTACTTCGACAAAGGAACGATGGCTACCGTCGGGCGGAGACGCGCTGTGGCCCAGATCGGACGCTGGCACTTATCGGGTTATTTCGCCTGGCTAATGTGGTTGTTTGTTCACGTCGTCCTGCTCGTCGGTTTTCGCAACCGGTTGATGGTAATGCGCGAGTGGTTGTGGGCCTTCTTCACTCGCGAGCGCAGCGCGCGACTAATCACCGGCGACACGGACGCGCCGACGTGGAACCCGCAACGAATCGAAGTCGCCGACGCGACGCACGGAGATTGATCATTATGCCCGCGGATGGAGTTGAGCTGACTGTGCAATCGGAACAGTCGCCGCTAATGGTGGATTGGGAACCGACGCTCGGTGCAATCCGCAGAAGATTTCAGGACATCGCAAAGGCGGAGTTTCAAAAACAGCGTAAGCGCCTCGGTGTAATCAGTGCCGAGCAAGAGATGGCAATCGAAGCAGTACTCATGTCCACGGTAAACAAGATCTCGCTTCGCGTGGCAGTCGCGATGAAAACGGAATTACTGATTGCAGATTGCTGAATGCAGATTTAGGGTCGAAGGAGAACCAGGGTTTGCGATCATTCATAACAACAGCCGGCTGTCTATTGGCCTTAGTGGTAATCGTCACAACACAAAGCGCGCGCGCCCAAACATGTCAGACGTGCGGACCGGCCACTGCATCTGGCGATCGGGAAAGCGCAACAAGTAACCCACAGCTCGATGAGCCCGGAACCGATCCGGTCCCGGATGGACAATTGGTCCGTGCGCCATTCAAGCAGAGCCGTTGGTTTGCGAGATTCGGAGTGCTCGCTGTTCCTTATCACTCGAGCACGACTATCGCAACGGACGGACAACTGGTCTCAGGCGGCACCGCGGAGGCGAGCAGCAATATGACTGTAACCTTCGATGTCGGATATGAGATCACGAAAAACATTTCAGTGTCAGTTACGACTGGCATTCCGCCCAAACCGCATATCAACGGTGAGGGCGCGGTGGCAAATCTCGGCATGCTGGGAAAGGTTCGTTATGGACCAGCATTTTTCACCGGCTACTACCGATTCCCCAAAACCGGACGCTTCCAACCTTACGGCGGCGGCGGAGCAGCGTATGCCATCATCTTCAAGGAATTCGACGGTAGCGTAAAGAACCTTCAGGTTCACAACAACTGGGGATCAGTTCTGCAGTGCGGCGTTGAGTACGAACTGAATTCCAAGTACACACTCTTCCTCGATTTCAAGGAGGTTTGGCTAGGGGTCAACGCGCGTGGTGTGCTCAGCGACGGTACGGCGGTAAAAGCGCGCGTGAAATTGAATCCCTCGCTGGTTACGGTAGGGATCAAGTTTCATCTTCCGTTTGGTCGCGATCGCTGATCATACCGGTTTGCTTTGTCGGCTAGTCCCCCAATTTGTCGTAATTTAAGCCCGCCAATTCCGGCACAACGCTGCGCACATTTCAATTTTCCTGCTGACTAGGCCAATTTCAACGGTAGCCGGTTGGCACAGGTCATGCCCAGTTGTGAAATGACGAAGTCCCGGAGCGACTAAATGTTTAGAGAAGCTGAGTACTCCCAAAAAACTCTTCGATCCAAAGGAGCGAGATACTCCGGTTCGCCACAATGTGTTGCGCTCCTAATGGAGCTCGCGAAATTCTTGCGGATTCATAGCTATAAACATTTGGCCGCGCTGCGGCCTGGGCACCAGAAGCGATTTGTTGTCCGCAATTTTGGGGTTACCACGCTAGTGATGAAGAAGACCAACAGTCACAACCAAAATGCTCTTCTCTGCGCAACAGGGAGGGCGTAGGCGCGAAAGATGAGCAAAATTCAAACACTTTTGTAAACGAGACGAAAGACGGTCCGATGTGCCTTCTCTAACATGTCCTACCATGCGCCTACACTTGTACCGTCATCGCAAGATGGTTCGAGCACTGTTGCTCTTCGCGTTCGTGCTGACATGCGTGATTGTCGCCGGGCAGGTCGAGCCGGTGTTGGGAAGTACTGACGGTGTGACCAGCATCTTCCGCCCTCTGTCTCAACCAGCTCAAGAGATCAAAGAGACTTCGTACCTGGTGCTCGCCATCTGCGCCGTGATCTTCGTCATTGTTGCGGGCCTGCTCATCTATGCCATGGTTCGGTTCCGTCACCGTGCCGGAGATGAAGCGAGCGAGCCGCCGCAAGTCTACGGCAGCAACCAAATAGAACTTGCCTGGACAGTATTGCCGATCTTGATCGTGTTCGTGCTGATCCTGGTGACGTCGCGGACGATCGCTGACATACAGAACCGAAAGCCACCGCCAGGCACTGTCCAGGCTACGGTCGTCGGGCATCAGTGGTGGTGGGAGATACGTTATCCGGAGCTGGGCATCGTGACGGCCAACGAACTGCACGTGCCGGCGAGTGATGGAACCAGACGCCTACCTACGTTTCTCAAGCTTCAATCGGCCGACGTCGCACACAGCTTCTGGGTACCCCAGCTCGCCGGCAAAACCGATCTGATCCCCAACCGCGAAAACCTGATGTGGATTGAGCCGACACAGCCCGGGACTTACCTCGGCAACTGCGCCGAGTATTGCGGCATGCAGCACGCGCGGATGTTGATCCGCGTCATCGTGCAATCACCCGCCGAGTTCGAGCGTTGGATCGCGGAGCAGAAGCGCGCGGCGGCAGAAGAACCTAGCGCGCAGGCAGGCCGCCAGGTGTTCTTCGCCAACTCCTGCGTCAACTGCCACACCATCCGCGGTACATCAGCGCAAGGCGCGTTCGGACCCGATCTAACGCACCTGATGAGCCGCGAAACCCTGGCGTCCGGAGCGGCGCCGAACACGACTGAAACTTTGCGAGCCTGGGTGCGCGATCCCCAAAAGCTCAAGGTGGGTTGTCTCATGCCAAACATGCAGCTGAGTGACACAGAAGTAGACCAGATTGTCTCTTACTTGCAAACGCTGAAGTAGGGCGAGGAAACAAGAATGGCGACTCAAGAAATCGCGTTAGCGGAAGTGAGGCAACCAACAACTTCGTTGATAGATCGGTTGCACAGCCTGGTCGTCACGGTTGACCACAAAAAGCTGGGCCTGATGTATATCGGCACGGCCATTGGCTTCCTGGTGGTCGCTGGGCTCATGGCGTTGGGCCTTCGCCTGCAGCTCGCCGTCCCGAATAACACGTTCCTTGAACCCGATGTTTTCAATCGTTTCTTCACCATGCATGGAACCTCGATGGTCTTCCTGGTGGGCATGGCCCTGGTCTCGGGCTTCGGCAACTATCTCGTACCGCTGATGATTGGCACGCGCGACATGGCCTTTCCCCGCCTGAATGCTTTCGGTTACTGGATGTATCTCTTCGGTGGGCTGCTGCTTTACTTCAGTTATCTGGGCGCGCCGGGGCTCGCGGGTCACGGCTCGGCGCCGGACGTTGGGTGGTTTGCTTACGCGCCACTCACTGGCGCCGCCTTCTCGCGGGGTCATAGCACGGATTATTGGATTCTCAGCCTGCTGCTGACGAGCATCGGCAGTACCGTCTCAGCCATTAATGTGATAGCGACCGCGGTATCGCTGCGCTGCAAAGGGATGACGTTGATGCGCATGCCGCTCCTCGTCTGGTTGATGATCGTCGTGAACTTCATGATCTTACTGGCGCTTCCCGCGCTCTCGGCGGCGCAGATCATGCTGCTGATCGATCGTTATTTGGGCGGGCATTTCTTCGACACGCAGGCGGGCGGCTCCGCCGTGATCTGGCAACACTTCTTCTGGATCTTTGGCCATCCTGAGGTCTACATCCTGATCATTCCGGCCTTCGCGTGCGTGTCGGAGATCGTCCCGGTCTTCTCGCGCAAGCCAATATTCGGCTACCCAGTCATGGTCGGGGCGACCGTAATGATCGGCCTCATCAGTACCAGCGTCTGGGCGCATCACATGTTTTCGGTCGGGATGACGTCAGTCAGCAACATCTTCTTCGCCATCTCGACTTTTACGGTGGCTGTGCCGACGGGGATCAAGATTTTCAACTGGCTCGGCACGATGTACGGCGGCAAGATTCGCTTCGATCTGCCGATGCTTTTCTGCATCGCATTTCTCTTTCAATTTTTGATCGCGGGCCTGACCGGCATGATGCTGGGCGTCGCTCCTCTAAACTGGCAGCTCACGGATTCCTACTTCGTCGTTGCGCACTTTCACTACACGCTGGTCGGTGGATTCCTCTGCGGCATGTTCGCCGGCTTTTACTACTGGTACCCCAAAGCCGTGGGACGTTTACTCGACCGGCGGCTCGGACTTTGGCATTTCTGGTTGTTCGTCATCGGCTTCCACGTGACCTTTGACACGATGCACTTCCCGGGCCTGCTCGGGATGCCGCGACGCATTTTCACTTATGACGCCGGGCGCGGCTGGGACACGCTCAACTTCGTCACCTCGATTGGAGGGCTCCTTCAAGCCGTGGGCATTCTCTGTTTTGTGATCAACATCATTCGCTCGGCTAAGAAAGGCAAACTGGCTGGCAATGACCCATGGGATGCCTGGACGCTCGAATGGACCACCTCTTCGCCACCGGCCGAATATAACTTTGCCACCGAACCGGTAGTGCGCAGCCGGCGTCCACTTTGGGATCTGAAGCATCCGGAAGACCCGGATTGGAAGTACGAGTGAGGCAGGAGCGAAGGGGAAAGATCCGATGACCAACGAAGCCTATTTGCCAATTACTCCAGAAGCGACCGGGTGGAAACTGCCTTCAAGCCGCAAGGTGGCGGTCGTCTGCCTGATCCTGACAGAGACCGGCCTGTTCTCGATCTTCGTCGCCGGGTATGTCTTCTACCTGGGCAAGAGCTTGACCGGCCCAACGCCGCGCGATGTTTTGGATCTTCCGATTCTATCCACGATCTGCCTCCTTTCGAGCAGCGTCACGATTACGTTGGCAGAGCGCGCGTTCAACCGCGACCGCGTGGGGCGCTTCAAGATTTTTTGGCTGGCGACAATTGTGCTGGCCGGGATTTTTCTCGCTTCGACAGCAGCCGAGTGGCGCAGGCTTATCTACCAGAAAGGGCTGACGATTAGCACCAATCTCTTCGGCACGACGTTCTATTCGCTCGTCGGCCTGCACGCCAGTCACGTCATCGTCGGGATGTGTCTTCTGATGTTGGTATTCATCTTCAGTCTTGGCGGCTTCGTGACCATCATGCATCGCGAGCGCCTGAAAATGATTTCGTGGTACTGGCACTTTGTCGATGCGGTCTGGATTGTCGTTTTTACCGTCGTTTATGTCGCCGGACGTTGAGGTCAATTCGATGAACGTGGAGCAGAGCATGCAGTCTGAACAGCGAGGGTCAGATACTTCAAGGATGATCGAGGTGCCCGCACCTACCCCGTGGCCGTTAGTCACCGCGTTCGGTCTCGCTTTGCTGTTTGCCGGATTAGTAACGAGCCTCGCCGTTAGCGTCGTTGGCTTTGTCGTGATCCTCTTCGGCGCAGTTGGTTGGTTCAGAGATGTGTTACCAATGCCGAAAGAGCTATCAGTTGCGGTTGTCGAAACGCCGGCGCCGATTTTTGCGCGCTCGACCCGCAGAGTTGATCACCTGCAACCCGGCGCTGAAAGTCATCGCGTCTACATTCCCGTCAATGTCCATCCCTACTCCGCCGGTCTATTTGGCGGCGTCATCGGCGGCGTCGGCATGGCAATCATTGCTTGTCTCTACGGACTCATCGCCCAGGGAAGTTTGTGGTACCCAGTCAACCTACTTGCGGCTGCGGCGCTGCCGTCTTTGGCTGAGGCAGGACCAGCAGAGTTGAAAGCATTTCACCTGTCGGGTTTCATTGTGGCGCTCGTGAGTCACGGCATCATCTCGTTACTGGTGGGTCTACTCTACGCGGCGATCCTGCCGATGATGCCTTCACGCTTTAGCGCCTTCTGGGGAAGTTTTCTGGCTCCGGTTTTGTGGACTGCCCTCGTCGCCTCGACGTTGAGGCTCATCAACCCGGCGCTCAACGCAAGAATCGCGTGGGGATGGTTCATCGCGTCGCAAGTTGCCTTTGGCTTGATTACCGGTTTCATCGTCGCTCACTCAAAAGAGGTCGAGACTGCACAGTCGTGGCCGTTAGCAGCCAGAGCCGGAGTAGAGGCCCCCGGTCTCATAGCCGAGCAGGAGGAAGAGCGATGATTGCGAGATTGCAAGTCGGACTCGCTGCTTCAGTTGGCCTTGCCATCACTCTGTTGACAGGCTGCAGCGCCCGTCTGCCCGGTCAACCAAACGAAGCTGAACGCTGGCGCGCGCCGGCGGAAATCACTGACTTCAACCAACTCTACACCCAGAACTGCGCCGGCTGTCACGGCGCGGGCGGCAGACTCGGCGCCGCGCGTCCACTTAACGACCCGCTCTATTTGGCCTTTGTCACGGACGACGCAATGCGCCAGGCGATCTCAAAAGGCCGGGCCGGTACGAATATGCCTGCCTTTTCTGAACCGGCTGGCGGTCATCTCACAGACCAGCAGATCGAATTGATCGTTAACGGTATGCGAGCGCAGTGGTCGAAGCCCGATGACTTCAAAGGTGTCGACCTTCCTCGCTACAGCGTCAATGAAACAGCGACACTGAGTGGCCCATCCACCGCGGTCAATAGCGATATCTCGGCGCCGGCTTCCCAGACTGGCGATGCTCTGCCGGGCGCCGCAACTTACAAAACCTATTGTGCAAGTTGTCACGGAACAAGTGGCGACGGCGGATCAGCAGGCTCGATCGTTGATCCTAACTTCCTGAACCTGGTCAGCGATCAAGGCCTCCGCACGACTATCGTCGTCGGGCGCGCCGACATTGGAAAACCCGACTGGCGCGGAAATGTTCCGGGCCGGCCCATGTCAGCTCAGGAAATAGCTGATGTCGTTGCCTGGCTCGCAGCGCACCGGCAAACGACAAATGTAGCGGCTAACAAAGGCGACCATTCGGCTCGCGTGAACATGAAATGAGCTGGATTGGAATTTTGATGAGGAGGCACGAATGACATGGCAGTCAAAGAGCTCGAGGTGATAAGCGAGCAAGCACAGGAGAGACTACACATTGAAATGCCGCGACGGGCGTTTCTGCTCAAGCTTGGGTTTCTGCTCAACGGCATCGCGGCCATGATGGTGTCAGTGCCCTTGCTCGGCTACCTGCTTTCAGCCTTCCGTAACGATGGCGGGTTCACCTCATGGATTGCGCTGGGACCGCTCGCAACGTTCCCCGAGAACCAGACGCGCATGGCGAAATTCCGCAATCCTTTTACCCGCCCTTGGGATGGCCAGACCGCCGACATTCCCTGCTGGGTGCGGAGGATGGGAGGCGAAAAGTTTCAAATCTTTGCCATCAACTGTACCCATCTAGGGTGCCCCGTGCGCTGGTTTCAGGAGTCACACCTATTCATGTGTCCGTGTCATGGCGGCGCCTTCTACGAAGACGGTTCGCATGCATCCGGGCCGCCGCCACGGGGACTCTATGAATACAAATACAAGATCGAGAACGGGCAACTATGGATTCACGGCGGCCAGCTGCCAACACTGAATCAGCCGGCATGAAGTCAGTACCGGGAACGTTAGCGACCGGGTCCAGTCCGGCGAAGACGCTTCATGGCACTAAATCATTAGACAGGATTATCAGGATGAACAAGATGCCAGACAGAACTAGAAACTTGAAAGATATCTTTAGGCGCCACTTGATTGATTCATTTTCCAATCGTGCCAATCCTGTGAATCCTGTCAGAAGTCAGAACCGGGAGCGGTAGCGACCGGGTAACGAGGATGAAATGATTAAGAGATTGAGACAACTCGCGATTTGGATTGACGATCGAGTCTATATCAGCAAGATCTTCGCGGCGACCGCTGGACATACGGTTCCGCGCACCTCGGGGAGTTGGTTCTACGTCTTCGGCAGCGGCACCCTGCTCTGCTTCATGATCCAGATCGTGACCGGAATCTGTCTCGCTTTAGTCTATGTGCCTTCCGCGGGCCAAGCCTACACCAGCCTGGAATACTTGAACTATCAACAGCAGCTTGGCTGGTTTCTGCGCGCCATGCACAACTGGGGTTCAAACTTCATGGTCGCGATCATGTTGGCCCATCTTATTCAGGTCTTTCTTTTCGGCGCCTTCAAATACCCTCGCGAGATGACCTGGATTTCGGGCGTGGTGTTGCTCTTGTGCACACTCGGTATGGCTTTCACTGGACAGGTTCTCCGCTTTGACCAGGACGCGTATTGGGGCTTGGGCATCGGCGCAGCGATGGCGGGACGTGTGCCTTTGATGGGGCCGGCGATCGTTCACATGATGCTCGGCGGTCCAATCATCGCGGGTGAGACTCTTTCGCGCTTCTTCACTCTGCACGTCTTCGTCATTCCGGGAAGCATTCTAGCCATCGTCAGCCTCCACCTCCGGTTGGTGCTGACGAAAGGGATCAACGAATACCCGGTGCCCGGTAAGCTGGTAAGAAAAGAAACCTACGAGGCGGAGTATGAAGCGGAACTCAAGAAGAGCGGGGTTCCTTTCTTCCCGAAAGCGATTAGCAAAGATTTAATTTTCAGCGGGCTCGTGCTGTTGGGCATCGTTTTCTGCGCTGCCTACTTCGGTCCGGAAGGTCCGCACGGCATCCCTGATCCCACTCAGATCAACACCGCCCCAAAACCCGATTTCTTTTTCCTGTGGCTCTATGGTGTGTTGTCTTTGATGCCGGACTATATGGAAACAGTCGTAATGCTGACGGCCCCGTTCGTTGTCATTGCCATACTCTTCGCCGTCCCTTTCATTTCAAACACGGGGGAGAAAAGTCCGCGCCGCCGGCCGGTCGCGGTGTTGAGCGTGCTCTTCATCTTAATAGTGCTGGGCGCGTTCAATTATCTCGGCACGTACGCGCCGTGGTCGCCAAAAATGGAAGCGTGGACCAGCGCCACGATACCCACGAATTATCTGGAAGGACGTTCACCACTCGAACGACAGGGCGCCCTGGTTTTCCATAACAAGCAATGCATCAACTGCCACAACGTCGGTGGGGAAGGAGGCTTGCGCGGACCGGCGCTCGACAGTGTCGCGACCCGGCTTACCGCAGACCAGCTGGTGCGCCAGGTGATTCAGGGGAGCGGCAACATGCCGGCTTACGGCAAAAACCTGAGCCCATCGGAGGTAGCTGCGGTGGTTGCCTTCATGAGCACTCTGCATGAGCCCACGGAAACGCCGGCCCGCGATGCGACTCGGTCTGCACAAGCAGTAATCGAGAACCCGCGACCGGACGCAATTAGACTAGTGGCGAGCACGAAACCATGAGCGCAAACTACGAAATTTCTGCTTCGCCACCGGTAAGAGGATTGGACCGCGTGATGCGGATCACCCTCACGACCACGGAAGGGGAGGATGCTCCCGGGGAGGTTGTCCCTTCCGCCGCAGTGACTGATGTAATTCAGGGAGCCAGAGCTCTTCTCACTTTGGTGAAGCCGGAGATCACGCTGATGGTCATGATCTCCGCCGGCGTTTCGTGCCTGATGGCGTCAGACTCCATAAACCTCATCATCCTCACACACGCCATTCTGGGTACGGGTCTGGTGGCTGCCGGTGCGGCGACTCTTAATCAGTTCATGGAGCGCGCGCTGGATGGGAATATGCGGCGCACGTCTAAACGTCCGTTGCCTGCGGGAAAACTCACCGCGCGAGCAGCATTCGTGTTTGGTATTTCGCTTTCGGCAGTGGGAACGATCTATCTGATTGAATTTCTCAACACGTTGACTGCGCTGGTGGGTCTCCTCACGCTGTTCAGCTACCTATTCGTCTACACGCCGCTCAAACGGAAGACCAGGCTATGCACGTTGGTCGGAGCAATCCCAGGCGCGGCGCCAGTTTTGATGGGTTGGGCCGCCGTCAGAAACAATCTCGGCCTCGAAGCCTGGGCGCTCTTTGCCATTCTCTTCCTCTGGCAATTTCCGCACTTCTATGCAATCGGTTGGTTGTACCGCGAAGACTATGCGCGAGCCGGAATGCTTATGCTACCTGCGGTGGACGACGAAGAGGGTCGGACTACGTTTCGCGCGATCTTGATTTCGACGCAACTGCTGATCGTCGCCAGCCTGGTGCTGACATTCATTGCGCCCACCGGTCTCCTATACTTTCTGCTCGCGATAATTCTCGGACTCTCCTTCTATTATGTTGCCTATCGAGCCTCCGTTTCTCGATCAAAGTCGGCGGCAAAACAGGTCCTGCACGCGTCCGTCATTTACCTGCCGCTGCTCTATCTGGCGATGCTGATAGATAAGATCAAATAGGGAGAGCCGGCCGCCGGGAATGAAGCGATGGATACCGTCACAGATGCCGTCTTCAGTTCGTGGGATCTCAATCCATGGCTGCTGTTTCCAGCGCTGGTAATTGGTCTGCTCTACGCACTGGGATGGGCACGACTGTACAAACGTGCGTCAGACCGTTTCGGCTTGCCGCAGCTAATTAGCTTCTATGCGGGACTGACTGCTGTTCTCTTCGCTCTTGTCTCGCCACTCGATGCGTTCGCCGGATGGCTGCTGACCGTACACATGATTCAACACCTGCTGTTGATGATGGTGGCGCCGCCGTTGATTCTCTACGGGAGTCCTTATCTGCCACTTCTGGCCGGGATGCCTCGCAGATTTCTTAAAGATGGCATGGCGCCGTTCCTAGCATCTGTAACAGTGCGCAAGGTTGGCCGCTTCGTCACGCATCCCGTTTTCTGTTGGACTGCGTTCGTCTTTACGAGCATCGCCTGGCATACGCCGCCGATGTATCAACTCGCACTCAGAACTCCAACCTGGCACGCAGCGGAACACTTATGCTTTCTCACGACGGCGCTACTTTTTTGGTGGCCTATCATTCAGCCTTATCCCTGGATCGCCCGCACTCCACGTTGGCTGATTGTTCCTTACCTGTTCCTCGCGGACATTCAGAACACGGCCCTCTCAGCTTTTCTCATTTTCTATGAGCGCGTGCTCTATCCGACTTACGCAACTGTTCCACGTATTACGAGTCTCACCCCGCTCGAAGATCAAGCGGCCGCGGGAGCGATCATGTGGGTTGCAAGTTCCGTCTTTTTTCTGGTTCCAGCTGGCCTGGTTACCGTAAAGCTTCTGAGTACTCGGCGAACGCCGGCTTCAAGAAAGCAGTCGACCCGATCACAGCCTGTTCGATCTGAGCGGACGCGCTCGGTCACGCAGGGACCATCGAAACCTGCGAGCTTGGATTTGCTTTCGCTTCCATTTATCGGCCGGCTTCTACGCTCGCCCCAATTTCGACGCGCAGCTCAACTGGTTATGCTCTTGTTGGCGGTTCTGGTCGTACTTGATGGATTGTTTGGACATCAGATGGCGCCGATGAACCTGGCGGGTGTGCTTCCGTGGACGCACTGGCGAGGACTGACCGTGCTCGCTTTACTGATAGCCGGAAATGTCTTTTGTTTCGCCTGCCCGTTCAACTTCGCGCGCGAGTTGGGACGCCGCATCCTGCCGGCACGCTGGTCCTGGCCGCGGCGTTTGCGTTCAAAGTGGGGCGCGATCGCTTTGCTCCTGCTCTTCTTCTGGGTTTACGAAGCCTTCAGCCTGTGGGACAGCCCGAGAGCCACGGCCATGTTGGTGATCGGTTATTTCGCAGCCGCGATCGTCGTTGATGGTCTCTTCACAGGCGCCAGCTTCTGCAAGTACGTCTGTCCGATCGGTCAATATCAATTCATTCAATCGCTCGTTTCGCCTGTCGAAGTGGGGGTTCGCAATCTCGCAGTTTGCGGCACGTGTCAAACCTATGACTGCATTCGTGGAAACGAGCAACAACGCGGATGCGAGTTGAAACTCTTCCAGCCTCGCAAAACGAGCAACATGGATTGCACTCTCTGCATGGATTGTGTCCACGCTTGCCCGCATGAGAACGTCTCGCTGCTTGCCTCCTTGCCGGGGAGCCAACTGGTAAGAATTGAGCGAAGCCAGAAGCGTCGCAATAAGTTCTTCAGACGTTTCGACGTCGCAGCCTTAATTTTCCTGCTCGTCTTCGCCGCCTTCGCAAACGCCGGCGGGATGGTCTTGCCGTTGCAATCCTGGGAGCAGTCACTGGAAACAAAGTTGGGCCTTGCGTCGCTGCAGCCGATCATCGCTGTCTTATACCTGGTTGCATTAGTGGTCCTCCCTGCGTTCTTGATCGCCGGTTGTGTCTGGCTGACTAAGACGCTGGGCGCACTACGCGCAGGTTGGAGAGAAATTGTTTGGACATATGCGCCGGCATTCGTGCCGCTGGGGTTCAGCATGTGGTTGGCTCATTTCTCTTATCACCTGCTCACCGCCGGGCAGACAGCGCTGCCAGTCATCCAGCGGGCCGCGATGGATACGGGAATTACTCTGCTCGGAGCACCTGACTGGTCTCTTTCGTCGACGATGCCGTCACTGGATTGGTTACCGGCGCTTGAGCTGCTGCTGCTTGATCTGGGTTTGCTTTTCACGCTCTACATCGGCTGGCGCACAGCTGCTCGGTTTGGAGCCACTTTGTCACGCAGGCTGCGGCTAAATGCACCGTGGGCAGCCCTGGCATTCCTGCTTTACTCGATCGGAATGTGGATCATCTTTCAGCCTATGCAGATGCGAGGCATGATGATGATGGACTCGATGCATTGATAGGCCTTAGAAATGATCACAACGAAAAAACCAGATCGGCGCGCCTTAAGATCCAGGTGGTCCCGCCTCTTGTTAATCTTGATATTCCTACCAGCGCTAGTCGGAACCGCGCGCGCCGACGGTGGTGTCGTATTGAGTCAGCGAACTTCCGAGCCCTTCACGATCACTGTATTTTCCACTGAGATGCCTCTCCGACCCGGAACTGCAGACCTAAGTGTTCTGCTCGAGCAAGCTCACGAACACTCGCCCATACTTGATGGTGAGGTGATCTTCGAGCTGTCACATGAAACGGGCATGATCATTCGTGCCGAGGCGACGCGGAGACAGGCGCGCAACAAGCTGCTCTACTGCAGCCTGGTAGATCTCCCTTTAGCGGGTCATTGGAAAATGAGAGTCCTCGCCAGACGCGGCAATGACAGAGCTGAGCTTCTTCAAGATCTGACCGTAGCGGCGCCGCAACTCCTGCTCCTTTCCTACTGGAAGCTGATCGCATTTCCTCCAACCGTCATCATCCTGTTCGTCCTTAACCAATGGCTGCGTGGCACGCGTTCAATTAACACACCTGCTCGAACGGTACGTCGCTAGCTCTAAATGTCGCCGCTGCCGCTGACGAAACAAAACGCAAATTATCGATATTTTCGCACGATGCAGAAAGATTCTGCGTCCCTCGCCTGCCTAAACTCCAAACCGTGAAGCGAACCAGTTGCGTCATGCCGAGAACAACATAACCCGGCGGTAATCCGAACCAGGCGGTCAACCAAAGAAAGAATGCTTACGTTGAGGTACATAATCGCGATTCTTGGTGTCCTAATGGTAACCGTGACGCTCTGGGATGCGTTTGAGGAGATCATCTTGCCGCGGCGTGTCACACGGAGCTTTCGATTCGCTCGATTCTTCTATCGCTTCACGTGGCGGTTGCGGTCGTCGGTAGCGGAACGGATCCACGATGATAAGCGACGCGAAACCTACCTGAGCACCTTTGGTCCGCTCTCAGTTCTGCGCTTGCTGGGCGTATGGGCCATCGGACTCATTGTCGGCTTTGCCATGCTGCAATATGGACTTCAGGATCGACTCAACGAGGGACAAAGAGCGGCGCCTTTCAGCACTTATCTTTATATGAGCGGCACGACGTTCTTCACCCTGGGCCTTGGTGATGTGATTGCACTAGGTCCGAAGGGACGGTTGCTGGTAGTTGTCGAAGCCGGCATAGGCTTCGCCTTCCTGGCCGGTCTCATCTCGTACCTGCCCATCATCTATCAGGCCTTTTCGCGCCGAGAGGTGAGTATTTCACTTCTGGACGCCCGTGCTGGTTCACCCCCAACTGCAGTGGAGCTGTTACGTCGAAACGGCGCGGATATGTCAGGACTCTGCCAGTTGCTTGTAGATTGGGAGAAGTGGTCGGCAGAACTGCTCGAGAGCCATCTTTCTTATCCTTTTCTGGTCTACTTCCGCTCACAGCACGCTAACCAATCGTGGTTGGCCGCGCTGACCGCCATCCTGGACGTGTGTGCTTTGGTAATAGCCGGCATCGATGGCGGTCCATCGCGACAGGCGCACCTGACTTTTGCGAAAGCACGTCATGTCGCCGCCGAGCTAGCCCAGGTTCTCGTATCTTCACCTCCGCCGTCGACGCTTGATCGTCTGCCACCCTCCGGTTTGAAGTTTTTGCGGAATGCACTTGCGGAAACCGGAATCACGGTTCGAGAGGGATTAGGCACCGACCCGAAGCTACGGGAGTTGCGGCAAATGTACGAACCATATGTCCAGGCTCTGAGCAAGTACTTGTTGATTTCACTGCCGCCATGGTTCCGGGTCAACGTCACACTGGATATCTGGCAGAGCACCAATTGGCACGCGTTGATTCCTGCTGTGGCAAAGGAGAGCAACGCGATTCCTGAGTCACAGGTTTTGGTGACTGAATCAATCACAGCCAACACGTTATGACGCAGGTTACTGAGGGTAACAAGTATGGACTCCGGATACATAACTGCGCTTGCGGCTCTGGGCGGCGCGGCGCTAGGCGGGCTCACGTCGTTCGCAACCTCGTGGACGACCCTGCGCACCCAAATGAAGGCGCAGCGGAGTGACAACAGCAAATCCAACCGCCACAAACTCTACAAGGCGTTCATAGATGAGGCTGCCAAGAGTTATGGCGACGCGTTGATTCATGACAAGCTTGAAACAACTGGTTTGATTGACCTGCATGCGCTCGTCAGCCGAATGCGGATCCTGTCATCTCAACCGGTGATTGAAACCGCAATCAAAGTCCTCAAGGTGATAACGGACACCTACAACCAGCCAAACAAGACTCCTGAAGAGATAGAAGTAATGATCAACAACGGGACCATAGATATATTGCGTAGTTTTAGCGAAGCGTGCCGCGACGAATTTGAGCAGAGTCGACAAATTTGAAGACGCCGGGTAGCCGCGAGAGCGTGCCCGCTAGAGGCACTTCTCTGCCGCGCGCCTGCCGGCTTGAAGCTCGGGCCGCGCGGAACTACGCGGCAGCAATTTTGTTAGTCGATCCAGTCGATCTATAAAAAGAGGGCCGCCGCGATGCACACGCTTGTTTGATCCGGGTGGTGGTTGCAACTTTAGAAAAAATTACTTACGTGTTGGCGAGAGTCCAGGATCAACCACGGGCAATTTACGAGAGTTCGGCGCTTTTGAAGTGAGGAATGTGACGGGTGCGCGCCACATTTGCGGTTACGGGGGAGGACACTTAAAAAACCAATTCGTTTATCACTTGCTCGGGAAATCTTGCTCGGGAAATCTTGCTCAGGAAATCTTGTTCGGGAAATCTTGCTTGGGAAATATCGCCAGGCACGTTCCCGTTATTGAACCTTCGTTGCGTGTCGCCTTTTAAGCCAATCGAAGCGAATCCAACACCGCCTCGAACTAAGCAGGAATACCTCGCACTAGCCAATTCAATCCACATCTCCATGAGATATGGAAAATTGCGCGAAACGTTACAAAGCTCACTCAAGTGAACAAAGATGGCTTATCCGCTAAGGCATAGCTTCAACGCCTGAGCATCGAAGTGGTTTGTACGGAATGGAATTACGGAAGGGGAAGTCGTAACGGTGGGTAGTAAACCCGAAACATCTCGCAACTACTCGGGTCCGCTGAACGATAAAGCGTATTCTTCTGTGGGACTTGGCGTGTCGTCACTGCCGATTCCTCTTAAGCTTATTTGGTAAAGCCCGGGCGTCAGAACCTCGGTCGGTATTCTTAGTGGAATCGCTTTCCCATCATTATCGGCATGCAAGTTCCGAATAGTGAATTGCTCAGCGTTACCGACTCGGTGAAGCGCGGCGTGATAGGTCGCGTAATGTTCCTTTTGGATCCAAAGAAGACGCAATTCTACAATTTGAGTGTCAGCTGGCGGCTTTAACTCCGTTTGCGGCCCGGCAGTTCTGACCGACCCCGGTGGTAACACGAGTGACACTTTTTGCTGAGGAACCTCGCTTGATGGATTATTGAGTCTCGCCAGCTGTTGCTCAACAGCTAAGTGATGCCTGTTGCGCTCCCGCCTGTTGTTAAGCAAAACGGCGGCAATCGAAAAGGCAATTATTAAGATTGCCGCAATCGGAATAAGGAAAATGGGCCGCAGCCGCAATTTCGAGAGGCTAATACTCGGCCTCGAGCCGGTAGAAATGCCGGTTGGATTTTCGGCGGTGTTCGCAATGGCGTATTGTTTTATTGACTTAACGATTCTTAATTGTTGCCTTCGCGCGCTGGTATCGGCGTACCGGGAAACAAATCTTTCCCTTTCCTCGGCCGCCAGACCGTCCTCTAAATAGTCTTCGACTAAGTCATCCTCGAACGCCAGAACTTTCTCTCTGAACAAATGGTCTGTTATGAAGCGACTCTCGATTTGTTGTCGCGTTTCCTCATCTATTTCTCCGAGGAGAAACTTCCGCAACAAGGCATCGTTCACTGGTTGTTCCTTCATCGGTTCCCTCCAACCATCTCGATCCCACCTTAATGAATTTTCGAGCAATTCATTTCATTTGTGCGGCCGCCTTACGATCGAGACAGGATTTGATACACGCCTCAAGAGCGTTGCGAATTCTATGAGCTCGCACCCTCAGGGTTTCGACGGAGATTCCCATTCCCCTGGCCATTTCAATGCGCTGATCTATCTTCGCCTGCTTTTCTTTCGCGTAATACCTCAATATTAAGTTCCGCTTTTCCATCTTAAGCTCTTGTAAACAGGAGAGTAGACACTCTTCGCGCATAATCTCGGTTTCTTCCTCGATTTCATCCAGAGGGCTCGCTGGCAGATCCACGGCGTCGAGTGAAACGTGGGTCCTGACCTTCTTGGGCATCTCCTTAATCATATTTCGAGCCACTCCATAGAAATAGAGTTTTGGATCACCCACGAACGTGTCTTTGACGTCGTGTATCTTTTTTGCAACGCGATCGAGCACTTCGTCAGTCAAGCCTTCCGGATCACCACATTTGTTCCAAACAAAAATCTTGGTGAGGTCATGGCAAAGCTGAACATAGATACTTCCGGCCACTTCCCGATCAGGATTCAGCCACGCAAGAATCTCATCGAAGGCTTGCGGTCGAATTACTGAATTTCGCGCCATTCAGCGTCGTCTTTTCGATGGAGAAATGAAGTAAGTTTGTTGAGCGGGGCGGCGCCTGCTGGCGGGGCCGCGAAGGACGATTTGGACCGTCGTCGATGAACGAACATCAGAGCGGAGGCGATCAAAATCAGGGCTGAAACAATAAGCAAGCCAAGGCGAAACCAGGAATTGCCGGCAACCTCAATACGATTCTTATACTCGCCCTGAATAACAAATCCTGCCCAATAGTAGGGTGAGCTCCAACGCTTTTCTTGTCGGAGCTTTAGTTTTGCGGATCTCAATGCCGCCGCGGGTGACATTCCCTTCTCCAGCATTGATTCATAGAAATCGGTCATTAGAACAGCTGTGGCTCGATCGTCTACCTTCCAAAGACTAGCGACAACGCTCTTCGAGCCCGCCGACATGAAACTGTGAGTCAGGCCTACCAGGCCTTCACCCTTTATGTCTTTTCCCAATGCGGTTTCACAGGCGCTGAGAACGGTTAACTCGGCAGAAAGATGTAAACCGTAAATATCATGGAGCGGCACCAACCCGTCTTTCGCTTTACCGTTCCGATCCACCATGGTAAGAACGATTCCGGCTAACTCAGGATGCTCGCGGTCACGAAAACTATGAGTAACCAGGTGAATAATCTGATAATCACTGATGCGCGAACTCATTACTGTTTCGCGACTGGCCTCAAATCCACTGGCTATCATTCCGGTGCCGCGAGGCGCCACTGACAAAATCGCATCGGCCTCTTCTTCCGCGTGAATCAAGCGCCCTGGTCCGCTGGCACGAAGGCGAGCTTCCAAACCTTCTCGCGCGGACTTGTCGCCATGCTGTACTGAATGAGCAAGCTCGATTGCGGCGCCCGGTGTTTCCTTTCGGACCCGGTCGTCCATTCCACTAAAGATGGGATCTGCCACGACAGCTACGATCTTGTTTCGTGAAATTGAATGGGGTTTTTCGGAACGAATGGCCACTAGAGTTGAAACAGACGGCAACCCTACGATTTCATTCGTAGCAAGCAATAACGGACGAGCTTGCGTCGACGCAGCGTCAACGGCGCTTGCGCCAGCCCCGGACGCGACAGGGACAGGCAACGCATCGAAAGGAATGTACTGCAACGCTCCTTCTGTTACCACCACTAGTCTCTTGTTACCGAGCTGTTCTGCGACCGGCCTCAACAGCATTTCACTCAACTCGGCGGCATTCTCAAAATAGAGATTGTCCGAGGCTTCAACTTTAGATTGATAGTCGTTGACACCTTCGGTCTCAAATTCCTGGCGCGCCGTAAGTGACTGATAAAGCCGCGTGGCACTATCCTCGATGATCTTGCGCGCAGGCAATTCGTAGCTATGAAGCGCATCAGGCGTCACCACCCACAAATAACTACGATCGTCGCCGAGGGCATATTCGAGCAACATCGTGTCAGGGTCGAGCAATTCACCTTGAATCTGTTCCAGACTTAATGGAGCTGACTCCAGCAATGGCAACAGGCGAGAATTTCGATCTCTCAACTGAGCCAGAACCTCCTGATATTCGGATCTCAGCTGGTCCACCTGCGCTGCTACTTCTGTAATTTCGGCGGTGTCCTTCGATTGCATCGAGAGCTCCATTCCGTACTGGGTCTGCGATCGGAGTAATCCACGCAACTCGCGCTCTCGTTCGATGAGTTCGGGAGTCGCTCCCTGACGAAAATCAGCACGCGATTCCCTCAAAAGGTCACGAATCAAGCGAGCGCGACCATTCTCGCTCGCCAACAACGCAGCCGCACTAAAATCCTGGCCGGGCCTGGCGTGATCAAGTTGCATCAATATTTCTATGCACAGATCATAATGCTTTCGGACTCCGGAAAAATACGACGCACGAAAATCCGGGCTTCCAACACTCGTCCGCAACTCTTCGATCATCTGCAGAGATTTTTTGATGTACGACAGAGCTACTTCAAGCGAGCCTAGATCTCGTTGCACGCGCGCAAGATTGTAAAGACTGGAAATAATAAGCCCCTTATCACCGACTTCCTCGCTTACCGTAAGGGACTGAGTATATGCCTTCAGGGCTCCCTGCTTATCACCTAACCGAAGCAGGAAATCACCGCTGCTGTGCAAGGTTACGGCTTCACCTGGGCGATCGCCTGTGGTCTCGTAGAACTTCCGGATTCTGCGATACTGTGCAAGCGTTTTCTGGCGATTGCCTTGGGAAGCATATATGGTCGCCACCTCATTAAGCGCATTAGCTTCAGTGCGGATCTTTCCCGCGGCCCTGCTCAACCTTAAACAACTTTGGTAAAACGCTAGAGCTTGATCAGATTTGCCGAGAAACTGATGCATCGTAGCGATTTTGAACATAGCTACCGCGGCCAAATCCAGGGCGCCATTTTTCTGAAAGAGCTGAAGAGCTTTCTTATAATTCGCCAACGCAATTGGGTACTCGCTAAGATTTTCGTAAGCCTGTCCCAGCGCGGTGCAGGCGATGGCTTCGCTGTGTTGATCCCCGATTCCACGAAAAATCTCTATCGCTGCACGGTGCAACCCAATCGCACCGTCCTCGTCCCTTCTTAGCGAATGCGACAGTCCCAACGCAGTCAGAGACAGTCCTTCACCGGCTTTGTTGTTTACAGCCCGGAATAAATCAAGCGCTTGCGAAATTTCCGAGATGGCCTTCTCAAGCTGACCCAGGCTTCCCGATATGTACCCTGAGAATAGATGCGCAGTGGCTTCGCCGCATCGGTCATTAAGCTCGTGAAAAACCTGGAGGGCACGCTGGAATTGGGCCGATGCTTTCACCAGGTCACCCTTTGAATAATAGACTTCGCCCAAATTGCTGAGAGCTTTTGCGAAAGCATACCGACCCATAGCATTTTGGTTCGCCTTACCTTTATCAAAAAGCTCCAGCGCTTCGGTTAGATGTTTTTTGGCGCGGTCATTGTTCCCGAAGTAGGAATACACTTTGCCAATCTGACTAAGAGCCTCAGCTTGGGCCAGTTTGTCACCCAACTTTGCGGCCAGCTCGGCAGCCTTCTGATAATGTTCGAGCGCTTCGTGGTATCGGCTGAGAAGAAAGCAAACGTCGCCGGATTCAAGGCTCGCCCGCGCCGCTCTGGGCAAATCGGCCGCAGCAATCCAGATCTGCGTTGCCGTGTCATACCTTTCGATTGCCTGGAGGAGAGACGCCTCTGTCCAATTCACGCTGAGGGCTCGGGCGCCGGCGTTCAACTGTCGTGCTTCGAGATCCTTTTGCCACTTTGCTTCTGCAGTCGTAAATGTATGAACGCTTAGCTCGTACTCTCCGGCGCCTTGGGCGCGCTCCAGAGATTCGATTTGAATCTTGTATTTGCCCGCAACGTCGGTATGTAACGAGACTTCCAGGACTTCATATGCGTGACTCGAATTCTCCAGCAGTTTGGAGCCGGAGGGACCATAGAGCGTTGCCAGCATCGCCAGGTCGCCTTTCACTACCGACACTAACAGGAGCTGATCTTGATTCACCCAGATCTCAAATGTTTCTTTAGCGCCAGCCGCCAGTTCACGACTAGTCGGCTTACCGAAGGTGATGCTGATTGGATTAGAACCTTGCGCGGGTTCCCAGCTTCTTTGGATCCCGTCGGGTCGCGGGGAGACCACCAGAAGCACGAGTACATTCAGGCATATGAGTGCTGCGATCCAAAATTGATCGGCCTTAGATCTTCTGGTGGTTGTGGGTGGCATTAAATTTCACTGTTCTCGTAGAAACCGGACTCCCTACAGATAGCATCTGCTTATGATCTCAGTGAGGCATCGGGTAAGGCTTTATTTATCATGTATTACATAGAGATTCAATGAGGCGAGGAATCATGCGTTCTAGCTTGCAGGAATGAATGATGTGAACAAATTAGAAGAGGGTAACCAGAACAAGCTACCCCCCTCAAGGCCGTGAGAACAGATCTGATTATCGACCGTCTCGAATCGCCTTACCAAGTCTGCCCGAGCTGCCAGGAGACTTGGTGGAGCCTTGCCTCCAGTCTTGTAACGTGCCTGCTCGGGTGCCGGGCGCCTTCCGAACGGACTTTCTGAAACCGGCTATGATGGGCTCGTCAACCTTTGCCGAACCACCTTCTGGGTCTTGCTTCTTTGCGTTCTTGCTAACTGACATTTTGCAGTTTCCTTTCATTCTAAGGTGCGGGCGCCGCAGTCACCCAACACTACCCACCGAGCCGGATGTGATTTCGTAACCTTGACGATTCACATCTGCATGCCGACCATATTTCCGATTTGAAATCTGATCACTGATAAGCATCGGAAAACTTCTAATCTTCCTTTTTGCTTTGTTCCCATCGAGCCTCCGCGGATCCATTGCCATCGCTCAAGCGAGGAGTAGTTATCCAGAACAACGCCGAGGCTGGACCTGGCAAATAATTTCCGCCCAATTGGAAAAACATAGCTACGAGTCTCGCGAGGTGTAACTCCAGACCTCCACACGCACGCGGCTGGCGCGGGTTACCCTGGATGTTCGAGATACTGTTGTTTTGCTTTCGTATCTCTCTTCCGTTCTTTTGAAAACTGAGTCCGGGTAAGTCTGGCCAATTCGATGTCGAGCTCCCTTGCGAAGACTCCCCACCAAAGGACGCCTGGCCGGCAGTCTCTGGGGGCTTGCGTCACCTGCGAGGTTGACCTCCTGGTGCGGAAACAAATCGTTTTCACTGATTCCCTGTCGCACGAAAAGTTCGATCCCGTTTGTTCGTGGCATCTTTGTAAGCCCGAGTTCTGCTTTAGCTGACTCAAACGCTCCTTTGATGGATTTGCCGAAGCCAAGCGCACGGTAGAATGCCCCGGCAAACGCCACTCCTGCCTTATCCCCAATCCCTTTACCGGTACCGACTGAGTAATCAATTACATCCGAGAGAGAGCGAGCCTGCGCTCGTGTAAAGCAGGCATTGAGCAACACCAATCGCACGTGACTCTTATAGAGAGAAAACACCTCCACTAGCCCTTGCCTATCTACTTCCTTGCCTCGACCGGGCGTGCCACCAAGAATTAGCTTCTGCGATTTGCTACCGTGTCCGCTAAAGTGAACGATGTGTGGTCGGTACATCATCACGAGCCTCTGAAGATCGATCGCTCTAATAGCTGAGTGTTTGTACAATTCGAACTTGTTGCGGTGCGGCCCTTCCTGGAGCTTTTCAAAAACCTCTCGTTCTTCTTCGTCCACGAGAATTCGGCTAGTGGTCCATGGATTTGCCGACAAGAACAATATGCGGGTCTTTTCCAATTTCTCAGCATCCGTACACATATAGCCAACTCTCTCCCTGGGAATTCCAACTGCCGTTAAGTTCCGACGCACTATTCGGCAGCATTGCTGATTAATTTGCCGGGGGTTGACTGCTGGAACCTGACCGTGTTTAGTCACCCAAATTACGTGGCGCAGGAATGAGCAAAATCTCGTCACGCTAACAGATCTTTTTGTCGCGCGCGGATGGCAGAGGCAGAATGGATAGGCTTACCTGGTTAAGAACCAGTGGTAGGTGAAAACGTAAAACTCTTGTAGCGCTAGTACAGCGTGGGCGGAAAGCAAACCCGTGCTCTCGTTTTAGTCGCGTCCTCCGGGTGCCTCCTGGCTAAGACGTTAGTCCGGCGTTGATTGGGCTTTGAGCAGAAGAACTTTAGAGAGGCGCTAAGGTCGGCGTAGTTTTTGAGACACCGATCTAGCGGTGACGAGCAACAGCGAGTGCCAAATTCTCGTTGTCGCCTATCAGCATGCGCGGATTCTGTTGGAACTGCGTATCGAAACGGACTTTTTGACGGACGTATCGGAAAAGCTCACCGACACTAACGAGCCGATCCTCATTCGCATCAGCGGTGCCCCTTAAGCCTTGCAGTAAGTAGTAGGTAAAAACGCCGTGACCATTTCCCCATTTTTGCGATTCGCGAGAGGGTTCGTTGACATCGCTCGAAGTCATGATCGCCCTCCCTTCCTCTTGATAGAGCAGCTTTTCCAGGTAGAGATTAGACAGATTATTACTTAAGTCGCGTGTGAGTACCGATGACAGCCCCGCGCTGTGGCAAGTATCCATAAGCAAAACTACGCGCCTGGACTTCACATTTTGTTCGACGTATCTACGCAGATCGGGCATCGCCAACGCCGTTTCAGACATTTCTGTAACGCTCGTATCGTGCGCGATCACGTATAAATTTTGTGGGATGATCGGATCGGGTGCGCCGTGACCGGCAAAGAAGACCAGCAGCAAATCATCCGTCGACGCCCTCGTAATAAAGGTCGTCAGTGCCTGACGAATTCGCGCAATCGTTGCTTCCTCATTCAAAAGGAGGAGCATATCTTCGCGACGGAAGCCTCCACCTTCAGGCTGTTGTAAGAATTCGTAAAGCGAGGATGCGTCCGCGTCCGCATAGTCTAAATTTCGTATTCCCTGGGCAGTGTTCTTGTACTTTGAAATGCCTATGATCAAGGCATACTTCCGCCTGCCGATTTGAGGCCCCACTCCCGGCTTTCGAGGAACTACAGGCACCGACACCCTGGTGCGAGAACCGTCACTGTCTTCTGTCTCAACTACTACCTCGCTGGTGTTCGAGTTGATAGTGGTGCTTGCCTCAAACTTCACGCTTCGCTCGGCATTTGCTATCCGCGTGAGTTGGCGCCGGGTGATTTCATTCGCTGCTTCAAGCTGAACATTCTTACCGTCAACCGTCACGCGCTTAATGGCCGTTGCGGCGGTAGCAACACCGCTAATCCTCACCATCATCGTCTTGAGGTTTGGCGGAAACTCGATGATTCGTTCGGGCTCCAACAGCAAAAGCTGAGGAGGGATACTGTTCTTCGCGGTCGGCCCTTTTTCGACGTGATAGTTGAAGTCCTGGTTCCAATTAGTGGTTGCGGTAGTGATAACGAAACTGGTGTAGTATGTTCGCCCGCGTCTGTTGTTTGCCCACACCTCCACGGTGTTACGCCCGGTAACGAATTCATATTCCGGCTGCAGTCTGAGATTAATTTTGACTACTTTTCCTCGCACACCCGAGACAATCTCGGAAACTGTAGCTGTCGCGCGCCCATTGACGCTGGTCCTGATGGCACTGTAATCAATGCTGTCCGCAGCCGGCTTAAGTACGTGTACAAAGACCTGGCTTACATTTGCAGAAGGAATATCAATTTCTGTTCGACTTGAGGGCGCAATCTGGAAATCCGGCAGCTCAACTTCGAAAACAGTCAAGGTAGTTTCTGACTGCGAGAGCTGAAACGATTGCAGAACCAGCAAGACGATAGTTGAAAAGAGGACGAGAAACCGTTTTCTCGTCCTCCTGGTAAGGGCCATCTTTGGAATCAAAAAGGGGCTCACGGTTTTCGGGGATTTTTCGTCGGAGAAAGTGTCTCGGATGCCGACTCAATCCTGGGAATCGTCGCCGGTGGAACCATAGAACGCTCCGGGCCTGATTTCAGCAGCTCAGCCAGATCGGGCGCATTCCAAGTCTTGTCACCAAGCAATCTCATGTACCCGTAAAGCACATCAAGATTGGACGGCAAGAGTCCGTCGTTGCTAATAGTTCTGGCCCGTTTGTGTTCGTACGAAATGATGTAACTCTTCAAAGCCGCAATTGCTTCGGCGTTGTTAGAACTATCTTTGCTGTCCATCAACATCAGGGCGCGATGAAGTTGAACTTCGGGAATTTCGTGTCGAGTATCGAGACTGATTGCTTTCAGTAGAGACTGTTGGGCAGTCTCAAGCTCTTCCTTGGTGCGACCTACTTGCTTCATCACGCGACCGTAGTAATAAGCGGCGAGCGGATCGTCCGAGCGGAGCGTAACCGATTGTTGCAGGTTCTTCTTTGCCATCTGGAACATATCAAACTGGAACGCTTCGATCCCGTTATCGCGTTTCAACTCCGACATGATCGAATTAAATTCCGGGCTGGTGCCCTTGACCCTGTTAGCCTTCAGAGCTTCCTGATACTGAGGTTGTAAGGCGCCTTCAATCAACTTCTGAGCATAGTCGCTTCGCTCCCTGATCCGCGAGCGCGATCCCAAAAAGCCCAGCTGGGTGCGGTTATCAGCTCGCGCGACCTGGGCCATTGTGGTGTATAAGCGTGGAATCTCTTGAATGTCGAAGGACTTGTCCAGGACGATCTTTAACGCAAAATCGTCCGCTTCATTTTCCTGTGCTGAGTTCCAATCGAGAGCAATTTTCTTGGAATAATAACTCCCAATTGCGATACCCGCTCCCGCCCCCACGAGCGCGCCGGTAATCGCACCGTCTTTCCCTGCGATGGCGGCCCCAACACCGGCGGTAGCCAGAGCCAAGACTCCGGCCCACATTGCTCGCTTACGTTCCTGCTTTTTGTTGTATTCAGCTTCGGCAAACGGCATCATCACTTTAATGCGCCAGTGATCCTTGTGAACGTGCGCAAGCTCATGCGCAAGCACGTAAGATAGTTGCGCCTCATTGTCCAACAAAGAAACCATACCGGTACTCACCAGGACCGTTCCGGTTGAAAGTGTGTACGCCAATGGAATCGGATTGACCATTACCTTGAACGCGTAGAGCTTATCTGAATCCTCGGGAACCAACTGTTGACCGAGACGATTGACATATTCCTGCACGCGGGGGTTATCGTAGAGTGCGCGCCGAAGCTTTAGCACTTCTCCTTCGTTTTCGGTAGCCAACAGCTCCTTCTGGCGTGAGATATTAATGCGATGAGCCTCGAACGCTTGCTGGCCCTGAAGGTCGAGATAAGCATCGTCCACCTGGTCTCGAAACTCCGGATCGCTGGCGTAAAGATCTTCAGCAAACTCACTGAGCGTTTGATATTTCTTAGCTTCAGTGGCGCGCGCCTTTGCCTCCTTGTTCTTGCGGTCTTCCTCTTTCTTTTTGAGGCCCTCTTCCTTTTCTCTTAGTTTCCTCTCTTCTGGCGATTCAGCTTGCTGTTTCTCTTGTGCGGTATTGGCGGTCCCTTCCTGAGCAACGGCGATGAATTGAAAGGGTAATGGGGTAAGTAGACACGCGAGTAGCAAGGCAACTAGTCGCGCCGGCCTGTTCTTCATGTGTGAGTCCTCCTGGTTGAGACGGCGGTTAGGTACTATTGGGGCGAATGCCTCAGTTTTGAGCAAAGCGTTTATAGAGAGCTATGATGAGAAGTGGTTCGAGGTCGCTGTTGGAGCGCCCGCGAAGATTCTGACTCTTCCCACCGACCTTGATGTGAAAGACGGTTTTTGATAACCGGTTCTTCTTGAATTCTTCGACTTCAGCGTACTTAAGCTTAAAAGCATGAGTGCTATCAATCGGCACGAATTCGACTCCATCAGCGCGAAGGTGTAGCCAGCCTCGGCAGTAATCCACCGCGTCGCCCGTGCTAAACCGTTCATGAGAGTGCGTAACAAAGAAGGTGGCCCCGCCTCCGACACTAAAAGCCTGCTCGAATTCCTTTTGGGCCTTGGTAAAATTGCGCTCCTGATAAAGACTTGCAGTCGCCATGTAAGTCAGCGCTTCGCCATTCGCGGGATCCTTTTCCAGGATTTGCTCGAGCCGCGTGATCGCTTCGTCATACTTCTGACGATAGATAAGTTCCAAAATGCCGGCCAACCCTTTCGGGCTGGCTTGCCTTGAACCGTACTCGTTCCCACGCACCGTCGCCACCAGAGGCGCAACCGTTACGAGCACGGCCGCAATTATGACCAGAGACAACCGAGAAAAGTATGAATGACAAAACATCCCGCTGTTTTCCTCGTTACCAGAGACGACATCGAATCGCAGACGCTGTTCACCAAACCTCGCGACCATGGGTCACACTGGGTGCACAGGAACACGAATGCAACACTGTTTATTCGTTAGTGTGGACAACCGGCAAGGTCATCATGCTCAAAAACCGGTTGTTCAGGGCCAGTCGGTAATCTGCGACCGCTAGGCTTCAGCCACACCCGACCCTTCGGATTTTCACTATCCTGAGTAAATGATTTTTCGAGTAATCCATAACACGTTACATTTCGATGGGAGCCGCCGCCTGTTTGTAAGCTGCCGATCAGTTGCTGATTTGAGAATGTCGCACTACATGGACTCAAAGGAAAAAGCCCGCTCTATCTCACATACGAAAGCGTCACATTAAATAGAAAAGCTTCACTATTCTTTGGAGTTAAGAGGTAGATCGTTTGCGGCGCTGGATCGTCTCGAGTCAATTGCCTGATTCCCTTGCGCGCCGAGGCTTCCTGCTCGCGTCTTGTACGAGCTTCACCCGCGCCGCCTTCCATCTCGAACCGGGCCATTACACTGGACCACCTCGATTCCCATTCCATTAGCTGCGTTTTTGAAATTGGTAAGGGTTGGTCTGAAATCGGCAATTCGAGTGGCGTTGACGTAACCAGTATCGTAAGTATTTCTCCGGCTTGATCGAGCTTTGGACTGGCCCTAAAGGGTGATTGGTCTTCTGCCGGAATGTCCGTCAGCCTTCCGGCTTGCAGTCGATTGTCATCTCCACGAACCGGAAAGATTAGATTGGTGTCTCCGGATCTTCCGTTCGTAAACAAATCCCGATCGATTACGTAAAGATAGCCTGGCAGCGGCGATTCGATGCTTATGCGCAAGTAGTCGCCTTCATGAAACTTGGTGTCGGCTTCAACTCGTTCAGCCATCCACTCGCCGCGACCTTCCGTCGGCCGGCGAGCCTCGAAGCCAGTTACGGCGGCACGCCGCAAGCGCCAAACCGTTAACCCTAATTGCCGAAAGGCGTCAACCGGAAGATTGGCGCCTACCGCAGGCCTCGTTGAAGGTGCAGCGGCAAGTTTATATGTACGGCGTCGCCTCAAGGCCGGGCCATCAGACATTCCTCCTGACTTCACGTTGGATTTGCTTTGGGCCCGCGCCCTCGGCCGATTCTTAACGAAGTCGTCTGAAACGATCGTTCTGATGCGGTCCTGATGCGACCTGGCCAAGCACAGTGGTTGAAATGCGAACAGAACGGAGATCACGAAGTTGAGCGAACAGACCGCCGACGCTCGCGACCGCTTTGTAGGGAATGGGGCTCTTGGTAAAGACATGAGATGCTCTGGGTAGTCAGGTCTGAATCGCGCTGAATTGCTGATTACCTGTGTTCGAGTCTGGCCAGCTTGACCACCACGTCGCCCGTACCGCGCACGTTGGTGGTTTGCGTGGCGCCGTCCTTCGTAGTTTTCGGTTCCGTGGCAGAATATTTCGCTAAGAATTCTCTGACAGCGCTGATCGAATTCGCATTAGTCAGCTCTCCGTCAGAATGCTCCAGAGCTTCAGCCTTTGCAGATTCCAATTGATTGATTGGGCCAGTGGACCAAATGATCCACATGTTTTCAGTACCAGAACGCCCTCGAAATGTGTTCCAGTTTGTTTGCACCGGCTGATTCGCAGCCAGGACACCGCTCTTGGATCGAGTCGGGTAAATTATTGTAAGAACGGAGCCGTCCCCTTCAGGCGGTCCTTCATTGAAGATGTACAGGTAACCGGACTCAGGACTGGCAACATTCATTCGAAATTTATAGCCGTTTTCAAAGATCTCCTGACCCGATGACTGGAACGGATCCTGATAGCGTTTTCCATCGCGCATCTTCTGCACGGTGAGCCAGTATGTGAATGAGCGTTGCGGCGAAGCTTCAAGGCTTGTCGTTTGGTTACGGTGGCGATAGGTGTAAATACCAAACAGAGCGGCAAGGCTAACCAGAATTATTAGACCGCCTACTATCATGAACTTCGTTGAACCTAACCACGGCGGCCAGCTAAAGTAGCCGGCATTAGCGCCGGATCTCGAAATCGCCCGAGAGAGTAAAGCCTCTACTTCGGGCTCAATGGTTGCATGGACTGGACCGAGGTCCTTGGGCTCAGATTCGGATTGTGGATGTTTCCTCTCGTCGGGCTTCTTAAGTGTCGCTGTCCCTCCGTCGCTTGTCAGCGCGCGTGCCAGGCTATCGCCGAACTCGCTCGCGTTTTGATAACGGTCGTTACGTTCAAACGAAAGTGCGCGCAGGATTACCGCCTGGGCCTGGGTACTTAGATCTGGTCTAAGGTCGATTGGCTTGGCTCTCACACCGATTCGGTGCATCTCGATCAACTGCGCACCCGAGACCGGATTGAATGGGCGTCGCCCAGTGACCATTTCGTAGGCAATTATCCCAATCGAATAAATGTCGCTGGTTGCCGTGATCTTGTCTCCGCGAAGCTGCTCCGGAGACATGTACAAGACAGTGCCGACAGCGATCTGATCGACCGTACTCGGGGCGATTAGCGAGTCCTTCACCTTGGCAATGCCGAAATCTACGATCTTTACCAATTCAGTACCGTCTCTGAGCCGCTGCAACATGATGTTGTCAGGCTTCAGGTCACGATGAAAGATGCCCTCCTCATGAACGTCATTCAGCGCGGCGCCCACTTGCTTGAGGATTGCTGCAGCTCGTTCAAGATTCATTCCCTCGCTGGGAATCTCAGAACGCAGCGTGACACCACTGACGTATTGCATGGCGATGTAGGGCTTACCATCTGCCAATTCACCGGAGCCAAGCACGTTAACGACGCCTGGGTGATCTATGCGGGCCAGGGCTTCTACTTCCTGCCGAAATTTCTTCACTACATACGGATCTTTGAGCGAGGCTTGCGACAGAATCTTTATTACAATGCGGCGGTGGTGAAGACGCAGGTCGCGAGCCAGATAGACGCTGCCCATACCACCGGCGCCAAGTTTTTTTTCGATGAGATATCTTCCCTCAACCGTCTTGCCGATGAGGTCTTCCGGGGCCGAGGAATCCAGATCTTTTGAGCTGTTGCTGCTAATGATCTTTAGGCCGGTTTCAAAAATCGGCGTTGCGAGAAAATCGCCAGCCGAATCGTCTGCGTCAAGAAGGGTGCTGACTTCTCGCATGAGAAACGGATCGTCAGCGCAAGCTTCAGCCACGAAGGTACCTCGGACAGAGGAAGGCATCGGCAAGGCCGAATAATAGATTTCCTGAATGCGATCCCAAAGCGGGTCCATTCAATTGTCTCCTGAGGTGAGATTCTGAGGTGCTAAGAAAGTTAGCGTAAAGTTCTTAGCGCGAGTTTGACGCGCAGCATCTTATACATCCCGGTTAAGTCTGACAATATATTTCAACCTGAATCGCCATTTAGATCGCTTTCCGGCGTGGCTGAGGCTTGGAGAGATGGCGCGCCTGTCATTGATGGAAGCCTGTGAGTCTCGGCTAGCAAACGGAGACGCAATTGTTCGAGTAACTTTGCGGGTTGACTTGTTAATCGCACCGCGAGTCAAGCCCGTGAAGTTTGTCTCCACTTTACATGGCGTAATTTGAACAGGATGCCTGGCCACGGTCGAGGAAAATACTTAAGCGCGGGATATGACCTTGGATTCGCGAGTTCTTGCGTATAATCGAATTGAAAATGGCCGGCGCCCACGAAATTACTGATTTACTGCAGGCATGGAGCAGAGGTGACTCACAAGCTCTCGCTAAACTGGTGCCCTTCGTGGACCAGGAACTAAGAAACATCGCTCATGCATACATGATCAAGGAAAGGCCTGCGCACACCCTCCAAACTACCGCGTTAATAAATGAAGCACTTATCAGATTCATGGAAGCGGAGAAGATCAACTGGCAAAGTCGATTTCACTTTTATGCGCTCGTAGCAAGGCGAATGCGTCAAATCCTTATCGAACATGCCAGAGAAAAATTAACGGCAAAGCGCGGCAATCGGGCGGAACATCTTGATACTGCCGATATCGAAAACCTCTCGTCAGAAGCTTCGAAGGAATTGGTCATTCTTGATGAAGCGCTGACTAAGTTGGCGAAAATTGATGACCGCAAGGCAAAAGTTGTCGAGTATCGTTATTTCGGAGGATTCACACTTGAAGAGGTGGCCGAGCTTCTGGCGGTCTCGCCGTCCACAGTTGAGCGTGAGTGGCGACTAGCGCGCTCCTGGCTCAAACGAGAAGTTACCATCGGCGATATTGGAGATTCTCCTGACCCCTTTCGCGAACGTTAGTTGGCTGGCACATACGCCTAGTCGGCAGCCGTCGCTCTTGTTTGGAGTCGCGCCACGCATGATTGCGTACTATTCATTGCGCAGCGCGATGATTGGCTTGACCATCATCGCCCGGCGCGCGGGAAGGTAACAGGCAAGTAGCGCGACCACCAGGAGCAGCAGGGCAACGCCGATAAAAATCTTTGGGTCCGTGGCGCTGACCGTGAACAACAAATTCGACATAACGCGAGTCAGTGCCAACCCGGCAATTCCACCCAGAACTACGCCAACGGTCGCAAGGATAAAGCCCTGACCCATGATGAGCTTGAAGATGTCGCCGCGTTGCGCGCCCAGGGCGTTGCGGATACCGATTTCACGTGTTCTTTGGCTGACGGAATATGCCATCACGCTATACACGCCACCGGCCGCGAGGATTAAAGCCAGTACTGAAAAGGCAGTCAGTAGTTGCATCGTGAAGCGTGTCTTAGACACCGAGGCGGAGAGCACGTGCTCCATCGTCTGAACTTTGTAAGGCGGCAAGTTCCCGTCTATCGCGCGAAGTTCACCCCTCACACGGTTGCTGAACGAGGCAGGCTCGCCATTTGCGCGGATCACTACAGTCATGGTGCGCATTGCTGCCGGCAGGCCGAATGAGGTTTCCACGTACGGAAAATACATTTCCTGAGTGGTAGCAGCGAGAAGCCCTTGATTCTTAATATCAGGAATTACACCAACGATTTGCAGCCACGGCAGGTCTTCCCTGAGCCTTATCCTCCTGGTCGTCGGGTCTTCGCCTGGAAAGAAACGGCGCGCCAGCCTGTCATTAATGATCGCCGCCGGTGGAGCTTGTTTTCCTTCCTGGTCCGTGAACGTACGACCACGCATCATCGGGATGCCCATGGTCTTGAAGTAGCTGGGACTGACCATTCGGAAATCGGCGATACCGTCTTCACGATCAACGTCTGAAATAAAAGGACGGCCTTCAATCTCAAAAGAAGCTTCTGACTTTTCCGCGTCTGACGGTAGTTGATTGATGATAGCCGCTGACTGAACTCCAGGTATCGTACTAATCCGATCCTGTAGTTGCTGATAGAAGTTTGTGACGTTAGGGTTTTGAGGATATTTGGCGCCAGGCACCGTAAGCCTCATTGAAAGGATGTGCGGGGCGTCGTATCCCGGATCTACCTTGAGCAGGCTCAGGAAACTCTGGATCATCAAGCCGGCGCCAATTAGTAAGACCATGGACAATGTGACTTCCGAAATCACCAGGAGCGTACGCGTGCGGTTTTGACGGAGGCCCTGCATCGAACCGCGTCCTCCCTGTTTGAGCTCCTCATTCAAGTCCACCTTCGAGGCACGCAGCGCTGGAGCGAGACCGAAGAGCACTCCAACCACCAATGTGACGAGCGCCGTAAAGCCGAGTGCGGTGAGATCCAGCCTGACACTCTGGACTTGCCTCGGGTCGAGCGGACTTCCCACCAGCAACACGCGCAGGATTAGGAACGCGAGCAATAAACCAAGAGCGCCGCCAATTATTGAGAGCAGCACACTTTCCGTTAGCAGCTGCCGGAAAATGCGCCAGCGTCCGGAACCAAGCGCGGATCGCACGGCCATTTCCTTCTGTCGGACCGCAGCGCGCGCGAGCAACAAGTTGGCAACGTTCGCGCAAGCGATGAGCAAAACGAAACCCACTGCGCCGAGTAACAGAAGCAGCGCGCGACGAATACCTTTGACATTCTTTTCTTGTAAGCCGACGACTGCCGCACCCCCTCCGGTTTCGTTCTTGTAATACTGGGGATACGTTTTCTTGACCCTTTGGTAGACCGTGTTTATCTCGCTTTCTGCTTGCTCTCTGGAAACGCCAGGCTTCAGCAACGCAATAGTGTTGAGATACTTCGCGTTGAGCACTCGGCTCGCGGGGTCAAGGTTGAGCTGCATCCATACGTCTGTATCATCCTGAGGAAAGTGAAAGCCCTGCGGCATCACGCCGACGACAGGGCGATTTCTGCCGTTGAGCTGAATCGTTTTCCCGACGATATTGGGATCGGACCCGTAATGACCCTGCCACAGTCGGTAGCTCATGAGTACGCGTGGTTCGTATCCCGGCACATCCTCTTCAGGAGTGAAGGTGCGTCCCAGGTACGCGGTAACGCCGAGCGCTGAAAAAAGATCGACGCTCACTTCAGCGTAGCCGATGCGTTCCGGCTGGGCGACGTCGCCGAGGTTGAGCGCGGCGGAGGCGTATGCCGCCATCTTCTCTAAAGACTGATTTTGGTTTTTGAACTCGTTGAATTCTGCTTCGGATAGAACTAAGTCGTCCAAACCACGTAGCGAGGATGTGGTGGTAATGTTGACCACACGATCTGAGTTAGGATAAGGCAGCGGTCTTAACAGCACCGCATTAACGACACTGAAGATAGCCGTGTTAGCGCCAATGGCCGCGGAGAGAGTGAGAACCGCAGCTACAGTGACAGTCGGATGTCTACGGAGTTGTCTTAGCGAGAAGCGCAGATCCTGCACCAGGCTTTCGAGAAATGGAATCGTGGCGCGATCGCGGTAAGCTTCTTTCGTCTGATCGATTCCACCCAACTTCATCACCGCGATTCGTTTCGCTTCTTGCGGCGACATGCCGGCGCGAATGTTGTCGTCGATATGCATTTGGAGATGGCTCTCGATCTCGGCAGCGAGGTCGCGTTCGCGAGCGGCCTTTTGAAACAATCCCTTAATTCTGGCGAGCCCCGCGCGAAGTTGCCTCATGACTGATCCTCCACCGGCGCCAGAAACCGGGCGACGATTGCCGTGGTCTGGTTCCAGTCTTTTTCTTCCCTTGCCAATTGTTTGCGGCCTGAGCGCGTGAGCTTGTAGTACTTGGCCTTGCGCTTATTTTCAGAGACACCCCATTCAGAAACGATCCAACCTTCCTGCTCTAATTTCAACAGCGATGGGTAGAGCGTGCCGTAATTGAGACAGAGTCGATCGCCGCTGATCTGCTCGATACGACGCGCGACTCCGTATCCATGAAGCGGCCCGAGGGTATCGAGCGTTTTCAATATCATGAGGCTAAGTGTTCCCTGCCAGATTTCAGTTTTGGTTGACATCAGTATTTATCCTATGGGTTAGCCATAGGACTATACAACGGCTCATATGGGAAAACAAGAGGAGAGTGAACTAATCAACCATCAAAGCTAATACAAGTTCGATCCCCTCCGCTCCACCCCGACGGAAAATGTCCCTGCATTAAGATCCTGACACTAAACGTACAGGTGGGTGGGGTCGAGGTCTTCGCGGATGATGCGCAGTTCTTCGCTGGTTGGTTCGGCAGTCGTCTCGAGCGCCTCGGAAACGCGAAGATCCCAGCCGATATTGTTTCGTACCTGTTCGAGCGTGCAACCGGGGTGGAGTGACGTAAGCATCATCTCGCCGTCAGTAAACTCGTAGCACCCGAGATTGGTGATGACCATCGCCGGTCCCCCTCCAGTCAACCCGAGGCTCCCTCGCCTGTCTGGTCCATCAATGAATCCAGGGGACGTGATGAAGTCAACTCTCTCTGGAAAGCCACGCCTGGTTTGCGGTGCGATGACGAGGACGCGCTTGGCCAGGATCGCGATCTCGCAAGCGCCGCCGCTGCCTGGCAGTCGCACCTCGGGCCGTTCGTAGTCGCCCACGACCGTAGTGTTGAGATTTCCAAAGCGGTCAATTTGAGCGCCCTGCAAAAATCCGACATCAATGAGCCCGCCCTGCAGGTAGTAAGAGAAGATATCGAATATTGAACAAACGCTGAGCGAGTCGGTGACCAGTGACGGATCACCAATGGAAATGGGCAGGCGGTCAGGAACGGCGCCGACCGCACCCGACTCGTAGATGAGGACCAGACTGGGTGCGTGCAGGCGGCGCGCAAGGTTACAAGCCAGGTTGGGCAGTCCGATTCCTACAAAGGCAACCTCGCCGTTGCGCAACTGCCGCGCAGCCTGACACACCATCAGTTCGTTCGCGGTGTAGTTCATCGCACTCGGTTCAATAGGCTCTAACATACTAATCGCACCGCCCGTATTAGTTCATTCTCGGCCACAGATGAACACGGAGTAACACAGATCTAAAATTCGATTTCATTCAGATCCCTTATTTCCGTGTTCATCTGTGGCCTAAAATCTAAGTCGCTCAGCGCTCAGTCAACGCCTGCGTGAGTCAAGTATGTTCTTCCCGTTCAATAGCCATAATTGACTGCCGCACTAAAACGCTCATGCGCTTTCAAGCGAGTGAGGTCTGCTCCCATGCGCCGGACATACTCAGCGCGATCTCGCACGCCGAAGACCCATTCGTTGAGATAGGAATCGAATCGCGCCAGGTCTTTTGAGATCTCGCGCCAGCCGACATAAAAGCCGTTGTCGCGATCGTAGTAGCCTTGCGCATAAGACGGATGGCAGCCAAAAGGCTCACATACGACAGCGTCAACGATTAATCCAGGAATCAAAGTTCGGTTTGGGTCGGAGCGTATTACACTCTCGGACACGATTTCTTCGGTGACTACAATTGTGTGGCGAGATGCGAATGCTGCTTCCTTCTGCACGCCAATCAAACCCCAGACTTGTGCGTTTCCGTTTTCGTCAGCGCGCTGCGTGTGGATGATCGCCGTATCAGGATTCAATGCCGGCACTGCCGCCAACTCTTCTCCGGTGAAGGGGCAGGCGACCTTTTTGATCTGTGGATTGACGCGGGGAAGATCGCTTCCCATATAGTTGCGTAGCGGATAAAAAGGAAGCTTGGCCGCTCCGGCTCTCAGACGCGCGACCATACCGTAATGCGAGTATTCTTCCAGCTCCAGCGGATGAGGAATGCCCTGCTCCACCGCTCTGCGCAATGCATAGAGTGGGCCGGCGCCGGGATTTCCGGCCCAGCTAAAGACAAGTTTTTGCGCGCAGCCGGCTCCTATTAACTGATCGTAAATCAGATCGGGGGTGAGACGACATAGCGTCAAATCACGCCGGCCTTGTCTGATGATCTCGTGCGCCGCCGCAAAGCAGATGAGGTGAGTGAAGCCTTCAATAACGATCGCGTCGCCATCGCGCACGAAACGACTGATAGCTTCGTCCATCCTCATTACTTTGCTTGTCATTCACTCGCCTTTCGATCGAAAACCGCATGCACAGATTACGCCGATTTGGAGTGCGCCGACCAGTCGGCGCTTTGGTAGCTGCGACCCAAGCAGCGCGGTGTCGAGCCACCGCGGGCCAAAGCGGTGACAGGCCACCGCACTGTCTCCAAAGGATGCCATAATGTCGGTGGTTTCCTATCGTCTGCTCAATTGGAGATCTTATGCATCTTAGGCACGTCTTCCTGTTGGTGGTTCTGCTCCTATCAGTTGGTCCTTGTGCGGCTAAGGATATTGACTGGCCCAAGTTCCAAGCCGAAGCAGTGCAGTTGCTTCAAGAGCTGATTCGCCTCAACACCACCAATCCTCCCGGCAATGAACGTGTGGCCGCGCTGCATCTGCAGAAGCTTCTCGAAGCGGAAGGGATTGAGACCAAAGTGCTCGCCGTCGCGCCGGGCCGAGCCAATCTTTATGCTCGAATCAAAGGTGATGGAAGTCGTCGTCCCTTAATCCTGCTCAGCCATACGGACGTGGTCATGGCTGAGCCTGAACGTTGGTCCGTGCCGCCTTTTAGCGGAGAAATTCGGAACGGGTTCGTCTATGGACGCGGAGCCAGCGATATGAAAGGCACGGCCGCGGTCCATGTGACGCTTATGCGTCTGTTAAAGCGTCTCAATGTTACTCTCAAACGCGACGTGATCCTGCTCGCAGTTGCCGACGAAGAAGCGGGAGGGACGGGCGCGCGTTCGATTATAGAAAGCCATCTCGATCTGATTCGAGGCGCGGAGTTTCTTTTGAACGAAGGCGACGTAGCTTATGTGAAGGACGGGAAGCTGCAGCAGTACGGCGTTGATGTCATGGAGAAAGCAGCGCTCTGGTTACGCCTCACAGCCAAAGGCCCTGCGGGACACGGTTCGATCCCGCTCCCGGATTCTTCCGTCAATCGTCTGCTAAATGCGCTCGAGCGTTTGCGAAAGTGGGAGACGCCAATACGAGTGCCTGCCGCAGTGGCTGAAGGCTACCGCATGCTGGCTCCACATCAATCCGACCCGACGCTAAAGGCGGCGTACTCCAATCTTGAGAGTGCGCTCAATGATCCGGCGCAGCGCGAAAAACTGCTGTCGGACCGCACGCTTAATGCACAAGTCAGAGAAACGATCACGATCACCGGTCTGCACGGAAGCGACAAGGTCAACGTGATCCCCGGAGCGGCATGGGCCCAGATTGATGTGCGACTGCTGCCCGGCGAAACGCCTGCGGGCTTCATTGCGAAGCTGCGCGAGGTGCTGGCTGATCCTGGAATTGAGATCGAGGTACTCGAAGGCTCAACGCCAACGGGATCAAGTGCGGACACGGCGCTGATGAGCGCTATTCGTAAAGTAGCGGCTCGCCGTGACCCAAATGTCCCGGTCGTGCCGACCATGCTCACCAGCTCGACTGACAGCGCAAAATTTCGTGCCGTCGGCATCACGGCCTATGGCTTCGAGCCTTTCAAGATGGATGAGGGCGAACTGGATCGGGCGCACGGAGATGACGAACGCCTCTCCGTCGAAAACGTCGGCTTCGCTTTGCAGTTTCTGTACGAAGTTGTAGTGGAGTTGAACTGAGGCCTAACGATGAAATATCGTCGCTCGGGGCAGCGTCTACTGCCCGGGTTCAAGTGCCGTAGCGGCTCTGTTCAAAGCACGAGCGAGGCGTGTGACTTCCGCGGTGGCGCGAGCGCGATTGCCAGCCTCAATGGCCTCGGTCAACGCCGGCAGCACGAGTGGCTTGTATGTCGGCCTGGGCGCGTAGATGAGATGCTTGAACCAGGGTCGACCTTCAAGGCCCGCTGGATCAAGCAGCGCTCGTTCAACTTTCATGAGCGCCTGGTGAATACGTTTGGCGCCCGCCTGATCACCGGTCTCGACCGCGCGGCCCGCCGCTACTAAAGCCGCACGGCCCTGGAGTTCCCAGCGCTTCGCTGCCTCGCGAGCCGGCCCGAAATCAATTTCGATCTTCCGTTCACGCGCTGCGCCTTGCGCCTCATCCAGGTAGATCTGAACCTCCCGCGCGTACGCAGCATAATCAAGCGGAACGTAATCGCATTCAGCCAGCCGCAAAGCAGCGATGGACCAGTACCGCGACATCGCCGCGTGATAGTAGTAGCCCGGATCACCGATCCGATCGACCCAGGCGAAACTATCGTAAACGGAATGATAGACGCCGTATGGACCATCGAAGGTCAGGTCGGCGACTGGTATGCCCAGGAAGTTCAGAAAGACTGTGTAGTCTGAACCCGATCCGAGGCGAGTTGAAACATTAGGTTCTGTCGCTTCCTTATTTTCATCGTCCCGAAGCCAGGCATCATAGATCGAGCCGCCGCTTGGGTCGGGCACATCGCGCGCGACATCTCGCAGGAAGTCAGCGAGCGCGGGCACCGCGGCGGCAGAAAAATTGTGACCGGAAGATGAACTATCCACATTCAGGTAAGCGAGCGCGCCCGCTCGTAATGGTTCAGCTTCCAACTCGCCCCATTCAGTGCTGCCTGTCAAAGTGAATTCCTCTGCATCCCAGGAAGCAAAGACGAGCGTGCGCCGCGGTTTCCAGCCGCTGCGCTTGAGCTCTCCAAATGCTCGCGCAGTTTCCATCAAGCTGGCCGAGCCGCTGCTTGGATCAACGCCGCCATAGACCCAGGCGTCGCGATGATTTCCGAGTATCACCCACTCGTTCGGCCGCTCTGCGCCGCGCAAGCGACCGACGACGTTCCAGATCGACCGCACCTCTTTGTCATTTTGGATTACCAGATGCAGCTTGTCCGAGCTTGGCCCCAGCCGGTAGGTAAAGGAAAGACCGCCCTGCCACGCGGAGGGCGCTGCGGGACCAGTCATCTTCACAAGAATCTTGCCGGCGTCCTTGTAAGACATCGGCGCCGCTGCAATCGTTGGCATCGAGACGGCGTCCTCCGCTGGCAGAAAGCGACCGCCGGGAACTGAAGCCCAACCGGGCGTGCGTGGGTCGCCCGGCAAATTAAAGTCGTAGACAATGCCGCCTCTTTGTAGATGACTTTCCGGGCCCCATGGACCCCACGGAAAGACGTCACCTTTCTTAAAGCCATCATCGGCCGGATCGGAGTAGAGAATGAGCGCCGCTACGCCACGTCGCTGTGCCGTTAGAGCTTTGAACCCACGGTAACTGTAAGGCACGGAGTAGCGCGCGAGTGCAATCTTTCCACGGACGTCGATGCCCTGCTGCGCCAATAAATCATAGTCTTCGGGATTACCACTGTTGACGTAGACCACCGGCGCCGTCACATCAACATCCGCGGAGTAGGCACAGTAAGAGATACCCACATCCGGCGTGTAAGAATCTTTGTCTTGCGGAATTCCTTCTTCCTTCAGAGACAATTTCTCTTCCGTTGCTCCCACAAGCGTCGCTTCATAACGGACGGGCCAGGGAAGATAGACCGGATGCTCGATCAGTTTGACATCCTCCAGACCGTAAGCACGCCATTGTTTGGCTATATATTCGGCCAGCTCGTAGTTGCGCGGAGTTCCCGCCATGTGCGGCTTCTCGGTAAAGATGCGATGTTCGCGCCGGCAGTTTTCGGGACGAATTGTCTGCAGCAGTTGAGACTCAAGCGGCTTGATTCTGGCAGAGTTCGCTCGCGAGAATCCCGCGCGTTGTCGAGAGCTTGTTAATTCCGCTGGTCGTTGGGCCGGACGTGGTGGTGCTTGCGGCGACGGTTCCGGGATGTGAACAGCCGTCGCGATTAAGAGCAGGATCGTCAGAACGGAAGACAAAGTGCCAATCAGGTAACACGCCGTCGAAAGGAGTGTCAAGGTTGAGCCTAATGGGCACGAAAAGCTTTGCCACAGATAACGCAGATTACCCTGATTGTTGGCGTGAATGCTGGCTGTGTAGGGGTAGCGTTACCAATGCCCTTTGTGATTAGGCGACTGAATTGATCTTACTAATCTGAGTAAACCGCGAAATCTGTGGCCCAACTATTTATTCGTTACAGCTATTGTCCAGTTTGATCGGTCACTTCTTCTTAGACGATGATTTCTTCGACGATGATTTCTTCTTGGGTACCTTGCCTCCCTCCTTGCGAGCTTCGGATAATCCGATGGCGATCGCCTGCTTCTTGCTTGTTACTTTCTTACCCGAGCCGCTCTTTAATGTGCCCTCCTTGCGCTCATGCATTGCCTTCTCGACTTTCTTCTGTGCCTTCTTACCGTACCTGGCCATGTTCAGAGATCCTCCTCAGGTTCTAATCATTCTTCCCAATCGTTCTGGTTTGCTGGATTGCATGTCCCACGATATCGAACGTGAACTTGATCTTGTTGCGGACACGTATCAGACCATGTATGGAAATGTAAAGCACAAGGGTCGCTACAAATCTCAAAAAAGTATGTCATTTTCTGAGCTGTGCAAGGTCGGAGCAGCTCCTATGCAACAGATGCCACGGGCTTGCCCCGTGGTGACTAACGTTAGCCGCTACTAACCAGCCATTGAGAAAGAAATCTATGCCACGGGCTTGCCCCGTGGTGACTAACGTTAGCCGCTACAAAGCAGCCATTGAAAAAGAAATCGATGCCACGGGCTTGCCCCGTGGTGACTAACGTTAGCCGCTACCAACCAGCCATTTGAGAAAGAAATCGATGCCACGGGCTTGCCCCGTGGTGACTAACGTTAGCCGCTACCAACCAGCCATTGAGAAAGAAATCGATGCCACGGGCTTGCCCCGTGGTGACTAACGTTAGCCGCTA